>Ga0213875_10002510_pt1 | contig 10963 bp, 10 predicted proteins | sample BarmaccomBMRX_R8_FD_160105 | JGI IMG/M metagenome (GOLD analysis project Ga0213875, IMG submission 160105) | Root-associated microbial communities from Barbacenia macrantha in rupestrian grasslands, the National Park of Serra do Cipo, Brazil - RX_R8 | ecosystem: Host-associated > Plants > Roots... | reverse complement strand
CGACCAGGTTGCGGACGGCGAGGTCGGCCATCACATCGCACGCGCCAGGCGGACGCGGAACACGAAGCGTCCGAGCACGATGCCGATTGCCAGGATCACGGTCTGGATCAGCCCGACGATCGCCGCTTTCGGCACGTCGCCATAATCCAGATAGTTCCACGACAGCACTGAGAGCACGACGTTGTCGGAGGAGCTGAGCAGGATCGCGGCGCTGATCTCGCGGACGGAAAAGATGAACACCATCACCCAGGCCGAGAGCAGCGCCGGCCGCATCAGCCGCAAGGTGACCCGCGACGCGGTGGTCCGGTGAGACGCGCCGCAGAGCGCCGACGCCTCCTCGAGCGAGCGGTCGATCTGCAGCAACGCGGTGTCGCTGATCCGATACGCGAAGGGCAGGTAGGACGCCACGAAGGCGAGCACGAGCACCCAGATCGTGCCGTAAGCGGGGGTCAGCACGTAGGTCCAGAAGATGCCGGTGCCGAACACGATCCCCGGGACGGCGATAGGAAACATCGCCAGGTAGTCGAGCCAGCGCCCGCCGGCGAGCTTGAGGCGGCGGATAGCATAGACCAGGAACACGCCCAACGCCACGCAGAGCGTGGGCGAGAGCACGCCGACCAGAAGCGTGTTCTCGATCGAGTCGACGACTTCCGCCGAGCCGGCGACCGCGACGGCGTTGCTCATGGTCCAGGGCGCGTGCAGTACGTCGTCCGAGGTGAAGCGGGTGAACGCCGAGTAGATCAGCGCGAGATACGGCAGCACGATCGCCAGCGTTACGTAGAGGCCGACGACACCGATCATCAGGAACCGCCATCGCCGAAAGCGGAGCAGGCGGATGCGGTAGCCGCGGGCGGTGATGGTCACGAACCGCCGCGCGGCGCGCGAGGCAAGGCGGTAACAGGCGATGCCGAGCAGCGAAATCCAGAACAGCAGCGTGCCGATGGCGGCCGACTTGCCATAATCGATCGGGTAGGTGGCGCTGGCCTGGAACACGTCCACGGCGAGAAAGCGCACTTGCGATCCGCGGTCGAGCACGGCGGGGATGGCGAAGGTGCCGGCGCTGAGCACGAAGATGAAGAAGAAGGCGGAAAGCAGGGCGGGCCGCACCACCGGCAGGGTGATGCGCAGCGCGGTGCGGAGCACGGAGGCGCCGTTGAGATAGGAGGCTTCCTCCATGGCCGGGTCGATGTTGCGGAGCGAGGAGGCAACGGTGAGATAGGCGTAGGGGACGAAGTAGAGCGCCATGATCGCGACGATGCCGCCCGGCGTCGCGACGTTCAGCACCGGCCCCGTGGCGCCGAATTGAGCTTGCGCGAGCACGTTGATGAGGCCGGCTTTCGGCGAGGCCAGGATGAGCCAGGCGATCGCGCCGACGAAGGGCGACAGGAACAACGGCGCGATGATGCAGGTCTCCATCGCTCCCTTCGCCGGCAGGTCGGTGCGCGCCACCAGCCAGGCGAGCAGCACGCCGGCGAGGGTGGCCAAAATGCCGACCAGGGACGAGATCGCGAGCGTCGAGCCAACCGTGCGCCAGGAGGGGGCGGAGGCATAGACCTCGCGGAGCTTCTCCAGGGTCAGGTGCGAGTCCGGGTCGGCGAGCCCGCCGGAGAGGACGGAACCGAGGAACATGAAGCCCATAGGCACGAGGACGAGAACCGCCAGCAGCAGAAATATGCTGGCGGAAAGGCCATAACGGGCCCCCAGCCGCCGCGGCGGCGCTTGCAAGAGTGGGCCGGCGTCCATCTGACGCGTCAGCCCTTGCGGCCTCCCTGGTAGGAGAAGATTTCGTTCCACTTCGCGATCACGGGCTTTTTCGGGTCGGCGAAGGCCGGGTCTTTCAGGTATTCGTCATACAGCTTGGTCGGCTCGGCGAACCATTGTTCGGCGAACCAGTCCTTATGGTCGCGCTTGCGCGGGTCGATCACATCGGGGCGGCTGGCGCCGGCGGCGACCAGGCTGAGCCAGAGCGCCTCCGATTCGGCGGTGACCGACCATTCCTGGAACAGCCGCGCCGCGTTCGGGTGCGGCGCCTTGGCCGAGATGCTCTGCACGGTGACGGCAGCGGGCGTGGGGGCGGGGAACACCCAGCGGACCGGTGCGCCCTTGAGGTAGAGGTCGGTCAACGTCCCCTGCGAGCCCTGGTCCATGATGGCGTACTCGCCGGCGGCGAGCCGCTCGAAGAGCGGCGCCTTGCTGGCGTAGATGTCCGGAGCGTTGGCGGCGAGCTTGCGGAACCAGGCCTCGCCGTACTGGTCTTTGAGCGCTTCGAGGAACATGTAGCAGAACGCGTAGCTCGAGCCGCCGGAGGCCGGCGTCGCGGTGCCGAACCGGCCCTTCCAGCGCGGGTCGGCAAGCGCGTTCCAGCCGGCATCGTGGATCAGCTTCTCCTCTTCCGGCGTGACTTTGCTGCCGTTGTATCCGATGCCCATGTAGTCGATGGTGAGCGTGTACCAGACGCCCTCTTCCTTCAGCCCGGGGTCGATCTGGGCGGCGCCGGAAGGGGTGTAATGGGCGATGAAGCCCTGCTTGTCAGCCGCGCTCAGCAGCGTTGGGTCGGTGATCTGGATCAGGTCTGCCACGTGCCGGCCGACGCGCTCCTCGTTCAGCCAGCGGTCGTAGAGCGGGTAGCTGGGCAGCCGCATGTTCTTGGTGGGCACGCCGTATTGCTTGGTGAAGGCGGCGGTCCAGGTGGCGGTCGTGTCGATATCGGAGTTGTGGTAGTAGGCCAGCGTGCCCTCGGCCTGGGCCGCCTTGACCAGCGCCGGCGACCGCGGCGCGTCCGGCGCTGCTTTCGCGGTGTGCACGCGGCTCAAGCCGAGCGCGGCGCAGCCCGCCAGGAGGCGACGTCGATCGATCATAGGGCTATTCCTCCACCCGCGCTTGCGCGCTTGTTATGCGGTTCGCATGCTGCGCTAACCGGCCAGGGCGGTCCAGGCCCCGTCGGCGGCGCTAGAGCGGACCGCGGCGTCGATGAACCGCATGCCGCGCAGCCCGGCCTCGATGCCGGGCACCGACAGGCTGGCCGGATCCGGCGCCCGGCCATTGGCGCGGGCGAGGATCTGCTCGGCCAGGTCGCGGTAGAGCTGGGCGAAGGCTTCCAGGTAGCCTTCCGGATGCCCGGCGGGAATGCGCGTCGCGTGCCCGGCCACCGGCAATGACCCGGCGCCGCCACGGCGGAGCATGCGCGGCGGCTCGCCGAACGGGCTGTGCAGCAGCAGGTTGGGCTGCTCTTGGGCCCATTCCAGGCCGGCCCGCTCGCCATAGACGCGGAGACGCAGGCCGTTCTCGTTGCCCGGCGCGACCTGCGACGACCACAGCATGCCCCGCGCGCCGCCGGCGAAGCGCAGGAGCATGTGGGCGTTGTCGTCGAGTTCGCGGCCGGGCACGAAGCGCGTCAGCTCCGCCGCCAGACGCTCCACCTGCAGCCCGGTGACGAACTCAGCCAGGTTGAACGCATGGGTGCCGATGTCGCCGACGCAGCCGGCGGCACCGCTGCGCGCCGGGTCGGTGCGCCACTCGGCCTGCTTTTGGCCGGTGGCCTCCAGCCGGGTCGTGAGCCACTCCTGCGGATACTCGACCTGGACGACCCGGATCGTGCCGATTGCGCCCTCGGCGACCATCGCCCGCGCCTGCCGCACCATCGGGTAGCCGGTGTAGTTGTGGGTCAGCGCGAAGAGGGCGCGGCTTTGGCGGACGGCCTGCTCCAGGTCGAGCGCGTCCTCGAGACGGTGGGTCAGCGGCTTGTCGCAGATGACATGGATGTTGCGCGCCAGGAACGCCTTGGCTGGGCCGTGATGCAGGTGGTTCGGGGTGACGATGGCTACGGCCTCGATGCCGTCCGGCCGCGCCGCTTCCGCCTCGGCCATGTCCGCGTACGTGGCATAGCTGCGCTCCGGCGCGATGTGCAGCGCGGCGGCGCTGGCGTGCGCGCGGTCCAGGTCGGACGCCAAGGCGCCGGCTACCAGCTCGTACTGATCGTCCATGCGGGCCGCGATGCGGTGCACGGCGCCGATGAACGCGCCTTGCCCGCCGCCAACCATGCCGAGGCGGATGCGGCCGTGTTGCCGTGCCATTAGCCGATCCCCAGCAGCTTGCGGTTGGTCCCGGCGTCCGCCTCGCTGGCCGGGAAAATGGCTGGTCCCTTGATGGTTTTCATGCACGTTCCCTCCTTCATCGCGCCGCCCAGGACAGTCCGCGGCGCACAATCGTCGCCATCTTCGGCACGTCGAATTCCGAGCCGACGTGCCTGAGCGATCTGCAGAACATGATATGGCTTCCCTTCAGTCGAGTTCGCCAAGCCCGGAGCGGGCGGGCAGGGGCGCGGGCCGGTGACCGGCTTTCGATGCCGATTGCCCGGCCCTGATCGCCGGATTTGCCGCCGGCCGCTGCGGAGCGCGCGCCATGTCGGCCAAGCCGATCGAGCCGATATTGCCGTCGGCGAAGCCGTGGGCTCGCCCAGGGTTGACGTGGCTCCCGCCCGGGAGAACGCTGCCGCCCCATAAAGCCCCGGGAGGAACGACGATGGGCGCCTTCACACGCCGCGAGACCCTGGTGACCGCGATCGGCAGCGCCTTCGCGCTCACCGCGGCCGCAACCCGTGCCGACGAGCCAGCCCGGCTCACCTTCTGGACCGTGCGCCTCAACACGCCCGAACTGACCCGCGCGCTGCGCGGCGTGCTGGCCGACTTCTCCCGCGCCCATCCCGGCATCGAGATCCGGCAGGAGCCGGTTTCCGGCAACCTCGTCTACCCGAAATTTCTCGCCGCGGCCCAAGGTCAGGCCATGCCGGACATCGCCGAGGCGTACACCTATCACCCGCTCCAATTCGCGGCGATGGGTCAGATGGAGAAGCTGGACGACATCATCGACGGCTGGCGCGCCGACGGCACGCTCGCCAACATCATCAACGAATACGCCTACAAGAAGTTCCTGTGGCAAGACCATTACTGGGGCGTGCCGTACAACCTCGACATCCGCGCCATCTACTATCGGCGCGACCTGCTGGCGGCGAAGAACATCGCCCCGCCCACGAATTGGGACGAGTTCCAAGCCGCCGCCGTGGCGCTCAATGACCCGGCACACGGCATCTTCGGCCTTGTCTTCCCCGCGGGCGACTTCCACATCGCCCAGCACTTCTACATGATGTTCATGCTGCAGGCCGGCGGCTCCATCCTCGACCGCGACGGCAACCTCGTCTTTGGCACCGCGGCCCGCGACGCCAACGTCGCCGCCCTCCGCTACCTCACCGACTTCGCTACCAAATACCGCGTCACCCCGCCGGGAATCGCTGCCTACAACACCGACGATCCGCACACCGTCTTTCTGCAGGGCCGCGCCGCCTTCGCCATGGGCACCGGCGGGCTGATCGGCCGGATCCAGAACGAGCGGCCTGACCTCGAAAGCCAGGTTGGCGTGTTGCCCGTCCTGCAAGGCCCTGCCGCCCGCCTCACCGCCGGGTTCTACAACCCGATCTTCGTCTGGAACGGCAGTAAGGCCAAGGACGCCGCCAAAACCTTCATCCGCTGGCTCGTCGCCCCCGGCCGGCTCGAGCCGCTGTACGTCGCCACCGCCGGCCAGCTATGGCCCGTCCTGAAAACCGAGCTTGCCAATGGCCGGGTCCAGTCGAACCGCCTGCTCAACGAAGCCGCTACTGGTGTCATCCCGTACACGGTTGACTTCGCCTATCCCGGCTACGGCCGCCCAGAGATGGGCGTCATCGACGGCGAGAAGATGTTCGCAGGCCCGGTCAACCAAGTCGTCGCCGGCCGCAAGACGCCGGAGCAGGCCGTGGACGACGCTCAGGCGGCGATGGCCAAGCTGTTCAGCTGACCGCCATTGCTCCGTCGCCGGCGCGAACGCCTGGCCTGGCTGCTGATTCTGCCGTCGATGGCGCTCGTCTCGCTGCTGAACTTGCTGCCCGCCGCCCAAGCCTTCCTCGTCAGCCTGCAGCATCAGGACGTCGCCGGCCGCACAAGCTGGATCGGCTGGGCCAACTACGCGGCCGCCCTCGGCCGCGGCGACCCGTTCGGCCCCAGCCTCGCGCACACCATCCAATACACGGCAGGCTCGGTCGCCGGCGCCTACCTCGTCGGCCTGGCGCTTGCCTTGCTGCTCAGCGCCGACGTGCGCTGCCGCGCGCTGCTGCGCGCACTCTTCCTCGTCCCGTGGGTCATCCCCGATGTCGCCACGACCATGCTCTGGAAGTGGCTCTACGGCGACCAGTTCGGGATCCTCAACACCCTCCTGCTCCGCGCCCGGCTGATCGGCGAGCCCATCCAGTTCCTCGCCGACCCGGACCTCGCCATGGCGAGCGTCATTGCCGTCCAGGTCTGGAAGCTCTACCCGATCATGTTCGTCACCTTGCTCGCCGCTCTCGGCAACGTGCCGCCCGAGCTTTACGAGGCCGCCCGCCTCGACGGCGCGGGCCGCGCCCGACTGTTCTGGCACGTGACGTTGCCCCTCATCCGCCCGGCCAGCGTGGTGATCTCCCTGCTCGGCGCCATCTGGACATTCCAGAGCTTCGACATCGTCTACCTGCTCACCGGCGGCGGCCCGGCCGACGCCACGCGCGTGCTCTCTACGCTCATCTACGACAAGGCCTTTTATGCAACCGACCGCGGGTATGCGAGTGCGGCCGCCACCTTGATGCTGGCCGTGCTGATGGCGCTCACCGTGCTCTACCTCCTCGCCTACCGTCGGGACCGAGAGTCGTGAACCGGCGCGCCGCCGCCGCCGTGCTGCTGACCGCGCTCGCCGCGCTGCTGGCGTCGGTCATCCTGTTCCCGGTCTTCTGGATGGCCTCCTCCTCGCTCAAGCCCCGCCCCGAGCTCTTCGCCCGCGACCTCACCCTGCTGCCGGTGCGCTGGACGCTGGACAACTACCGCAACGTCTGGGATGGCACCGACTTCCCCGCCTACTTCCGCAACAGCTTTGAAATCGCCGCCCTATCCACCCTGCTCACCGTCACAATCGGCCTCTACGCCGCGTACGCGATCGCGCGGGTGCCGTTCCGTGGCCGCTACGCCTTTGGTCTGCTGCTGCTGGCGACGCAGATGGTGCCGCACATCCTGCTGGTGATCCCGCTCTTCCTGCTGTTCCAGCGGCTCGGCCTGTTCAACACTCATGCCGCGCTCGTCATCGCGTACACCGCCTTCTCGCTGCCGTTCACGATCTGGCTGCTGCGCGGCTTCTTCGAGGCGATCCCGGCCGAGCTCGAAGACGCCGCCGCGATCGATGGCGCGTCGGAGCTCGGCACGTTCCGCCGGGTCATTCTGCCGCTCGCGGGGCCAGGGATCGCGGCCGTCACCATGTTCGCCTTCATTCGAGCCTGGAACGAGTTCCTGTTCGCCCTCGTTTTCCTGCAATCGCACGAACTTTTCACCCTGCCGATCGGCCTTGCCAGCTTCCAGGAGGAATACACCTTCCGCTGGGACCTGATCATGGCCGGCGCCTCGGTCATCACGCTGCCCGTGCTGCTGTTTTTCCTGCTCATGCAGCGCTTCATCGTCCAAGGCCTGCTCGGCGGCGCAGTCAAAGGCTAAAAGGAGGAGATATGATCACGTTCGGAGCTTCGATCTGGCCATTCCAATGGGAGCCGCCCTATGACGACGCTATCCGTCGCATCGCGGCACTCGGCTTCAAATCGACCGAGCTGATCGCCTGGAACGCCGAATATCTGCACGACTACTACACGGCAGACACGATCGGAAACCTCCGAACCCTGCTGGACCGCGAGGGCCTTGCCCTCTCGCAATTCGTCTCCACCCCGCACGACCTCTCCAGCGGCGACCCCGCCAAGCGTGACGCGGCCGTCGAGCACTGGCGACGGACGGTGTCCGTCGGCGCCGCGCTCGGCGCCCAGCTCATCAACATGGTCAGCTCGCACGCGTTCGCCATGCGCGACGCCGCCGAGATCCCCCGCATCACCACCAAGCCGCTCGTGCAGACCTACGCCGCCCACGTCCCCCGCGGCCTCGACTGGGATCAGAACTACCGCGACTACGTGGACGCCATGCGCCGATGCGCGCAGATCTGCGCCGACCACGGTACCACGATGACGGTCGAGCCGCATCCCGGCCGCTATCTCGGCAACACCGCCGGCGCCCTCCGCCTTCTCGAGCACGTCGGCAGCCCGGCCATGGGCATCAACTTCGACCCGAGCCATACCTTCCCGGTCGGCGACTTCCCCAACGTCTCCATCTATCAGCTCAACCGTCACATCAAGCACCTGCATGTCTCCGACAATGACGCCGTCACTAACGTCCATTGGCGTCCCGGCATGGGCAAGATCGACTGGCGGGCGATGCTCGAAGCGCTCCAGGACATCGGCTACGACGGCGTCATCTCGGTCGAGCTCGAAGACGTTCCCGGCGTCTCGCGCGGCGGCTCCAACGCGCCGGGTGTCTATCGCAACAAGACCGCCACCGACGAGTTCGTTGCCGAGACGGTCGCCGGCATGGACTATCTCAAGAAGATCTGCGGCGAGATCGGCCTGGCGGTCGCTTGATGCCCTTCCTCGTCTTCGTCGGCACTTACACCGAACCGATCCGATTCGGCACCGGCCGGGTCCTCCAAGGCAAGGGCGGCGGCATTCACGCCTTCGCTTTCGCCGACGGCCGCCTGCATGAGCGCATGGTGACGGCGGGCGCGCGCAACCCGTCCTTCTTGGCGCCCGGTCCGGACGGGCGATACCTCTATTGCGTCAACGAGCTGAAGGAGTGGGAAGGTCAATTTGGTGGCGCCGTGAGCGCGTTCCGCGTCGACGGCGAGAGCGGCGCGCTCACCCTCATCAACACGCAGGCAAGCCTCGGGACCGACCCCTGCCACCTCATCCTCGACCCGGCCGGCAAGCACGTCCTCGTCGCCAATTTCGCCGGCGGCAGCGTGACTGTGCTGCCGGTCCGTCCCGATGGCGGCCTCGAACCCGCCTCGCAGCACATACAGCACGAAGGACGCAGCCGCGACCCCGTCCGCCAGGCTGGCCCGCACGCGCATGCGGTCGCCTTCGACCTGACCGGCCATTTCGTGTTCGTCCCCGATCTCGGCCTGGACAAGACGATGATCTACGTTTGGGACGGCAGCCGGCTCACGCCCAATCCGAACCAGAACTGGGCCGAGGCCGCGCCTGGGGCCGGGCCGCGCCAGCTCGCGATGCATCCCGGCGGCCGGTTTGCCTACGTGATCAACGAGCTTGACTCGACGATCTCGGTCTTCCGCTACGACCCCGATCGCGGCAGGCTTGATCCGATTGAGACTTTACCCACGCTGCCCGCTGGTTTTACCGGTCACAGCACGTGCGCCGAGGTGCAAGTGCATCCGTCAGGCCGTTTCCTCTACGGATCCAACCGCGGCCACGACTCGATCGTCACCTACGCGATCGACACCGAAACCGGCCACCTCACGCCCAGGGGTCACACCTCCTCCGGCGGCCGCACCCCACGCCACTTCACCCTCAGCCCCGACGGCGCCCACCTACTCGCCGTCAATCAGGATGACGACAATCTGGTGGTCTTCCGCGTGGATGTTGCGACCGGCGCGCTCACGCCTTTGCAAGAGATGGCGACGGTTGGCACGCCCATTTGCGTGCGCTTCGCATCGGAAACCGGATTAGGTCCGCCTTGAACCCCGCCGGGTCAGGCCGAGACTAGCGAGACCGATGCCGACGAGCAGGAACGATGCGGGCTCGGGGACGGCAACAACAGCAGGCGTGCCAAAGAATGAGCCAGACACATCAGCCGAGAAGCTGTTCAAAAAGCCGCCCGGGCCGATGTAGATTCCAGGATTCGCGTCGGCCGAAGACAACTGAAAGCCGACGTTGGTGTCGTTGAAAAAATCCGAAGAGGATGTGATCGTGCTGCCAACTGGAGGCGAAAACGAGAAGTTCGTGTCGCCGTCGAATGCGGTGATATCTGCATCGGAGAAGTTGATCGTCAGAAAGTTGGATTTCCCATTGTAAGGCGTATTCAGGGTTATCTTCAAAACATTGCTTGGCCCGTTAACAGGCTGATCGTCGATCGGTCCAGCCGTTTGTGCTGGCGTGACGGTGCTTGCCGTGAGCGTCAGCGTAGCGGCAGGGTTGATGCCCGGGCAGGTCGGACTGAGGCAGGTGACCGTCACCTGGCTCGACTCCGTGACGCTCGCGCTCGTTCCGGCATTGTTCGTGAAGGTAAAACCCGACCCCAAGCTGGTCTGGGCAAACGTGACGGGCGCCGCCGTTGCCGCCGTCGCGAGTATTATTGGAAGAGAGATCCCGAGTAGGAAGGCTCTAATCTGACGCTTCATGCTCGCCTCTCCCGCGTAGAGAATGGGAATCCTGACTGCGCGCTACGCACCGTAACAGAACCTGAGACGTGTCTCAAGATGGCGTTTCGAATTGTTTGAGTGGGTGATCTCCGGTGTGCCGTGAGATTTGCTGCCGCCGGCGGCGAGGACGGAGGATTATCTGTCGTCGACGCAGCCGGCCTTAGATCCTTACCTGGCCGCTGGCACCGTCCCGCTCGGCCGCGAGATAGCGCAGAACCATGTCCGCCATCGTCCTCCTGCGCGCCTCCAGCATCGAAGGGCGGAACAGGTCGCGCTTGAATACGATGCTCAGAGTATGACGGTTCGATACGTACGTGTAGGCCAGGCCGGTGATGCTGATGTACAGGTCAGTCGGGTCGATGCCATCTCGGAAGTCCCCGGTGTCGACCCCGCGCTGGAGGATACGCCTCAGCTTCAAGATGATGGAGGTGTTGAGCGCGGGGATGGACTCCGAGCGCTTCAGGAATGCGGCTTCATGCAAGTTCTCGTTGTTGATCATGCGCACGAAGCTCGGGTTTTTGATGTAGTAGTCGAAGGTGAACTCCACCAGGCCGCGGATCGCGTCTGGTGGAGCAAGACCGTCGAAATCGATCTCCGCCTCGCTGCGACGGATACCTGCGTAGACCTCCTCGAGGACCGCGACATACAGCCCCTCCTTGCT
>Ga0213875_10002509_pt1 | contig 10966 bp, 9 predicted proteins | sample BarmaccomBMRX_R8_FD_160105 | JGI IMG/M metagenome (GOLD analysis project Ga0213875, IMG submission 160105) | Root-associated microbial communities from Barbacenia macrantha in rupestrian grasslands, the National Park of Serra do Cipo, Brazil - RX_R8 | ecosystem: Host-associated > Plants > Roots... | reverse complement strand
CGCCTCGCGGTACGAGATGCCGCCGCGCACCGGCGTGCCGACGCCCGGCGCTTCCTGCGGATCGACGCCGTCCATGTCGAAGCTGACGTGCACCGAGCTCTCGCCGTCCGCGACGATCGCCAGCGCTTCGTCGATCACGCGGCTCATGCCGAGGCGATCGACGTCCGCCATCGTGAACGCCTTCACCCCGAGCTCGCGGATGACGGCTTTCTCGCCGTCGTCGACGTCCCGCAGCCCGATAAACGCCATGCGCTGCGGCTCGACGGCGTGCTCGCTGATCGCGAAGTGCACCGGCATGCCGTGCACGTTGCCGCTCGGCGACGTGATCGGCGTGTTGATGTCGCCGTGCGCGTCCACCCAGATCAAGCCCGGCGCGCGGCCGCGCGCGCGCGTCACGCCGGCGAGCGTGCCCATCGCGATCGAGTGGTCGCCGCCGAGCACGAGCGGAAAGCCGCCGTCGCGCACGATCTCGTGCACGATTCCGGCGAGCTCCTCGCACACCGCCTTGATGATCGGGAAGTACTTCGCGTTCGCGTCGGCTTCGCTCGCGGACTCCGGCACCGGCACCGACAAGTTGCCGCGGTCGACGGTGTCGATGCCGAGCTTCTCGAGGGACTCTTTCAGGCGCGCGTAGCGGATCGCGGACGGCCCCATGTCGACGCCGCGGCGGTCGGCGCCGAGGTCCATCGGAACGCCGACGACCTCGACGCGCGACGGTGTCCGGCGACCCGCGACGCTCGGCTGTGCGGCGGGATGTGCCTTCATGTCGCGACCGGCGGTTTCGTCTCTTCGAGCGGCTTCTTCGTCAGCGCCGGCGCGGTGACGACGCGCGGGGTCGGACGCGGCAAGAGCTGTTCCCGCAGCACGCGGATCATCGCGGCGACCGGCACGGCGAGGAACGTGCCCGGCAGCCCGAACAGCTCGCTGCCGCCGAGGATCGCGATGACGATCCAGAACGGCGAGAGGCCGACGTTCTCCTTGAGCACGCGGGGCGCGACGAAGTTGCCATCGATCTGGTGGATCACGAAGATCAGCACGGCGACGAGCACCGCGTGCCCGAGCCCGCCGTACGTGAACGCGAGGATGACCGCCGGAACGAACGCGATCAGCGCGCCGGCGTACGGGATGAAGTTGAGCGCGCCCGACACGACGCCGATCAGCAGCGCGTACGGCACGTGCGTGGCCGTCAGCATCACGGTCAGCATCGCGCCGAGGATCGAGCCGTCGATCAGCTGACCGCGGATGAAACCGCCGACCACGCGGTCGAGCTCCGCGATGATCGTCTCCGCCTTCGTCTGGTGCTTCGCCGGGATCAGACCGAGGAATCCCGCCTTGATGTTCTCGGCGTCGAGCAGCATGTACGCCGCGAGCACCGGGACGACGATCAGCGTCGCGAGCACCGAGACCGTCGAGAGCAAGACGGTGATCGTCTTGCTCGCGGTGTCGAGCGCGTTCGTTTGGACGAGCGCGATGAGCTGCTGCGGCGCCGTCGAGAGATAGATGCGCTCGTCCGGCGGAATCCAGCGGGTGAACCGGTTGTTCGGATCCTGCACGATCGAGACGAGGCGCGTCACGATCGCCGGCGTGGCCTTCGCGGCGCCTTGGATGTCGGACACGAGCGGCGGAATCAGCAGCTGGAGGATCGCCGCGCCGACGATCGCGATCGCGATGTACACGAGCAGGATCGACCACACGAGCGGCAGCCGATCGTTCAGGCGGCGCACGAGCGGGTAGACGAGGTACGCGAAGAACAGCGCGATGACGAACAGCATCGCGGTCGCCTTGACGTTGCCGAGAAACTGCAGGATGCCGACGAGCAGGTAGATCGCGACCGCGACGAGCGCGAGCGTCTTCAGCCAGAACGTGACGCGACGCTCCGCGCGAGAGCGCCGGCGCGGGCGTGGGACGTCGGGCGGACGCGCTACGGACACGTTGCGCCTGTTCCCCGAAGCCGAGGGGTCGCCCCGCGCGCGCGTCGTAGGAGGGCGCCGTGCGGTTTCCCCGGCGCGAGGCGCTCGTCGCCCTGGCGGCTCTTCCAGCATTCGCCGCCGGCTGCACGACCCGCCGCTTCGCGGCCGGCACGGTCCGCATCGCGATGGTGACCGACGTCGGGGGCCTCGGCGACCGTTCGTTCAACGACTCGGCGTACGCGGGGCTCGTGCGCGCGCGCGACCGCCTGCACGTCGAGACGACGGTGCTGCAGTCGCGCTCGGCCGCCGACTATCAGATCAACATGACGGTCCTCGCGAACAAAGAGTACGACGAGGTCTTCGCGATCGGGTTCTTGATGGCGCGCGACGTCGAAGAGGTCGCCGACCGCTATCCCAAACGGCATTTCTCGATCATCGACGCGGTCGTCGACGAACCGAACGTCACGTCGGTCACGTTCAAGGAAGAGGAGGGATCGTTTCTCGCGGGCGCGCTCGCGGCGCAGGTCACGAAGACGAAGACGATCGCGTTCCTCGGGGGGATCGACATCCCGCTGCTGCGCAAGTTCGAGTGCGGCTTCGCGGCGGGCGCGCGCGAGGTCGATGCGTCGGTGCGGACGCTGGTCAAGTACATCGGCTCGTTCGACGACGTCGCGTCGGGCAAAGAGCTCGCGTCCGTGCTGTTCGACCAAGGCGCCGACATCATCTACGCGGCCGCGGGCAAAGGCGGGCTCGGCGCGATCGACGCGCTGAAGACGCGCGCGAACGCGTTCGTGATCGGCGTCGACTCCGACCAGGACGCGCTGCTGCCCGGCAAAGTCCTCACCAGCATGGTGAAGCGCGTCGACGTCGGCGTCTTCCGCGTCAGCGAGGACGCGGCCGCGCGGCGTGCGCGCCCGAAGCACCTCACGCTCGGCCTCAAAGAACGCGGCGTCGGCCTGACGAACTTCGCGTACACGCAACGCGTCGTCACGACGGCGCGCCGCGCCGTGCTCGCGGAGCTCGACGACGCGATCGTTTCCGGGCGAATCGTCGTGCCGTCCACGCGGGAGGAGCTGGCATCGTTCACACGCGTCACGCCCTGACGCTGCGCGGCATCTGCAAGCGCTTCGGCGCGGTGCAGGCCCTCGACGGCGTCGACCTCGAGCTGGTCCGCGGCGAGATCCACGCGCTCGTCGGCGAGAACGGTGCGGGCAAATCGACGCTTGCGGCGATCGCGTACGGCGCGGTGCGCGCCGACACGGGCGACGTGGAGGCGGACGGCGTCGTCGGGCTCGTGCACCAGCACTTCAAGCTCATCGAACGGCTGCGCGTGTGGGAGAACGTGCTGCTGAACCGCGAGCCGCGGCGCGGCTGGACGATCGACGTCGCGGCCGCGCGCGATCGCGTGCGCGCGCTCGCGGCACGGTACGGGCTCGCCGTCGATCCCGACGCGGTCGTCGAGACGCTGCCGGTCGGCGTGAAGCAGCGCGTCGAGCTGCTTCGCGAGCTCGACCGCGCGCCGTCCGTGCTGCTGCTCGACGAGCCGACGGCCGCGCTCGCTCCGAGTGAGATCGCGTCGTTCTTCACGACGATCGGCGAGCTCGCGCGCGCCGGGACCGCGGTGCTCGTCGTGACGCACAAGCTCGCCGAGGTCGTCGCGTACTCGCAGCGGGTCACCGTGATGCGCGGCGGACGCATCGTCGCGCGGCACGCGACCGCCGAGACGAACGCCCCGGACATCGCGCGCGAGATGGTCGGCGGCGACGTCCCCGCGCTCGCGCGCCGCGCGCGCACGGAACCCGCGCCGCTGCTCGAGGTGCGCGGACTCTCCGCGCGCTCGCGCGTGAGCGCGCTCGACGACGCGACGTTCGACGTGCGCGCCGGCGAGATCGTCGGCATCGCCGGCGTCGAAGGCAACGGCCAGTCGGCGCTCGCCGACGCGCTCGCCGGCGTCGTGCCGTTCGACGGCGAGGTGCGCTTCGACGGCGCGCCGCTCGCGCCGAACGACACGCCGGGCCAGCGCATCGCGCGCGGCATCCGCGTGATCCCGCAGGACCGCCGCCACGAGGCGCTCGTGCTCGACTGGACGGTGCGCGACAACGTCGCGCTCGGACGCCAGCGATCGTTGCCTCCGCGCGCGTACGCCGAGGCGGCGCGCGAGGTGATCGCGCGCTTCGACGTGCGCCCGCCGAACCCGGACACGATCGCCGGCGCGCTTTCCGGCGGCAACCAGCAAAAGATCGTCGTCGGGCGCACGCTCGCGAGCGCGCCGAAGCTCGTCGTCGCGTACCAGCCGACGCGCGGCATCGACGTCGGCGCCGCCGCCCTCGTGCAGTCGCGGCTGATCGAAGCGCGGAACGCGGGCGCCGGCGTGCTGCTGATCTCCTTCGAGCTGGACGAGATCTTCGCGTGCGCGGACCGCGTGCTCGTCATCGCCGGCGGACGTTTCGTGGGCGCGTTCGACCGCGCGAGCGTCGACCGCGGGCGCATCGGCGCGCTGATGGCGGGAGACGCGTGAGCGCGGCGCTCCGCGTGCGCACGCTGCGCGAGCTGCTCGTCGTGATCGTCGTCGTGTTCGGCGTCGGGTCGATCGCGATGCTGCTCGCGCACGTCTCGCCGGTCGACGGCTTCGCGCAGCTCGTCGACGGCGCGTTCGGGACGCCGGAAGAGGTCGGCGAGACGCTCGTGCAGGCCGCGTTCCTGCTGTTCCCCGCGCTCGGCATCGCGGTCGCGTTTCGCGCGGGGCTCTTCAACATCGGCGCGGAGGGACAACTCGTGCTCGGCGGGTTCGCAGCGGGCTGGATCGGCGCGCAGCTTCCGCTGCCGGCATACGTCGCGGTTCCGATGGTGCTGCTCGCCGGTGCGGTGGCGGGCGGCATCTGGGGCGCTATTCCCGGTTTCTTGAAAGCACGGTTCGGCGCGAACGAAGTCATCGCGACGCTGATGCTCAACTACGTCGCGACGCTGCTGTGCACGTATCTCGTGACGGGGCCGCTGCAGCAAGGCGGCGCCACGGCCGCCGAAACGGGCGCGCTGCCGAAGGCGGCGCACCTCCCCGATCTCATCGGGCTGCTGGCGGACCCGCAGCCGACGCTCGCGTATCTCCTGACGCCGTTCGCGCTCGCGGTGATCCTCGCGTTCGTGCTGCGCCGCGTGCTGCTGCATACCGTCTTCGGCTACGAGCTGCGCGCGGCCGGCGATGCGCCCGAAGCGGCGAAGCGCGCCGGCATCGATCTCGGGCGCACGGCACTCGTCGCGATGGCGATCTCCGGCGCCATCGCCGGCCTCGGCGGCGCGACGATCGTCGCCGGCGAGCTGCACCGCTTCAACACGGGATTGTCGGCGGGCTACGGCTTCATCGCGATCGCGGTCGCGATCGTCGGCAACCTCGATCCGCTGTGGATCGTCGTCGCGTCGATCGCGTTCGGCATGCTGCAGAGCGGCGGCATCGCGATGCAAGCGGAAGCGCACGTGCCGAAGGAAGTGATCGCGCTCGTGACCGGGCTCGTCATCATCGCGCTCGCCGGCCGCCGCGCGGTCGCGAACCGGAGGACGACGTGAGCGGCGCGGCGCTGGCGCTCGCGGCGCTCCTCGGCCTGACGCTCGTGAAGGCGACGCCGCTGATCTACGCGGCGCTCGGCGGCGTGCTGAGCGAACGCTCCGGCGTCGTGAACATCGGCCTGGAGGCGATCCTCATCGCGGGCGCCTTCACGTCGGTCGCCGTGAGCGGTGCGACGGGCAACCCGATCGCCGGCACGCTCGCCGGCATCGTCGCGGGGATGCTCGTCGCGGCGGTGCTCGCGTTCGTCGCGACGCGCCTCGCGGTCGACCAGATCGTCGCGGGGACCGGGCTCAACATCGCGGCGCTCGCCGGCGCCGCGTTCGGACTGCAGCTGATCTACCACCAGCCGGGTGCGTCGCGCGAGGTGCCCGCGCTCGGCACGCCCGGCGAGAACGTGCTGATCGTCGTCGCATTCCTCGCCGCCGCGGCACTGCACGTCGTCTTGACGCGAACGCCGTGGGGCCTGCGCGTTCGGGCGTGCGGCGAGGATCCGAGCGCCGCCGAGTCCGCGGGGATCGACGCGCTCGCGACGCGGTTCTGGGCCGTCGTGACCGGCGGCGCGATCGCGTCGCTCGGGGGCGTATACCTCGCGCTCGCCGAGCTCGACCTGTATTCCGACGGGATGACGGCGGGCCGCGGCTTCATCGCGCTCGCGGCGGTGATCTTCGGGCGATGGACGCCGTTCGGTGCGACGGGGGCCGCGCTGTGCTTCGGATTCCTCGCGGCGCTGCAGTTCTCGTTGCAGCGCGCCGGCGTCCCGAGCGAGCTGCTGCAGGCGCTGCCGTACCTCGCGGCGCTCGTCGCGCTCGCCGGATTCGCCGGGCGCGTTCGCGCGCCGGCCGCGGACGGAATGCCGTACATTCGCGGTTAGGCTCTTGACTTTCGTCGCACCATGCCGACAAATAAAGAACAATGCGGGTATCGCGACGTCTCGTTGCCGTCGTCGTTCTGCTGTCCGCTTCGCTCGCCGGTTCTCCGGCGAGCGCTCTCGGCATGCCCGGACCGCTGGCCGGCTTCCAGGCGCAGCTCGCCGCGTACTCGATGCGCGCGCCGGGTCACGTCGCGATCGCGGTCGAGGACGTCTCGACCGGCCTGAGCACGGGCGTCAACGCGTCGGCCGAGATGCCCGCGGCGTCGACGATCAAGATTCCGGTGATGGTCGAGGTGTTCCGGCAGCTGGTCAGCGGCGACTTCGACCTCAACACGCGGCTGACGCTGCGCCGAACCGACAAGGACTGGGGATACGGCGACCTCTGCGACGCGCGCGTCGGGACGAGCTATCCGGTGTCGCGTCTGCTCTCGCTGATGATCGACGTCAGCGACAACACCGCGACGAACATGCTGATCCGCCTCGTCGGCCGTCAGCACATCAACGCGACGATGCACGAGCTCGGCTTGCGGCACACGCGTCTGGCGGACTTCATCCGCTCGGACGGGACCGGCATCCGCTGGGCGCTGCGCTCCAGCCCGGCCGACATGGCGCATCTGCTGCGCTCCATGGCGCAGGACCAGCTCGTCGACGAGTGGTCGTCGCGCGAGATGATCGCGATCCTTCGCGATCAGAAGCACAACGGTTTGCTGCCCGAGCCGCTCCCGGCCGGCACGACGATCGCGCACAAGACCGGCACGCTGCACGACACGCTCAACGACGTCGGCATCGTCTACGGCGCCGGCGAGGATCCGTACGTGATCGCCGTCATGACGACGGACCTGCCGACGCTCGACGCGGGCCGGCGGTTCATCCGCGGCGTGTCGAAGATGGCGTTCACCGCGCTCGAGCGGTTCACCGCGGTGCGGGACGTCGACGGCGACTGGACGGCGCAGCTGCACAACGCGACGACGGTGCTGCCGGACCAGCAGATGTGGGCGCCGCCGAACGCGCCGGTCGCGCCGGCCGAAGCGCCGGCGCCCGATCCGAACGGGACCGCCGCGCCCGTGCCGCCGCCCCTTCGGAACCAACGCTGAGCCGCTAGGACGAAACGCCCGCCGCTTCGTGCGCGCGCGCGTACGTCGGCGTCAGCCACGACGCGTACTGCGGCATCGTCCCGCGAATCGCGCGCTCGTAGAAGTCGATGAGCGCGCCGGCGACCGGTCCGCGCTCACCGTCGCCGATACGGCGACGATCGACGGACGCGATCCACTGGATGCCCGCCGCGCTGCCCGTGATGAACAGCTCGTCCGCGACGTAGAGCTCGCTGCGGTCGATCGGGCGCTCGACGACGCGCATGCCGAGCTCCGACGCCGCGAGCGTCATCACCGTGCGTCGCGTGACGCCTTCGAGGATGTTCTGCGAGGGATCCGGCGTGTAGAGCACGCCGCGGCGCACCATGAACAGGTTCTCCGCCGAGCCTTCGCAGACGTGGCCTTCCGCCGACAGCATGATCGCCTCGTCGAAGCCGTTCAGCACCGCTTCCGTCTTCGCGAGCGCGCTGTTGACGTAGATGCCCGTGATCTTGGCGCGCGCGGGTGCCATCGTGTCGTCGATGCGCCGCCACGAGCTGACCGCGCAGTGGAGCCCGCCCTGCTTGTCGATGTAGCGGTCGAACGGCAGGGCCACGATGCCGAACGCGTCGCGCACGCCGTGCAGGCGCACGCCGATGTCCTCGTTCGCCTTGTACGCGAACGGACGCACGTACGCATCGCAGCGTAGCTCGTTGCGACGGCAGAGCTCGACCGTGATGTCGCACAGCTCGTCCTTCGTGTGCGGCAGGTCGATCATGAGGATGCGTGCGGACTGCGCGAGCCGGTCGTAGTGGTCGCCGACCTGCAGCAAGTACAGCTCCTCGTCGCGCGCGCTCCAGAAGCCGCGGACGCCTTCGAAACACCCGGTTCCGTACTGCAGCCCGTGCGTGAGCAGGCCGACCTTCGCGTCGGCGTACCGCGTGAAGCCGCCGTCGTGATAGACGGTCAGGTCGTCGAGGTGCATGGGGTCGGAGTCCTCCGGGCGTAAGCAGCGACGGCGTGCGCGAGGTTTTCACGACGTTCCTTCGCCTGGGGTCGACCTCGTTCGGCGGACCCGTCGCACACCTGGCGTACTTTCGGCGCACGCTCGTCGAGGACCGCCGCTGGCTCGACGAATCGGCGTTTGCCCGAATCGTGGCGTTTTGCTCGGTGCTCCCGGGCCCGACGTCGAGCCAGGTCGGGATGCTGATCGGCTTCGCGCGCGGCGGCGCGCTCGGCGCGCTCGCGGCGTGGCTCGGCTTCACGACGCCGTCCGCGATCGCGATGATCCTCGTTGCCGCGGCGCTGCGCGGCGCCGAGCGTCACGCGCCGCCCGTATGGTTCGCGGGACTGTTGGCCGGCCTCTTCGCGGCCGCCGCCGCAATCGTCGCGCAGGCGGTGGTCGGTCTCGCGGGCTCGCTCTGCACCGACCTGCCGACGAAGGCGATCGCGATCGCCGGCATGGCGATCGCGGTCGCGCTGCGCGGGCACCCCGAGCTGCAGTGGGTCACGATCGCGTTCGGCGCGCTCGCCGGCGCCGTCGCGCTCCGCGCCGCGGAGCTGCGTCACGATGCGCTGCCGATCCGCGTGCCGCGCGCCGCGTCGCTGATCGCCGCGGCGATCTTCGTCGCGCTCGTGGCGTTCGCGATCGTGCCGCACGCCGCAGCCGGCGGGTTCCTCGCGACGCTGATCCGCGCCGGCGCGCTGGTTTTCGGCGGCGGACACGTCGTGCTGCCGCTCCTTCAGAGCATGGTCCACGACGGGCTGATCTCGTCGCCGAACTTCTTCGCCGGCTACGGAGCGGTGCAAGCGATGCCGGGGCCGATCAACACGTTCGCATCGTTCCTCGGCTTCGCGAACCTCTCGCCGTTGCACGGCCTCGCAGGCGCGCTCGTCGCGACCGTGACGATCTTTCTGCCGTCGTTCGCGCTCATCTTCGCCGTCGCGCCCGTATGGAACCGCATCGCGACGGTGCCGCGGGCGGCGGCCGCCGTTCGCGGCGCGAACGCGAGCGTCGTCGGCCTGCTCGGCGCGGTGCTGTACGATCCGGTCCTCACGTCGCTCGGCGGCGACGTTCGCCGTATCGTGCTCGCGCTGTGCGCGTTCGCCGCCGTCGCGATCTGGCGCATCGCGCCGTGGATCGTCGTCGTCTGCGCAGCCGCGGTCGGTGCCGTCACGCTACGGTAGCGTCGTACGCGCATGCGCGCCCGGCGAGATCGCACGAGCGCGGGCGGGCGGCGGCGGCGTTTGCGCGGGTCTCCGTCTGGGTGACGTATGAACAAGGCGACTGCTGACGTGGAAGCGTACCTCGCCCGTTCCGACGTGAACGACATGCCGACGGTGCGGCCGCGTGCCGCCGACTTTCAATCGCTGATCATGACGCTGCAGCAGTACTGGGCCGAGCACGGGTGCGTCGTGCTGCAGCCGTACGACGCGCACGTCGGCGCGGGCACGTTCCATCCGGCGACGACGCTGCGCAGCCTCGGCCCGGATCCGTGGCGGGCGGCGTACGTGCAGCCGTCGCGGCGCCCGACCGACGGACGCTACGGCGAGAACCCCAACCGCCTGCAGCACTACTATCAGTTCCAGGTGATCCTCAAGCCCTCGCCGCCGAACGCGCAGGAGCTGTACCTCGAGAGCCTGCGACGGCTCGGCATCGATCCGCTCGCGCACGACATCCGCTTCGTCGAGGACGACTGGGAGAGCCCGACGCTCGGCGCGTGGGGGCTCGGCTGGGAAGTGTGGTGCGACGGCATGGAAGTCAGCCAGTACACGTACTTCCAGCAGGTCGGCGGCATCGAGTGCGATCCCGTCTCCGTCGAGTACACGTACGGTCTCGAGCGGCTGGCGATGTACGTGCAGGGCGTCGAGAACGTCTACGACCTCGCGTACAACGCGCCGGACGCGAGCCCGCACATCACGTACGGCGACGTGTTCCTCGAGAACGAGCGCGAGTTCTCGGCGTACAACTTCGAGGCGGCCGACACCGAGGTGCTGTTCCGGCACTTCGCCGACGCCGAGAAGGCGTGCGCGGCGCTGCTCCGGCGCGATCTGCCGCTGCCGGCGTACGACGAGTGCATCACGGCGAGCCACACGTTCAACCTGCTCGACGCGCGCGGCGTCATCAGCGTCACGGAGCGCGCCGCGTACATCGGCCGGGTGCGCGCGCTCGCGAAGGCCTGCTGCGAGGCATGGCTCGCGACGAGCGCGCCGGCGCGCTGACGTGGCGGAGCTGCTGCTGGAGCTGTTCTCCGAAGAGATCCCCGCCCGCATGCAGCGCGGCGCCGCCGAGCAGCTGCGCGAAACCGTCACGATGCGGCTCGCGGACGCGCGCCTCGCGTTCGACCGTGCCGCGTCGTACGTCACGCCGCGGCGGCTGACGCTCGTGGTCGACGGGCTGCCGCAGGGGCAGCCCGACGTCGTCGAAGAGCGGCGCGGTCCGCACATCGGCGCGCCGCAGCGCGCGATCGACGGCTTCATGAAGTCCGCCGGCGTCGACACGCTCGACGCGCTCGAGCTCCGCGCCGTCGGCGACGCGCAGTACTACTATCTC
>Ga0213875_10002508_pt1 | contig 10966 bp, 10 predicted proteins | sample BarmaccomBMRX_R8_FD_160105 | JGI IMG/M metagenome (GOLD analysis project Ga0213875, IMG submission 160105) | Root-associated microbial communities from Barbacenia macrantha in rupestrian grasslands, the National Park of Serra do Cipo, Brazil - RX_R8 | ecosystem: Host-associated > Plants > Roots... | reverse complement strand
CGGGCGGTCAGGTCGAGGTGGCCGGACACCCTGACCACGGTGAACGGCCCGCGCGGCTCAGACGACAGCGACAGCATGTCAGCCCAGGCTCATCCGCAGCAGCACGGCGGTGCCGGTCCGGCTGGCCTTGATCTGCAGCCCGTCGCACACCATGCGGGCCACCTCGAGGCCCATCCCGCCGTGCTCGGCGTCCCGGCGCGGCGGCGGGGTGGCGCCGCTGGCCCCGGGCCAGTAGCCGTGGTCGCTGATCTCGGCCAGCCCGGCCCGGCCGTCCACCCACAGCCGTAGCGACGCCTCCGGCGATCCGTGCCGGACGGCATTGGTGGCGATCTCGTTGACCGCGATCACGAAGTCGTCGGCGGTGTCGGCGGGCATACCGGCCCGCAGCGCCCAGGACGCGGTCCGGCGGCGGACCAGCGGCAGGTCACCGGCCCGGAACGCCATGTCGATGGGGTCGGGCGGCGCGGGACGCGACGCTTCGCGCGACCGCCGCGAACCGTTCTTCACTCCCCACCTACCCTGAAACGCCGGTGACGCCGTGAACCGGGAGGCGGCGTCACCCAGACGTGAACGCTACCACCGGGCCTGATTGGCTGATACTGCTGTACCCCGCGGCGGGCGCTTGACGCCCGCGTCGGGCGGGCCCTAGCCTCACCCCCGAGAAAACCTATTCCCAAAGCCGTTGAGATGGTCTGGCAGGAGCCGACGTGACTGACCTGGACGCATCACCGCGCGCGGGCACGCCCACCCGGGTACAGGCGGGGCCGGCCAGCCCGACCGCCGCCGCCCAGACCGCGCACCGGCCGCTGACCGGGCCGGGGGCGATCCTGACCGAGGGCCTGCTGCACGACTGGCAGCACCGCAACCGGGAGGCGAGCCTGCCGCTGGCCCTGCGTCAGCTGGAGGTGGCCGGCAACCTCGACAACCTGCGGGCGGCCGCCGTGGCCGGCCGGGACGGGGTGGCGGCCGGACCCGGCCGGGGCGGGTACCACGGCCCGGTGTTCATGGACTCCGACCTCTACAAGACGCTGGAGGCGATCGGCTGGGAGCTGGCCCGCGACCCGGACAGCGGGACCGGGCAGACCCTGGCCGGCTTCGCGGCCAGCGCGGTCGCGCTGCTCGAGGCGGCTCAGCAGGACGACGGTTACCTGGACTCCTTCATCCAGGTCAGCGGCGAGCCCCGGTACGGGCGGCTGTCGTCCAGCCACGAGATGTACTGCGCGGGCCACCTGATCCAGGCGGCGGTGGCGATGGCCCGCACGCCCGGCCACGACGAGCTGGCCGGGCGGCTACTGGCGGTGGCCCGGCGGCTGGCCGACCACCTGGTGGCCACGTTCGCCGGGGGCGAGAAGGGCCTGGACGGGCACCCCGAGGTCGAGACCGCGCTGGCCGAGCTCTACCGGGAGACCGGCCACCGCCCCTACCTGGACCTGGCCAAGCAGTTCGTCGACCAGCGCGGGCACGGGCTGGCCGGCGAGTCCGGCCGCGGGCACCGCTACCTGCAGGACCACCTGCCGGTGCGGGACGCGGTGACCGAGGAGGGGCACGCGGTCCGGGCGCTGTACCTGGAGGCCGGGGTGACCGACGTGGCCAGCGAGACCGGCGACGCCGAGCTGCTGGCCACCTCGATCCGCCGCTGGGAGGACACGGTCACGGCCAAGACCTACCTGACCGGCGGCAACGGCTCCCGGCACTCCGACGAGGCGTTCGGGGACCGGTTCGAGCTGCCGCCCGACCGGGCCTACAACGAGACCTGCGCCGCCATCGCCAACTTCCACTGGTCCTGGCGGCTGCTGCTGGCCACCGGCCAGGCCCGCTACGCCGACCTGATGGAACGGCTGCTCTACAACGCCTTCGGCGCGTCGATCTCGACCGACGGCCAGCGGTTCTTCTACGTCAACCCGCTGCAGCGCCGTCACGACCACGTGGAGGAGGACGAGGAGGCCAGGCGGCACGAATGGTTCTCCTGCGCCTGCTGCCCGCCCAACATCATGCGGCTGCTCGCCGCGCTCCAGCACTACCTGGCCACCACCGCCGGTGACACCCTTTACCTGCACCAATTCACGGGGGCGAGGGTGCAGGCGGCACTGGCGGGCGGCCCGCTGGCGGTCACGATGACGGCCGGCCTGCCCTGGTCCGGCCGGGTGAGCATCCAGGTGGAGCAGGCGCCGGACGGCCCCTGCGGGCTGGCCCTGCGGGTGCCGTCCTGGAGCACGCCGCCGCAACTGCTCATCAACGGCGAGCCGGCCGCGGCCGAGGCGGCCGACGGCTACCTGACCGTGACCCGCGTCTGGCGGCCAGGTGACGTGCTGGCCTGGACGTTCACGCTGACCCCGCGCTGGGTGTACCCGCACCCGCGGATCGACGCGGTCCGGGGCTGCGCCGCGATCGAGCGGGGGCCGCTGGTCTACTGCTTCGAGCAGGTCGACCAGCCCGACGGCACCGACCTGGACGACCTGGCCCTGGTGGCCGGCAGCGGGCTGGTCGACCAGCCCGCCGAGCTGCCCGGGATCGGGCCGACGGTGCTGGTGGAGACCGAGGCGCGGCCGCTGCGGGCGGGCCGGCCGGGCGAGCTGCCCTACCTGACCGCGTTCCCGCCGCAGGCACCCGGCCCGGCCCAGCGGGCCACCGCGCTGCCCTACTTCCAGTGGGACAACCGGGACGGCCGGCCCATGCGGGTGTGGCTGCCGGCCATCATGGCTTAGATGACGATCACGGTGCGGGCGGCGACCCCGGCCGACGCGGCGGCGATGGCGGCGATCTACGCCCCGGTGGTCACCGGCACCGCCATCTCCTTCGAGGAGGAGCCGCCCTCCGCCGACGAGATCAGCCGCCGGATGGCGGCCCGGCCCCGGCTGCCGTGGCTGGTGGCCGACGACGGCGGCCGGGTGGCCGGCTACGCCTACGCCGCGGCCCACCGGGCCCGGGCGGCCTACCGCTGGTCGGCCGACTGCTCGGTGTACCTGGACCCGGGCTACCGGGGCCGGGGGGTCGGCCGCCAGCTGTACGAACGGCTGATCCCGGCCGTCCGGGAGCTGGGCTACCGGTCGCTGCTGGCCGGGATCGCGCTGCCCAACCCGGCCAGCGTGGGCCTGCACGAGGCGCTCGGGTTCGAGCCGGTCGGGACGTTCCGCCAGGTGGGATACAAGCTCGGAGCCTGGCGGGACGTGGGCTGGTGGCAGCTCTTTATGGATGATCATGACAGTCCGGCCGATCCAGCCGGGCCCCGGTCCTGGTCGCCCGGCGAGATGACGGCCTGACGCCGTGGCCGGCCGGGAACTGGTGATCCTGGGCACCGCCAGCCAGGCACCCACGCGGACCCGCAACCACAACGGCTACCTGCTGCGCTGGGACGGCGAGGGCCTGCTGTTCGACCCGGGCGAGGGCACCCAGCGGCAGATGCTGCTGGCCGGGGTGCGGGCCAGCGAGATCACCCGGATCTGCGTGACCCACTTCCACGGCGACCACTGCCTGGGGCTGCCGGGCGTGCTCGGGCGGATCGGGCTGGACCGGGTGGCGCACGACGTCGTCTGCCACTATCCGGCCGAGGGGCAGGAGTACTTCGGCCACCTGCGGCACGCGGCCTACTTCCACAACGTCGCCGCCCTCCGGGAGTCCCCGGCCGGGGCGGATCCGGCGGTACTGGCCGACACCGTGCTGGCCGACACCGGCGCCTGGCGGCTGATCGCCCGGCCGCTGTCGCACCGGGTGCCGACGATCGGTTACCAGCTGACCGAGCCCGACGGCCGCCGGATGCGGCCGGACCGGCTGGCCGCGCTGGGGATCAGCGGGCCGGACGTGGGCCAGCTGGCCCGGGACGGGAGCCTGGAGACGGCGGGGCGGCTGATCCGCCTGGACGAGGTGAGCGAGCCGCGGTCCGGCCAGCGGTTCGCGTTCATCATGGACACCCGGCTCTGCGACAACGCCTTCGCGCTGGCCGACGGGGCCGACCTGATCGTCTGCGAGGCGACGTTCCTGGATACCGACGCCGAACTCGCGCCGGCCTACGGGCACCTGACCGCGCGGCAGGCCGGGCAGATCGCGGCCGCGGGCGGAGTCCGGACGCTGGTGCTGAGCCACTTCTCCCAGCGTTACGCCCACGAGGATCCGGCCCGGTTCGCGGACCAGGCGGGCGCGGTGTTCGGGGGCGAGATCGTGGTGGCGGCCGACCTCGACCGGGTGCCGCTGCCCCACCGTCGCGAACGGGGCTGAAAGGCGGGCGGGGCCGGCGTCCAGCGGGACCAGCGGCCTGCCATTTCCGCCGCCGCTGGGCGCCGCCCCGCTGAAGGCCGGCTCCATCCGGTGCACGGCCTCCGAGTACGGGCAGCGGCGGCGGAGGCGCCCGACTGCGCCCGGGCGCTCCGCCGCCGGTGCCCGCTCCCTACTCAGCACAGCGCCGGGCCGGTGGGGAGTGTCACACCTGGGTGAGATTTATTCGATCGGCTGGCGTCCGAGGGCGGCCGGCTCCCGCCCGCTGAACAGGCAGCCCCCGGCCGCCGCGGCCACCGGCATCGCCACCAGCAGCACCAGCAAGCCGGTGACGGGGACGGCCGACAGCGCGTGCAGGCCACCCTCGAACCGGTCGTCGACGAACCAGGCGACCGAGCCCAGGTAGGCGGCGGCGGTGCCGAGGACCGCTCCGAGCAGGCCGAGGGCGCCGGCGGTGACCGCGGTCAAGGCCCGGCGGGTACCGCCGCCGGCCCCGGTCGCGGTCAGCGTGCGCAGGTCGGAGGCGGTCTCGCTGCGGATCAGGCCCACGCTCATGGCCAGGATGCCGAGCGCCAGCACCAGGCCGAACACGGTGGCCCAGTCGACGATCTGGTTGTTGGAGGGGATGCTCGACTTGGTCTCGACGGTCATGTCGGCGGTCGCCGCGGTCTCCTCCGCGCTCTTGATCTGAGCGGCGGTCAGCGGGTGGGCGGTCTGGATGAACCAGCCGGCCACTTGGGTGTGCAGGCCGAGCTGGTGCACGGCGTGCTCGGTGACGACCGTGTTGGGGGCCGAGGTGCCGGCCGGCAGCGCGCTGACGCCCTGGATGACCGGGTTGGCCAGGCACTGGCCAGGCGGGCAGGGGAACGAGGTGGCGCCGCCAGGATTCTTGTTGACCCCGTAGAGCAGTTGCATCTTGGACAGCCCGGGCAGGCCGGGCCGCATGGTGAGGATGTCGGCGTTGGCGTGGACCTGATCGGGCCGGATGCCGAAGGCCCGCAGCAGGGCCGGGGTGGCGACGAAGATCGGGCCGTCCCAGTTGCGGCCGGGCTCGGCGCGCTCCAGCGTGGCCCCGGCCTGGTCGAGCTCGAGCACGCGGCCTGATCCGAGCGAGGCGGCGAGCTGGCGCGCGGCGGCCGGCGCGGCCTGGAGCTGGCTGGCGGTGGGCGGGGTGGCCGACGGGCCGTTCCCGCCCGGGGGGTAGACCACGAGCTGGCTGGAGGTCAGGTTGGGTCCGGCGTAGTCGAGCGGGTTCGCGAACCGGGCCGATGACTGGACCGAGATGATCACCGAGATCAGCACGCCGAGGCTGATCGCGGCCAGCGCCGATCCGGACCGGGCCCGGTAGCGGGACAGGTCCCGCAGCGCCAGCCGGGCGGCGACCGGCGTGTGCGCGGCCAGGCGGCCGAGCAGGGCCAGGCACAGCGGGGCCAGCAGGATCACCGCCACCACGAGCAGAACCAGGCCGGCGATCATGGCCAGCGGCGCGAACGCGGGCGTCTGGCCGCTGGTGCTGACGCTGTTGGCGCCCGCGTAGGCGAGCAGGCCGAACGCGACCGCGGCGATCACGACGCCCGGGATCGCCGAGCGGTGCACCTGCTTGGGCGGGGCGGGCCGCCCGGACAGCGCCGCCACCACCGGGATCCGGCTGATGGACCGGGCCGGGCGGCCGGCCGCCAGGTAGGTGGCCAGCACGGCCAGGACCATGGCCGGGCCGATCACCACCCAGGGCAGCGCGAACACCCCGATCAGGTGGTGCGAGCTGCTCTCCACGTGCGGCCGGTAGGCCACCCAGGCCAGGAAGCCGAGCACGGCCCCGAGCACGGTGCCGGCCACCCCGACCACCACGCCGTTGGCCCGGACCACGAGCCGGACGTGGCGGTCGGTGGCGCCGAGGGCGCCGAGCATGCCCAGCGACCGCAGCCGCCGCTGGGCCAGCACGGTGAAGCCGCCCACCGCGACCAGGCCGATGAGCAGCATCCCCAGCGTGGCCAGAGCCAGCGTGATCGTCTCGGGGTTGATCGGGTTGCTGGAGGCGACCTGCTGGCGGGTCACCACGTTGGGGCCGAGGCTCTGGGCCGGGACGTTACGGGCGTCGAACAGCACGCTGACCGTGGTCGGCGCCCGCACCTGGCCGGGCAGCACCAGCGCGAACTCGTCCAGCAGGCTCTGCGGGTTCTGGACGATGCCGGTCACCGTCCGGGTCGTGCCGCCCACCCGCCAGGCGCGGCCGACGTGCAGGCCGAACTGGCTGGCCACCCCGGGCGTCACCGCCACCTGGGCGGCCGTGACCGGATAGCGGCCCTGGATCAGCGACAGCATCGGCGGGCCGAACGCGCCGTGCGGATCCTGGGCGCGCAGGTCGTAGGTGCCGGTCGAGCCCGGGAACTGGATGGTCTGGTTCTCGATCACGTCGGTGCGGCCCCAGCGGTGCTGCAGGGCGGCGATCTCGGTGGCCAGGTGCGGGTCGTTGCCGTGGAAGTTGGCCAGGTCCTGGGCGGTGCCGAAGGTGCCGGCCGGCCGCCCCTGGGAGTTGGTGGCGACGGTCGCGCCGAGGAACGTGGCCGCCACCGCCACCGTGATCAGCGCCAGCACCAGCAGCTGCTGGCGCCACTCGCGGCGGAACAGCCGCCAGGCCCAGCGGACCACCGCCCGCCGCGCGGGAACGCCCCCGTTCCCGGTCCCCGTCGCCGGGCGGTCGTCCAGCATGGTGCTCATGGCGTCTGGCCCTGGCTGAGCAGCGACTCGGGGCCGGCCATCGGCATGGTCTGGTCGACGATCTTCCCGTCGCGCAGGAACACCACCCGGTCGGCCCAGGAGGCGAGCTGGGCGTCGTGGGTGACCACCACCGCCGCCACCCCGCGTTTGCAGGCGCTGTGGATCAGCCGCATCACCGCCTCGGCGTTGCCCGAGTCCAGCGCGCCGGACGGCTCGTCGGCCAGCAGCAGCCGCCGCTCCCCGGCCACCGCCCGGGCGATCGCCACCCGCTGCCGTTCACCGCCGGACAGCTGGTCGGGGAAGTGCGGCGCCCGGGCGGACAGGCCCACTTCCTCCAGCGCGCGCAGGGCCGCCCCGCGGGCGGTGCGGCCCGGCACCCCGTCCAGCTCCAGCGGCAACGCTACGTTCTCGGCCGCGGTCAGCCCGGGCAGCAGGTTGAAGTCCTGGAACACGTAGCCGACGGTGCGCCGCCGCAGCCGGGCGCGGGCGTTGCGGGACAGCTCGCGCAGCGCCATGCCGGCCACCAGGACCTCGCCGCGGTCGGGCTCCTCGAGGCTGCCGGCGATCGTCAGCAGCGTCGACTTGCCGGAGCCGCTCGGCCCCATCACCGCCACCATCTGGCCGGCCGTCACCGTCAGGTCGACGCCGTCGAGCGCGTGCACCTCGGCCGCGCCGTCTCCGTAGGTCTTCGCTACACCGCGTAGCTCCAGTATGGACATCCCCGTCTCCTTGTCTTGACCCCCCGTGGTTCCGGTCATCGCCGGCTCCCCGCCCGGCGCCGCACCCGGGGCAGCGGAGCCGCAGCAGGCGCGGCCACCGGGGCGGGATCGGCGGCGGCCCGCTTGAGGCGGCCGTCGGCCGCGTCGAGCCAGCGGACGACGGCGTCGAGCCGGAACAGCTCGGCGTCCACCACCAGGGCCAGGTTCAGGTCGTCCCCGGCCTCTTCTTCCTTGATCCGCGTCCACTGCTGCATCAGCTGCACCAGGTAGCGGCGGTGCGCCTGGATCACTTCGCGCACGTCGACCCCGGGCACCTGGGTGGCGACCAGGACCTTCATGACCAGCTCGTCGCGAGGCGGCGAGGACAGGTCGGGCGGCGTGTGCAGCCACCCGGCCAGTTCGGCGGAGCCGGCCCCGGTGATCTGGAAGCCCTTCTGCGGGCCCTCGTCCCCGGACCCGTCCGACTCCACCAGCCCGTCCCGCTCCAGCCGCTGCAGCGTGGTGTACACCTGGCCCACGTTCAGCGGCCACACCTCGCCGGTCCTGGCCTCGAACTCCTCGCGCAGCTGGAGCCCGTACTTGGGCCCCTCGCTGAGCAGCGCCAGCAGCGCGTGACGGACGCTCACAGCCTCGTTCCGATCCGTATCATGCTCGGAATAATACTGAGTATAGTTGCGGCAGGCAAGGGGGTTCGGGGACGGATCGAGATGGGAGCCGGGAGCGCGGGGGCGGCGGGGATCGCGGACCGCTGCCGCCGGAACCTGGGCGGCGTGTTCAACACGACCGGCCGCCGGGTCCCGATCGGAGAACTCCTCCGGGAATGCGTCGCGGTGACCGGCAGCGCCGCGGAACTCAGCTGGATCTCCACTCCCCAGTTGCTCGCCGCAGGCGTGGAGCCCTGGATGGGAATCCCGCTCTGGGTCGCCGACCCGGACCGGGAAGCCACCTGGCCAGGGGCGGCCCCGCGCCCCTGGCCTCACCACGGAAGCGGAACAGCGCCTGCTCGGGTAACCGCTGCGGCCGATCGTCGGCGGCGGGTTCTACCCTGGTGGGGTGACGCGGACGGGGGCGAAGCCGGGAGTGGCGGCCGACCTGCTGCCGCACCTGCGGCGGGCGCACGACCACATCGACCGGCATTACGCCAGCGCGCTCGACCTGGACGGGCTGGCCCGGGTGGCGGGGGTGTCCAAGTACCACTTCGCCCGCAGCTTCGAGGCCGCCTACGGGCTGACGCCGATCAGGTACCTGACCCGGCGGCGGGTGGAGCGGGCGCAGGACCTGCTGCGGAGCGCGAACCTGACCGTGACCGAGATCTGCTTCCTGGTCGGGTTCAGCAGCCTCGGCTCGTTCTCGACCCGGTTCACGCAGCTGGTGGGCGAGACCCCGACCGCCTACCGGGACCGGTGGGCGGCGCTGGGCGGGCCCCGGGTGCCCGGCTGTTACCTGTTCATGCACGGCCCCGGGCGGCTCGGCCGGGCCAGCGGCCAGCAAGTTCGCAATCTGCGAGAAGCCAGGACAGCCCGGCCGGCCTAGGGTCGGAGCCATGATTACCAATATCTCGCTGGTCACGGTGTTCTGCCTGGACCAGGACCAGGCCCGCGACTTCTACGTGGACAACCTGAACTTCGAAGTCCGTACCGACGTGACGATGGGCGAGGGCTACCGCTGGCTCACCATCGGCCACCCCAGCCAGCCCGAGCTCGAGGTCACGCTGATGGTGCCGGGGCCGCCGCTGGATCCCGAAGCGGCCCAGCTCATCCGCCAGCAGCTGGAGAAGGGCCAGATCGGCGGGCTCGGCCTCAAGGTCGACGACTGCCGGAAGACGTTCGCCGAGCTGAGCGCCAAGGGCGTCACGTTCCTGCAGGAACCGTCCGAACGGCCGTACGGTGTAGAGGCAGTGCTGCGTGACAACACCGGTAACTGGCTGGTGCTGGTGGAGCCGCGCCCGTTCACCCCGGAGGACTTCAGCTGACCCGCGACCTCGCGGTGCTGGTCTTATCGGGCCGGCACTATTGGGGAGGCCCGTTGCCCGCCTGGATCTGTGCCACCTGCGGTAACCACTACCCGGAAAGCGACGACCCGCCCGCGGCCTGCGTGATCTGCGCGGACGAGCGCCAGTGGGTGCCCAGGTCCGGTCAGCGCTGGACCACCCACGAGGAGCTGGTGGCCGGTGACCGGCATACCGAGATCTGGGAAGTGGAGCCCGGCCTGCTCGGGATCGGGGTGACCCCGTCGGTCGGCATCGGGCAGCGGGCCCTGCTCGTCCAGACCGGCCAGGGCAACCTGCTGTGGGACCCGCCCGGCTTCGTCGACGACCAGGCGATCGAGCAGGTCCGGGCGGCGGGCGGGCTGACCGCGGTGACCGCCAGCCACCCGCACTTCTACGGGGCGATGGCGGACTGGGCGCACGCGTTCGACGCCGAGCTGCTGGTCCCGGAGGCCGACCGGGACTGGGTGACCTACCCGGACCCGGCCATCCGGTACTGGGCCGGGCGGGTGGACGTGCTGCCCGGCGTGACGCTGATCCAGTGCGGCGGGCACTTCCCCGGCAGCGCGGTGGTGCACGTGGCGGCGGCCGCCGGCGGGGCCGGGGCGCTGCTGACCGGGGACACGATCTTCGTCACGCCGGGCGAGGACCGGCTGTCGTTCATCTGGAGCGCACCCAACCGGCTGCCGCTGCCCGAGCCGCTGATCCGCGGGATCCTCGACGCGGTCCGGCCGTTCGCGTTCGACCGGATCTACGGCGGCTGGGCGCCCACCATCAGCGAAGGGGCGCGGGAAGCGCTGGAGGCCTCGGCCGCCCGCTACATCCAGTTCCTGCGGGGCGAGGCGCCGGAAGACTGAGCCGGCGGGTCCTCGCGGGGCGCGTGGGACTGGCGGGGCGCGTGGGACTCGGGGCTCCCGGGGCTCGGGGCGTCGGCCTGCGGGGGGCGCTGGCCGCGTGGGCGCCGGAGCGGCGGTCGGCCCGGCGGTAGCGGATGAACAGCCAGACGCCGATGAGGACCGCGATGACCACGATCGCGGCGACGACGTAGGTGACCGCGTGGAAGGCGTTGGGGATCTGCTGCCAGCTGGCGCCGACCGCGTAACCGGCGGCGGCCAGCGCGGCCGTCCAGGGGATGCAGCCGAGGGTGGTATAGACGCCGAAGCGCAGCGGCCGCATCGCGGCCAGGCCGGCCGGCAGCGAGATGAACGTCCGCACCACCGGCAGCAGCCGGCCGAGGAGGACGGCCCGCGGCCCGTAGCGGTCGAACCAGCGGGTGGCCAGCTCGATGTCGTGCTCGCGTAGCCAGACCCGGCCGCCCCAGCGGCGGAGCACG
>Ga0213875_10002507_pt1 | contig 10967 bp, 12 predicted proteins | sample BarmaccomBMRX_R8_FD_160105 | JGI IMG/M metagenome (GOLD analysis project Ga0213875, IMG submission 160105) | Root-associated microbial communities from Barbacenia macrantha in rupestrian grasslands, the National Park of Serra do Cipo, Brazil - RX_R8 | ecosystem: Host-associated > Plants > Roots... | reverse complement strand
GCGCCCGTCCGCCCGCACTGGCCGCCCTGCTGCTCGCGGGGGACACCACGCTCGGTGCGTTGGAGGACGGCGAGCTGCGGGACCAGCTCGTGTCGTTGCTGTTCGCCGGGCACGAGACCACCGCATCGGCCACGGCGTGGACTCTGTACTGGCTGGACCGCCACGACGGGCTGCGCGGCGACCTCGTCGCGGAATTGGCCGCCACCACCGACTCCGGCGCGGACGCCACCCAGGTTCCGCTCCTGCACGCGGTGGTCCAGGAGTCGTTGCGGCTGTCCCCACCGGCAACCCTTGCCGGCAACCGGGTGCCGGTCGCCGACGACGAGCTGCTTGGCGCGCCACTGCCCGCGGGCACGGTTCTCATGCCGAGCATCTACCTCGCACATCGCCAGCCGGACTTGTTCCCCCAACCGCGACGGTTCGACCCGAACCGCTTCCTCGACAAGACCGTCGAGCGCACGGCGTCGGCCGGCTACCTCCCGTTCGGCGGCGGCACGCGACGATGCCTTGGCAGCGAACTCGCCATGCTGGAGATCCGTATGATCGTCGCGGCCGTCCTGCGGCAACGCCGGATGCGCTGTGTGAATCCGGAGGCCGGGATCGCGCAGCCGCGTGGTCATGCCATGGCGCCGTCACCTCGCCTGCGCATGATGGTGGTCGCGTGACAAGCGGTTCGCGGGACCTCCTCCGCCTGCACCGAGTCGAGTACCCGATCCCGGTTCACTATCTGTGTTACGCGAGCTGGGGTGCGTGTTACGCGGTTGGCGGCCTCAGACAGTTGCTGACAGCGCCGGTACTGCTCGCCGTCGCGGCGAATCTGGTGCTTCCGGCGGCGATGAGCGTGCTGAACGCGGCCGTGGACGTTCGCGGTGACGCGCTCAACCGCGGCAAGGCCGATCTCGCCGAGGCCACGCTCCGAGTCGGTGTCAGGTCGGCGACCATCGTCACCGCCGTGGAGATGGGACTCGCCCAGATGCTGGCGATTGTCGCCTCGCTCGTGGCACGCGATGCCACGACGGCCGTGGTGGTGGCTGTGATCATCGTGCTGCACGTGCTCTACAACGCGGAGCCGGTACGCCTCAAACGCCGAGGGTTTGCCAATCCGCTCACGCTCGGCGTTTCCCTCGGCCTGCTGCCGTGCCTGGCGACCTTCACGGTCGTCCGGCCCGACATCGCCCCGGCGACATGGCTGATCTTCGCTGGACTGAGCACCTCGATCACGGGAAGGGCGCTGTGGTGGATGGTCCCCGATCGCGAGGCCGACGCGGCGGCGGGGACCGTGACCGTGGCCGTACGACACGGTGCGGCGCGCGCGGTCACGGTGTCCTGTTTCATCGCCGCGACTGTGCCCGTCCTGCTCGGATGGGGCCTGTGGTGGCGCTACGGTCCGGCTGTCGCGCTGCCGGGAATTGTGGTGAGTGGCGCGTTCCTCGCCGGCCAGCTATCACTGTTGCGCAGGGACCGCCCGAGCTACGCACGGATACGGAAAGCCACCATGGCGCCCATGACGATCGCCACCGTGTTCTTTACCGTGCTCCCGTTGGTCGCCCTGTCCTGACCGACTCACGGTTTACGCGCGACCGCCCCGTATACCTGGAGCTTCTCCGGATACCGCCCCATGTCCTGGCCGGGCTCCGGACGCCAGAGCGGAATCGTGACGATTCCCGGGGTAACCAGATCGAGGCCGACGCACCATTGCGCGATTGTGGTCGGGGTCCGGAAGGTCAGTTTGGGTTGGGCGAGATGGAACAGGTGGCCGTACATGGGAATGGCGGCGAGCATGATCAGGTCCTGGCAAATGTGGGACACCGCCAGGTAGCTGCCGGAACAGATCGCGTCGCGATAGGTCGCGATGATCGACGCCGGGTCGTCCTCGTCGGGAATGTGGTGCAGTATGTCGATCATCAGTACCGCGACCGGCTGGTCGAGATCGAGCAGCGATCGCACCTCCGCACTCGCGAGTATCTGGTGGGGCCGGCGAATGTCACCTTCCACCACGCCGACGTTGGCCCGACCAGCCAGCAGGGCGCGAGACTCCGCCACGATCGAGCGATCGTCGTCGACGTAGACCACTCGGCAGTCCGCGGCGACCGCCTGGGCTGTTTCGTGAACGTTACCCCCCGTCGGCAGACCAGAACCGAGATCGAGGAATTGCCGCACACCAGAATTCACCAGATGGCGAACCGTTCTCTGTAAGAATGTCCGGTGGGTGCGCACCATGTAGGGAAGATGGGGCGCACACGTCACAATGAGGTCGCCGAGTTCGCGGTCCCTCTTGGTGTTGTTCCCGCCGCCCAGCCAGTAGTCGCGGATTCGTGCGGGGTTGAGCGGGATGGGCCCATTCTTGCTCGGCGCCAAGATTGGCTGCGCCATGACGACCCCTCCCTGCCGCCTCGCCGGGTTCGATCCCACCAGCCCGGCGGCGGATCCGTGCTGGCTCGATCACTCCCAAGCGGTAAAATCTTCCATTCGGGTACGGCGTCTCAGTACCTCGAGTTCGCATTCAGGGGAGCGACGGGTAGTTTAGGGCACCTTTCGGAGTCATACCTGTAGGCCAAAAGTGTTGTCCCCGCTCTGTGATCGGAACGCTGCGGAATGCTGCCGCTGGCACGACAAGGCCCCCTTCTCGGATTGGGGATGCCGGGGAGGGGGCCTTGTGGAATGCCGATCAGTCGTCGAGGTCGGTCGCGACGACCGCGGCCACCGCGTCAAGCGCCTCGTCCGCGCCGTCGCCCTCCGCCCAGAGGACGACTTCGTCGCCGTGCATGGCGCCGAGAGTCATCAGTCCCAGCATGCTGGCGGCGTCCACCGGGTCACCGCCGTCCTTGCGAATGGTGACCGTGACCCGCTGCGCCTTCGCCGTCTCGGCCAGCAGTGCCGCCGGCCTCGCGTGCAACCCGACCCCGCTGGCCACGATGACCCGTCGCTCCGGCATGTTCTCACCCCTCCGTGCGGTTGGACGTCGTGGTGGTGTGGATGTCGTGGTCAGGCACTGGAGCTGGCGCTGACGTCGGATTCGGCGTCAGCCGGATCGTCCTCGCGTCCTGGAGTGCGCAGGTTCCACTTCTTGATCATCCAGGTGAACACCACGTAGTAGAGCGCACCGTAGATCAGTCCGATCAGGAGCAGCAGCACGGGTTTGGTCGCGATGCCGAAGTTGAGCACGTAGTCGATCGCACCCGCGGAGAACGCGAAGCCGTCGTGGATGCCCAGCGCGTTGGTGATGGCCAGTGAGGTTCCTGTCAGCAGGGCGTGGATCAGGTACAGCGGCCACGCCACGAACATGAACGAGAACTCGATCGGCTCGGTGATGCCGGTCAGGAACGCGACCAGCGCGGCGGACACCATGATGCCGCCGACGACCTTGCGCTGAGACGGCTTCGCGGCCCGCCAGATCGCCAGCGCCGCCGCGGGCAAGGCGAACATGAAGATCGGGAAGAAGCCCGTCATGTACGGACCAGCGGTCGGGTCCTGGACGAAGAAGCGGTTCAGGTCACCGGTCACCTCGTGGCCGGTGGTGGGGTCGGTGAAGTGGCCGGTCAGGAACCACACCACCGAGTTGATCACGTTGTGTAGGCCGAAGGGGATCAGCAGCCGGTTGGCGACGCCGTACAGTCCGCCGCCGACGACCGCGTTGTCCGTGACGAAGTTGCCGAACGCGGTCAGGCCCGCGTTGAACAGGGGGTAGAGCAGGCCGAAGATCACGCCGAGGATCAGCTGGGCGAGCGCGTTGACGATCGGGACGAATCTGCGGCCGCCGAAGAAGGCCAGGTACGGGGGCAGCTTCGTGCGGTAGAACCGCTGCCACAGTACCGCGCTGACCAGACCGACGACGATGCCGGCGAGCACCCCGTAAGGCCAGCCACCCGGCGGGACCATGAGGTCACCGCTCTTCTTCGCTGTCACCGGCGCGAATACCTGGACCACCTGGGTGAACACCACGAACCCCACCGCTGCCGCCACCGCCGTCGACCCGTCCGCCTTGCGGGCGAAGCCCACCGCGATGCCGATCGCGAACAGCAGCGGCAGCCAGTTGAACAGGCCGCCACCCGCCGCGACCAGGATGGCCGAGACCTTCTGCATGAAGGGATCCTGGAAGCGGCCGAGCAAGTCCTTCTGGCCCAGCCGATTGAGTAGTCCCGCGGCGGGCAGTGTGGCGATCGGCAACATTAGGCTTCGGCCGAGGCGTTGCAAACCGGCAAGACCCCGGTTGCCGCCGGTGACCGTCGGGGCGCTGGCACTCATCGGTTTTCCCCTCCGTTGGCGAGAAGCGGACCGGACCCCGTCGATCCGGCCCAACCGCATGGCCACCTGGTGGAGGTCGCCCGGTACCAGGACGCCATGCCGTCAGTGGCCCATGTGATCAGTGACCGGTAGGCCGGTCGGGTGAGGTTGGGGTCCTGCCGGGTCGCACGCGGTTCGCCGAGATGCCTGTGGCGTCACCGGAGTCGGTCACCGTACCTCCTCGATCCCGGGCCTGGCTCGATCCTCGGCACTGATGTTGGTACGTTCCGGTCTAGACCAGTTGGTGCCGGGAGAATGCGCCGCCGGGCGACCGGGTGTCAATCGTTGTTACGTGTTCGTACTGCGTAATGGCCCCATCCGGGTAACCGCACCCGCCGGTCCGCTCGGCAGGGCATGACAACAACCGATCAGGAGAGCAGGGCGACATGGCTGACGACAGAGCGGCGAAGATCCTCGCCGCCATCGGTGGTCCCGACAACATCATCGAGATCGAGCCGTGCATCACCCGGCTGCGTTGTGAACTGGAAGACGGCGGCAAGGTCGACGAGGCCGCGCTGAAGGCCATTGGCGTGCACGGGGTGGTGCGGGCCGGTGGGGTGGTACAGATCATCGTTGGTCCCGAGGCCGACACGATCGCCAGCGACATCGAGGACCTGTTGTGACGCTTCGGGTGCTCAGCCCGGTCGCGGGCCAGGTCATCCCGCTGACCGACGTGCCGGATCCGGTCTTCGCGCAGGCCATGGTCGGACCTGGCGTCGCGGTGCGCCCGGAGTCCGCCGCCGGTGACGCGGTGTCCCCAGTGGACGGCACCGTGGTCACCCTGCATCCCCACGCGTTCGTGGTGGCCACCGCGGACGGCGCCGCGGTGCTGGTGCACCTGGGCATCGACACGGTCAAACTCAAGGGCGAGGGTTTCACGTTGCACGTGGTCAAGGGCGAGTCCGTCCGGGCGGGCCAGGCCGTGATCGGCTGGGATCCGGCCGCGGTCGAGCAGGGGGGCAGGTCCGCGATCTGCCCGGTGATCGCGTTGGACGCCGGTGTCGACTCGCTGATCGAAGTCCGGGGCCGGGGGCCGATCGCCGCCGGTGATCTACTGTTCACCTGGGAGCGCTGAATTCATTCGGACGGTACGGCCGAGCGAATGGGCCTTTGGGGAGCACGGCGCTCCCCAAAGGCCCATTCGTCCGGGAATTGATGGCTCCGTCCACGGTGGGCGCTCATCGTGGACACCATGGAAACGGGTCTGTGGGTTCTCGCGGTGCTGGCGGCGGCCGGCTGGGCCGCCGGTGGGCTGGGCCGGTGGTTGTTGTCGCGGCTATGTCGGGGCACGCGGATCCCGCCGCCATGGTGTGAGCTCGCGGTGGCGATCCTGTGGACACTGGCCGCCGCGGTCACCCCGCCGTGGTGGTTGGCGGTGCCGCTCGCGCTCGCCTGGTTCGCGGTGTTGCTCACCGCCACCGATATCGCCTGCCGACGGCTCCCCGACGCTCTGACGCTGTCCGCGTATCCCGTGGTGGCCGCGGGGCTGGTGGGGTCGGCGTCGGTCGGGCCGGATGCCGACCTCCTCCAGCGTTCACTCGTCGTCGCCGTGGTGTTCCTTGCCGTGCACGCCGGCGTGGCAGTCATGGCACCGGCCGCGCTCGGGGGTGGCGACGTGAAACTGTCCGGCGTGGTCGGTGCCGTGCTGGGTGCGGTGTCGTGGTCGGCCGCGGTGCTCGGTGTGGGTGTCGCGTCAGCGGTCACGGTCGTGGTCGCGGCCGTGTCCAGGCGGCGCACGGCAGTTCCGCACGGCCCTGGAATGCTTGCGGCGGCGTGGATTCTGTCGCTGGCGGCGCCTGGGTTCCCTGCCGGGCCGTAGCCGGCCGCGGTCACGTCAGTCCACGACGAGCACCAGTTTTCCCGCCGTGCGGCCGGTTTCGCCCCGCTCGTGCGCCTTGGCGGCGTCCGCCAACGGAAACGTCTCGGCCACCACCGGGCGCAGACGTCCCTCTTCGACCAGGTCGGCGACCGCCTTCATGCTGGCATGGTCGGCCTCGACGAGTAACCCCTTGGCTCGCACGCCGAGCCGGTCTGCTTCTTCAGCCAGGTCCCCCAGCCCGTACGGCAGGATGGAAACCAACAGTCCGCGGCGACGCAGTACCCGAAGGGAACGAGCGCGGTGGTCGCCGCCGAGAGTGTCCAGGACGACGTCGACGTCCCGGACGGCCTCGGCGAAGTCGACCGTTTGGTAGTCGATCACTTCGTCGGTGCCGAGGTCGCGCAGAAATTCACGCTTGCCGGCGCTGGCCGTGCCGATCACGTACGCGCCTCGGGCCTTGGCGATCTGCACTGCCAGATGGCCGACCCCGCCGGCCGCCGCGTGGATCAGCACCCGCTGTCCCGCATGCAACCCCGCGGTGTCGACGAGGGCCTGGTAGGCGGTGAGCGCGGCGAGCGGCACGGCCGCGGCGTGCACGTGGTCGATACCGGGCGGCTTGCGGGCGAATGCCCGTGACGGCCCGGTGGCGTACTCGGCGTGGGCACCCACACCGTGCGGATAGGGCAGCATTCCGAAGACCTCGTCGCCCGGCTTGAACAGGGTGACGCCCGCGCCGACCTCGTCGACGACCCCCGAGACGTCCCAGCCGAGGACGAACGGCGGCTGGCCGAGGAAGAGGCCGCTGGCCCGGTGCTTCCAGTCGGTCGGGTTCACCCCTGCCGCCCGAACCCTGACCAACACCTCGTTCAGTGCCGGTTGAGGACGCGGCACCTGGACTTCCTTGAGAACCTCGGGGCCGCCGAGAACGTCCTGACTGATCGCACGCATCATCACAGTTGTGCTCATGGGACCAGCCTGCTGTCGGGCCGTACGGAGGAAAATGGCTTGATTGCCATCATTCGATAAGATCGTGCCATGCATCGAGTCGTCGTGTTGGCATTGGACGGGGTGTATCCGTTCGAACTGGGCATCCCCAGTCGGATCTTCGGGGCCGCCGAGGGGCGCTACGAGGTGGTCACCTGCACTGTCGACGGCAGGCCGGTACGCACCGACGCCGACTTCACCGTCGTGGCCGAACACGGACCCGAGGTGTTGCGCACGGCCGACACCGTGGTGATCCCGTCCTTCACGCCGGCCCGGATTGTTCCCGTGCTCCCGGAACCCATCGCCGCCGCGCTGGCATCGATCCCGCCGGGCGCCCGCATGGTGTCCATCTGCACAGGGGCCTTCGTTCTCGCCGCGGCCGGTGTGCTCGACGGCCGTACGGCCACCACACACTGGCAGCTGGCCGACCGGTTCCGGGCCCTGTTCCCGCGGGTGACAGTGGACCCGGACGTGTTGTTCGTCGATCACGGCGACGTGCTCACCTCGGCCGGCGCTGCCTCCGGAGTGGACGTCTGCCTACACGTCGTACGCAGCGATCACGGCAGCGAGGTGGCCAACGGGGTGGCGCGCCGGTGTGTTGTGCCGCCGTGGCGGGATGGTGGCCAGGCGCAGTACATCGAGCGACCGGTTCCCGAATCGAGCACGACGGGAACGGCTACCACCAGACAGTGGGCTCTCGAGCATCTGCACCTGCCGCTGACCCTGGCCGACCTCGCCGACCACGCGCGGATGAGCCGGCGCACCTTCGCCCGCCGATTCCGCGACGAGGTGGGTGTCAGCCCCGGCCGGTGGCTGATCCAGCAGCGTGTCTACCGCGCGTGCGAGCTGCTCGAGTCCAGCGACCTCGCGGTGGACCAGGTCGCTGACAGGGTGGGTTTCGCCACCGGCACGTCGCTGCGGCAACATCTACACGCCGCCATCGGTGTGTCCCCACTGGTGTATCGGCGCACCTTTCAGGCGGCGCGGCCGGGCGCCTGAGGAGCCCCTATCTGATCTGGCTGGCGGCCCATTCGGCCCATTCGCGGCGCATGGCGTTGAACCGCAGGCCGAACTCGAGCGCGATCCGGCCGTGGACCGACACGCCGTTGTCGCCCCAGGGAATCGACTCATCCAGCTCGCGCAGCCGGCCGTATTCCCGCGCCGAGGCGTCGGCCAGCTCGACGAGAAAGGCCCGTGCCCGGTCGGGCGGCAGCACACCCAGGAAGAACACCCGCAGGAGCACCTCGCTGCGGGCGACTCTGTTCGGCGTGGTCTCGGTCAGCCACCGCCGCAACTCGGCGAGGCCCTCGTCGGTGAGCGTGTACTCCTTGCGGCCCCGCTGGCCCTCGGCGCCCACCGCGACCAGCCCGGTGGCCGCCAGCTTGGTCAGTTCCGTGTAGATCTGGCTCTGCGTGGCCGGCCACACGTTGGCCAACGAGGTGTCGAACAGTTTCAGCAGGTCGTAGCCGCTTGCGGGGTGTTCGGACAGAAGGCCGAGCAGGGCATGGCGCAGACTCATGCGGGCAGCTTACATTCCAGAATTGACAGGTCGCTAACGGTACATCTAGTTTCGACATGTCACAGTCGACATGTCGAAACGGAGAGCTCCTCTGATGTCGTATCTGCGAACCTTCCTGCCCTGGATCGTCGTCCTGGTGCTGCCCCCGGCAAGTTGGCAATGGGCCGCCCTCGCCGCTCTGGTGGTCGCGATCGGCCTGATCGTCTTTCAGCTCGGGGCCGGTGCGGGAGTCGATACGCTGATCATGGAACTCGGTTCCGCGGCGTTCTTTGTCGTGCTGGCGGCCATCGCGTTCGCCGATCCGTTCTCCCCGGTGCACGATTACTCCGCGGCGCTGTCCTCGGCCGCACTCGCCGCCGTCGCTGGCATATCCCTGGCTGTCGGCAGACCGTTTACCCTTGGCATCGCCAAACGCACCACCCCGCGCGAGTTCTGGGAATTGCGGCCGTTCGTCCGCGCCAACGTGGTCATCACCGCCGTCTGGGCCGCTGCCTTCGCGATCAGCGCGGTGCTCCTCGCGGCCACGACCTATGCCGGGGACACCCGCTCGCTTCCCGCCATCCTCATCCAGATCGCCGGGTTCGTGGTCCCCGCGGTGTTCACCATCCGGTACGTGGCCGCGATCCGGGCCAAAAACCCGACACCGACGCCGTGACAATCGTGCACCGCCTGCCGGTTCATGCCCCGCGCTGATAAGCGCCAGTGGCTGTCCCTGTCCTCGACATCACCTGTCGCGGTAGGCGACCTGGTGTGCCATCAAGACCAACTCGTCCCGCCACTCACCGCGCAGCGGTGCACCGTTGATGGCCCGACAGCTCCGCTCAACGAGGATGTCGATGTGTTCCTCGGCTTCCGCTCTAACACCGAATCTGTCGAGCATTCCACGCAGCTCAACGGAATCCGGCTCGTCCCAGAGGACGTAGTCTGCTATCTCCGGGTGCCGGCTCATGGCACTGGTCATCAACAGGGACATCTTGTGCTGTTCGAAGTCAAGGCCCGCAGGCTTTCCCGCGGCCTGGCCGTTCTCGAACGCGTCAAGGACGTCGTCACGCAACTGGAACGCCTCGCCGAGCGCCGTGCCGTACTCCGTGAATGTCTCGACCAGCTCCGGCTGTCCGGCGATGACCGCGCCGATCACCAGTGGACGGAGGATCGTGTAGCGCCCGGACTTGGCCACCGCGATCCACCGGGCCAACTCCGGGTCGGTCGACGTCTCGGCGGCGGAGCCGATATCCATGTACTGTCCAATGATCAGCTCGGTGCGCAGTTCCGTCCACACCGCCGTCACAGATGGCGGAGCCTCGGCCATGAACTTGTCCGAGTACACGAGTGCGAGGTCGCCGGCCAGGATCGCGACGCTTTCACCGAACCGGCGTGCCTCTCCTTTCCACCGGAAATCTCGGTGCCCGGCGGAATACTTGGTGTGCACGGTTGGCCTGCCACGTCGCTGCGTGGAGTCATCCATCACGTCGTCGTGGATGAGGGCGCAGGCATGGAGCAGTTCGAGTGCGACCGCCGCGGACACAACGGATTCGTCCTCGGGTAGGCCGCCGGCCGCGAGATATCCGCTGATGCAGAAGGTGGGACGAATGCGCTTACCCCCCGCGGCGAGGAGATCGGATACCGCGTCGACCGGAACGCAGGCGCGAGGGTCGATCCGGCGCCACTTGGTTCGTTCCGCGGCGAGGAAGTCACGCATCCGGGTCTCCGTTGTCCGCAGCAGGCGCCGCCGGTCGTCGCGGATCGAGGCTCCGGCCAGTGTTGGCGACCTGTGTGGAACCGTGACATCTGCGGTCATCACACGCTCCCGTCGGCGTTATCCGCGACCGCGTGAGCCAGGTCTTCCACGGTCCCGCTCATGATGGTGCGAAGATGGCGGGTGACCTGCTCGACTGGCCAGTCCCACCAGGCGATGCGTAGCAGGTGCGCGACCTGCTCCTCGTCGAACCGCAGCCGCAGCAGCCGCGCCGGGTTACCGGCCACGACCCCGTAAGGCGGGATGTCCGTGGTCACGACAGATCCGGCACCGATGACAGCCCCATCCCCTATTCGGACGCCGGGCATGATGATCGCACTGTGTCCGATCCAGACATCGTTCCCGATGACGGTGTCACCGTGGCTCGGTGTATGCGTGAACAGGTCTATATCCTTGCGCCAATCCGAGCCGAACAGTGGGAACGGGTAGGTCGAGAGACTGTGCACTCGGTGAAACCTGTTGGCGTTCATGATGAACTTGGCGCCGGAGGCGATCGCGCAGTACTTGCCGATCACCAGCCGCTCCGGTCCGGTCTGGTAGAGCACATTATCCCGCTCGAACGAGGTCGGATCCACCGGATCGTCGTAGTAGGTGAACTCACCGAC
>Ga0213875_10002506_pt1 | contig 10972 bp, 8 predicted proteins | sample BarmaccomBMRX_R8_FD_160105 | JGI IMG/M metagenome (GOLD analysis project Ga0213875, IMG submission 160105) | Root-associated microbial communities from Barbacenia macrantha in rupestrian grasslands, the National Park of Serra do Cipo, Brazil - RX_R8 | ecosystem: Host-associated > Plants > Roots... | reverse complement strand
GATGTCGAAGCCTCCGTCGCGGTGCCTCGCGAAACTCAGGCCGGCGACTACAAGATTACGGTGCATGCCCGAACCGAGCAGACCACCGCGGACATCGATCTCGGCTTGACGATCGTCGGCCAGCCCCGCCTGGCGCTCAGCGGCGAAGGCGGCCGGCTCAGCGGCGAGGCCTATGCCGGACAGGACAGCCAGCTGACGATCGTGCTGCGCAATGACGGCACCGAGGCGGCGCGGGATGTCGCCTTGAGCGCGACGACCCCGGAAGGCTGGAAATCAAATTTCGATCCGAAACAGTTGGCGCAGCTCGCGGCCGGGGCGACGCAGCAGGTCAAGGTGACCCTGACTCCGTCCGAGCGCGCCATCGCCGGCGATTATCAGACGACGATGCGGGCCAGCGCCGCCGGCGGGCTTTCCGAATCGGCCAATTTCCGCATCACCGTGCTGACATCGACCTTGTGGGGCACGATCGGCATCGTCGTGATCGCAATTGCCTTGCTGGTCGTGGTGTTCGCGATCGGCCGCTTCGGCCGGCGATGATGGCAGGTTGGGGCCGGTGAGATCAGGCTTCGCAGCTGCCCAGGCCGGCCCGCGTGAGCGGCAAGCGCTGGGAACCTGGTCGCGGCTGTTCTTTGCACCATCAGCGCATGTCTTGTGACTGTCGCGGCAGTCCTCTCGGAGCTGAGCTTCGTGGGCCTGTCAACCGTTGTAGCAGGATTTTTCGGCGTGTTGGGCGGTGCCGCCTGGATCAAATCGCCCGTTGAAGCGCTGAGGCGACTTTGAACATCCTGCATGAACATCTCCTTCTGGTGCTGGCGATTGTCTTGCTCGTGACGAACGGTCTGGGTGCGACCCTGACCATGAAGCGGAACCGTCTAGGCCAAACCGGAAAGCACAACTCCGGTCGTAAAAGGTCGGGAGTGAAGCACCATGCCTGACGATGTCGTGATCCGCGCGCGCGGCCTGACCAAGCGCTATGGGCCGGCGCTGGCGGTCGATCATGTCGATTTCGAGGTCCGGGCCGGCGAGATCGTCGGCATCCTCGGGCCCAACGGCTCGGGCAAGACGACGACGATCCTGATGCTGCTCGGCCTTACCGAGCCTTCGGCCGGTCAGGCCCTGGTCGCCGGGTTCGACCCGCTGCGCGACCCGCTCGAAGTCAAGCGCCGGGTCGGGTACCTGCCGGATTCGGTCGGCTTCTACGACGGGCTGTCGGCCCTCGACAACCTGGCCTATACCGGCCGCCTCGCCGGTTTGTCGCGGCGCGAGATCGACGCCCGCTTCAAGGCCGCGATGGCGCGGGTCGGATTGCCCGATGTCGGGCATGCCCGGGTCGGCACCTTCTCGCGCGGCATGCGCCAGCGGCTCGGGCTGGCCGAAATCCTGATGAAGCAGCCCAGCATCGCGATCCTCGACGAACCGACCGCGGCGCTCGACCCGCACTCGACCCAGGAATTTCTCGGAATGATCCGCGGCCTCAAGGCCGACGGCACCGCCGTATTGCTGTCCTCGCACCATCTCGACCAAGTGCAGAGCGTCTGCGATCGCGTCGCGCTGTTCAACCGCGGCCGCATCGAACTGTCCGGCACGGTCACCGATCTGGCCGGCGAGGTGCTCGGCGGCGGCTATGTCATCGATGTCGAGGCGCGCGGCGCCGGCATCCCCGAATTGCTCGCCGCGATCCCCGGGGTGGTGCGGGTGCGGCCGAGCGGGCCCGACCTCTACCGGGTCGATTGCCAGAGCGATCTGCGCGGCGAGATCGCCCGCCGGCTGGCCCCGGCCGCCGACTTGACCGGCATCCGCTTCGCGGCGCCGAGCCTCAACGAGGTCTACACCCGGTATTTCGCGGGGGGCGGTCATGCTGACGCGGCGTAGGGGCTCGCCCTGGACCGGGGTCGGCACGGTCGTCGCGAAGGAGACCGCCGACCACCTGTCGGGCATCTTGATCGTACTCGTCGAAGTGCTGGTGTTCCTGGCGGCGCTGTTCGCGATCTATACCGCGATCCAGGCGATCCGCGCCGCGATCGGCGAAAGCCGGTTCCTGTTCCTGCTGCTGATGACGGTGGCGCAGCCGCCGCTGCCGTTTTCGTTCATGGACCTGCTCGGCATGCTGGTCCCGGTGTTCGCGATCGTGCTCGGTTTCGATGCGGTTAACGGTGAGTTCAACCGCCGCACCATGAGCCGGGTATTGGCGCAGCCGATCTATCGCGACGCGCTGCTGCTCGGGAAATTTCTCTCCGGCCTGCTGACCTTGACCATCGCTTTCGTGTCGCTGTGGCTTCTGGTAATCGGGCTCGGCCTGCTGTTTCTCGGGGTGCCGCCGAGCACCGAAGAAGCCCTGCGCATGTTCGGTTTTCTCGTGGCCACGATCCTTTATGGCGGGGTGTGGCTGGCCGTCGCGATGCTGTTCTCGGTGGTGTTCCGCGCCCCGACAACCGCCGTCTTGGCGGCGCTCGGCCTGTGGCTGGTATTCCTGCTGTTCTGGGAGGTGATCACGCCGATTGCCGCCACCGCGATCGCCGGCCCGCCGGAGACGATCCTGGGTCCCAACCTGCACTATCTCGAACTGCATCAGGCGCTGAGCCGCATCTCGCCGAGCACGCTTTACGGCCAGACCGCGCTGGCGCTGTTGCAGCCCGACACCCGCGCCACCGGCATTCTGCTTTATACGCGCGGCATGCTGCTCGGCACGCCGTTGCCGGTCGGCCAGAGCTTCCTGCTGGTATGGCCGCAATTCACCGGCCTGATCGCCGGCATGATGGTGATCTTCGCGATCGCCTACATCGCCTTCCAGCGCCAGGAAATCCGGGCCTAGTCTAGACTTAGCCGCCGCTCTGCGTGGAGTGCGAGCAACGCTCGCGACTGCCGGGCTGCTGCATCTCAGGACTGCGGGCGGTCAGCCCGCCCTGTCGGGCCCGATCTGCCGGATGTTGCAATCCCGGGCGATTTTGGGTGCCGGCCAACCGGCGGTTTCACAAGTTGTCGCCTTTTTGCAACTGTTGCCAACGAAACACAGTCGGGCCGAAAAGCCGTAGACGGGCCTGGGGTCAATTGACTCCAAATCGAGGCTCGATTGTATTCTTACAAGCCAGCTTGGCTGCGGCACTGTATCGATCTCGGATTGATAAGTACTCGGTAAAAGTTCGCCTCGTCCGATCGATTCATCTGCGGACAGGCGCGCTATCGAGGACGATCTCGCGGGATGGGGGACCGGGATTGCCGAGCAGGCGAGTGCGAGGATCGGGGGGAAGGTGGACGAAGTGTCCGATGTCACCAATGTAGTAGCGTTCCCGCTGGCTGTGCGCGGCCTCGCGCCGGCGGCGGAAACGCCGGCTTACGCCGGTTCCGCCAGGTACGAATTTACCGAAGGCGAGTTGGCGGCCTTGTGCCGCTGGTTTTCGGCGATGAAATTTGCGTTTCCCGGCACCGAAGGCGTGATGATCGTCAGCCATCAGGAGGGCTATTCCGCGGTCGGCCTTTACAACCGGACCGGCGCGGCGCCGAATTGCCTGGTAGCGAAGCATGAGGTGGCGGGCTTGACCCGCTTCTTCTGGTCGACCGAGGGCGACCCGCCGAGGCTGATCGACGGCTTGTCCGAGATCACCGACGCTCATATCCGGGCGATCTGCCCGCCGCGCAACGAAAAGGATTGGCTCGATCCGGCCGGATGGATGGGGGTTTATGCCTCTCGCCTGATCACGACCCAGTTGCAGGTCGTCTGAGCGGTTTTGGCGCGCGGCAGCTTCACTGCTTCGACGCGAACCAGAGCCGGCTGCGATACTGCTTGGCTTCTACCGCTGCGATGGTAATGTTCGGCAGCTTCTACCAAAGAGCCATCGCTGAATAATGAAAGCCTCGAGATTTCTAGGGCTGCTCTTCGGCACCGGCTTGGCCGGCTGCTCGATGCTGCCGACGTCCGGGCCGACGGTCAGCGATGTCCAGCATCAAGAGGTCAAGGACAACCAGACCCGGTTCGATCTGGTCGATATCGACGATAAAGTGGTGGCGACCCTGCTAGCCGAGCCGGTCGAGAGCTTTCACGCCCGCTTCAAGAAGTACGGCAAGCCGCCGCGGCCCAAGATCGGGATCGGCGATACCGTGGTCGTCTCGATATGGGAGGCGGCCGGCGGCGGGCTGTTCGGGGCTTCGGCGACGGATCATGTCTCGGCCGGTTCGCGCAGCGTCATCATTCCGGAGCAGGTGGTCGGCGACGATGGCGCGATCAGCGTTCCGTTCGCCGGCCGCGTGCCGGTAGCCAACCGGTTCCCGCTGCAGGTCCAGCACGAGATCGAGCAGCGGCTCGCCGAAAAGGCGATCGAGCCGCAAGTCATCGTGACCGTGATCAAAAGCGTCACCAACACCGCCACGGTTACCGGAGAGGTCGTCAGCGGGGCGCGGGTGCCGTTGACGCTCAAAGGCGACCATCTGCTCGATCTGGTCGCTGCCGCGGGCGGAGCCAAGGCGCCGGTCTACGAAACCTTCGTACGCCTGTCGCGCGACGGGATTACCGCGACGATCCCGATGGAAACGCTCGTCGCCGACCCGGCCGAAAATATCTATGCCCAGCCCGGCGACGTGCTGACGCTGGTGCGGACGCCGCAATCGATTTCCGTATTCGGCGCCACCGGGACGAATGCGCAGGTGAATTTCCTCGGGGAGCGGATGACTCTGGTCGAGGCATTGGCGAAGGCAGGAGGATTGCAGGATATGCGCTCCGATCCGGCGGGCGTGTTCCTGTTCCGCTTCGAGCCGCCAAAGGTGGTGCGCGCCCTCGGCCGCGCCCCGCTCGCCACCGGACCCGACGGCACCTCGCCGGTCATTTACCGGCTCGATCTCAGCGATGCAAAATCCTATTTCCTCGCCCAGCGCTTCCCGGTCGAGGACAAAGACATCATCTATGTCGCCAATGCGGAACTCAATGAGCTGCAGAAGTTTTTTACGCTGCTGAACACGCTGACCGGGCCGGTCATTACCGGAATCGTGGTAAAAAACAGCTCGCCTTGAGCGCGTGCGCCGATAAAAAGGAAGCCCGATTTGGCTGAGCCGCGGGACGGGCTCGTCGTCGTGACCGGCGGCGCCGGCTTCATCGGATCGAACATCGTGCTCGATTTGGCCCAGGCGGGCTGCCGCGTGGTCGTCGTCGATCACCTGCGTTCGGGCGAGAAGTGGCGCAACATCGCGACCGCGCCGCTGCATGATCTGCTGCACCCGGCTGCACTGTTTCCGTGGCTCGAGGCGCACCAGAAAAGCCTTGCCGCTATCGTGCATATGGGCGCGATCTCCTCGACCGGCGAGACCGACATCGACCGGATCGTCACCACCAATATCCGCCTCACCCTCGACCTTTGGCAGTGGTGCGCCGCGCATTCGATCCGGTTGATCTACGCCTCCTCGGCCGCGACCTATGGCGACGGCAGCGCCGGCTTTCATGATGATGAGGATACCGCCGCGCTGGCCCGGCTCGAGCCGCTCAACGCTTACGGCTGGAGCAAGCACCTCGTCGACCGCCGGGTGAACGACGATGTCGCCGCCGGCCGGCCAGTGCCGCCGCAATGGGCCGGGCTCAAATTCTTCAATGTTTATGGCCCCAATGAGGGCGAGAAGGGCGACATGCGCTCGGTCGTAAGCAAGATCATCCCGATCGCGCTTTCCGGCGGGACCGTTACGCTGTTCAAATCGCATCATCCGGATTATCCCGATGGCGGGCAGCTGCGCGATTTCGTCTATGTCGGGGATTGCGTCGCGGTGGTGCGATGGCTGCTGCAAAACCCCGAAATCAGCGGCCTGTTCAATGTCGGGACCGGCATCGCGCGCAGCTTTGCCGATCTCGCTGCCGGGGTCTTTGCCGCGCTCGGCCGGCCGCCGCGCATCGGCTTTGTCGATACCCCGGCGAACCTTCGCGACAAGTACCAATATTTCACGCAGGCCGAGATCGGCAAGCTGCGCGCCGCCGGCTTCCGCAACGATTTCCGGTCTCTCGAGAATGGTATTCGCGACTATATCGAGCAGTATCCTGTCGGGCTGAGATGAGCGCCGTCGCCGCTTGGCGCCGATGCTCCGCCTGCCTTCTCCGGCCGAGGGCTCGCGCGTGATCGTTTTCGATCTCTCGCGGTTGTTGTCGCGCGCCGGACGCGAAGCCCCGACGGGGATCGACCGGGTCGAGCTCGCTTACGCCGAACATCTGATCGCGAGCGGCTTGCCGTTGTGCTTTGCCGCCATGACGCTGTCGGGCCGGATGGGCCTGCTACCCCGCGAGGCCGCCGAGGCCTATGTCGCGGCGCTTGCCGCGTGGTGGCGCAGCGCCGCGGCGACCGTGGTTGAGAACCCACGGGTGCGGCGGCTGGCCGGCAGTCTCTACGCGCTGCGAGCCCTGGGCGGCGAAAGCCGGCTGCACGCCCGGATGCGCGCTGACGAAGAGCCCCCGGTCTATCTCCTGGTATCGCACCACCACCTGGAAAAGCCGGGCGCGATCGCTCGCCTCAAAAACCGCACCCAGGCAAGGTTCGTGTGCCTGGTGCACGACCTGATCCCGATGCAATACCCGGAATATGCCAAGCCGGGTCAGGACCAGCGGCATCGCCAACGGATCGAGACGACCGCTCGGCTGGCCGACGCGATCATCGTGAGTTCAAGCGTGACGCGCGACGATCTCAAGCCGTTTCTGCAGCGAGCAGGCCGCGACCCGCCGGTGCTGGTCGCGCCGTTCGGGGTCGAGCTGCCGCCGCCCGGGACCGCGACCCCGCTTCCGGATCGCCCCTATTTCGTCTGCATCGGCACGATCGAAGCGCGGAAAAACCATCTGCTGCTGCTCAATCTGTGGCGGCGTCTGGGCGAGGAGATGGGCGATGCGGCACCGCAATTGGTGCTGATCGGTCAGCGCGGCTGGGAGGCCGAGAACGTCGTCGACATGCTCGAACGCTGTCCGGCGCTGCGCGGCCATGTGATCGAGCACAACACGATGCCTGACGGCGACATGGCGCCGCTGATCAAGGGCGCTCGGGCGGTGCTGCTGCCGTCTTTCGCCGAGGGCTTCGGCTTCCCGCTGGTCGAGGCGCTAGCGCTCGGAGTGCCGACCTTGTGCAGCGACATTCCGGCGTTGCGCGAGACCGGCGGCGGCGTCCCGGAATACCTCGACCCGCTTGACGGGCGCGGTTGGCGCGAGGCGATCCTCGATTACAGCCCGGCGCGCTCGCTCCGCCGCGAGGAGCAGCTCAGACGGCTGTCGGGGTGGCGTCCGGCCCGTTGGGAAGACCATTTCGCGGCGGTGTTACAGCTGATCGCCGAGACTGCCGCGCGTCCCGGCTCATGACCGGAAAGCCGAACCGGCCCGCGTCGGCGGCGATCAGCGTACCGGCAGCCCGGCACGCCCGAGATGACGCCCGAGCGCGACAAGGTCGGTCGGCTGTGCCGCAATCGCCCGGCTTTCCTCCATCACCGCGCGGACGGCGTCGCGCACCTGTTCCTCGGTGTGGTCGGCGGTTATGAAAAATCGCAGCCGCGCCGATTGCTCCGGAACCGCCGGGTAGAGGATCGGCTGCACATTGATGCCGCGGTTGAACAACGCCTCGGCCAACCGGCCTGCTCGAATCGAGCTGCCGGTGATGATCGGCACGATCGCGGCGCCGATCGAACCGCCGACATCGAGCCCACCTTCCCGCGCGAGCTGAAGGAACAGACCCGCCCGCTGGTTGAGCCGCTCCACCCGCTCCGGCTCGCGCTCGAGCAGCTCTACGGCGGCGAGTGCGGCCGCGGCCGTCGCTGGCGCCATCCCGACCGAAAAGACGAAACCCGGCGCCATGTGTCTGAGATAAGAGATCACGTCGGCGCGTCCGGCGATGTAGCCGCCGCACGAGACAAGGCTCTTGCTGAGAGTTCCCATCCATAAATCGACTTCGCTGGGGTCGATCCCGACCCATTCGGCGGAACCGAAACCGCGCCGCCCGAGCACGCCAAGCGCGTGTGCTTCGTCGACCATCAGCCAGGCACGATGACGCCGCGCGACCCGCACGAAGGCGGCCAGGTCGGGAACGTCGCCGTCCATGCTGTAATGCCCCTCGATCACGATTAGAGCGTTCTCGTGGCGCGGGCGGATCTCGCCGAGCAGCTTGTCGGCCGCGTCGGGATCGAGATGGCGGAACGGCGCGCGGCGCGCACCGGACAGGATTGCGCCCTGCACCACGCTGTTATGGCTCAGGGCGTCATGAACGATTACGTCGTTGCGCCCGAGCAGCTGCCCCAGCACGGTGACGTTCGTCGCGTGTCCGCTGACAAACGCCACGCTGTCTTCGGCGCCGTGAACCCGCGCCAGGGCACTTTCGAGTTCGCGATGGATCGGGCGCTCGCCGGATACGAGCCGGCTCGCGGACACCGAAGTACCGTACCGGTCGATTGCGGCCTTCGCTGCCTGCGTGATGTAAGGATGCCCGTTCAGGCCGATGTAGTTGTAAGAGGAAAAATTGACGTAAGGCCGGTTGCCGATCACCGTCTCGGCGCCGGCGATCGCCTGATGCACCCGAAAGAACGGACTCTCGATCTTGAGGTGTTCCGCAGCCTCCTCGACAACCCGCATATCGCGGTACCCGGGCAGCGCCGAGACCTCCAGCCGCTCCGCGACCGGTTTGGTCTGCCCGCGGCCGGAGCGTTGCCCGCCAGCGTTTCGGCCGGCGGCTGCCGAAAGCTTCTCGATCAGGCGGGCCTTGGCCTGTGGCGACAGCCCGAAGAGATTGCGTCCGGCCTCCAATCGATCACTCCGCCGCCGCGGAGTTGACTTCGTCCGGCGCCGAATGAGCCGGCATCTCGGTTGCGATCTGTTCGGCGACCTGGGTTGCCTCGGCGGATTCGTAACGTGCCGCCAGCCCAGCCATGCTCGCCGCCGCAGACCGCGCCGAGACCGCAGCCGCCAGCCGACCGGCGATGGAGTTGATGCTGGGACCTTCCGAAAGCGAGACCAGCGGAAAATCCACCCGCAGGCGGCTTTCGAGGGCAAGGCGCAATTCGACCGCCATCAGCGAATCCATCCCCATGTCGGACAGCGGCCGGGTCAGGTCCATTCCAGCCGCCGGCAGCCGCAATATGCTCGCCGCTTCCTCGGCCACCACGGCGGATAGTAGCCGCGAGACTTCTTCTTCATCGGCACTCGCCAACTTTTCCAGCAATGAATCGTCGGCCGCCCTATTGCCGCCTTCGCCGTGCAGCTCGGTAAAAACCGGGCTCGCGAGTATCGGCAAGAACCGACGCGCGTCGTCGAGGCTGGTTTCGGCAATCGTCACCACCGGCAAACCGCTTGCCGCCGCGGCCGCAAGCGCCGATAGCGCGCGGAGTGCCGGCAGGGGCTTGGCGCCGAGCCGCCGCGCCAGTGCCTCGCGCGCCTCCGGCCGCTCGGCCAGGTAGCCGACATCCTCGATCGGACCCCAGGCGACCGCAAGCGCCGGCAAACCCTCCGCGCGGCGCCGGCGAGCCAGCGCCTCCAGCCCGAGATTGGCCGCGACATACACACCCTGCCCAGGGGCGCCGAGCACCGTCGTAGCGGATGAAAACAGCAGGAACAGCTCGACCGGGTCCTGCCGCGTGAGGCGGTCGAGCAATTCGGCGCCGCCGAGTTTGGCGCGCAGAATCGGAGCGATGCGACTGGCCTCGACCTCGGCGGCAAGGCCGTCTCCGATCGTCGCCGCTGCGTGTACCACGCCCCGCAGCGGCGGCTGTTGGCCGCGGATCGCGGAAAGCACCGCGTCCAGCGAGGCGCGGTCGGCAACGTCGCCGCCGTAGACCCGGACATCCACCCCGGCTCGCTGCAATTCGCTGATCCGCGCCGCGGCACCCGGGGTCTCTCGACCGCGCCTGCCGAGCAGCGCGAGGGCACCCGCGCCATGACCGGCAAGCCATCGCGCGGTCTCAAATCCGAAGCCGTCCAGCCCGCCGGTCACGAGATAGGTGCCGTCGCGGTGCAGCGCCAGCGCCGGCGAGTCGCCGAGCCGCACCCCCGCATTTCCAGCCGGCGCCAGCACCAGCTTCCCGATATGCCCGGAGGACTGCATCAACCGGAATGCATCCTCGACCTCGGCGAACGGGAATACGCGATGTGCCAGCGGCCGCACCGCGCCGGTCGCGAGCACCTCCGACATCTCTGTCAGAACGTCGCCCGCGAGATCGGCGCGGCGCACCGGCAGCTGATCGACATCGATCGCGAAATAGGAAATGTTCTGACGCAGCGGACGCAAGTGAACGCGCCGGTTCATGTAGAAATCGCGCTTGCCGAGTTCGAGGAAGCGGCCGAACGGCTTCAGCACCCCGAGACTAAGCTCCATGGCCTCGCCGCTCAGCGAGTTCAGCACGACATCGACCCCGTCGCCGCCGGTAATCTCCCTTATCGCATCGGCAAAACCAAGACTGCGCGAATCGAGCACATGATCGGCGCCGACCAGCCGCAGAAAGGCGCGTTTGGTGTCGGACCCGGCGGTGGCGATCACGATGGCGCCGCGGTGCTTGGCATACTGGATCGCCGCCAAGCCTACGCCGCCCGCCGCCGCATGGATCAGGACATATTCCCCAGCCGACAGTCTGGCCAAACTGCCGAGGGCATAAATCGCGGTCACGAAGGCCACCGGCACGGTCGCCGCCTCGGCAAACCCCATCTCCGGCGGGATCGGCACCAGCGCGGCCGCCGCCGTGACGGCGTGCGTCGCCAAGGCTGCGGGCACGAACCCGGCCACCCGGTCGCCAATGCGCGGACTCTCGACCCCAGGCCCGACGCTGGTGACAACGCCGGCGCCTTCGAGACCGAAGGTCGGGCCGGCGAACCCGTCGATCAGCGCCTCCTCGGGAAGGAGGCCCATTCCCCACATCAAATCGCGGAAATTCAGACCGGCGGCGCGCACCTCGAGCCCGACCTCGCCCGGCCCAACTCGGCGCTCCGACAAGGTCTTCCAGCTCAATGCATCGAGCGCGCCGGCCTGGTCGCAGGACAAAACCAAGGGTT
>Ga0213875_10002505_pt1 | contig 10978 bp, 10 predicted proteins | sample BarmaccomBMRX_R8_FD_160105 | JGI IMG/M metagenome (GOLD analysis project Ga0213875, IMG submission 160105) | Root-associated microbial communities from Barbacenia macrantha in rupestrian grasslands, the National Park of Serra do Cipo, Brazil - RX_R8 | ecosystem: Host-associated > Plants > Roots... | reverse complement strand
TACCACCCTGACCACGCCATGTCTCGCTATTGTCGAACACCGTGCGGCCCAGAAGGACGGCCTCGGCCCTCGCCCTCACTCTCATCTCGGCGTTCGCGGTGACCGCCTGCGCCGCATCCGCCCCGTCGGCCCCGCACGCCGCGTCAGGCGCAACCCGGCCCCGGGCCCCGGGCGGCGGCGCCGATCAGGATGCGGCCCTGAGCCCGCAGACCGCCGGGCCAGCCCAGGTCGCCCACGCCCCCGGCACCAAGACCACCAGCGCCTCCGCCCATGCGAGCCACACCAGCAGCTCCCAAGCCTTGCCCCGCTACGGCACCGGCATCGCCTCGGTCCCGGCCGCCGGGCAGCCGGTCAGCACCGCCCATCCTGACCACGTGATCGGCACCGGCACCCCGGCCAGCTGCACCTCCGCCGCCGTGGTGGCGGCGGTCGCCCAAGGCGGCGTGATCACCTTCTCCTGCGGGCCGCAGCCGGTCACGATCACCATGCAGGCGACGGCCAAGGTCCGAAACACCAGCACCGAGGTGGTCCTCGACGGCCAGGGCAGGGTCACCCTCAGCGGCGACGGCGCCCGCCGCATCCTCTACCAGGACACCTGCGACCCGGCCGAGACCTGGTCGACCTCGCACTGCCAGGACCAGGCCACCCCGCACCTGATCGTGCAGAACCTGACGCTGGCCAACGGGAACTCGACCGGCCAGACCTACGACGGCGGCGGCGGGGGAGCGATCTTCGACCGCGGTGGCCAGCTCACGGTGATCAACGACAAGTTCACCGGTAACCGTTGCGACTCCACCGGCCCCGACCTGGGCGGGGCCGCGATCCGGGCGCTCAGCCAGGACCAGAACCAGCCCGTCTACGTGGTCGGCAGCACGTTCACCGGGGGAGTGTGCTCCAACGGCGGCGCGCTCAGCAGCATCGGCGTCTCCTGGATGGTGCTGAACGACATCATGACCGGCAACCAGGCTGTCGGTGACGGCGCCAACCCGGCCCAGGCCGGCACCCCCGGCGGCGGCAGCGGCGGCGCGATCTACAACGACGGCGACAGCTACACCACCACGATCGACGGCTCGGTCATCTCCGGTAACAGCGCCCGCGAGGGCGGCGGCGCGGTGTTCTACGTCAGCAACGACCGCACCGGCACCCTGCAGATCGAGAACTCCCGGCTGACCGGCAACCCCAACGCCGGCTTCTCGACCGCGGGCTTCCCCGGCATCTTCTTCCTCGGCCGTGGCCAGCCCGCCGTCACCGCCTCGACCGACTCCTGATCACCCTTTATCCACAGGTCGCGGCCACCCGATCCAGGGTCTGGTCCAGCTCCGGGTCGACCACCTGCCGCTCGGGGTGAGCGTCGTACCAGTCCACGATCTGCTGGGCGCCCCGCCAGAACGGGATCTCGGCCGCCCAGCCGGGCACCAGCCGCTTGATCTTGGTGTTGTCGAACACCAGCGAGTAGGACTTGTCGCCGATGATCGGCCCCGCCCAGGCCGGGATCTCGCGCACCAGCTGAGCCGACGCCACGTGCACGATGCCGGCTGCCCCGCCGACCGCCCGGGCCAGGCACTGCGCGATCGCGTCCCAGGTCAGCGACTCGTCGGAGGTGATATGAACGTTGTCGCCGACCACCTGCGGGTTGCCCAGCAGCCCCACGAACGCGCGCGCGAAGTCCTCCTGATGGGTCAGCGTCCAGAACGACGTCCCGTCGCCGTGGATCACGGTCGGGCGCCCCCGCCGCATCCGGTCGATGATCGTCCATCCGCCGTCGAGCGGGATCAGGGTCGGGTCGTAGGTGTGCGACGGCCGCACGATCGTGACCGGGAACCCCCGGTCCCGCCAGGCCGCCCCGAACGCCAGCTCGCTGGCGATCTTCTTCTGCGCGTAGGGCGAGAACGGGTTGCCCAGCGGCGTCGACTCGGTGATCGGGATCCGCCGGACCGGCTTCTGGTAGCCGGCCGCGGTGCTGATGAACACGTACTGCCCGGTCCGCCCGGCGAACAGGTCGATGTCGGCGGCCGCCCGGCCCGGGTCGAAAACGTGGAAGTTGACCACCACGTCGAACTCGCCCGATCCGATCGCCGCCCGCATGGCGGCCGGATCACCGGCGTCGGCGGTCAGCGACCTGGCCCCGTCGACCGGCGGCCGGGTGGTCGACCGGCCCCGGTTCAGCAGCGTCAGCTCGATCCCCTGCTCGACCGCCAGCCGGCTGCAGGCCGAGCTGATGATCCCGTTGCCGCCGATGAACAGCGCACTCAGGTGCGTCACGTGTGATCCTTTTCGTCGGAAAATGCTGAAGACGCTTTACGTCGTTTCTGTTTCCCGCTCCGGCGGGCTCCCCAGGCCCCCCGAGCTCCCCGGGCTCCCCGCGCTCAGGAGTTCTGCCGGTCGCGCCAGGCCAGCCAGGCCCGCAGCGGGCTCAGGTCGTAGTCCGGCCCGCTCGACTCGACCGTGAACAGCGAGGCCCCGAGCGCCCGCAGCTTGTCGCCGACCTGGTCCGGGTGCTGGTCGGTGCCCACGCAGATCTCGATCTCGGCCGGGTCGCGCCCGACGTCGGCGCAGTGCTGCCGGAGGATCCTGCTTTTGCGCTCGAGCATGGCGGGGTCCCCGAACGTGTGCCAGATGTCGGCGTACCGGGCCACCAGCGGCAGGGTCTTCTTCTCCCCGCCACCCCCGATGAGCAGCGGGATCTTCCGGGTCGGGGCCGGGTTCAGCCGCCCCAGCCGGGCCACGATCCGCGGCAGCGCCGCCGCCAGGTCGTCCAGCCGCCCACCGGCCGTGCCGAACTCGTAGCCGTACTCGTCGTAGTCCTTCTGGTTCCAGCCCGACCCGATGCTGAGGATGAGCCGCCCGTCGCTGATGTGGTCGACGGTGCGGGCCATGTCGGCCAGCAGCTCCGGGTTGCGGTAGCTGTTGCACGACACCAGCGCGCCGATCTCGGCCCGCGAGGTCGACTCGGCCCAGGCGCCGAGCATCGTCCAGCACTCGAAGTTCTTCCCGTCCAGATCCCCGGTCAGCGGGAAGAAATGATCCCAGTTGAACACGATGTCGGCCCCGAGCCCCTCGGCCTCGATGGCCGCCGCCCGGATCCGCTGGTACTCCGCATGCTGCGGCTGAATCTGCACGGCCACCCGGACCGGCCTGACCTCGGAAGTTGTCACGCCGCTGAGCCTAACCCGCCTGACCTGCGGCCCCGCTGGCCACCAGGGATGCGCAGGACGAGGACCCGGACGCGGCGGAATTCGGCGGGTTGCTTGCCGCCGGCTCGGGTAGCCACAGCGCTCTCAAGCCAGTTGTCACGATTAGCAGGGAAGGTGCGGAATGTCCCAGTACTCGGGGCCCTACGCCCCGCGAAGCGGCGAGCCGCCGACCGGACCATCCACGACGGACGTTGCCCGCGACGAGGCGGCGGGCGTAGGCCAGCACGCCCGCGAGGCCGGCGGCCAGGTGGCCCAGACCGCCGGCGATCAGGCCCGCCAGGTCGCCGCCGAGACCGGCCGCCAGGCCCGCGATCTGCTCGGCGAGGCGCAGGGTCAGGTCCAGCAGCAGGCGGCGGTCCAGCAGCAGCGGGCGGCCCAGCAGTTGCACTCCGTCGCCGACGAGCTGGGCCAGCTGGCTTCCAATAGCGGCCAGTCTGGCGTCGCCACCGAGTTCGCCCGCCAGGCGGCCGGCCGCGTACACGGCGCAGCGTCCTGGCTCGAGCAGCGCGAGCCAGCTGACCTGCTGGAGGAGGTCCGGCACTTCGCCCGCCGCCGTCCGGGCGCGTTCTTGATCGGTGCCGCCGTGGCCGGGCTGGCCGCCGGGCGGCTGACCCGTGGCCTCAAGGACCGCGGGAACGACCAGCAGGACAACGGGTCCTACGACGGCCGCGACAGCGTCGCCCGCGGGCTGCCTACGGCGGGCTACGAAGGCGCAGCCGGTGGACCCGGAACCGCCTTTCCGACCGAGACCTATCCGGCCGCGCCGGCTTACGCGCCCGGTCCTCAGCCGGTCGACCCCACCGCTCCGGCCTACCCGGCCGAGCCCGGGTACGCGGCGGGCAGCACGGGCAGCGGCACCCCCGGGTATCCGGCCGACCCGATCTATGAGACCGGCCCGGCCACTCCGGCTGACCCGGTGTATCCACCTGAGCCCGGCGCCGCCCCCCGCTTTGAGGAGCCGAGATAGCGATGACCCAGCCGGGACCAGAACCGCATATCGTGGCCGGTGCGACCAGCCCGGATGTCGGCAACGCGTCCGTCGGTGAGCTGGTCAGCCACGTGGCGCAGGACCTGTCCACGCTCATGCGGCAGGAGCTCGACCTGGCCAAGGCCGAGGTCAAGCAGGAGGTCACCAAGACCGCCAAGGGCGCCGGGATGCTTGGTGCGGCTGGCTTCGCCGGCTACATGGTGCTGCTGTTCGCCTCCATCGCCGCCTGGTGGGGGCTGGCCAACGTGATGGACCAAGGCTGGGCCGCGCTCATTGTCACCGGTATCTGGGCGGTCATCGGCGCGGTGCTGTTCGTGGTCGGCCGGGGGCAGCTCAAGCAGGTCAACCCGAAACCGGAGCAGACCGTGGAGACGGTCAAGGAGATACCGGAAACGATCAAGGGAGCGGCGAGGAGCTGACCATGACCAGTGACCCAGATCAGATCCGCGGCAACATTGAACGGACCCAGCAGACCCTGAGTGCCGACGTCGACGCGCTGACCGACAAGGTCAGCCCACCGCGGATCGTGGAACGGCGTGTCCAGCAGACTCGCTCGGCGGTGACCAACTTCAAGGACAGGATCATGGGCAGTACCACGGACTACACCTCGAACCTGGGCGGGACCGCCAGCTCGACCGGCTCGTCCGCCCGCGACTCGGTGGCCTCCGCCCGGGACGTGGTGGCCGATAAGGCCTCCGCCGCCGCCGACGTGGCCAGCTCCGCACCGGACCTGGCTCGTCAGCGCACCCGCGGCAACCCGCTGGCGGCCGGCCTGATCGCGTTCGGCGCGGGCTGGCTGCTGTCGTCGCTGCTGCCCGCGACCGATGCCGAGCAGCAGGTGGCGGGGCAGGTCAAGGACCTGGCCGCCGAGAAGGGCCGCCCGGTGGTCGAGCAGGCCAAGCAGGCTGGTCAAGAGGCCGCGCAGGAGCTGAAGGACTCGGCCCAGCAGCGCGCCCAGTCGGTCAGGGAGACGGCCGCCGACGCAGCATCGACGGTCCGCGACGAAGCCCAGTCGCAGACCGCGGACGTCACCGACCACGCCCAGCAGGCCCGCGGTCGCGTCACCGACCAGGCCGGCTCCGGCAACTGACCCACCCGGCGGCCGACCGGCCATATCCGGCGGCCGGCTGACCACCCCGGCGCCCGCTGAGTTACCCGCGGCCAACCGATCCACCCAGCGGCCAGCCAATCCATCGCGGCGGCCCGGCTATCGCAGCCGGGCCGCCCTTTTTGGGGGACCACGCGGGCGGGGTCTGCGCGTTCCAGGACGGCCTGGCCTTTGATCCGCCGCCGGTCCCGATCACGTTCAGCGCCTGGGATCACGGCCCAGGTGACAGCCGGGTGCCAGCCGTTGTCACCTGGTTGTTACCGGCCGGGGCGTAGACCGGTGCCCGTGGAACCACGCGATCGAAGGGGGAATTCATGCCCTACGCGCCCTACCGGCCGGGCCGGGTGTCAATGGCCATCGCCGGGCTCGTCGCCGTCATCGCCCTGGTCGTCGGCATCATCTTCATCACTGAGCACAAGGACAGCCGGGGCGTGATCTTCATCGCGGCCGCCGTGGCCGCCGCCGTCATCGCCGTCCTGGCCCGGCCCCGGACCTGATCGGCCGGCGCCGCGGGTCAGCGGCCGGCCAGGCGCGCCACCACCGGGGCGAAGTCCTCGATGAAGGCGGCGTTGATGCTGAAGTAGGAGACGCCCATCGTCTCCCGGCGGCGCTCCAGCTCCTCGGCCATCTGGTCCGGGCGGCCGCGCAGGATCATCAGCGAGTCACGCTCGATCAGGGTGGCCATGTCCTGGCCGGTGAACTGCTCCACCCACGGGGGCGCCTGGTCCCCGACCACCATGATCGGGGCCGCGAACTCCAGCGCCGCGCCCCGTTCACCGGCCGCCGCCCGCACCTCGGCCGTCAGCTCGGCGACCTGGTCGCGGCGGGCCAGCGGGCCGGCCGCCACGGTGACGATGTCGGCCTTGGCCGCCGCCAGCGCCCGGGCCCGGGGCCCGGCCGCCGCGATCAGCACCGGCGTGTGCCCACCCTCGTCCAGGTTGCGCAGCTCGTCGACGGTCTGCTCGACCCGGGCCAGCCGCTGCCCGGCGGTCAGCTCGGGCTGCCCATAGATCTCGGCGGCCTGCTGGTTCCAGATCGGCAGCCCGGTGCCGATGCCGAGCTCGAAACGGCCGCCGCTGAGCAGCGACAGCGTATGCGCGTCCCAGGCGGCCAGCCGCGGCACCCGCAGCGGGGCGGCCAGCACCCAGGTCCCGACCCGCAGCGTGGTCGTCGCCCCGGCCGCCACCGCCAGCGAGATCAGCGACGATGGCAGCCGCAGCCCGTCCGGCATCAGCAGCGATGAGTAGCCCAGCTCCTCGGCCCGCCGGGCCAGCGCCAGCCACCGCGGGCCGTCGGCGGGAGCGGCCTGGGCGGCAAAACGGAACGGTGTCGTGGTCACCTGGACCACGCTAGCCCTCCGCCCGGCCGCCCCGGCGCGTCAGGCCACCCCGACCCCGAGTTCGCGGGCGATCAGCATCCGCTGGACCTCGCTGGTGCCCTCGCCGATCTCCAGGATCTTGGCGTCCCGGTAGAACCGGCCGACCGGGAACTCGTTCATGAACCCGTAGCCGCCGAAGATCTGGGTCGCGTCGCGGGCGTTGTCCATGGCCGCGTTGGAGGAGACCAGCTTGGCGATGGCCGCGTCCTTCTTGACCGGCTCGCCCGCCATCAGCTTGGCGGCCGCGTGATAGTAGGCCAGCCGGGCGGTGTGGGTGCGGGTCTCCATGTCGGCGATCTTGAACTGGATGGCCTGGAACTCGCCGATCGGGTGCCCGAACGCGACCCGCTCGCGCACGTACCGCAGGCACTCGTCCACGCAGCCCTGGGCCAGCCCGGTCGCCAGCGCCGCGATCGCGATCCGGCCCTCGTCCAGCGTCTGCATGAACTGGGCGAAGCCGCGGCCGCGCTCGCCCAGCAGGTTGGCGGCGGGCACCCGGCAGTCGGTGAACGACAGCTCGCGGGTGTCGGAGGCGTTCCAGCCGACCTTGGAGTACTTCTTCGACACGGTGAACCCGGGGGTGCCGGCGGGCACGATGATGGCCGAGATCTCCTTACGGCCATCGGCCCGCTCACCGGTCACCGCGGTCACCGTGACCAGGCCGGTGATGTCGGTGCCGGAGTTGGTGATGAACGCCTTGGTGCCGTTGATGACCCACTGGTCGCCGTCCAGCCGGGCGGTGGTCCGCAGCGCCGCCGCGTCCGAGCCGCTGCCCGGCTCGGTCAGCCCGAACGCGCCGAGGATCTCGCCCGCGCACAGCCGGGGCAGCCACTCCTGCTTCTGCTCCTCGCGGCCGAACCGGAACAGCGGCATCATGCCCAGCCCGACGCCCGCCTCCAGCGTGATCGCGACCGAGGAGTCGACCCGGGCCAGCTCCTCCAGGGCCAGGGCCAGCGCCAGGTAGTCGCCGCCCATGCCGCCGTACTGCTCCGGGAACGGCAGCCCGAACAGGCCCATCCGTCCCATGCTGGCCACGATGTCGTAGGGGAACGCGTCCCGTTCGTAGAAGTCGCCGATGACCGGCGCAACGGTCTCGCGGGCGAACTGCTCCACGGTCTTGCGCAGTTCCTCGTGCTCGGGGTCGAGACGGTGGTCCATGGTTACTCCTGTTCCGCGCTTGCCACCACAAAAATCTGCTGTCCCAGCGCCACCCGGTCGCCGGCCTTGGCGCCGATCTCGGCCACCGTCCCGTCGTAGGGAGCGGTGAGCGACAGCTCCATCTTCATCGCCTCCAGCACGCCGAGGATCTCCCCGGCGGCGACGTCCTGGCCCGGGCTCACCCGCACCGAGAGCACGGTGCCGGGCATCGGCGCGGTGACCAGCCCATCGGATGCGGCCGCGGCGTCGCCCCGGGCCCCCGGCCCGCCCGGCCGGACGTAGACATAGGCCTGGCCCTGATAGCTGATGCTGACTGCCCGGGCGCTGATCTCGCCCTCGAATATGTAAAGGGCTCCCTCGATTTCGAGCCGGAACCGCCCGTCCGCGTCCTCATAGGCCGGGCGCACCCGCCAGGACCTCTCGCCCTCGGATACCACGCCCGCCGCGACATCGACCCGCAGTGGATGGTCGCCGTCACCGTCCCGCAGGTCGGCCAGCACCGGCGCGGCCGGCCCGGACAGCCGCCAGCCGTCCCCGCGGCCAAACGGATCCCGCACGTCTGCCCGCCCAGCCCCGTCAGTACCAGCCACACCAGCAGCCCCGCCAGCCCCAGCAGTATCAGCCGGCCCAGCGACCCCACCAGGTCCAGCCGCCACTAGCCACGCGGCCGCCACTCGGGCCACTTCATCCCCGTCAGCGGGGAACGAGCCCGGGTTCCGGTCCAGCCAGGCGGTGTCGATCTCGGCGTCCCGGTACTCGGCCGAATCGGCCAGCCGCCGCAGGAACCCGACGTTGGTGGTCAGCCCGAGAATGGCGGTGTCGCCGAGCGCCGCCACCAGCCCGGCCCGCGCCGCCGCCCGGGTCGGCCCGTGCACGATGATCTTCGCCAGCATCGGGTCGTACCAGGTCCCGACCTCGCTGCCCGGCTCCAGGGCGGCGTCCACCCGCGCCCGCGCCGGCCAGCGCACCACCGTGGCCGTGCCCGCCTGGGGCAGGAACCCCTGGGCCGGGTCCTCGGCGTAGACCCGGGCCTCGATCGCGTGGCCGGTCGTGACCAGGTCGTCCTGGCCGAACGGGAGCGGCTCGCCCTGGGCCACCGCGAACTGCAGGGCCACCAGGTCGTGGCCGGTGATCAGCTCGGTGACCGGGTGCTCGACCTGCAGCCGGGTGTTCATCTCCAGGAAGTACACGTCCTCGCCGGCCACCAGGAACTCGACGGTGCCCGCGTTGACGTAGCCGACCGCCTGCGCCAGCCGGACCGCGGCCGAGGTCAGCCGTTCGCGCACCGCGGCCGAGATGGTCGGGGCGGGCGCCTCCTCCAGCACCTTCTGGTGGCGGCGCTGGACCGAGCAGTCCCGCTCGGCGAGGTGCACCGTGTGGCCGTGCTGGTCGGCCAGCACCTGCACCTCGACGTGACGGCCGCGCTCGACGTAGCGCTCGACCAGCAGGGTGTCGTCGCCGAAGGCCGACCGGGCCTCGCGCCGGGCCGCGGCCAGCGCCTCCGGCAGCGCGGCCGCCTCGCGCACGATCCGCATGCCCTTGCCGCCCCCGCCGGCCGCCGCCTTGACCAGCAGCGGGAAGCCGACCTCGGCGGCTGCCCGGCCGGCCAGCTCCTCGTCGTCGCCGGCGTCGTCCTCTTCGATCGCGGGCACCACCGGGACGTCGGCTTCCACCGCGATCCGCCGGGCCCGGTCCTTGCGGCCCATCAGGTCGATGACCTCGGCCGACGGCCCGATGAAGACCAGCCCGGCCTGGTCGCAGGCGCGGGCGAACGCGGCCCGTTCGGACAGGAAGCCGTAGCCCGGGTGGACCGCTTCGGCCCCGGTCCGCCGGGCGGCGTCGATCAGGGCCGGGATCGACAGGTAGGACTCGGCGGCCGCGGCCGGCCCGATGCGGACGGCGGTGTCGGCCGCCCGCACGTGCGGGGCGCCGCGGTCGGCGTCGGAGTAGACCGCGACGGTTTGCAGGCCCGCCGCCCGGGCCGAGCGCAGCACCCGGACCGCGATCTCGCCCCGGTTGGCGACGAGCACAGACCCAAAAGCCATGACCAGATCACCCTTGAATTCACATGCGGAAAACGCCGAAGCCAGGCTCCGCCAGCGGCGCGTGCGCGGCCACCGACAGTGCCATCCCCAGCACCCGCCGGGTGTCGGTGGGGTCGATGACACCGTCGTCCCACAGCCGCGCGGTCGAGTAGTAGGGCGAGCCCTGCCGCTCGTACTGCTCGCGGATCGGGCGCTTGAACTCGTCCTCGTCGGCGGCCGCCCAGTCGCCGCCGCGGGCCTCGATCGCGTCCCGGCGCACGGTGGCCAGGACGGCGGCCGCCTGCTCGCCGCCCATGACCGAGATCCGGGCGTTGGGCCACATCCACAGGAACCGGGGGTCGTAGGCCCGCCCGCACATCCCGTAGTTGCCGGCCCCGTAGGAACCGCCGATGATCACGGTCAGCTTGGGCACCGAGGCGCCCGACACCGCGGTCACCAGCTTGGCCCCGTCCTTGGCGATGCCGCCCTGCTCGTACTCGCGGCCGACCATGAACCCGGTGATGTTCTGCAGGAACAGCAGCGGGAGGCGGCGCTGCTCGCACAGCTCGATGAAGTGGGCGCCCTTGAGCGCCGAGGGCGAGAACAGGATGCCGTTGCTGGCCACGATGCCGACCGGGTAGCCCCAGATGTGGGCGAAGCCGCACACCAGCGTCTCCCCGTACAGCGCCTTGAACTCCTGCAGCCGGGAGCCGTCCACGATCCGGCGGATGACCTCGCGCACGTCGTAGGGCTGGCGCAGGTCGGCCGGGACGATGTCGTACAGATCGGCCGGTGTCTCAGCTGGCTCCTCGGGCACCGCCTGCTCCAGCCAGGGCTGCGGCCGCGGCGGCAGGGTGGCGACGATCGAGCGGAGGATGGCCAGCGCGTGGTCATCGTCGTCGGCCAGGTGGTCGGCCACCCCCGACTTGCGGGCGTGCACGTCGCCGCCGCCCAGCTCCTCGGCCGTCACCACCTCGCCGGTGGCCGCCTTGACGAGCGGCGGGCCGCCCAGGAAGATCGTGCCTTCCTCGCGCACGATGACGTTTTCGTCGCTCATCGCGGGCACGTAGGCGCCGCCCGCGGTGCAGGACCCCATCACCGCCGCCAGCTGGGGGATACCCGCCTTCG
>Ga0213875_10002504_pt1 | contig 10982 bp, 9 predicted proteins | sample BarmaccomBMRX_R8_FD_160105 | JGI IMG/M metagenome (GOLD analysis project Ga0213875, IMG submission 160105) | Root-associated microbial communities from Barbacenia macrantha in rupestrian grasslands, the National Park of Serra do Cipo, Brazil - RX_R8 | ecosystem: Host-associated > Plants > Roots... | reverse complement strand
GTTCGGTGTCGGCCGCCCGGCTCCAGAGCAGGTGGCCGGAGGACTCGTCGGCCAGGGCGGCGCCGAGCGCGTGCACGCCGGCCGGAGCCGAGGCGCGGGGACTGGCGCTGGCGGCCGTGACGGCCATGGCGGCGCTGGCCGGCCCAGTCGCGAGCCAGCTGGCCAGCAGCCCGGCAGTGGTGGTGGCCAGCGCGAGACGGCCGGGCAGGCGCATGCGGCTCTCCGTGGTTCGGGGGTGACAACGATCGGGAGCCCCCACATCGTGCCAGCGCCGGGGACGGCGGGCAAGCATGAAACCCCTGTGGCCAGGGAGATTGCGAATTGTGACCCGGGTACTGTCGAAACTGTGGATGACAAGGGCGAGAACGGCACGTTCGTGCGGGACACCCGGTACCTGAATGCCCGCATCACCGCCGACGGCCGCGACGGCTGGCCGGTCGAGCCCGGGCGGTACCGGCTGGCGGTGGCGCGGGCCTGCCCGTGGGCCAACCGGGCGGTGATCGTGCGGCGGCTGCTGGGCCTGGAGCCGGTGATCTCGCTGGCCCTGGCCGGGCCGGTGCACGACGAGCGGAGCTGGTCGTTCGACCTCGATCCGGGTGGCCGCGATCCGGTGCTCGGCATCGAGCGGCTGGGCGAGGCGTACGAGCGGGCCAAGCCCGGCTACGACCGGGGCATCACCGTGCCCGCCATCGTCGACGTGCCGACCGGCGCCGTCGTCACCAACGACTACCCGCAGATCACGCTGGACCTCGAGACCGAGTGGACCGCGTACTTCCGGCCGGGGGCGCCCGACCTGTATCCGGCCAAGTACCGGGACGAGATCGACGAGGTCGCGCTGGGCGTCTACAAGGACGTCAACAACGGCGTCTACCAGGCTGGGTTCGCGACCTCGCAGCGGGCCTACGAGGCCGCCTACCGCCGCCTTTTCAAGCGGCTGGACTGGCTCAGCGAACGGCTGGCGGGCCAGCGGTTCCTGGTCGGGGACACGATCACCGAGGCCGACATCCGGCTGTTCACCACGCTGGCCCGGTTCGACGCCGTGTACCACGGCCATTTCAAGTGCAACCGGTCCAAGCTGAGCGAGATGCCGGTGCTGTGGGCGTACGCGCGGGACCTGTTCCAGACCCCGGGGTTCGGCGACACGACCGACTTCGTGCAGATCAAAGAGCACTACTACATGGTCCACCGGACCATCAACCCCACCGGGATCGTGCCGGCCGGGCCGGACCTGCGCAACTGGCTGACGCCGCACGGGCGGGAGGCGCTGGGCGGGCGGCCGTTCGGGGACGGGACGCCGCCGGGGCCGCCCCCGGAAGATGAGCGGGTGCCGCCGGGGCATGGAGCGGAGCCGGTGACTACCGGGGCCTGAGGGGCCGCCGGGGTTTTTGGGGCTGCTGGGGCCTGAGAGGCTGCTGGGGCTCGTGGGGTTTGTGGGACGGGCGAGCTTTCTGGGGCGAGCCTAGGCATGGTTAGGCCCACGAGCCTGGCGGAGGTCCCGGCCAGGCCCGTGGGCCCGTCTGAATCAGGTCAGCCGCTGCTGCTGACCTTGGCCACACCGGAAATCGTCGATTGCGCCTGGGTCAGCGCCGACTTCACCGACGAGGTGCCGGTGATCGCGGACTGGATGGCGGTCCAGATGGCCTGCGACACCTTCGGGTAGTTGGCGCCGTATTCGGCGGTGCGCGCCCGGGAAGTCTCGGTCTCCTTGGCGAACACCTGGTACTGCGGGCTCAGCTTGGTGTACTGGTCGAGCACCGAAGTCCTGGTGGGCAGGTAGTACGACTCCTTCGAGAAGTAGGTCATCTCGGTCGGGGTCTGAGTGCCCTTGATCCAGTCCCAGGCGTCGGCCTGCTGCGCCGAGCTGCCCGACTTGCCCAGGTTCCAGGTCTCGCCGCCGAGCGGGGTGATCGGGGTCTGGCCCGCCGACTCGCCCGGGATCGCCACCACGCCGTAGTCGACGTTGTACTTCATGCCGGCCGCGTTGAGCAGGGGGAAGATCCACGGGCCGTTCTCGACCATGGCCGCGGTCTTGTTGGTGAACTGCTGGGCCAGGTCAGGAGACTGACCCCACTGCAGTACGGACTTGGACGACGAACCGGCCTTGACCAGGTTCACCCACACCTGGAGCGAGTTCTCCCAGGCAGCCGTGGTGACGTTGTCCAGGTTGCCACCCGCGCCCCACGCCCACGGCTCCAGCTGGAACGTGGACTGCTCGTCCGCGGTCGCGTCGAAGGCCATGCCGTAGACCTTGCCGGAGGTCAGCGCCTTGGCGTCGGACTGCAGCTGGGCCCAGGTGGTCGGCGGTGACAGGTGCTTGGCCGCGAACATCGCCTTGTTGTAGAACAGGCCGACGGTGTTGGTGCCGATCGGGAAGCAGTACTGCACGCCCTGGTAGCTGCACTCGCTGATCGCTCCGGGCACGTAACCCGCGGTGGTGAAGCCCGGCCGGCCCTTCAGCGGCAGGAGCTGGCCGGTCGCCGCGACCTGCGGGACGTTCGGGTCGTCGAGCATGACGATGTTCGGCAGGTCGCCCGCGCTGGCCTCCTGCAGCACCTTGGTGATCAGGTTGGCGAACGGTACCACCTCACGCTTGACCGTGACCCCGGGGTGAGCCGCCTCGAACTGCTTGTTGTAGGTGTTCACCGCGGTGTTGGTGCCACCGGTGGTGAAGTAGTCCAGCTCGGTGATGGTGGTCTTGCCACCACTGCTGGACCCGCCGCCACCGCTGCTGCCCCCCGAGGAACTGCAGCCCGCCGCGGTCAGCGCGGCCGCGGCCGCGACCGCCCCGATCGCCATGAAGCGCACGTGGCGCCGGGCCCGACGGGGTCTCCCGTCTCCCGGATACGGCCACTTTGCCGTAGACATATGGTCCCTCCTAATTTCCGACCGGGGCGTATTACCAATGAGGCAGCGCACCCGGAATTCTCCAGAATTGAAGACCGCCGGAAATCGGCGGCCTCATCCCTTGACTGAACCGACCGTCAGGCCGGACGCAATGTAACGCTGAGCCGCGATGAGCAGCACGGCCGCGGGCACGATCCCGACCACGCACAACGCCATGGCCGAACCAATGCTCTGGCTGAATTCGCCAATGTAGGAATAGATGCTCAAGGTAAGAGGCTGGAAGCTGCTTCCCGACAGCAGGGTGAGCGCGAAGATGAAGTCCCCCCAGCCATTCAGGAACGCGAAGACGGCCACCGTGATGATGGCGGACCGGCTCATCGGCAGCACGATACGGACGAAGGTTCTCCACTCCGTCGCGCCGTCGACCCGGGCGGCCTGCAGGACGTCGTTGGGCAGGCCGAGCATGAAGGCCCGCAGGACCAGGATGCTGAACGGGACGCCGTAGCTGGCGTCGGCTATGACCAGGCCCGGGTAGCTGTTGAGCAGACCGAGCTTGTGATAGATGAGGAACAGCGAGTTGGCGATGACGATGGCGGGCAGGATCTGCGCGATCAGCAGGCTGCCGACCACGATCACCGTGACCCGGAACCGGTAGCGCGCCAGCGCGTGCGCGGCCGGGACCGAGATGGCCAGCGTCAGCAGGGCCGTGAAGACCCCGATGATCAGCGTGCTGACGATGTGGCCGCCCTGAGAATGGAAGACCGTGCTGTAGTTGGAGAACGACGGGGTGGGCGGCAGGAAGTTGTAGTGGGTGCCCAGCAGCTGGTTGTTGTTCTCGAGCGACCCGATGATCACCGCGTACAGCGGGAACAGCAGGATGACGAGGGCGACCAGGGCGCCGAGGGCGGCCAGGACGGTGGTCAGCGGACGCTGCCGGGTCATGTCATGCCCTCCGCAGGGAGTCTCGGTTGAGCCGGATGTAGATGGGCGCCGCCACCAGCGCGATGAGGAGCAGGATCGTGTTGAGGGCCGCGCCCTGCCCGTACTCGAACTGCTGGAACGACAGGTTGTAGCCCCAGGTCGCCAGCAGCTGGGTGGAGTTGGCCGGGCCGCCCTGGGTCAGCCCGATCACCACGTCGAACACCTTGACGGTGAATACGAAGCCGAGCACGAACACGACCTCGATGATCGGCCGGATGACCGGCAGCGTGACCCGGTACAGCCGCTGCCAGGCGTTCGCGCCGTCCAGCATGGCCGCTTCCTTCAGCTCGACCGGCACGTCCTGCAGCGCGCTGAACAGCAGCACGGTGAAGAACGGGATGCCGATCCAGACGTTGGCGATCAGGATCGCCACGTAGGCCCAGCCCGGCGAGGTCAGGAAGCCGATGGGGTGGCTGATCAGGCCGATGTCACCCAGGACCTGGTTGACCGCGCCCGCCTCGGCCTGCAGCAGGAACTGGAAGATGAAACCGGTGATCAGCAGGGGCAGCAGCCACGGGACGATGACCAGCGACCGCGCGAACTTGGCCAGCGGGAACTTCAGGTTGAACAGCAGGGCCAGCCCGAACCCGATCACGAACTGGAGCAGCAGCGACAAAATCGTGAAGCTGAAGGTCCGGATGATCGCGCTCTGGGTGGTGGCCTGTTCCAGCGTGACGCGGTAGTTGGTGATGCCCGCGAACGGGGCGAACAGGCTGCTGATGGTGGCCGGCGAAGTCTGCTCGAAGCTCAGGATCAGGTTGTAGAGGATCGGGATCACGAAAGCGAACAGCACGTAGAGGATGGCGGGGATCAGGAACCCCATTCGGGCCCAGCGGGCCCAGACCGAGGCCCGGCTGACCTCGGTGACGGCCCGGTCGTGCCGCGGGCGCTGGGGCCGGCGGCCGGGTCGGGCCGGTGCCTCGGTTCTGGCCACGTCAGGTCACTCTCCCGCCGGTTCGAGATCAGCGAGCGGTCCGAACGGTGCCACCGCACCGCCCTGCCGCAGGTAGACCGGGATGGTATCGAGTGGGGCGGGTGAATCCACCCATTGACCGCCCGCGTGTTCGGTCCGCGACCAGGCGTTGACCCAGGTGGCGCCGGGTGGCAGCCAGACCCGGCGGTCGCGGGCGCCCTCGGTGTAGACCGGGGCGACCAGGATGTCCGGGCCGAACAGGTACTGGTCCTCGACCTGCCAGCTGGTCGGGTCGTCGGGGTAGTCGACGAACAGCGGGCGCATCGGCGGCAGTCCGGTCTCGTGCGCCACCCGCATCTGGTCCATCACGTAGGGCCGGAGCCGCTCACGCAGAGCCATCAGGCGGCGGATGATCTCGTACTGCTCGTCGCCGAAGCTCCACACCTCGTTGTCCGCGCCGGTGTGCTCCGAGCCGACGCCAGTGTCCGGCAAGCGGGATCCGTGCAGCCGGAAGACCGGGCAGAACACGCCGAACTGGAACCAGCGGACGATCAGCTCGCGGAACGTCGGATCGTGGATGTTGCCGTTTTTGAACCCGCCGATGTCCGTGGTCCACCAGGGGATGCCGGACAGGGCGGTGTTCAGGCCGGCCGGGATCTGACGGCGCAGGTCGTCGAAGGTCGAGTCGATGTCGCCCGACCAGAGCAGCGCCCCCCAGCGCTGGCTGCCGGCCCAGGCCGACCGGATCAGGCTGAGGATCTCCTCCTCGCCTTCACTCTGCATGTGCTCGTAGAACCCGCGGGCGTGCAGCATCGGGTAGATGTTGGTCGTTTCCAAGCCCGGGCCGAGGTGGTAGCGCAGGTTCTCCGGCGCCTCCGGGACCAGTTCGGGCTCGCAGGCGTCCAGCCACCAGGTGCGGATGCCATAGTCGTAGTAGTTCTGCTTGACCCGGGACCAGATGAAGTCCCGGGCCTCGGGATTGGTCGGATCGTAGAACGACATCGGAATCCGGACGCCGGGGTTGTTGCGGTCCCAGAATGCGAGCTGGAAGTCCAGGCCGTGCTCGCTGTCGACCAGCAGGCCGCGGTCCTTCATCTCGGCGTAATTCTCGCTGGCCGGGTTGACGTTGGGCCAGATCGACACCATCAGCTTGACCCCGAGCTGGTCGAGTTCCTTGACCATGGCCGCGGGGTCGGGCCACTCGCTGGGCTCGAACTTCCAGTCGCCCTGCAGGGACCAGTGGAAGTAGTCGATCACGATGACCGACAGCGGCAGCCCGCGTTCGGAGTACTCGCGGGCGATGCCGAGCAGCTCGTCCTGGGTCTTGTAGCGGAGCTTGCACTGCCAGAACCCGGTCGCCCACTCGGGCATCATCGGCGTCCGGCCGGCCACCTCGGCGTACTGGCGCAGGATCTGGGCGGGATCGGCGGCGGCGGTGATCCAGTAGTCCCACTGGCGGGTCGCCTCCGACACCCAGCGGGTGGCGGTGGTGCCGAGCTCCACCCGGCCGACGCCCGGGTGGTTCCAGAGCAGGCCGTAACCCCGGTTGGACACCAGCACCGGGATCGACACCTCGGTGTTGCGCTGGATCAGCTCGACGACCGCCCCCTTCTGGTCCAGGCGGCCGTGCTGGTGCTGGCCGAGGCCGTAGAAGCGCTCGCCGTCGTGGGCGTTGAACAGCATCTCGAAGTGGTGGGTGCCGCCCCCGTTGGCCCGGTAGCGCCGCATCGGGGGGCCGGTGAAGTGGGGCGTCACCTCGGACAGCAGCTCGCGGCCGTCGGCTCCGAAGTAGGCGATCTGGCCGGAGGCGGACACCTCGGCGGTCAGGTCGCCGTGGGTTATCCGGGCGCGCTCGGTGGTGATGTCGACCTGGACCGCGGCCGACCCGCCCGCAGCGCTGCCGGTTGGGGCATCGAGCAGGGCTCCGGGCAGATCGTCACGGATGCTCTGCCAGACCGTGCCCCGTACCCGCAGGCTGTTGACACCCCAGGGTTCGATGCGCACGGTCTCGTGCCCACCTCGCCATTCCAGCGCCGAACCACTTCGAGTGAACACACCCATCTCGGAAATTGCCTCCCCGATGAGACATCGCGCGCAGGTCTGACCAGCACGGTTGAGCTGGCGGTAACGCAAAGGTTTTCGTAACGGCGATGCTAAAACCCGAGGATGTGAGGGTCAAGACATCCAGGCTTTTTTAGCCTTAATGTGACCGTAGTAGGCTGACTTCATAGAGTGATGAGAAAACTCGATTACATAGCTTTTCGGATGAATGACACCTATACTCCTGGCAACGTGCTAGCCGACGAGGGCTGGCGACCGTCGCCCGCCAGGGTGTACGCCGACGAGGGGAGGCGGCCGCGAGTCCGATCAGCCGAAGCCCGGTGACGATCACCGATGTGGCCCGCCTGGCAGGCGTCTCCCCGGGTACGGCATCCAAAGCGCTCAACGGCCGCGGCGGCATCAGCGCCGAGACCGCTGACCGGGTGCGCCAGGCCGCCGAACGGCTCGGTTACCAGCCCAACGCGCTCGCGCGCGGGCTGCTGACCGGGCGCAGCTTCACCGTCGGCCTGATCACCACCGACAGCTTCGGGCGGTTCTCCATCCCGGTCATGCAGGGCGCCGAGGACGCGCTTGGCCCCGGCCAGATCTCGGTGTTCCTGTGCGACAGCCGGGACGACCGGATCCGTGAGCAGCACTACCTGCGCACGCTGCTGGAACGGCGGGTGGACGGGATCATCGTGACCGGCCGGCGGCAGGACCCGCGCGAGCCGATCGGCCGCGGCCTGCCGGTCCCGGTGGTGTACGCGATGACCCACTCGACCGACCCGGACGACCTGTCGCTGATCCCGGACGACGAGGAGGGCGGCGCGCTGGCCGTCCGCCACCTGCTCAGCACCGGCCGCACGAACATCGGCCACGTGACCGGGCCGCAGCGGTTCAAGGCAGCGGTGCTGCGGGCCGAGGGCGCCCGCAACGCGCTGGCGGCCGCGGGCCTGGAGCTGGCGGGCGGGGAACCGCTGTACGGCGAGTGGACCGAGGAATGGGGGCGCCAGGCGACCGACGTGCTGCTGCGGACCCAGGCCAACCTGGACGCCATCTTCTGCGGCAACGACCAGATCGCCCGCGGGGTGTCTGACGCGCTGCGGGAAGCCGGGCGGCGGGTACCGGACGACGTGGCCCTCGTCGGCTTCGACAACTGGGAGGTCATCGCCGCGGTCTCGCGGCCGCCGCTGACCACCGTGGACATGAACCTGCGGGAGCTGGGCCGGGCGGCGGGCGAGAACCTGCTGGCCGCGATCGAAGGCCGGCCCAAGTCAGGCCTGCAGCTCCTCCCCTGCAGCCTGGTGGTCCGCGAGTCGAGCCGGCCGCGGCATCCGGTGGTGCCCGCGCCGGCCGCACCCGCGGCGGCTGATGAGATCCGCGCGGCCCACGAGGCTAATGGGGCCAGTGTGACTGGAAGGGCCGCTGTTGCTGGTGGGACTGGCGGGGCTGGGGCTGGGAGTTAGGGCTTGCGGGGGCGAGGCTGGCAGCTGGGGCTTGCGGGCCGGGGCTGGCGGTCAGGGTTTACGGGCGACCGCGGTATAGGAGGCCAGGCCCTGGGTGGGGATGTCCTCCATCGGGCCGGGGCGCCAGACCCCGACCGGGGTGATGCCCGGCTCGACCAGGTCCAGGCCGTCGAAGAACCGGGCGACCTCCGACCTGGACCGCGCCGACATCGTAGCCGTGTTGTTCTCGCTGTACCGCTGGGCGGCCTCCGGCGCCCCCGGAGTGAGTTCGACGGTGGCGTGCGCGATGACCAGGTAGCTGCCGGAAGCCAGTGGCTCCATCAGCTTGGCCACGAGGCCGTAGGGATCGTCGCTGTCCGGGATGAAGTGCAGGATGTGCAGCAGCATGAGCGCGACGGGCTGGCTGAAGTCCAGCACGTTGCGGGCCTCGGCCAGGATCTTGCCCGTGTCCCGCAGGTCGGCGTCCACGTAGGAGGTGGCGCCGCGGGCGTTGCTGGTCAGCAGGGCCCGGGCGTGGGTGAGCACGATCGGGTCGTTGTCCACGTAGACGATCCGCGACTCCGGCCCGACCTGCTGCGCCACCTCGTGGGTGTTGTTCGCGGTCGGCAGTCCGGTGCCGATGTCCAGGAACTGCCGGATGCCCATGCCGGCCGCCAGATAGTGCACGGCGGCGGCCAGGAACGCCCGGCCCGCCCGCGCCGTGGCGTCCATGGCGGGCATGGCGGCCACCACCCGCTCGGCGGCCTCCCGGTCAGCGGCGAAGTTGTCCTTGCCACCCAGCCAGTAGTCCCACATCCGCGCCGGGTGGGCCACCGTGGTGTCGAAATCGCGCCGCGACGGAAGGGGCGGCTCGCGGCGGGACGCCGCATCGCCCGGGGCCGAACTGTCCTCGGTCACACCGTTCCTTCCCCCACGTGGCCTTCGATGTCATCGTATGCCGGCCAGGGCCGCTTTGTTCAAACGACGGAATTCCGCGATGATCTCGGCCAGCGGCCAGTGCGCGTTCAGCCCGCTCGGATTGGGCACGATCCATACCCGGCTCGGGCCGATGGATTCCGGTTGCGGCCCCACCCGCGCCTTTTTATTGGAAAAGGCGTCGCGAAAGGCGGTCACGCCAGCCACCGCGAGATAGCGGGGCCGGTGCTCGGCGACCAGGGTGGCCAGCCGTTGCCCGCCCGCCCGGAGTTCGGCCGGGGTCAACTCGGAGGCCTGGGCGGTGGCCCGGGCGACCAGGTTGGTGATGCCGAGCCCGTAGCCGGGCAGCAGGTCCTGCTCGCTCGGGTCCAGTGGCCGGGGCGTGAACCCGGCCCCGGCCAGCGCGGGCCAGAACCGGTTGCCGGGCCGGGCGAAGTGGTGGCCGGTGGCGGCCGAGTACAGGCCGGGGTTGATCCCGCAGAACAGCACCGCGAACGGGGCGCCCGGGGGCGGCAGTACGTCGGGCACGGTCCGCGCGCGGGCCGCATCCAGGTCAAGGCCACGGTAAACGCCATTTCGAGCCGGGCGCCGGGTGGGTTTGGCGGGCACCCCTTAACGCTATCGGCTTAACTGGCCCAATATTGTTGGATAAGTGCGCCGATGGCGGGTAAGAAGCCGGCGTGATGAGCGGCCGGGCGTTCACCGATTGGGCGGCCGACCGCAGGTCACGTACCTATTGGGTCGCAAAACTGTAACTTTCACATTTCTTTCACGAATGGGGCCGGCCGGGCCGGCGGAGGACCAATGCGCATCGGATCGGTGCTTCTCATTATCTGGCTCATTATCGGCGCGATTGCGGCTGGGCAGCGCGGTTACTACAACGGCACCATCGGCAGCTGCACCAAGGCCACCACGATCGTGGTGACGATCCTGGCCGGGCCGCTCAACTACGTCGGGGTCAACCCGAAGATCGACTGCGAGGTACCGCAGCCCAGCAAGTAGCGCGGGACGACCCACGTCCAGGGCATCCGTCCGGGTCAGGCAGCATGGAGGGGTGACACAGCTGGCGGACGGAGCTCTGGGCGAGGGGACGTCGTTCCGCGTACTGACCGAGCTGGTGGCCGACGGCGGTGTGCTGATCCTGAGCGGCGCGGGCCTGTCCACCGAATCCGGCATCCCCGACTACCGGGGGCCGACCGGCCGGGCCCGGCGGGCCGAGCCGATGACCTATCAGGCGTTCACCGGCAGCGACGCGGCCCGGCAACGGTACTGGGCGCGCAGCCACGTGGGCTGGCGGCACGTGGCCCGGGCCACCCCCAACGCCGGCCACCGGGCCGTGGCCGACCTGCAGCAGCGCGGGCTGGTGACCGGGATCATCACCCAGAACGTGGACGGCCTGCTCAGCGCGGCGGGCGCCCGGCCGGTCATCGAGCTGCACGGGCGGCTTGACCGGGTGCTCTGCTTGGACTGCGGCCACCGCAGCGACCGCGACGACCTGGACGAACGGCTGCGGACGGCCAACCCGGGCTGGGCCGCCGAGGCCGAGCAGCGCGCGGTGATCAACCCGGACGGGGACGCGGTGCTGGACGACGCCCTGGTCGGGCGGTTCCAGGTGGTCAGCTGCCGGGACTGCGGCGGGGTGCTCAAGCCCGATGTGATCTTCTTCGGCGAAAACGTCCCCAGGCCGAGGGTGGACGACTGCTACGGGCTCGTCGACCAGGCTGGGGCGCTGGTCGTGCTCGGTTCCTCGCTGACCGTGATGTCGGGCTTCCGGTTCGTCCGCCAGGCGGCCAAGCTGGGGATCCCGGTGGTGATCGTCAACC
>Ga0213875_10002503_pt1 | contig 10982 bp, 10 predicted proteins | sample BarmaccomBMRX_R8_FD_160105 | JGI IMG/M metagenome (GOLD analysis project Ga0213875, IMG submission 160105) | Root-associated microbial communities from Barbacenia macrantha in rupestrian grasslands, the National Park of Serra do Cipo, Brazil - RX_R8 | ecosystem: Host-associated > Plants > Roots... | reverse complement strand
GCGTTATCGGTCTCGACGCAGCAATCGAGCAGATGCAGCGGCTTGCAGATAAACCGGCTGTTGATCACGTCCTCGACTGTGAAGCGGCGCTTGTAATAGGCCTTGGGATTGTTCGAGGCGTGGCGCGAGTGGAACATTTTGACGTGTGCCACCTGCTCCGGTGTGGTGCCGTAATCGTACATGTGGCGCATGAAGGTTGGGGCAAAGCTCTGGCCGGCGCTCTGCCAGCCATAGGCACGGTTGTGCAGCATATCGCCGCCGACCGGCGCCGCCGAACGCGCCCCGGTGCCCCCAATGCGCACCTGCGAAAACCCGTTCATCGAGCGGAAGATCGCGACGCATTTGCACAGCCCCGCCTCCATGATGCCGATCGCGATGCCGATCAGCGCCTCGGTCGAGGAGCCGCCACCGACGCAATCCATGTAGAAATTGAGCCTCAGGCCAAGATCGCCGGCGATAAACGTGGCGCTCGTCGAGTCGCCGCCCGAATAATCGAGCATGCCATCGACATCTTCGGGCTTGAGCCCGGCATCGAGGATCGCGTTGCGCACCGCCCAGGTGCCCATCGCCCGCGTCGTCATCCCCGAGCCGCGGGTATAGGTCGTCTCCCCCACCCCGACGATCGCGTATTTGTCGCGCAGATATTTCGGCGTGGTCCCATCGACCTCTTGTCGTGGCAGCGGCATGCGGTGACTCCTCCTCTTTTCGTCCGTTCGTTCAGCTGCGCTACAGCGGCACCATGCCCATCCAGAACATCGTACTGCCGGCGACGTCGATGTCGTATTTGCGCACGAATGTCAGCTTGCCATCATCGCCGATGCGGAATGTCGATAGCCCCGCCGGCACCTCTTTTACCGCATCGCCGTCACGCACGTTTACCGGCAGGTTGTGTTCGGCGACCAGCATGCGCCCGCTCGGATCGATGTGGAAGGTGCGCGGGTGCAGCTTTTGCGTCTCGATGTGCTGGATCGGCGTCGGCTCGCCGGTCGATTGGTTGATCGCGTAGACGACAATGCTGTTCTCGCCGCCCTTGAAGACCTGCTTGCCCTGATAATCGACGGTCTCCTCGGCGCGATTGGCGCCATAAAGAAAGCGCCCATTGGGGTGCATGTGCACGGTCCCCGCGGCCTGGCGCGCGCGGATGTTCGCGGGCTCCGCCAGGGTCTCGGCGCGAAAGGCGATCTCCGGCTTTGGGCGCCCGTCCATCATGTAGGTGTACATCTTGTTCTGGGTCTCGATGGAGACGTACATCCACGGCTTTGTCGGATGAAAGTCGAGATGGCGCGGGCCGAACCCCTTGCCGCCATCGGGGGCGATCGAGACCTCGTTGGTCAGCAGACCATCCCTGTAGTCAAAGACCTTGAGCGCGCCGGGGTCTTCCGGTTTTGTCGGCGTACCCTCATTGCCTCTGGTCACCAGGATCGCGTGCCGGTTATCCGGGGTGACCCGTATCTGATGCGCGAAGATGCCAGGATCGATGGTCCCCTGTTGCACCTCCTCGCCCGGCGTGAAGTCCGTGTTGACGCGATAGACGCGCACCGCCGCCGGGTTATTGAAGGCGACAAGGATATGTTCCGACGGAATGTCGAGGCTGACATGCAGGGGCCGTGTCGGAAGCCGCACCGGAGTGCCGTGCATCTTGATGGCACCGGTCGCCGGATCGATGGCCAGGGCGGTCAGGTGATGATCGGTCTTCGGCTCGCGGACATAGCCCGGCGCGTTGTTGCTACTGATCACGTACAGATAGCGGTGCGATGCGTGCGGCCAGGCGTACTGCACCCCGCCCGGCAAGGTGACAGTCTGGCGCTTGGTCAATTCGGCCGTCGCGACATCGACATCATAATGCGTCAGGTCGGCGCCAACATTGGCATAGAGCGCGACCTTGCCCGATGCGCTCGGCGCGCCGGCCGGCGATTGGGCGAACGACAAGGTGGGCATCACCGCACTGCCGGCGACGCCAGACAGAAATGTCCTGCGGCTGACCATCGACAATCCTCCCAAACCGCCATTGGCGCGGCGGCGTCTGTTTTTGTGACGGCCGGTGGTTTGTTGCAGCCGGCCGTTGTCCTCAAATGTTTTGGGCGGTCACTACCATAGCCGATAGAATTTCAGCGCGGTGTCGTGGAACATCTTGTTCTTTTCGTCATTCGAATAGTGCGCGCTGACCCGTTTAAAGGCGTTCCACAAATTGGAATAGCTGCACATGCCCTTATCGACCGGGAAGTTGCTCTCGAACATGCCGCGATCCGGGGTGAATGCCTCGATGCAGGTTTCGAGATAGGGTTTCCACGCCTCGGCCAGGATCTCCGAGGAGGGTGCCTTGTCCGTCTGGCCCATCTCAAAGCCCATCAATGACGGCATCCCAAGCCCGCCGAGCTTTACATACACATTCGGGAATTGGCCCAGTTTCATGATCTGGCTGCGCCACTCGTCGAACACTTCCTTCTTTTTGCCCTCATAGGGGCCGACCGCCAGCGCGCCGCCGATGTGGTTGAGCACGATCTTGGTTTCAGGGAAGGCGCCCGCCAGGCTGATCAGATCGCCAAGCTGGCTGTGGAACATCCATGCCTCAAAGGTGAGGCCGAGCGGCGCCAGAGCGGCAAACCCCTCGCGCCATTTCGGGTCGACATAGAGCCCCTCGCCGGAGCCCGAGGTGAAGACCCGCAGCCGGTCGTCGGTATGCCAGGTGGCGCCGTTGCGGATACCGCGGAAGCGGCCGCCCGACGTGACGATGTGCTGTTCGAGGATGCCCCTGGCGCGGCTGCCCACACGGAAATCGACATTGCCGATAATGCCGGCACAGGCCCGCGTCGGACCGTATTTGCCGCTCTCGCTCATCGCCGCGACGCCGGTGACAAAGGCTGTTTCACCCAGCGACCTGGTTTCGGCGGGGCCGCTGTCACGGTACATCTCGCGGCATTCGAGGAACACCGTCGCCTTGATGTTATGGCCGCTGCTGGTGTCCTCGATCAGATCGTGCAGCAGATAGCGATTGCCCGGCCGGTCCCACAGGTGATGGTGCGGGTCGATGATCGGCCGATCCGGCTCGAGCGCCGGCTCCCGGGTGGCGGCGAGCCAATCCTTGCGGATCGGCAGATGGCGTTGCGGCCCATGGTGAGAATGCCCGCTGTGCGATTGCATGTTTCTTCCCTCCCGGAAAAGTTGGGTCAAGTCTGCCCCCGCGCAGGCGCCTGTGCCAACGGGTTTGTGGGCGCTCTTGTCCCTCGGATGGGTAAGGCAATATATCCTTACCGCGGGAGACGATTGGAGGTATTGATGACAACGCTCACGATTACCGCCAAGGGCCAGGTTACGCTGCGGCAGGACATTCTGCGGCATCTCGGGGTCGGGCCAGGGCAAAAGATCGAAGCGGATGCCCTGCCGGACGGGCGAGTGGAATTGCGAGCTGCCAAGAAAACCGGGTCGATCGAAGATTTCATTGGTTGTTTGTACGAACCGGGGACGAAGGCGCTGACGCTTGAAGAGATCAACGAGGCGATCGAAAAAGGCTGGGCCGGCGAACGTTGAAACTCACCGCAGACACCAATATCCTCATCCGCCTCGCCATTGAAGACGCACCCGAGCAGACGCGCTTGGCGATCGAGATGATCCGAATCGCGGAACACATTGCCATTCCGTTGCCGGTGCTCTGCGAATTTGTCTGGGTGACGAGGCGAGCATACCGCCGTCGCTCGTCCGCGGTAGCCGAGGCGATCAGGAAGCTCATCGCCAACCCCGCTGTCCATGTCGACCGGCCTGCGGTCGATGCGGGCTTGGCGATGCTCGACGCAGGCGGCGACTTCGCCGACGGTGCCATCGCGTTTACCGGTCGCCGGCTGGGCGGTCCGGTCTTCGCCAGCTTCGACCGCAAGGCGGTCGAGCTGGTGGCCGCGGCCGGCGGGGAGACGCACCTCCTCGGCAGCTAGACCTTCGCGAGAATGCGCTCGCGGAAAGAGCGCATCTCTCTCAGCACGTCGGCTTCGCTGGGGCGCTCGAAATCGAAGTCGAGCGCGGTGACGCCGAGATCACGCAGCGCGTGGATATCGCCGATAATGTCGGAGTCGCTTCCGCTGAACAGTCGCCGGCCACCATCGGATGCGTGATCGGGCACGTCCTTGCCATAGCGCTTGATGCGGTAGGTCAGCGACACCGCGTCACGCTTCCGCCCGACCTTCTCGGTGGCGGCCCGCAGCCGCTCGATACCCGCTTTGTACAGCGCGAGGCTGTCGAGCATATGGGCGGTATTGGTGCCGATCGGGTACCAGGCGTCGCCGAGCTTTGCGGCACGCCGCACCGAGGGCCCGCTTTCCCCGCCCACCCAGATCGGCGGGTGCGGCTTCTGCACCGGTTTCGGTTCGAGCAACAGCCCGTTGTGGTGCACGTATTTCCCATCGATCTGCGGCTTCTTCTCGGTCCACAGGCTGCGAAAGGCGGCGACATATTCGTCGGTGACCGCGCCGCGCTCGGCGAAGGGCGTTGTCACAACTGAGTCGAACTCGGCCTTGAGCCAGCCGGCGCCGATCCCCACGGTCAGGCGGCCGCCGGACAGCACATCAACTGTCGCGAGCTGCTTCGCTGCCAGCACGGCTGGCCGGTACGGCACAACCAGCACCGCGAGCACCAGCCGCAACCGCGTTACGGTGCCGGCGAGCCATGCCGCGAGGGTGAGCATCTCGTGCCGGTGCGCGCTGTCTGTCGAGTAGAACGCGCCGCTTTCCGAATAGGGATAACCGGGCTCGGCCATGTCGGGGAGCGTGATGTGGTCGGTCACGGTCAGGTAGTCGAAGCCGAGCGCCTCACCCTCGCGCGCGATGCGCAGCATGATCTCCGGTGATGCCAGCGCTCCGCTATTCGGCAGATTGAACCCGAACTGCATTCCAGACCTCTCCCCTCACAATCACGCAATCGCCGGATGACCGGCACCCTGTCTTCGCGCTAGATTGCCGCAAAAGCCTCCCGGCCGAAACGGGGCGCTCATACAGGGAAGCGGCGCGTCGGGCAAAGATAGTTTGGGAGGACTGCGTTGACCGACATTACCCTGGGCGCGCGCGCGGCGACGGCCCGTGCCGATACCCGCCGCGCGGCCGCGACATACGCGGCCCGCATTGATCGTCTGCCCAGCACCCGCTACATCTGGCGGCTGGTCTTCCTGCTTGCCCTGGGCGGGTTCTTCGACGTCTTCGATAACGGGCTGATCTCCTACATTGCGCCGGGCCTGTTTGCCGCCAAGATTTTCTCCGCGACCACCGCCGGCTTCTTCGATCTGAACGGGTTCGCCAGCCTGATCGCCGCGACCTTTATCGGCATGTTCGTGGGAACGCTGCTGTTCAGCTCACTCTCCGACCTGTTTGGCCGCCGCTCGATCTTCACCTTCGCGTTGCTGTGGTACTCGCTGTGCACGATAGCGATGGCGTTCAACACGACGCCACTGGCGATCGAGTTCTGGCGCTTCCTCGCCGGGATCGGCATCGGTGTCGAGCTGATCACGGTCGATACCTACCTGTCAGAACTGATGCCGAAGGATCGCCGCGGCAAGGCTTTTGCCTTCACGCAATCCTTCTCGTTTGTCGCCTACCCGACCGTGTCGCTGCTGTCGTATGCGTTTATCACCTCATCCCCGATGGGATTTGATGGATGGCGCTGGGTTACCGTGATCGCCGGCATCGGCGCCATCGTGGTCTGGTTCATCCGGCTTGGACTGCCGGAGTCGCCGCGTTGGCTTGCGATCCATGGGCGCACCGAAGAGGCCGAGCACATCATGGCGACAATGGAGGCACGAGTGCAGGCCGAGAGCGGCCGCCCTCTGCCAATGCCGGAAACCCTTCCCGATGAAGTCGAGGAGGGGAAGGGCGCCTGGGTCGAGATGTGGCACGGCGTCTACCGCAGCCGCACCATCATGATGATCATCTTCAACCTGATCCAGTCCATCGGGTATTACGGCTTCGCCAACTGGGTGCCGACCCTGCTGGTGTCGCAGGGCATAACGACGACCAAGTCGCTGCTCTATACCTGCGTCATCGCACTGGCCAATCCGGCCGGTCCGCTGTTGGCCTCGCTGATCGCCGACCGGATGGAACGCAAATGGCAGCTGGTCTGGTCTTGCGCCATGCTGGCTGTGTTCGGGCTGATCTTTTCGCTGATGACGACAGCGCTCGGGATCATCATTGTCGGTGTGCTGGTCGCGTTTTCGACCAGCAATCTCTCCTATTCCTTCCATGCCTACCAGTCAGAGCTGTACCCGACCCGCATCCGCTCGCGGGCGATTGGCTTTACCTATTCGTGGAGCCGGTTCAGCACCATCTTTGTCGGCTTCATGATCGCCTTCTTCCTGCGCAACTACGGAAATGTCGGCGTCTTCGCCTTTATCGCCGTGGCGATGGTGGGGTGTTGTCTGGTAATCGGGCTGATGGGGCCGCCGACGACCAGGCTGCGGTTGGAAGAGATCTCGCGCTAATTCGCCGCGAGCGGGCGGCTCGCTTCGGCAGCCGCCTGTGCTAGGCTTTTGCCAATATCCGGACAACCGGAAAGCAATGATTAGGAGGAACGTCTGATGCCGCTCAGTCGCCGTACATTGTTAAAGCGCGCCTCGTTCATCACCGCCGGTGTCGTGGCGGCGCCGGCGATCCTGCATTGGCCCGCGCGGGCCGCCGAGTTTACCTGGAAATGCGGCAGCGCGTTGCCCGATGGCCATCCACTGATCACCCGTGGCAAGGAAGCCGCCGCCAAGATCAAGGAGGAAAGCGGCGGCAAGCTCGACATCACCTTCTATCCCAACAGCGTACTGGGGCAGGACACCGCGCTGATCTCGCAGGTCATTGGCGGCGCGCTCGAGATGTACATGCTGCCATACGATCTCCTGGCGCCAAAAAATCCGGCGATGGGCATCTTCGGCGTTGGCTTCGCCTTCCCGAACTACGACCATATCCTGGAGGCGATGGATGGCGAACTCGGTGCCTACCTGCGCACCCTGGCCGAACCCCTCGGTTTCCATTGCATCGAAAAATGCGGCGACCATGGCTTTCGGCAGATCACCACCAAGAGCAAACCGATTGAAAAGCCCGAAGATCTCAAGGGGTTCAAGATCCGGCTACCGGTTTCGCCCTATCTGATCGCGCTGTTCCAGCACCTCGGCGCCTCGCCAACTCCGATCAATTTCGGCGAAGTGTATAGCGCGCTGCAAACCGGGCTGGTGGATGGCCAGGAAAACCCGCTGATCATGGTGGACACGGCGAAGCTCTACGAGGTGCAGAAATATTGCAGCATCACCAATCACGTCTGGGCGGGCATCACGTACTCGATCTCGACGATCTATTGGAAGCGGCTGCCCTCCGACCTGCAGGACCTCGCCACCAAGCATTTCACCAACGCCGCGACGCTGGAACGCGAGGACTGGCAGAAGATGACCAAGCAGGAGACCGAAAAGCTGACCGGGCAAGGCATGGTCTTCAACATGCCCGATACCAAGCCATTCCAGGAGATGCTGAAGAAAAACGGCTTCTACCCCGACATGAAACAGAAGTCGGGAGACAAGGCGTGGACGCTCCTTGAGAAATATACGGGGCCCCTGACATGAGCCTCGAAGCACCGCATCTCGGCTCTCCACCATTGGCGGTTCCCGCCGCTCCCGCCTGGGGCGGCGTGCGGCGGGTCGCCTTGCAGATTGATCGCGCGATAGGTTTTATTACCGAGGCGATCGGCGCGGTGCTGGTCGCGGCCGAAGTCTGCATTCTGTTCGCCGGGGTTATTTCCCGATACGTGTTCAACAGTCCGCTGATGTGGACCGACGAGCTGGCGACGTTTCTATTCCTGTGGCTGGCGATGCTGGGTGCCGTGGTTGCCTTTCGCCGGGACGGGCACATGCGGTTGACGACGTTCGTCAACTGGGTGGGGCCGCAATGGGGCGGCTGGCTGGGCAATGTCGCCGCCCTCGTCGTGATTACCTTTGTGCTCGAAATACTGGGGCCCGCCAGCGACTACCTGCAGGTCCAGGCCCCCACCGAACTGATCACACTCGCCATATCGGACGGATATCGCGTTGTCGCGATTCTGGTAGGAGCCTCGCTGATCGCGCTGGTGGCCCTGTTGCGGCTGCTTGAAACAACCAACACGCGCGGGCTGATCGCGGCGGTTGCCGTGGTCGGCGGGGTGGCGCTCGCCTTGTGGCTCGCCAAGCCGCTGCTGATGACGATGGGCTATGGCAGCCTGATCCTGTTCTTTGTCGTAATTGTCGCCGTGTGCGTCGGGATCGGGGTGCCAATCGCCTTCACCTTCGGTATCGCGACGCTGTCTTATCTGGCATTGACCACCGACATGCCGATGACAATCGTCATCAACCGCATGGATGACGGCATCTCCAACATGCTGCTCCTGTCGGTGCCGATGTTCGTGTTTCTCGGCTTGTTGATGGAGATGACCGGCATCGCGCGGGTGATGGTCAATTTCCTCGCGGCGTTGGTCGGTCATGTGCGCGGCGGCCTGTCTTATGTGCTGCTCGGCGCGATGTATCTGGTATCGGGCATTTCCGGGTCGAAGGCCGCGGACATGGCGGCGGTAGCGCCGATCCTGTTTCCCGAGATGCAGAAACGCGGCAGCCATCCCGGCGAGTTGGCGTCGTTGCTCGCCACCTCAAGCGCGATGTCGGAAACCATCCCGCCGAGCCTGGTCTTGATCACGATCGGCTCGGTCACGCCGGGGCTCTCGATCGCCGCGCTGTTCACCGGTGGGTTGTTGCCGGCCGCGGTCGCGGCGCTCGCGCTGGTCGCGGTGGCCTGGTGGCGCTCGCGCAACGCCGACACCGGCGCGCATGAGCGACTGCCGGCGGCGCAGATGCTGCGCGCCTTCGCGGTCGCCGTGCCCGGGCTGACACTCCCCTTCGTCATTCGGTTCGCGGTCATCGACGGTATCGCGACGGCGACCGAGGTCTCGACGGTCGGTGTGATCTACACCGGGTTGCTCGGCCTGCTGGTTTATCGCCAGTTCGATTGGAAGCGCCTTTACCCGCTATTGGTCGAGACCGTGTCGCTGAGCGGCGCGGTGATGATGATTATCGGCACCGCGACGGCGATGGCCTGGGCGCTGACCCAATCCGGCTTTTCCATCTGGCTGGTCACCGCGATGTCGCACGTGCCGGGCGGCAGCTGGGGCTTTCTCGGCATCACGATTGTCGCGTTTGTCATATTGGGCAGCGTGCTCGAAGGGCTGCCGGCAATCGTATTGTTTGGGCCCCTACTGTTCCCGGTGGCCAAGGCAATGGGCGTGCATGAGGTGCATTACGCGATGGTGGTGATCCTGGCGATGGGGATCGGCCTGTTCGCGCCGCCCTTTGGCGTCGGCTTTTACGGCGCCTGCGCGATTGGCCGGGTCAATCCGGATCTCGCGCTGTGGCGCATCTGGCCCTACATCTTCGCGCTGATCGTGTCATTGCTGATCGTTGCCGCGATACCCTGGCTATCGATCGGGTTCCTGTAGGCCAATGCGGCGCACCATCGGGAGAACGATATGCCAGCAGCCATGAAAATCGCAGTCATCACCGGCGGCGGCAGCGGGATCGGCCGCGCCACGGCGCATCAGCTCCTGGCGCATGGGTGGACCGTCGTGTTGGCCGGACGGCGGCGCGAGATGCTGGAGGAAACCGCGGCCCTGGTGCAGGCGCCGGCGCCGCGCACCCTGGTGGTGCCGACCGATCTGCGCCATAAGCCCGACATCGACAAGTTGTTCGAGGCGGTGAAAACGACCTATGGCCGCATCGACCTGCTGTTCAACAATGCCGGGATCAGCACCCGCAACATCCCGATCGATGACCTGACCTACGAGCAATGGACCGATGTCGTCGCCGTCAACCTGACCGGCTCATTCCTTTGCGCCCAGCACGCCTTCCGGATGATGAAGGCGCAGGACCCGCGCGGCGGACGCATCATCAATAACGGCTCGGTCTCTGCGCATGTGCCGCGCCGCAACTCGGTACCCTATGCGGCGACAAAGCACTCGTTGACCGGGTTGACCCGCGCCTTGTCACTGGATGGCCGCGAATTCAACATCGCGTGCGGCCAGATCGATATCGGCAATGCCGCCACCACCCGCAACCAGGACACGTCAGTTGGCCGCCTCCAGGCCAGCGGCCGCGTCGAGGCGGAAGCGCGCATCGACGTCAATGACGTGGCAAAGGGCGTCCTCTACATGGCGGAACTGCCGCTCGAAGCCAATGTGCAGTTCATGACCGTAATGGCCACCCAGATGCCCTATATCGGACGCGGATAGCGCTGGCGTCAGCCTCTCTCGCCCACGCCTGCGCTAGGCGTGCAGAGCGTGTTCGAGTTCGGCCTTGGTCATTTTCGAGCGGCCGGGAATGTCGCGCTTCTTCGCCTCGGCATAAAGCTCGTCGCGTGATTTATCGCTTTTTGACCTTCCGGCGTGACGGCCTTCCGTCTCGTCCTTGTAGGTTTCGCCGCGGCGTTCCTTGGCCTTTGTGTGGCGTAGGTTATGCGCGTTCTTTTTGGGAGTTTCCTGGTTCGAAGCGCCGGCCTCATGCAGGGCTATGGCGATCGCCTGTTTCGGGTTCTTCACCTTGCGTTTTCCGGCAGCGGTTTTCAGTTCGCCATGCTTGAACTCGTGCATGACGCGCTCGACGGTTTTCTGCTGGGCGGCGCTTTGCTTGGCCATGATCGGATCTCCGTTCAAGACGGCGCCGCGGCGCTAACCGGACGCTGTTATCGATCGTGACACCTGCCGGCGGGATTTGGTTCCGTTCAGCTCTTACCGAGGAATGGCCCTTACAGAGGAATAGCGAGCAGCGTATCGATCTGCCGGCTGTCGAGGACGACGAGCTTGCGGGCAAATTTCCAGCCGTTGTCGTCCGGCACCACCCGATCGAGATAGCGGCCTGCGGCAAAAACGATCATCTCGCCATCCTGCATCGTGCGGATCACCAGAAAACTTGCCTCCACATCCATCCCATCGGTCGAGTAGCCGCTGATGCGCAGGCC
>Ga0213875_10002502_pt1 | contig 10986 bp, 15 predicted proteins | sample BarmaccomBMRX_R8_FD_160105 | JGI IMG/M metagenome (GOLD analysis project Ga0213875, IMG submission 160105) | Root-associated microbial communities from Barbacenia macrantha in rupestrian grasslands, the National Park of Serra do Cipo, Brazil - RX_R8 | ecosystem: Host-associated > Plants > Roots... | reverse complement strand
GCAAGCTGGACGATGTCACCGTGGGCGACGCCCAAAGCACGGCGTGATTGGCGTATCCCGAGCGCTGGAGGTGGCCAGGGATATTTTCTCAACCACCGACCATGGAACGGCACGATGCCGTACAGCAGCACTCAAACGGCGATTCCCACCTGGGCCGCCGCGCCTAAATTAGATGATCTTGGGACCAGGAACGCACGCACTGCGGTGTCTGCGGCCCAGTGCTTCAGGATCAGCGAAATAGTCGGCCTAGGCCACCACATCGATGACCCCGGTGATCGCTATTCGATCGTGACCGGCAGGGCAACGCCAGGGACTGCTTAGGTGCGCCACCAACACAGCGCGCACTGTTGCATTAAGGCGCAAGGCGTCCTCGTCAACGTTTAAAGCAGCAAAGCAGGCTCAACGGGCCCCTGGAGAACCATGACGAACCGGCATCCGAGGTTTGCTGCGTGGCTTCTGGGTGGGTAGGTGTGATCAGCGCGGGTGGGTCGATCGCTGAGGGCAACAGTGTCCCTACACCTAGGACATGGCGTTGCGACCGAATGCAGCTGCCCTGGTGGCTTGTTATCGGCTGTTTCCGGCGGGCGGTAGTGGTCTTAGTCGAGGTAGTCGCGCAGCGGTTCGGACCGGGAGGGGTGTCGCAGCTTGGCCAGAGTCTTGTTCTCGATTTGCCGGATGCGCTCGCGTGTGATCCGGTAAATATGGCCGATTTCTTCCAGTGTGTGTGGTTGGCCGTCGGTGAGCCCGAATCTCAAGCGGATGATCCCGGCTTCCCGGTCAGATAGCGTGGCTAGTACGGAGTGTAGCTGTTTTTGCAGCAGGGTAAATGACAGCGATTCGATGGCGACCACCGCGTGGGAGTCTTCGATGAAGTCACCCAGGTGGGAATCGCCTTCTTCCCCAACGGTCTGATCCAGAGAGAGGGGTTCGCGGGCGTATTGCTGAATTTCCAGCACCTTGTTCGGGGTGAGGTCTAGCTGGGTGGCCAGCTCGCCCGGCGTGGGCTCGCGACCTAGGTCCTGGAGCAGTTCCCGCTGGACACGGCCTAGTTTGTCGATGAGTTCCATCATGTGCACGGGGATGCGGATGGTCCGGATTTGGTCGGCCATCGCTCGGGTGATGGCTTGGCGGATCCACCAGGTGGCGTAGGTGGAAAACTTGTAGCCTTTGGTGTAGTCGAATTTTTCCACCGCGCGGATCAGGCCCAGGTTGCCTTCCTGGATGAGGTCCAAAAAGGACATGCCGCGGCCGGTGTAGCGCTTGGCCATCGAGACGACCAAACGCAGGTTGGCTTCCAGCAGGTGGTTTTTGGCGCGCTCGCCGTCGCGGACCACCCAGCGCAGGTCCCGGCGCAGCTGCGGGGACAACCCCTCGGCCCCATGGTCTTCTGGTTTGCTCAGCCGCTCGGCGGCAAACAGTCCCGCCTCAATGCGTTGGGCCAGCTGGACTTCTTCCTCGGCACGAAGAAGGGGAATCTTGCCAATCTGTTTAAGATACGCACGGACCGAATCGGCCGAGATGGTCAGTTCTGCTTCCTTCCGGGCTTGCCGCAGTGCTTTCGAATCCTCCTCGTCCCACACCAAGTCCACGGGCTGTTCGATTTCACCGGCCGATTGAGAATCCTCGACGCCCTCAATACTCAACGGGGCACTGTCATCGGGCACGTCGGTGAGCGCCGGACTACGTTCGCCGCCTTCCGATCCCGTAACCGTTACCGGCGCCTGCCGCGTCCGCTGGGACGCCGTGGCCACCTGGTGCGCCGGATACGCCACAATGCTCACCAATTCCACCTCCTCAATCCATTTCCCGGCGAGAGCTCGATCCTCGCTAGCTCAGCGACGATAAAATCGACGACAGAATGGCCAACGTTAACAGCCCTCGAACCCAGCGCTCCACGGTGAAATCCCGGCACACCGACCGCACGAACCCCAAACGTTCCACCACTCCGCGGCAGTCCGCGATGGTGTCGGTGATAGCCGCCACGCCAGTCGTGACCGTCACCAGCCACGAACACCACGACATCCACGAAGCGGTCGATACGCCTGCTGGTCACAATCACGAATACCCAAACACAGGCGGCTTACAACCCTGTGTCACCGGAGCGTGTTACCCACCGTCACTAACACGCTGCTCCCCAGCCACGCCGCGACGACTGCGCGTAGGCCGGGCCACCAGCGCAGCCTCAAACCCGCACAGCGACTGCGGGCGAGTACCGGCCCCGGGGGTGGGCAGACCGAGAAAAGTCGCCACACCCCGTTTCGCTGATTGCCAGGATCCGTCGTCGTGGCGCTTCAACAGCTCGAAAAGCGCGCTCCGCCACCGGCATAGCGGAGGAGCCGATCATCATTGTGGTATCCGGCAAATTATCCGCGCCACCAAGGATCACCACGAGCGCACGGTGGTCCCATCCCGGCTCTCGTCGATACGTAGCGCCCTGACCTGCCATTCTCGAAGTGGCTGGGTAGATCATCGTCACAGGCTGCCTCACACTCTTCAGCCTGGTGGCGGTTCGACGTCCACCTGACTCCCTCCGGCCGCTGCCTGCTCGCCGAGGTCGCGCGCTCCGGCACGCCGGTGGTGTTGGCCTCTATGGCCACGGGCCGCCGAGCCGCGGTTAGCAGGTCGCTGGCTATCGAGTACGCCTTTTGTGGGTGTCTGGGTCATTGCCGTCTCGCACCCGCAGAAAAGCTACGACGACCTCGGCGATCGGCTGCCTGCGCTCGGGCGTGCCGGCCAGGTCAGCGGCGCTGGTCGATACCGTCTTGTTCCTGGAGCCTTTCCGTACATCACCGGTCAGGTCCTGCATGTCGACAGCGCCCAGATCGCTGGTTACTAGTGGTGGCTGACTTGGATAGCTTTGATGATCAGTAGTACGGCGCCGGCGATCAGGTAGCCGCGGAGGGCGGCCCTGGCCGCTTCGGCTGCCCCGATGCGATCACGATCCTCACCGACGCCCTCGCCCATCTCGACCCGACCTTCGTCCGCGCGGAAACCGCGCTCAGCCTTGACCTAGCTACTGCGTTGGCAGCCAACAGCAACTTGGACGAAGCCTGTAGGCACACCAATCACGCAGCTCGCCTCGCCACAATCTGACCCCGGCACCCCATAGACCCCACCCAAACCCCTCGCTCCTGAACTGACTATCGACGTCATTCACCGGCGTCGCATATCCCGACCGGTTCACTGTCCCCGTGGCATTGGGTGGGTTCTCGGCACCCGCATGGTTGGGGTTGCTCGCGGTGGTGGCCGCGCTGGTGGTCGGCTACGTCTGGGTGCAGCGGCGGGCTCGCCGTTATCTGTTGCGGTTTGCCAACCTGGCCCTGCTAGACCAGGTCGTACCGCGCCAGGCGAGCTGGCCTCGTCATGTCCCCGCGGCGTTGCTCATTCTGGCGCTGACGTTGCTGACCGTTAGTCTGGCCGGGCCTACCGCCAGCGCCCAAGTGCCCCGCGACCGGGCCACCGTGATGCTGGTCATCGACGTGTCACTATCGATGAACTCCACCGATGTCACCCCTACCCGCCTGGCCGCCGCGCAAGACGCTGCCCTGTCCTTTATCCGAACCCTGCCGCCTGGGATCAACTTGGGTATTGAGTCCTTTGCCGGCTCGGCGACCGTGTTGGTCAGCCCTACCACCGACCGGGACCTGGCGGTGCGCGCTATCCAAACCCTCAAACTGGCCGAGTCCACCGCCACCGGGGACGCCCTCGCCGCCGCGCTCAACACCCTCGACGAGATCAACCAGCTCATCCCCGCCCAAAGTCATGGCCAGGGACCACCACCGGCGCGGATTGTGCTGATGAGCGACGGCAAACAAAACGCCGGCCGCGACGAATTCGCTGTGGCCCGTCAAGCCAGCGCAGCGCACGTCCCGATCGACACGATCTCTTTCGGCACCCCGTACGGCACCGTCGACATCCAAGGTGAACAGGCCCCGGTACCCGTGGATGATGATTCCCTGTCCCAGGTGGCACAACTGTCTGGCGGGCAGTTCTATCCTGCCCAAAGCAATCAGCAGATCCATCAGGTCTACGACACCCTGGCCCACCAGATCGGCTACCAAACCATCCGCCGCGACGCCAGCAAACCCTGGTTAGCCCTCGGCACCCTGACCTGCCTGGGCGCCGCCGTCGCAGCACTAGCTCTGTCGCAACGACTTCCCGCGTAAGACGCCACGAACGCATCAATGCCGCCCAGGTGGGTGTCGGCGAAACGGCGTCATGAGCCGCCGACGCGACTGTTTCTGCTGATCTCCTCCATGCTGATTGTTCGCGGGCTGGTGCCTAATCTCGACCCGGCCCAGCTAGCCGGCCACACTGATCAGCCAGGTCAGCGGCGCAGACCGACTTCTGGAACCCCACACGCATCATCACCAGCTCACCTACTGAGTCGGGTCACACCAGTGCCCGAGATGACGGCGGCTTTGACGCCACGTTGGGGTGACCCGAGGTAGCCGAGGGGAACCACCCGACATCGCGCTCGTTGACTCGATAGCTCTACCGGTACCGGGGGTTGGCTCTACCAGTACCGGGTCGGGGGTCCTGTGCCGGTAGAGCCTTTTGCTCTAACGACTCCGATCGAGCGCGGTTATGCCGTCGACGTGGCGTTAAGCGGCGAAGAGCCCGACCAGCCACGGAAATCACGCTCGTCGTTGGGTGAGAACCGCAACCTCTACCGGGTACTGTCGCTGCGACACATGGGTCTGCGGCTGGGGCAGATCGCCGCCCGCAGCGCGCTGGGCACCGCCGAGCTTGGGCGCGTAGACCGCCGACCCGGTGAATGAAGCCGATTTCACGTGAGCGGCGGCAGAGACGGGGTCGAACCGCCAACCTTCCGATTTTCAGGAGTTAGGGATATCGCCGCATGGATCCCGAATGCCGATGAACGTAGACGAACGCAGGCGGACGACAACAAAGATGAGATCACCACGAGAGGGCATGGTTGACGGCATTCGGTGCTTAAAGGCGAATTCGGCAACACGCAGGTCTGGTAACAAAGTCCAGTGGCACGTCGGACAAAACAAACAGGTGCGCTAGCGCCGATCATCTGAAACCACTGTAGGTTGCCGCGGCATCAGCCCGCCGTAACAGCTAACTTTAAGAATTGTAATTTCTCCGTGTTAGCCATTGATCGGCTGGGCATCCTCGATCTCAGGGGTTACGCGAGGGATGGCTGTTACTTGGATAGCTTCCCCGGCGCCGGTCTTCGCCTGACGCTGTCCGCTGTCCCGATCACCGATCGAGCAAGCGCTCATCGTGGGTTCTCACCGCTTGCGGGGGCATACTTTCGTGATGAGCCGAACCCGCGGGTGGGCGGTCATCGTTGGGCTGGGGCTAGTACTGAGCGTGGCAGGACGGGCAGTGGCGTCCGCGGATATGACCAGCCGGGACGACGGCGCGCCAGGCAGCATCATTAAGGTGGGGATCAAGCCACTCGATCCATTCATCATCCGCACCGGCGATCAATATCGCGGCTTTAGCATCGACTTGTGGAACGAGATCGCGCGGCGCAACTCCTGGCAGACCAGCTACGTCTGGCACGACACCCTGCCTGGGCTGCTGACCGATGTGCAAACCTCGACCGTGGACGTCGGCATCGCCGGGATCACGATCACCAAGGACCGCGAGCAGGTGCTTGACTTCAGTTATCCGATGTTTAGCGCCGGGTTGGAAGTGATGACTACCCGCCCGGGAAGCTCGGCGAACTGGACCAGCGAGCTGGCCAGCGTCATCACCGCCGGGGTGGGGCGTTACCTGCTGGCCCTGCTAGCCGCCTTGATCATCGCGGGCCACCTGGTCTGGTTGGCCACTCGGCGTCACACCCAGCGCGGCTACCTCGCCGGCGTCGGGCACGGGATATACCAGGCCGCCGGGCTCGGGCTCGTCGGCGACTACGGCGTCGCAAACCCGAAACGGCCGCTGGGCCGGGCCGCCGCCGTAATCTGGACCATCGCGGGTGTCAGCTTCGTTTCGCTGTTCACCGCAGCCCTGGCCAGCCAGCTGACGGTGCAAACCATCGAAAGCAAGATCACCGGGGTGCAGGACTTGGTCGGGGCGAAGGTTGTCACCGTCACCGGCAGCTCAGCGGCCGGCTATCTGACCGCTCACGCCCTCGCCTTCACCGGTGTACCCACCATCAACGATGCCTACCAGCAGCTGGGTTCCGGCAAGGTCGATGCCATCGTGTTCGATGCGCCCGTCCTGCAAAACCACCTCAAGCTCACCCGCAGCACCAATGACACCCTCGTCGGCGGCATCTTCGCGCGCGAGAACTACGGCATCGCGCTCCCGACCGGTTCGATGCTCCGCAAAAAGATCAACGAGACACTGCTTGACATCACCGAGGACGGCACCTACGACGAGCTCTACTCCAAGTATTTCGGGGACGCGAATCCTGCTTGAAGTCCAGCCGTCACCCCACAACACGTGTGGGTTCCCGAAGTCGGTCACCTATGGCGGGCAGTGGCTTCAAGCCACCCGTTCGTAGTCGTTGATCAAGCCATACAGGACCGGTCGACGTGTGATGCGTTCGTAGGTGAGGTCCGCGATGGGGTGGGTCGGTTGGGGTGGACGAAGGTCGCAGACACGGTGCGGTCGTCGACCGTGGTAGTGGCGGACGTACTCGGCGAGTATTGCTCGCAGGTGCCGCTGGCTGACGATCAATAGGCGGTCGGCGAGTTCGGCTCGCAGGGTGCGGACGAACCGTTCTGCGAAACAGTTCGCCTGCGGGCACCGGGGAGGAATCCTGACCGCCTGGATGCCCAGATCGGCCAAGACGGCATCAAACGATGCGGTGAACTGGCCTGCCCGATCTCGGACAAGGAAGCGAAATTCAGTGACGCGATCGCCGGGATCCATTACCAGGTTGCGGATCTGCTGGGTGGTCCATCGGCCATCGGGGTTGGTAGTCGTGCCCAGCACGTGCACGGATCGGTTGGTGACATCGAGGGCGAAGAATACGTAGATCCGCTGGAGTATCACCGCGCAGTCCACGCGGAATGAAGTCGCAGGCCAGCATCGTCGAGGCCTGGCGCGCAGGAACTGCCGCCAGGTGGTGGCGGTATTGCGGACCGGTGCCGAAGGGAGCCCCAACCGCCACAGGATGCCGCGGATCGTGGAGGCTCCCACGCGGTGGCCGAGTTTGCGTAACTCGCCTTGGATTCTCTGGTATCCCCAGCTTGGGTTGTCCCGGGCATGCGTTCGATCAACACGGTCACCGCGTCCTCGAGCGGCGGGCGCCCGACACGGTGGGGATAGGTCCACTTGTTGGCCACCAGGCGACGATGCCAGCGCACGATCGTGTCCGGGGTGACCAGTCGAGACACCCGGAGTATGACCGGCAATCTTCGGATCAGCGCGGCGAATAGCGCGCGATCGGCCCAATCCAGGCGGGGCCTTCGGGTGGTCCTGCGCAGCACGGCCACTTCATGGCGCAGCACCAGAAGTTCGATGTCCTTGGACGCTGACGAGCGGCCCAGCAACATCAACAGATTCAGAAGGTGGAGGAAGATCAGGTAGAGCAGACCCAACGCCACAGCGCACGATCACGCCCCGAGAGCTGAACACGCAGATCACCAGGTCAAGTGGCGTAGCGGACTTTTGGAACCCCGCAGCCTGCAAGACGATCCGACACTACGGCGGTGCTACATGCCAACAAGGTCGCCAAAGCCCCACGGAGGCCAAGAGTTTCTCGCCGGACCACTCGGATCGATCGTCGTTACTGCTCGAAGACAACCTGATCTTTATATGACCTGACCTAAGATCACCACGGTGAACTTGACGCCGCCGGCTGATCCGGCGCTTCCTGAGGATCAGGATCCGGCGGTGCACGCCGGGCATATCAATGTCCTCTCTGACGAGCTAGCCCGGCTGTGTGGATTGGTTCCGCTCGCCGTGCGACAACAGGCCGCCGAAGCGGCACTCGATGTGGTAAATCGCTATTTGCGCCAGGAACAGCACCACAGTCGCGACTGCTGAGCGCCACCGTGGTGACCGCCTTCCTCCGGCACCCCTTAAGATGATCGCCCGATGACGGGCTGACGTGACCGGCAGGGCACTGATGTTGATGTAAGGGATCGCGTAGCAGCGGGCAATCTGTGTCGCCGCTGCCCCCAGCCCACCCGGGCGCAGCCCTGGAGGTCGATCCATTTTAGCGGTGACTGCGAATTGTATACCGGTGCTTCCAGCAACACGTGCGTGAGCTTGCCGAGATCGGCCCGGACCATGGCCTGCATCTGAAAGATGATCCCGAACAGGGCTCCGAGCTGCTGGCCACCGTACGCGGCAAGGTCAGCGAACTAATGGGCCGTCGCCCGGAACCGGGTTTGCTACTCGCCGACCTGCGCCATCTGTATCGCGCCGCCGCTGGTGTCTCCCTGGACTGGGAATTACTCGGCCAAGGTGCCTAAGCCGCCAAGGACTCTAAGCTGCTCGGACTGACCAAGCGATGTCACCCGCAGTCGCTGCGCCAAAGGCGATGGGCCAACGCAATGCTCAAGGTCCTCTCGCCTCAGGTCCTTGCTAGTTAATTGCCACCGGTTGAGCGCTATGTAGCGCTCAATTCCCGTTAAGCTTTGTTCCCTACCAGACGATGGAGCATCCAAACGGTTCCGTTTCGCCAACGGTAACTGGTCGCCCGGCGACAACATCCGCGACCGCGTTTTCCAGATCGCGACTGGTGATGGTCTTGCCCATGCGGGAGTCATCGATCCGTCCACGGTAAACGATCTGGCGGTGCGAGTCGAGGACGAAAGCATGGGGCGTGCAGACGGCGCCATAGCTGCGCGCAACCAGCCCATCCTCATCTTTGAGATGGGGGAAGTTGTACGCCCGCGTTCTTGCGCGCTTGATCATCTGATCGAAAGTGTCAGGTGGGGACAGGCTCGCATTGTTCGGGTTGATCGCAATAAGTTCCACACCGGTGGAACGCCATGCACTGGCCATTGCCATCAGCCTGTCCTCATAGGACCGGACGGTCGGGCAACCGTTGCCCATGAACACGACCACGGTTGCCCGCCCGCCCGCCAACGAGGACAGCGAATAGGTTCCGCCGTCCACACCACGGAGACCCTCGAATTCGATCGCCGACGGTGCGCTCCGTGGCGTCTTGATCACCATCGTCTAAAACTTCTTCGGGAATTGCTTGATGATGCCTGCCGCGAGCACGTCTGCCACCGTCAAGATCTCCGTGAAGATTTGGTCGAAGGCTTCGACGTCGTCTTCCCAGTTGCCCTTCAGCCGGGCGACTGCCTCATTTTTGGTCAGCGCCAAGTGTTGGCCAAGCAGGTCAGCGACGTCTTTTTCTGGCCAGTTCGGGTTGGCACCGGCGAGGAAGGACGCGATGTCGGCCGCGTTGCGATCCCACGCCGCGTCGGCTTGGGAGAACTTGGCCTGGTCACCGCTTTTGGCTGCCCCGACCAGATCCACGGCGATCATGACGTGCTCCTTGAGCAGGTCGGTGAGTTTGTCTCCAGCTGCCTGACCGTAGAAGGGGACCACAGCTTTGCCGAGGTCTTCCTGGTTTTTCAGCAGCCTGCCCGCGACTGTGCCGGCATCCGGTGCATCGGCGATCGCGGCGACGACGTACTCGCGGGTCCAGATCACGTGATCTGACCACAGGCGGCGCAGGGCCAACATCAACGACAAAGCCTGCGGGCTGGTCGGCTTGGACTGGTCGTAATCCCGGCGAAACGGTCGCGAACCCGTTGCAGCAGCGAGGGGTGCTTCTGCGTCAGGCTGGTAGTAGTCATCTTGACCTCCTCATCAGGGGATGAGGCGTCGATCGGCAGCGCACCGACCGGGCGCCCCCTGCGACCCCAGCAAGCCAGGTGGCCGGGCACTCCGCGGGCCCAAACATGCTCACCACCACGACCTTCGCAGGCACGATTAAAACTAATAAAGCTTAGCGATACAGATCGGCAAGCTGTCAAGCGTCAGCTTTTCACCCATACTGATTGCCGATACCATGATGATCATGGCGGCCCTACCGGGCTGCGGCCGCCGTGGTCGCAGCCCTCCACCACCCCATGCGCGCCAAGCTGTACGCCTTCATCCGCCGCGAACGCCGCCCGGTCACCCGCGAGCAGGCTGCAACCGCGATCGGCATCTCACCCAAGCTTGCTGCGTTCCACCTGGGGCAGCTCGTCGACGTCGGCCTGCTCCACGCCAACGACCTGACCGCCCCTGGCCGGCGCGGTCCGGGCCGGGCACCCAAGGCCTACACCCTCGCACCAGCCGAATGGCACATCAGCCTGCCTGAACGCCGCTATGCACTCCTCGCCGAAATGCTGACCCGTGCTGTCGTTAGCTCCCAGCCCAACGAACCAGCGCGGCAGGCCGCCCTGCGAGTCGCCACCGAGACCGGCCACCAGTTGGGCGAGCGCGCGCGCACGCAGCGGCGTCTGGGTCGGCTCGGCCCCGAACGCGCGCTGACCGCGGCAGCGGAGGTGCTCGACAGCTACGGCTACGAACCCGACCGCGCCAGCGGCGCCATCCTGCTGCGAAACTGCCCGTTCGCCCAGCTCGCCACCAGCACCCCGGAACTGGTCTGCGCCCTCAACCAGCACCTGATCGCCGGATTGCTCGCCGGGCTCGGCGCTGCACAGCTGCTGCACGCCACGCTGGCCCCCACCCGCGCCGGCTGCTGCGTCCAAGTACATACCGACCACCCCGCCACGCCGTCACCGACGACGGGGTGACCTCAACCGGCTGCCCCAAGCCTGCGACTGATGCCTGTGAGGTACATCACATTCTGGTGTAGGAGGAGTGGGCGGGGGTAACGCCCGCTGCGGTTTGAGGCAGTCGTGTATCTGGACGCGGAGGTCTGCCTAGTGACAGCTGTGTTGCCCACACCTACTCGGCCATATCCTGTGCCTGCTCGGGCGCCGGTTGGTTCGCAGTTGTTGGCGTATCTGCGCACGACCGATCATAAGGAGATCGGCAAGCTTTATCTGGCGACGTCGATGGGTTTTTTCTTCATCGGTGGCGCGA
>Ga0213875_10002501_pt1 | contig 10987 bp, 9 predicted proteins | sample BarmaccomBMRX_R8_FD_160105 | JGI IMG/M metagenome (GOLD analysis project Ga0213875, IMG submission 160105) | Root-associated microbial communities from Barbacenia macrantha in rupestrian grasslands, the National Park of Serra do Cipo, Brazil - RX_R8 | ecosystem: Host-associated > Plants > Roots... | reverse complement strand
CCGAGTTCGGCCAGCGCGCTCAGCGTATCCGCGTCCCAGTCGGGTTTTTGGGGCGCTTGTGCGATCAGACCGATCTCCTCCAGCGTTACGACCCGTCCGCCGAGTGCGCGACCCAGCGCCTCGGCCAGGAAGGCACCGACGTTCCCCGCCGGCTGACCGCCGTTCTTCCAGTGCGTGATGCTCGACTTGTTGGTCTCCAAGAGCTCGTCATGCTCGGCCGCCACCCGCCTGACCAGGCGCGCGATCGCATCGCCGGAGAGTTTCGTCTCGTCGATGACCTTCCGCAGCCGCTCGTTCGGTTCCCTCGTCGGCGCCAAAGCGCACCTCCCTGACGGGCCGTTAAACCGCTTAAACCGCATAGCGTGCCCAACACCGTACTCCCAGTAGCGATTAGGCGGTTCACTAACTGCATGCCGCTCGCCGGGCAGGGCCGATTCGGGGCCCGGAGTCCTGCGGAGCGGCGGCCTGCGGCGGCTCCAGCTGTGCATCCGGCATCGAAGTCGCCCCGCCAACTCGTGACCTCGGAGAGGCTGATGACGACTGCCGACCGCACACCGCACCCGTGGAACCTCAACGGCACCGCCACGCTGATGGACCCCAATCGGCCAATCCCGCGCCGATCCACGAGTCCGACACGGGAGGGCGCCGCCGCGACCAGCAATCGCATGCTGCTGGACGAACACCGCAGCAATGACGGGCTGTGCGTCCGGTGCGAGAGCCCCTTGCCCTGTGGCGTGACCAGGAACATCCGTTTGGGGAGCGTCGCGTGATCAGCGACGAGCTCCACATCCAGGCCGGCGGCCGGACGGTCGTCTTCATCCCGAACCGGGACCGAGCCCGCCGACGCGCCCTGGTCCTGCGTCAGCTCGCTGCCGGTCGTCGCCGCCGCAAGCGGCACCGGGAGTCGGCGGCGTGAGCACCGAGAACTCCTCGGACTTCAAGCTCCCCGAGGACCGCCACCAGGGCCTGTACATCCGTACGTTCAAGATCGCGAAGGACGGCACCCGGTACGGCGACTCCGGCGTCATCACCGTGGAGTCGGAACCCGATGCCTACGCCTACCACCCCTCGGCCACCTGGCCCGCCTGCCGCTGCCCGCAGCACCGAGACGGCTGACGCGCAACGTCCCTGCGGCACCACCCATCCCACGTGTGAGAGGAAGAGCCTCCCTTGTCCCTCGAACAGCTCTCAGGAAAGACCGTGTTGGTCACCGGTGCTGGCGGCCTCATCGGCAGCCGCATCACGTCCCGGCTCCGCCAGCTCGGCGCCCGCCCCATCTCGGTGTGCAAGCTCGACGCCTACCCGCACGAGGTGTACCGCGAGCGGTTCGGCATCGACGCCGCCGACCCGGACTTCGTCGTCGGCGACATCGCCGAACCGGACCTGATGCGCAAGGTGATCTCCGGCTGCGACTACGTGATCCATGCCGCCGCTCTGGCCGACGTGGCGGCCTGCACGCGCCGGCCGCTGGACGCCATCGACACCAACATCACCGGCACCCAGCGGGTCCTGGACGCCGTCGCCGCCTCGGACCGGGTGCGCAGGATGGTGTTCGTCTCCTCCGCCAGCGTCTACGGCAACGGCAGCCCGCAGTTCGTGGAGGGCGCGGCGGTCCAGCCGGTGTCGGTGTACGGCAACAGCAAGGCGTGGGGCGAGTACCAGACCGCCGCGGTGCTCGGCGGTGCCGGCATCTCGTACGCCGTCGTGCGGTACTTCTCGGTCTACGGCGAACCGCAGGTCGTCAAGGAGCGGAGCCACTCCTGGGTGGTTGCCTGGTTCGCCATGCGGGCCGCACTCGGCCTGCCGCTGCACCTCAACGGCGGGGGTCACCAGATCCGCGACATGGTCCACGTCGACGACATCGCCACCGGCACCCTGCGGGCGCTGGTTGCGCCCCGCGCAAACAACGCGACCGTCAACATCGGCACTGGGAGCGGTACTTCGATTCGGGAGATCGCCGAGCTCGTCCGCGGCCACTACCCGGATGTCCCGTTGGTCGAGACGCCCATGCCGCCGGGCGACCCCGAGGGCGGATTCGCCTCCGTCGAGCGGATGGAGGAGCTGCTGGGGTGGCGGCCTACCATCACGGTGGCGGAAGGCGTCGCCCGTTACGTGGGCTGGTTGAAGGCCACGCCGGAGGCCATCCCCGACTGGATGCGCCAGGCCGCAGCTGCCTAGATGATCGGCGGACGCCCCAACCGGGTCATGGTCCACACCGTGCGCCAGCGCATCGGCTTGCGCCGACCACACGGGGTGCGCCAGCCCTCGGCGAAGCCCGCGAACCAGGCCTTCAGCCCGGCCGCGTCCCTGGTCCGGGCGACGGTGAGCGCCATCCACACGCCGAGGTAGACCGGCACCAGCAGGGCCGGGAGGTGCCGGCGCGCCAGGTAGACCCGGTTGCGGGCGTTCACCCGGTAGAAGAAGGAGTGCCGGGTCGGACTGGTGCGCGGGTGCTGGAGCAGCAGCTCCGGGACGTAGAGCACCCGCCACCCGGCATCCAGCGCCCGCCAGGCCATGTCGGTCTCCTCGTGTGCGAAGAAGAAGGCGTCCGGCCAGTCGCCGACCTGGGCCAGCATCTTCGAGGACAGTGCGTGGCCGCCCCCGAGGAAGCTGGTCACCTCGCCGCCGCGCATCGGGTCACCTGCCCGAAGCCGGGGGACGTGGCGCCGCTGGGTGAGGCCGGTCTCGTCGGCGATCCGGAAGCTCACGATGCCCAGCTGGGGGTCCGCCTCGTACAGGGCGGTGATCCGGGCGAGGACGTCGTCGGCGACCAGCAGGCCGTCGTCGTCCAGGTCGATCACCACGTCCACGTCCCGCAGGTGGTCGAGGGCGACGTTGCGCCCCCCGGTCACACCGAGGTTGTCCGCGAGCTCCACGCCTTCCACCCCGGCAGGCAGCTCCGGGAGCGCGCAGCCGTTGCCGACCACCACGACCTTCGCGGCCTTGACTGTCTGCATCTCGACCGAGGCCAGCAGCTCGGCCAGCTCCTTCGGCCGCGTGCCCATCGTCAGGACCGCCACGCCCAGCTTGACGCCCACCGAACCTCTTCCCTTCGAGGAACCAGAGATGACCTCACGAACGCCGAAGCCGGGTGCCGCGTCGCTCAGAGAGCTCGCCGAGAGCCGGAGCCTTCCCGCCCATCAGGTCATGGACCAGGACACACTCGCCTGGATCGCCAGGAACCGGCCCGAAGCCTCAGCCGCGGCGCCCACCCTGCCACATCCGCCACTCATGCTGGTACCGGACGTCACCTGGTTCGCGCAGCCCCGGCTCGTCGACTCCATCCACGGCATCCGGCACAACGCCCGCGTCTCCCTGCTCGCCGGTCTTCTCGCTCAGGAGTACGAGCTCGACCGCGATCACACCGTGGCCCTGAGCGCTGCCGCAGCAGTCCACGACTGCCGGCGGCGCGACGACCGCGACGATCCCGGGCACGGCCGACGGGCAGCACTCTGGTTCACCCGCAACCAGCGCGCCGTGACCACCATGCTCGGCCGGGACCTGCCTCCTGATCTCGTCGCGCAGGCGGCCAGCGCCATCGGCCTGCACGACGTCCCGTACGCGGGCTTCGCCCCGCAGCAGAAGCGCGCCTACCAGCGGGCGCCCCACCTGATCGACCTGCTCAAGGCGGCCGACTGCCTGGACCGCTACCGGCTTCCACTCACCCGCTGGTGGCCCGACCCCTCCCACCTCCGCGTCGTCATCCCCACATGGCTGCACCCCGTCGCCTTCGACTTGGTCATCCGAAGCGAACAGGCTCGGCTCGACGGCGCCACCAACCACGGAGCACTCATCCACGCCAGCCAGATCCTCAACCCGAGTCAGTAGGAGGTCGTCCATGCACCACGAGTGGGGCAACGCCCACACCGACCACACCAGCAGCACCACGCGGCCGGGCCCGTCCGGGCTCGCCGCGACCGAGGCCGACCGGCGCCACCACCTCGAGCACGAGACGCCCAACGGCTGGCTGCTGAGCGGCAACTCCATGACCAAGACGCTGGCCGCCGGACGTCCCATACACCTGATGCACACCACCGTGGCCCTCGATGCGATCCGCGCCAGCGGTCACCTGTACGCCTCCACCGGCTGCCTAGTCGCCGCCCTCTACTGCGCGCTCCTCACGCCCGAACCCGCTGGCCTGCGCCCGCACAATCTGGGCACCTACCTGCTGGAGACCAAGAAGCACACCCGCACCCTGGTCTTCGAGATCACCCCCGACGCCCCCGTGCCGCCCAAGGGCATCGACTACCTCCGGCTGGGCGCTATCCACCTCCGCACCTACCTCACCCACCGCAGCTTCCTCACTGAGCCCGAGGACGCCCAGCTTCGCCGAGCGGTGCTGGGCCGGATCCGCACAGCGGCGCCGTTCCTCGACACCCTCCTCGCCAACGCCGCCGGGAAGCCAACACCGGAAGCCGAGTTCATCGACCGGCTCGCCGCCACTGTGCCGGCCTTCCCGTTCCTCGGCTACCTCTACTTCGAGGTGCTGTCCGAGTACCTGATGCTCAACTCCACGACTCCCGAGACAAAGGCGTATGCCCAGCTCGGAGAGATGAACAACCGCCTCTACAAGCGGCTGGCGTTCTCCGCGGTCCAGGGAATGGACCAGCTCTTCGACCTGTCCCGCTTCAACCCTGACCACGAACGCCTCCTCCACCTCATCGGGCAGATCGAGGCCGGCATGACACCCTGGGTAGCCCGCTTCACCAGGCAGCGCCTGTCACACCTGTTCGCCACCGTGGCACTCGCGCCCGGCGAAGACGCGGCGTCCTTCACTTTCCGCCACGGAGACTTCGACTCCCTCGCAGCGACCGCACCGCACCTGCTGGGCCAGCTGCTCTTCCGCGAGATGCGCATCATCGACCGCTACCCGCAGCTCTACCTCGCCTTAGAGCAGGCCAAGGCCCTTGAGGCGTGGGCCTACTGGAACACCGAAGGCATCCCGACCCCGTTCAACGGCACGATCCCGAAGGGCGAGATCGGCATCAACACGGCCTACCCGCGAGCCGACGGCAAGGTGTGGGTCTCGGAGACCTGCGAGCGGGGCCTGCTGCACCCGGTCGAGCGACTCGACGTGACCTTCCTTCCCCGCCTCACCGAGCTGTCCATGACCGCCATGCGGAGAGACGAGACGGGGAAGGCCGCAGGGCACCTCAGGCAGAGTGCGTCGCCCTGACCGCATGATGGCCTAGTTTGGCGCTGTGCGTTGCATGCCCCAGGCCGCTGGGGCCGAATGAGGAGGCCAGCCGTGACGTTGAGTCCGTTCGACACCGCACCGTGGGTCGAGGTTGACGGCCAGTCACTCGTATCTGCCGCATCAGCACTGCAGTTGATGCCACAGAACATCCCTCGCCTCCTGCGCCTGCAACGACTTGCCGCCATCGGTGCAGCCCTTCCCTCCAGGCCGGGCGCGCCTCGTCTGTCCCCGAGCCGACTCCGGGCGATCCTCAAACATCCCATGGTCAGCAACTCGGACGTGCGGTCCCAGGAAGACCCGTACGACGATCTCTACACCGCCGAGGTGCCATTCTATGGTGGCCCCCATCTGATTATACAAGGTCTGACGTCGCAGTCCGCGGACACTGCCGCCCTGCTACTGCGCAGCGTCTTCCACTCTGACGACACGGAACTACCGGCCCCGTACATCACAGAAGCGAACACCCTCGCGCTCGTCCTGCTCCGACTAAGCGACTCGGTGTGCCGGCGGTCCGGGCTACACCGCGGCATCGTCCCACCCAGAGCACACGGCAACGAGGTGACCGTACCCGGGCAGCATCAGCTCGACCTGCTACGCCGAGCCGTCACCTTTGAAAGGGACGCTCTGTCAAACCTACTGCCAGCATCGGCTGTTCCTTGGGTACAAAAACTGAGTGTTTGGTCCGGCAACCACTTGCCCACCATGCGGCACGGGCCAGACGACGGCTTGGTGGTGACACCGCTGCTGCTACACGAGGGCGGCATCGTTGTCGCCAATCCGGGGGAGCTCGCCTCTGCGCTGCGACACCACCTCATCGTCCTGGCCCAGGAGCACGGCTGCCAAGAACAACTTGCGGCCGCGTTCCATCATCAGGTCATCCGCTCGGCCCGAGGGCTGCTGGCACTGGTGAGTGCCGAGCCGCTCGGGCCACTCGAGACAACGCACGATCCGATGGTCGCCCGACAGCGGTTCACCATGGCCGGAGACAAGATCATTGATCTGGCCGTCATCTGCGATGAACTCAAGGGCTATGACGCTGCAAAGCCGTTCGGTCCCGAAAGTGCGGCGGATCTGGAGATGCCGACGCTGGCGGTGCTTGAGGAGTCCCGGCCGTCACGGCCCGAGGAAACCCAAACGATGCAGCTAGTCGTCAAGGAGGGAGTCGGACGGCTGTGGGGCGTCAAACGCCCCCGCCGCCGTGGACTCGTCCCAATACTGGAAACCAACCTGTCCGAGCTCCGCACCATGACGGAACTCGACGGGCGGGATCCGCTGTTCCTGTGGCGGTTCGCGCAGGCTCGAACCCGCCTGCGCACCGAGGTCGAGGTCATCTCATGGAGCGTCCTGGACGAGTACGCCACGTACAGGGACCACGGGTACAGTTTCTACTTCGATGACGGGGCAAGACCGAACCTGATCCTCATCGAAACCGCCGCGGGCCTGCCACTAAGGGTCGAGGCTCAGCAGCTTCTGGATCGGCACGAAGTCCTAAGTCCGCACAGCCCCAGCTTTGTGGAAGTACTCGCCCTCTACGGCACGCAGACCGCCCCAATCTACTTCACCCACCCCCGATATGGAGACATCGAGCACGTCGTCGAATGGGACGGCCGCCACCTCTGGATAGGCCGAAGCGGCGAAGTACCAGAATGCCTCTCCGGATTCCACGGCTTGGTCGCGGAGGCTGCCGCCTACTGGATGTGGCAGGTGTGCCTGGCCCAGCCTGATCTCATCCGTGCCGCGGCAGGTGACCGCAGCGCGCTCTATACAACTATCTCGTTCAACGATGCGCATGCCTGGAGCGACACCCTGGCTGGCGCGGTGCCCCCAGGCGACTCCTACTCCTGGGTTCACGGGCAGGCCGCAGGCGACGGCCACTTGAATCTCGAGCTGTGCACGGCTGGCGCAGGTGCACTCCGACAAGCAGACAACACAGCCGATCGTGAACTCGTGAGGGCCCTACTGACCGCCCTAAAGGAGGCCGCCGATCAATCTGCGACGGAAGTCTCCAATCTCGTCGAACAGCTTGCCCCATGGGGTCATAAGCGGATGTTGCATTCGGTCGAGGCCCACGAGGTGGCTCGCCGGCCGGGCGGGCTGCCGTCCGTCCGCACGGTACAAGCGGCGGAGACAGCCAATGTCATGGACGAACTGGGTGCCTGGTTGTCGGGCCAGGGCCTGCCCAAGGGCCCAGTCGATCCTGACGAACGAACTCAACTGCTGAATCAAGTGGTTGAGCATTACTTCAAGCTGCTTGTCGCGACCGTCGCTCGCCTGTCCCCCACGGGACTGTTGGAGGAGCTCTTGCTCCGCGACGAGGCGCTGCTACACCAAGAGGAGCACCGAGCCAAGGTACTGCCCTCCTATCTGGCGTGCTTTGGGCCCGCCAGCAAACCCGCCCAGGATCTGGAGCGCGAGAACCGACGCCAGGTGGAGGCAGCGGTCGCAAGCCGCTTCTTGATCGAATACGTGGCAGCGACGCCGCCCGCAGGACACGAGCTGCTCACGCTCGAGGTGTACGACCACATGCTCGCGATCGCTGCCGAACTGTGTGCCCGGGCAACACTCTCCGACGCAATCCGCTACGGCTTCTCGCAGAGCCAGCTCGGCTTGCTTGACTCCGGCAGGCTCGGCGTGTCGCGAGGCGACCGATACCAGGCAGGTGTCCGCGCGCTGTCAGAGGCGCAGGCAGAGATCCTTCACCGACTCTCCCTCGAACCAATGTCCGTGCCACCCGCCACTAGGCCCGAACCGCCCATCGCCCAGGTCGAGGCCGCGATGAACGCCGAGTTCGGATTCACCTTCGAACTGATGGCCCACGGCCTCGCCGAACTCATCGCGCTCAGCGACGAACAGACTTCCCAGGCACCCCTGCTCGTTCCCGAGGCCGACGTGATCGAGCACCTCCAAAGCTCTCTTGGCTGGTCGGCCGATGCAGCGCGCAGATTCATCGACCACCTCAGCCTTGAGCCCCGACCGGAGTTCATGTCCATTGGGCCTGATGCCTGCCCCTGGCGCTACAACCGCAACCGGTCCTATGTGAGGCGCCCCTTGATCAGGGTCAACTCTGAAACGGGACCTGCTCTCTTGTGGGGCCAACGACGTGTCGCAGTGACTGGCCCCTACTGGCTCGGCCTCGTCTACGCCGGGCGCATGCGCGGGTCATCGAAGCCGATGAAACAGCTCATGGGAACTATCCGACAAGCAGAGAACAAGGAATTCGAGCGGACGGTCGCTAAATCTCTGCGCGCTGGCGGATGCTCGATCGTCGCCAACAGCATCGCCAAGCTCAATGGTCACAAGCTCACGTCACCTGACGGTGACGACCTCGGTGACATTGACGCGCTTGGGATCGACCCAAAACGCAGGACCATCATCGTCGTCGAGGCCAAGGACTTCGAGCTCTCGCGCACCCCTGCAGAGCTATCGAACGAGACCAACAGCCTGCTCCACGGGCAGAAGAGCGCGGTGTACAAGCTCGGCCGGCGCACCCGATGGGTCCGCGATAATGTTCCGGCAACCCTCGCGCACTTCTCGATCTCCGAGCGCGCAGGAAAATGGACAGTGCTCCCCGTGATCTCTACGAGTCGCGACCTCATCTCACCACGCGTGATGGAGCCTGACATTCCCGTCATTCCCATTAATTCACTTGAAACCTGGGTGTCGACACAACTGCGGCACAGCAGCAGAGGAGCAGGAAAGCGGAAGAACAAGTAGTGCGAACAACATCACGATCATCTCGCGCGACGTCCAGTAGTATCAACCAGCGGACCTAGCGCTATCTGTGACCAGCGCAGATGATCTCTACGAGCTCTTGGCATCGGTTCAACCCCCGCCGACACCGACCGCGCTAGCTCGGCTGACCATGCGGAGCATCTACCTGCCTGCGACAAGTGGATGCTCCTCATGCATCGCAACCTCACTGCGCATCTATTAGCGGGCGACCCTCCCAAGCCCGGAGCGAGAAGGTTGCGTTGAATGCAGCAGATCATTCAACATAGTCAGCTACCAACGCATGCACCTGGCGCAGGGTATCCCGAAGCTCCTCATTCTCCTCAGCGTGCCGGCCTGCTCCAAGGCCAGATGGGTCGGCCGCGAGTTCCCCAGCTGCATCCCTGAGCTGCCGATCGGAGTCCTCGGCATCACCCTTTGCAGCGCGGATGAGCTTTCCGAAGGCTGTCGTGGGGTCGTAAATGAGTACGAAGTTGTTCTGCGAGCGGCCCAGTTCAGTGGACTCCAGTCCATGCTTTCGCAGGTGGTGCTCGATGATCCGCAGTGGTCCGTCATCGAGACGGCCCGCCCCAACTGCTCCCTTGAGTCGCGCCATCTTCATGGACTTGAGGCCGCCGCTTTGCTCGACCTCCTCCTGAATAACGGTGAAGTTCTCCTTGATCTGCTGAGCGCTCAAAGCCACCCTGCCGCCAACCTTCCTTGTGGACTTGTCATCTACGGTAAGTTGTCGTCAATTATGGTGGGCCACAAGGAACTTGTTGACTAGAGCAACGTAGATCCCAAGAAGGTATCGCCTTCGGCGCCCAGCGGCGCGCGTGCCGCTCCCGGCCTGCAGGCACCGCGTCGGCTTGGTTGCCATGCTGTTGTGATGTCGGCGATCTAGGCATGTCCGGACCAGGGTGGTGGTTGCGTCCAGTTCGGCAGCAATGATCGCCAGCCCCCGACACGACCTGTGTAGGTGACGGCACCAACCACCCTGCCGTCGGTTCGGGACGAAGTTGCCACCGGATGCGACCCGGGGCACGAGGCGCGGCACCCGGGCGGTGAAGAACGCGGCCTGCCGTGGTTGCAGTTTTGGTTGCGTTCACCCCCGTCCAGCGGAGTCCGGAGTCCGGCGAGCGAGCCCCTCCGCAGCAGGTCAGGACACCTACGACCGCCCCCGGCCAGCCGGACGAACAGTTGGAAAGCGTGTTGGGGGCAACCCCTCACGAGTTCGAATCTCGTATCCTCCGCACCGCCTGAACAGGCACGACGAAGGGCATCGCTGATCATCGGCGGTGCCCTTCGTCATTGCTTCTCAACCCTCGTTGTTCTGGTTTTTGTCCACAGGGGGTGTTTCCGGGGTCCCCCAGATGGCACTGGCGATCTTCCGGGCCACGTCCTTGAGCATGGCGTCCGGCACATGGAGGTACCGCGCCCGCATGCGCGCGGAGGTGCCCGGCTCCCATCCCATGATCTGGTCAATGACGCGATCCGGCACACCGAGCAGCATGAGCACGGTGGCGGCGGTGTGCCGGGCGTCGTGGAGCCGACCATCCCGGACCCGTGCGTCTTCAAGCAGCCGCTTCCAGTCGTGATAGTCCGTGTTCGGGCTCAGCGGGCCCCCCAGCGGCTTGGTGAACACGTAATCCGACTCGACCCACAGGTTCCCAGCGGCCTCGCGCTCGCTCGCTTGCGCCTTGGCATGCGAACGGAGCATCGCGACCAGCGGACCCGGTAGGGGCACCGCACGACGGCCCGCCCTGGACTTGGTGTTCTTGGTCTCACGCCGGACCTGCACCCGGTCCGGGCAGTACCCCGCCTTCCGGCCACATGGTGAGGCTTCCGCGCACCCGTGCTCGTACTTGGGGCGCAGACGGTTTCGACGCAGCTTGAGGTACTCGTTGTCCAGGTCGACGTCAGACCAGCGCAGGCCGAGCGTCTCGCCCTGCCGCAGACCGAGCGCCAGCGCCAGCATCCAGCGGGCGCTGTTCCGGCGCTTGTTGACTTCGAGTAGTAGGCGCTGAACCTCTTCCAGGGAGTAGGGCTCGTCAAGCCCGGAACATAGTGGGTAGACAGGTG
>Ga0213875_10002500_pt1 | contig 10987 bp, 12 predicted proteins | sample BarmaccomBMRX_R8_FD_160105 | JGI IMG/M metagenome (GOLD analysis project Ga0213875, IMG submission 160105) | Root-associated microbial communities from Barbacenia macrantha in rupestrian grasslands, the National Park of Serra do Cipo, Brazil - RX_R8 | ecosystem: Host-associated > Plants > Roots... | reverse complement strand
CAACCGGCGGATACTTACTGAAATGTTCTGGATGTGGCACATGAGACCGGTGGCGGCGGCCAGCGCACAGGAGGCGCTGGCTCATTTGCGGCGCGCCGCTCAGAACGGCGACCCGTTCGCCTTGGTGGTGACCGATGTTCATATGCCTGGTATGGACGGCTTTGATCTTGTAGATCGAATCAAAAACACCTCGGAGATAGCTGCCGTCGCAATTATAATGCTGACCTCCGGCGAGAAACGAGGTGACATACAGCGCTGCCGCGAACTGGACGTTTCTGCCTATCTCATGAAGCCGGTGCGTCGTAAAGAGCTGCGTGCAGCGATCGCTAAAACACTCAATCACCGGGTGGCAAGTGAGAATGAGGACGCAATGGCATGGCCAGTCGTCCTCAATTCCCTCCCGCCCTATTCCCTCCCGCCCCATTCCCTCGCGCACAAGCCCTCGCCACCCAACTCGCTCTCGCCGCGAGACCAATTACGGTCCCGTATACTTTTGGCCGAGGACAATATTGTTAACCAGCGCCTGGCGTGCCGAATATTGGAAAAGGGCGGCTACAGCGTGCGGGTAGTCAATAATGGCAGAGAGGCAGTTGCTGCGCTGAAACGTGACACTTTCGATTTGGTCCTAATGGACGTACAAATGCCGGAGATGGATGGCCTTGAAGCTGCTACAGTCATTCGCCAGCAAGAGCGCGGCACCGCGACCCATACCCCTATCATTGCAATGACGGCGCACGCCATGACAGGCGACCGGGAACGCTGTCTCGAGGCAGGAATGGACGATTACATCTCGAAACCGGTCCGCGCTCCCGACTTACTGAGCCAGGTAAAGAAGACCATTAGGTCCGGTGTCCAGGTTCCACAGATTTCCTAGACGTCGGCTCTGGTGCTAAGCCAGCCCGAGCCGCCTGCCGGCGAAGCTGTTCCGCCCGGGAATACTGCGATTCCGCTCGTCGAATCAAGCGAGCGTAATCGACTCCCTGTAGCCGATCGTCGGCATCGGCGATCACAGCCAGCGCTTGCCACAAGGCACGCTTTCCAAGAATGCCCAACGCGAGCGCCTCCAGCGCCAGAAATGTTCCAAAATCGCCCTGGCCCAGCTTGAATCGGCTCACCTTTTCGCTCACCCAAGCCGCCGCTTCTTTCATCACCGGCACTCCTGCGCCGGCACGTTCGCTGATTTTCTGCAACGTGTTCCGGTCTTCTTCTACTTCGGCGAGCATCTCCTCGGCAATACCGCCCAGCGCTTTGCCCGGGTGCCGATCTCGCAGGAATTCAAGCATCTCGATCGCGAAATGCGACCCCGCCAGATGATCGTTCAGGTAGGTAGCCAAGGAATCGCCCATCAAGTTACCCCTTTCCGGCACCCTGTTGACGCGCTGGAGCGTTGAATGGTCACAATTAAAAGGTAAGCATGATTTCGCTCGACGGCTCCCGTCTCACCTTTGAGGAATTCCAGCGAGTTACCCAAGCGAACGAGCCTGTCCAGCTCTCGCCCGCCGCTCTTGCCGGTATGCTCCGCTCGCGTGCAGTCGTCGAGAAACTAGCGCTAGCGGACGCCCCGGTGTACGCCGTCAACACCGGCGTCGGATTGCTCGCCGATGTTCGCGTCGCGCCCGAAGAACTCGAACAGCTCCAACGCAACGTCGTCCGCTCTCATGCCTGCGGAGTCGGGCCGCTGCTCGCGCGTGACGAAGTGCGCGGCATGATGCTTATCCGCGCCAACGTACTGGCCAAAGGGTTTTCAGGTATTCGGCCCATCGTTGCCGAACGTTTGTGCGATCTGCTGAATCGCGGCGTTACGCCGTTGGTCCCATCCCAAGGCAGCGTCGGCGCTAGCGGCGATTTGGCGCCGCTCGCCCACATTGCCCTCGTGCTAATCGGAGAAGGTGAAGCGGAACTCGATGGTGCTCGTCTCGCTGGTGCAGAAGCGCTGCGCCGCGCCGGCATCGAGCCCATCGTGTTGGCCTCGAAAGAAGGCATATCGCTTGTCAACGGCACCCAGGCCATGCTCTCCATCGGCACTCTACAACTTCTCGAAGCTGAAGCGCTCGCCGAGTCGGCCGACCTGATTTGCGCGATGACCATCGAAGGTCTCCGCGGCACTCCGCGCGCGTTCGATCCACGCATCCACATGACGCGTCCCTTTCCCGGCCAACTCCAGAGCGCGCGGAACCTCAGCCGTTATCTCGAACGCAGCGAGATCCGCCAGTCCCACATCACTTGCCGGCGCGTTCAGGACGCCTACTCGCTACGATGCGCGCCTCAGGTGCATGGAGCCGTTCGTGACGCACTCGCGTCCGCGCGGCGCACCTTCGAAATTGAATTGAACTCCGTCACGGACAATCCGCTCGTGATCGAAGACGAAATCTTCTCGGGCGGCAACTTTCATGGTGAACCTTTAGCACTCCAGTTGGACGCGATGGCCGTCGCTTTAACCGTGCTTTCGGGTGTCTCGGAACGTCGAATCGATCGGCTTGTAAATCCGTCACTGAATGAGGAACTACCGCCGTTTCTCACCAATCATGCCGGGCTCGAATCTGGATTCATGATGGTGCAGGTTACCGCCGCGGCATTGGTTGCCGAAAACCGGGTCCTCGCTCATCCCGCATCCACCGGGTCTATAACCACCAGTGGCAACAAAGAGGATTTCGTCAGCATGGGCATGACTTCGGCGATGAAACTGAAGCATGTGGTGCGTAACACACGCCATGTTCTTGCCATCGAGCTGCTGACAGCCGTGCGCGCCCTCGATTGCTTGCGTCCTCTCGCCTCAAGTCCAATCATCGAACAGGTGCGGACGTCGCTATCTGCGATCAGCGCCCCCTGGACCGCCGATCGTCCTCTTACCGTTGACATCGAAAACACCAGCGCCTGGATTGGCTCAGGCGCCTGCGTCCGGCTCTGTGGGATCTAATCGCTGATGAACACGTTGAAACTGGTCACCGTTTGGTATCCCATGGCTTCGTATAACGACAATCCTGAGGACGTTGCTTGCAGCACGCTGTGCGACACGCCGCTCGTTTGCTGTGCCAGTTGGACCACATGACGCATGATGGCTTCGGCGAACCCGAGCCTCCGGTGTTGCGGCAGCGTAGCCACCGAGTACAAGCCGATAACGTTGCCCGTAATTACTCCGGCCGCCGTCGTCACCGCGCGGCCGTTAGAATATCCCACGTAGCCTTGGAACGCTCCCTTCCAAGCTCGCTCCGCGCCATAAACCGACAGGCTAACTGAGGGCGGGATCTCGAACGCCGTCGACATCACCTGCGAGAAAGCGCTGCGAGTCTGTTCGTCGGCCACCCGCCGCACATCGAGAGTGGGAAGAGTTCGAGTAGCAGGCGCCAAGTGCTCGGAGTACATTCCCGGCGCTTCGGTCAAATGTCGAAGACCGTGGCGCCTGAAAATGCGCGTGGCTTCCCGGCGCAGAGGCGGTTTCAGAAAGTCTTCGCACAGCCAGTAGGTCCAGCGCAAGCTGCGCGCCGCGAATTGTTCAGCAGATACATCGATCAAGCGGCCCAACTCCTGAGCGTCGCCATCAATCGGCCGGGCCTGCAACGCCGCGTTAAACGCCGCATAGTTCAATCCGCAAAATATTAGCGACACGCCCGGCAAGTCCCGAATTTCGCCGTCGGATCGCGCCTGCCCGAAGAACCGCAAAGCTTCCAGCAGATTCTCGGCCACCGCGTGCACTTGGTCTTCGGGCATTTCGCGATTAGAGCAGACTTGGAAGTGTTCGTCAATAAATGCGCTTGGAACAAATGCGCTTGGAAAAACAACAGAGGTTGACCTGCGGATGGTGCGAACGGGGAGGGTCGAACTCCCATGACCTTGCGGCCGCCAGATCCTAAGTCTGGTGCGTCTGCCAATTCCGCCACGTTCGCAGGAACAGCTTGCGATGTCGTCAGATCCTAGGATAGCAATGCCGGCGCATCAAGCCAAAAGGCCGGCGAGTTCTTCGATGCGCGATCCACGCGTTAAGCGCGGCGCGGGATTGCCGCAGGCGCACACTTCATGTTCCAGTGGGAATTCTTCGCAGCCCGAGATTACATGCAGACCGCAGTGGGCATCGCACTCAATCGCGAGCAACTTATTTTTCGGACTGAGATATTGCTCATAAACGGGAACGCCAAAGGCTCTCCAGAAAGATTCGCGATCAGCCGGCGAAATCACTGGTCCTCCCGCGTAGGTGAAGGCCACCACGGCTTGTTCGAGCGGCCATACGTCGCGCGCCAGACTTCGCAGCTGCTCGAGCGGGCCAGCGATGGAGCAGGGATCGAACCGCTTCACCCGCTCGTTCCAACCTTCGGCGAAAACACGCACGGTCCTGGTAGGGCGAAAGCCCGGCGCCAGTATCGCGGTCCGAGGGGTGGGATCAATGGGGTGGACAAAATATGCACCCTTGGAAGGGCGGCGGATTCTGACTAGCATGGCTAAGCGAAAAGTGTCGCGAAGCAGTAATTCATCTCACAAAAACGGATTTAAGAAAATAATCGGACAAGATTATCGTGAAAAATTAGCCGCGCGATTTCTTCCGTTACGCCGATTTCATAAAGAGCTTTGGATTGCATCTCAAAAATCGCCGCGTTCCACCCTCGGGGAAAAAAAGAAGAGTCGGTACCAAAGAGCAGTCGCTGCGGTCCGACAACGTCTAGAACGCGGCGGAATACCGCACGAAGATCCAGATGAGCCTCTTCGTATCGCATCCAGCTATTGCTGCTCGAAGTATCCAGGTATAGGTTAGGGCATAGATCGCAAAGCATAAGCGCCTCCCGGAGGTATCCCGCTCCGAAGTGAGGCACTACGAATCGAAGCTGCGGGAACCGGAGCGCTACTGCATGCAGATCCACGGGGTTGGAGAACTTCATATCAAACGCCGATGGCAGGCCAAGTGCTCGTCGAACGCCGACGCTCAATACGCCGCAGTGTACGAATACCACCCCGCGCGGCCTGCCTGCCAGCAGTTCAAGCAACGTAGTGACGCGGTCGTCCTGGATCGAATAGCGATGCATAGCTGGAAAAAAGGCGAGTCCTCGGATATGGCCGCTCGAGAGCGCTGTTTCCACTTGGGAAGCTGCGGCTTCGAGGGTGGGGTTCACCATCAGATAGCCATAGAATCGCTCGGGATGCCGATGAATCGCAGCGTTCACGGAGTCGCCGTCACCGGGGACACTTGCGATCAGCGCCGCTTTCGCTACTCGGTTCCTGTCTAGTTCATGCGCCCATGCATCGGCGAGTTGCCGGGGGTCGTCGGCCGGCAGTTGCCATTTGAGCAGCGGCCCCAATTGGTCCACCGGGACGCCCTTCTGCTCGGCCAAAGACGCGAAGAACGGGTGGGAGAAGAAATGGACGTGCGCGTCTGCGATCGGCAACGGTCCCCAAGGTGTGTCGATCATCGTGTGAAGCCAGTCACGGAGAGTGAAAATCTGCGACCTATTTCGAGGGCGGCTTCGGCTGGATTAGTGAATATCACAGAGTTTAATCCTATCTTTTCGGCGGCGCGGATGTTCGATTCACGGTCATCGATGAAGAGAACTTCCGAAGGTTGGATGGCGAGTCTGTTTAAACATTGCCAATAGATTTCCGGGTCGGGTTTGCAGATGCCGAAGTCACACGAAAAGGTTTGCACATCGAAACAGGGTAGCCACGGACAACGAACCACATAATCGCGAACCGGCACGGGCATGTTCGATAGGAGGGCGGTTCGAAATCCTGCGGCGCGCAGATCGCGCGCCCACTGCGGCGTAAGCGGGGCGGGATACGACCAACTGCGGCTGTCAATTTCGATCAGTTCGGAGATCTGGACTGACGCGAGAGTGCGAGAAGCCGCGGTAGCCACGTTGTTCCAATAAGCGCCTGGTTCTAAAGCTCCGGCATCGTACTCGACACGGAAGCGCCAGTAAATGTCCGTGAACTCGGAAAGGGACACGTCGAGCATGGACGCCATGGTTTGCTGTTCGGCCAACGGCTGGTCTTGAGACAATACGTTGCCATAGTCGAAGATAACCGCTTTGGGATTGACTCGCACCCTACGATGGTAACCGCTGCCCGCGCATCAAGCGGCCTTGATTTCCGTCCAAATTCGGTCGCGCAGCCGCTGGGTAGCGGGATCGAGCGTAACGGCCCATTCGCCGCGCGCGACAATTTCGGGCCCCGGATACAAAGTGGGATTGTCGCGGAAATTGGGCGGAAGAATCTTGCGAGCGCCTGCATTAGTGGTGGTGGTGCGGGCGGTGAGTGCGTTGGCCGCTGCGATGTCGGGACGCAAAAGAAAATTGATGAACTCGTGCGCGAGCTTCTGATGCTTACTCTCCCGCAGGATCACGCAAGCATCTGGATAAACGGCGTAGCCTTCGGCCGGATAGACGAAACCGATGTTCGGCGCCGAGTCCATGGCCTGCTGCGCGGTCGTGTTCCACATATGCGCGGCCAATATATCGCCACTCACCAATTGATCGCGAGCTTCGGCATTCAGATACGCGCGCAGTAGCGGTTTCTGCCGAATAGCCTCTGCCCGGGCGCCATAGAGCTGCGTCGGATCGATTGCATTCACCGAACAGCCGAGCTTCTTGAGGCAAGCGCCGATGGTATCGAAAGGATCGTCGAGCATGGTCATGCGGCCGCGCAGGCGAGGGTTCCACATGTCGGACCAGGCTTTCGGCAGCGGATCGAGTCTGCGGTTATAAGCGATGCCCGCTGCCGTCACCATGTAGGGCACGGACCAGTTGAGGTTTGGATCCCAATCGGGCCGCCCAAATCGAGGCTCAAGCTGTGACAAGTTCGGGAGCAAGTTGCGGTGAATGGGCGCGAGCAGAGAATTCGCGAGCATGGGCTTCACGATATAGCTGGTCGGAAAGGCAATATCCCAGCCTGAATTGCCGCCCATCACGCGAGCCAGCATCTCTTCATTACTCTCATAGGTGCCGTAGCGAACGCGGGCTCCGAAGACGGCCTCGAACTTAGGCACAGTGTCCGGCGCGATGTAGGCCGACCAATTGAAGATATTGAGCCGGGGGCGGCTGTCCCGCGAACAGCCGGCAAAGCCGGTGACGGCCAACGCACTCGACAGGAAATAGCGGCGATTCACGCCGTACGCAGCCTTTCTGAGACCAGCACCAGCGATCCGAATCCGACGACGATCAGCGCCGATATCGCGTTAACAACCGGATTCACCCCGCGTCGCGCGATAGCATAAATCACCATCGGGAGCGTTTCGGAATCGACGCCTGCCACAAGACTCGTGATCACGTAATCGTCGAAAGAGACAGTGAACGCAAGCAGAGCTGCAGCGATGATGCCTGGCAAGATAGCCGGTAGCGTGACGTAGCGAAAAGCTTGCCATTCGTTTGCGCCCAGATCGAGAGCGGCTTCTTCGAGCGTCGCGTCCACGGTGCGTAATCGCGCAATAACGACGATTACCACGTAGGCGATGCAAAACGAAACGTGCGCGAGAATCACCGTGTACATGCCGAGCTGGACGCGCAGGAAACGAAAGATCCATTGATAGAAAGCGAGCAGCGCGATACCGGCAACAATTTCTGGAGTAACGAGCGACAGGTACAGTGAACCCCCGAGTGGCCGCGAATTGCGCTTCCATAGTCCATAGGCGCAGAGCGTGCCGACAATTGTGGAGACGAATGTGGCAACGATCGCGATGATCAAACTGTTCAATGCAGCGTCAGTCAACTGTGAATCGTGAAGCGCGGCTGAGTACCAATGCAGCGAGAAGCCTTGCCAGACGGTGAAGCGCGAGGCGTTAAAACTAAACATCGACAGGATTAATAACGGCAGATGGAGGAATAAAAATGCGCCCACCGCGTAAATTGCGAGGGCAGGCGTGCGTCTCACAAAAGATCCTCTTTCACAACAGACTTTCGCCTTCGCCCCGCGCGATCACAAATAACAGCAGCATTACGATAGCCATTAAGACGAGCGATACGGCGGAGCCAAACGGCCAATCGCGCGCGGTAGTGAACTGATTTTGGATCAGATTACCGATCATTACCGATTTTCCGCCGCCTAGCAGATCGGGCGTAAGATATGCACCCAGGCACGGAATGAAAACCAGAATGGCTCCCGCGCGAATACCGGGCGATGACAATGGAATGGTGATATGCGCAAGCGTCGCCCACGGCTTTGCGCCGAGGTCGGCCGCGGCTTCAAGCAGAGTACGATCCAAGCGCTCGAGCGTCGCGTAGAGAGGCAACACAGTGAAGGGGAGATATCCATAGACCAAGCCCAGGATCACTGCTCCGTCGTTATATAAAAGGGGCAGGGGAGAGCGGATCAGGCCAAGTTTTTCGAGTACCGTGTTCAGTAAGCCGGTGTCTCGCAGCAGGAACATCCAAGCGTAAGTGCGGACCAGAAAGCTGGTCCAGAACGGAAGCATCACTAATCCGAGATAGAAGTTCTTATGCCGCCCGGCACGTGAAATGAACAGCGCGAGAGGGAAGCCGAGCAGCAGACAAAGCGCGGTAGACACGCCCGCGATCCAAAACGATCGCCAGAGAATTGCGAGATAGATTGGATCAACCAGGCGCTGATAACTTTCGACCGTCCAGGGCGAGGTGATGCCGCCGTAGACGCCGCGTGTGAGAAAGCTATAGCCCAGAATGATGGCGAGCGGCGTAAGAAACAGAATGACGATGACGATCCAGGATGGGGCGAGAAACCACGCGCGCAGGCGGTTCATTCGAAACGCAGCTCGTCGGCCGGCTCCCACCACAGGTGCACAGCCTCCCCGGGCGCAAAAACTTCACCGAGCCGCGAAATCTCCACGAAAGCGGGTTTGCCATCGGACAGACGGGTTTCCACCTGCACGCAGTTGCCTAGAAACGTAGACTGAACAATAGTGGCGGGGCGGGAACGGTGGCCGTTGCCGGACGGCTCGCGTAAGATGCGCAGTGCTTCGGGGCGCACGCCAACTTCGTCGAGCCAGTTCACCGCGCCGAGAAACGAAGCGACGAATCGCGTGCTCGGTCGCAGGTAGATTTCTTCGGGCGTGCCCACTTGTTCAAGCCGGCCTTGATTCATCACGCCCAATCGACCGGAAAGCGAGAGCGCTTCTTCCTGATCGTGAGTGACGAACAGGAATGTGATGCCGACGTGGCGCTGAATTGCCTTTAATTCGGCGCGGACCTGCTTGCGAAGGTTAGGATCGAGCGCCGAGAGCGGTTCATCGAGAAGGAGAACGTCAGGCTCAAGCACCAGCGACCTGGCGAGTGCCACCCGCTGGCGTTCGCCGCCTGAAAGCTCAGCCGGCCTTCGCGATTCCTTGCCCGTGAGCTGAACCAGATCAAGCACGTCGCGAACCCGATCGCCAATATGATTGCCGGCGCGTCGGCGCAGCCCAAACTCGATATTGTCTCGCACCGTGAGATGCGGAAACAGCGCGTAGTTTTGAAAAACTGTGCTGACGTTGCGCTGGTAAGGCTTCAGATGCTGGATGCTGGAGCCATTGAGGCGGATTTCGCCGGAAGTGGGCTCTTCAAATCCAGCGATAAGGCGCAGCGTAGTCGTCTTTCCGCATCCGGAGGGGCCGAGCAGAGAGAAGAACTCGCCGCGCTCGAGATTCAGCGAAACACCGTTGACGGCGTGGTGCGAAGGATAGTGCTTCGAAACATCCCGAAGCTCTAAGACACACTCCATTGAAATTGCATGTTACCGCAAGTGGAACGGATTATTTTTTCCGATCTGCTACGATCGGCCGTGACCTTCTTTAGCGGGCTGTCGACCGGCCAGCGGATTGGTCTGGTGGTGGCCTGCATCTTTTACGTTGTTGCCGGAGCGCTGCACTTCATCAAGACCGATGCGTATCTGAAAATCATGCCGCCCTATATTCCGTGGCATCTGGCGCTGGTGCGTATCAGCGGAGCTTGCGAAATTCTGGGCGGCCTGGGATTGCTGGCGTCTCAAACGCGACGGGCGGCCGCCTGGGGACTGATTGCGCTTCTCATCGCCGTATTCCCGGCGAACGTTTATATGGCCATCAATCCAATGGAAGCGGGCGCGGCGTCGATCGCGCCCGTACTCCGGTGGGGACGTCTGCCTCTGCAATTACTCCTTGCCCCAGATCTGTGGCTACGTAACTAGTGAGCCGCGCAAATCAACATGAGTTACTTAGCGGAGTTGAAGCGCTTCTCGATCTCCGGCCAGTTCACCACGCTCCACCAAGCGGCGATATACTCGGGGCGCCGATTCTGATACTTGAGATAGTAGGCGTGCTCCCAAACGTCCAGGCCCATGACCGGGTATTGGCCTTCCATCACCGGGCTGTCCTGATTCGCGCTGGAAATAATTTCGATGCCCTTGCCGCTCTTGATGAGCCAGGCCCAGCCGGAGCCGAAGCGTCCAGTGGCTGCTGCGTTGAATTTCTCCTTGAACTGATCGAAGCTGCCGAACGTGGAATTGATGGCTTGGCCGACATTGCCGGAAGGACTGCCACCGGCGCTGGGTGCCAGAATCTGCCAAAACATGGAATGGTTGATGTGGCCGCCACCGTTGTTGCGCACAGCGGTACGGATGTTCTCGGGCACGATGGCACAATTATTCGCGAGCAGCTCCTCGACGGTTTTGTTCTGCAGATCGGGCGCGGATTCGAGCGCCTTATTCAGATTCGTGACGTAAGCGCCGTGGTGTTTGTCGTGATGGATCTCCATGGTCTGCTTGTCAATGTAGGGCTCCAATGCGTCAAATGCGTACGGCAGCGGGGGAACGGTAAATGCCACAGTGATTTCTCCTCTTGATTTAATTTGGGCCGGCAAATCCACCGGCTTTTTCAAAAGCATCCGCCAGGCGGAACATGCCTGTTTCATCAAAGTGCCTGGTGAGTATTTGCATGCCAACGGGCAGCCCATCGGAAGTTTTTCCGCAGGGCACGCTCATGCAGGGGATCCCGGCCAAGTCGCCGGTGATGGTGTAAATGTCCGACAAATACATTTCCAGCGGATCGTCCACCTTCTCGCCAATTCTGAACGCCGGCGACGGC
>Ga0213875_10002499_pt1 | contig 10992 bp, 11 predicted proteins | sample BarmaccomBMRX_R8_FD_160105 | JGI IMG/M metagenome (GOLD analysis project Ga0213875, IMG submission 160105) | Root-associated microbial communities from Barbacenia macrantha in rupestrian grasslands, the National Park of Serra do Cipo, Brazil - RX_R8 | ecosystem: Host-associated > Plants > Roots... | reverse complement strand
GCACGTCGAGATCGGTCAGCACCTGCGCGGCGTACGCATCGGCACCTTCGCGCACCCGCGCCGCCTTCGTCTCGGCCTCGCGCAGCACGATCTCCGCCGTCGAGCGCGCACGCCGCACGATCTCGTCGTCGTCGACGAGCTGCGACTGCTGGCTCGACGCCTCGACGACGATGGCCTGCGCTTTCTCCTGCGCCTCTCGCACGAGGCGGTCGCCGTTCTTCGCGATCGTGCGTGCGCGGCCGACCTCTTCCGGCAGCGACGCCCGCAGCTTCTCGATCAATTCGAGCAGCTTCTCTTCGCTGACGATGCGGTATCCGAGCGGAAGCACGGTTCCTTGTTTGACGGACGCCTCGAGCTTGTCGATGACGCGGTAGACGGACATGCGCGGCCTCCTAGGTTGAGCGGGGTGACGTGGGGCGTTTCGACTGCATCACGCGCAGCACGGCGGGCGGGACGTACTTTGCGACGTCGGCGCCGAGGTTGTAGACTTCCTTCACGAGCGTCGAGCTGACGAACGACCAGCGCGGGTCGCTCGGCAGGAACACGGTGTCGACCGCCGAGAGCGAACGGTTCATCAGCGCGGTCGACATCTCGCCCTCGAAGTCGGACACGACGCGCAGGCCCTTCACGATGACGGCCGCGTCGACGCTGCGGACGAAGTCGGCCAGCAGTCCCCGGAAGTGCGTCACCTCGATGTTCGCGACGTGCGACACGGCTTCGCGGATCATCGCCTCGCGCTCGTCGAGCGAGAACAGCGGCTCGCGCTTCTGTGGGTTCACGACGACGGCGACGACGACTTTGTCGAAGATCTTCGCCGCGCGCTCGATCACGTCGAGATGCCCGCGCGTCATCGGATCGAACGAGCCCGGATAGATCGCGGAGTGTCCGGGCGCCGGGCCGTTCATGCGGCGCTCGCGAGAGGCTGCAGAAATGCGAGCGCGACCTCGCCGTACCGTTCGCTGCGCGCGAGGCGCATGCCGGGGTCGGCGGGCGCGGGCTCGCGCGACGAATGCTCGTACACCACGGTCGTGCGCTCGTCGATCGCGTGGCGCCGGCGCAGCGCGTCGAACGCGTCGCGCGGGTACTCGTGCGCGTACGGCGGGTCGGCGAACACGAGGTCGAAGCGGCCGTCGAGTGCGGCCACCGCACGTTCAGCCGGCGCGGCGATCACGTCGCAGCGATCGTCGACGCCGAGCTGCTTCGCCGCCGCGTGCAGCGCGCGCGCGGTCGGCGCGTGCTTCTCGACGAAGGTGGCGTGCGCCGCGCCGCGAGAGAGCGATTCGAACCCGAGCGCGCCGCTCCCGGCGAACAGGTCGAGCACGCGCGCGTTCTCGACGCGATCGGCGAGGATCGAGAAGAGCGCTTCCTTCACACGCGCGGGTGTCGGTCGAACGGCCAGTCCGGCCGGTGTCGAAACACGCCGGCTGCGTAGCGTACCGCCGGTGATCGTCAGCGTTCCCATACGAGTTATGGGGCGATGGTGTTCTCGGGCAACGCCTCGAGCTCCCGCAGGGAGGTGATCCGAATCGTCGGCGGCGGAACGTCCTGTGGATAACTTTGGTTCTCCCAGTCGAACCACGCCGCGCGCAAGCCTGCGGCGAGCGCGCCGCCGACGTCGCCGCGCGGGTTGTCGCCGACGTACCATGCATGTTCGCGCGGCACGGCGAGCGCGTCGACGAGCGTGTCGAACGCCGCGCGCGCGGGCTTGCTCGCGCCGATCGCGTCGCTCACGAGGATCGTCAGCGCGAGCGCGTCGTCGCCGAGGGCGTGCGCGATCTTCTTCTGCTGCAGCGGCGTCCAGCCGTTCGTGAGGATGGCCGCCGGCACGCCGCGCGCGCGCAGCGCGGCGAGCGTGTCACGCGCGCCGTCGACCGCGCGCACGAGCTGCGGGACGAGCGCGTAGCAGATCGCGCGCCAGCGTTCCGCGGAGACGCGCGACGCGCGTGCGCCGACGGCGCGCCCGAATGCGGCGAGCATGCCGTCCATCGTGCACTCGCCGGCGCGGAACGCTCCAAGCAGCGCTTCGAGCCGGTCGTGCCACGCGCGATCGTCCACGTCGAGCGGCGTCCCGAGCTCCGCGGCGTACGCGTAGAGCGCGCGGCGCTCGAGCGCGCCGTCGACGCCGAGCGTGTGGTCGAAGTCGAATCCGATCGCGACCATGCTCACGCGGTGATCAGCATCGCGCGCGCCGAGGTGCTGTCGTCGAGAAGCTGCAGCAGCGCGCCGTGCTCCGGTGCCGCGAGCCCGGGATCGCGCGCGACGATCGCGTCGGCCGCCTCCTTCGCGCGCATGTAGAGCGCGAAGTCGTCGACGATGTTGCCGATCGTCCCCGCGTCGCCCGCCTGCGCGGTGCCGGCGAGCTCGCCGGCTTTGCGCAGGCGCAGGTCGGCTTCCGCGATCTCGAAGCCGTCGGTCGTCTCCTCGAGCACGTGCAGCCGTTCGACCTCGACCGCGTCATCGGGCGCTACGAGGATGCAGAACGACTCCGCGACGCCGCGACCGACCCGTCCGCGCAACTGGTGCAGTTGCGCGAGGCCGTACCGGTGCGCGTCGAGCACGACCATGACCGACGCGTTCGGGACGTCGACGCCGACCTCGACGACGGTGGTCGACACGAGCACGTCGATCTCGCCGCGCTTGAAGCGATCCATGACGGCGTCCTTTTCCCGCGGCGCCATCTTGCCGTGCAGCACTGCCACCCGTAGCGAGGCGAAGGCACTGGCCTTCAGCCGCTCGGCCTCGGCGAGCGCACTCGTCAGCGCGGTCTCCGGATCGTCCTCGATCGCCGGCGCGACGACGTACGCTTGCCGGCCCAGCTCGACGTTCTTGCGCACGAACGCTTCGACGTCGCCCTTGCGCGAGTCGCGGATGACGAACGTGCGGACCGGCGTGCGGCCCGGGGGCAGCTCGTCGATGATCGAGACGTCCATGTCGGCGTACTTCGTCTGCGCCAGCGTGCGCGGGATCGGCGTCGCCGTCATCGCGAGCGTGTGCGGCGCGCCGCTCTTCTCGCGCAGCACGCGGCGCTGGTTCACGCCGAAGCGGTGCTGCTCGTCGATCACGACCAGGCCGAGGTTCGCGAAGGCGACCGACTCCGTCAGCAGCGCGTGCGTGCCTACGGCGAGCGACGCTTCGCCGGACGCGATGCGATCTTCGGCACGGCGGCGATCGCGCGCGCCCTGCGACCCGAACACCGCTTCGACCGCGACGCCGAACGGCAGCAGCAGCGGCGCGAGCTTCGATGCATGCTGCGCCGCGAGGATCTCGGTCGGCGCCATGAGCACGGACTGCACGCCGCCCCGATGCGCGAGCACGATCGCCGCCGCGGCGACCAGCGTCTTGCCGCTGCCGACGTCGCCTTGGAGCAAACGGTTCATCGGCACCGTGCGCTCCATGTCGGACCAGATGCGCTCGATGACGCGCCGCTGCGCGCCGGTCGGCGGGAACGGGAGCTCCGCGGTGAACACGTCCCAGAGACCGTCCGGCCGCGCGAGCGCGCGCGCCCCGCCTTCAGCCTCGCGCCGCGCGCGCTTCACCGCGGCGGCGAGCGCGATCGTGAAGAACTCGTCGAAGACGATGCGCTCGCGCGCGTGCGCGGCGGACTCGAGGTCGCGCGGCGCGTGCACGTCGCGCCACGCGCGCGCGAGCGGCGGAAAGCCGAAGCGCTCGACGAGCGACGCCGGAAGCACGTCGGGATGCGCGGCGATCAGACGGTCGAGGTTCTTCGCGATCGCGGTGCGGATCGCGCGCGTCGGCAAGTCCTTGCTCGCGGCGTAGATCGGCACGATCTCCCCGCGCCAGCGCTCGTCGTCGTGCAGCACGCGATGCGTCGAGACGTTGATTTCGGGCAGCAGCCCCGCGCGCGTGACGCGCCCGGCGATGAAGAGGCGATCGCCGGGGGCGATCTTGCCCGACAGGTAACGGCGCCCGAACCACTTCGCCTGGATCGCGCCGCTCTCGTCCTGCAGCGTGGCCGTCAACGGCGCGCGGCCGCGCCCGTCCTTCACGCGCAGCACGCGGCCGACGACGATCGCTTCGCCTTCGCGCAGCGTCGCGATCGGCATCGGCTCGCGCCAATCGCGGTACGCGCGCGGGATGTACCGCAGCAGATCGTCGGGCGACTCGACGCCGAGGTCCGCGAAGCGCGCCGCGGTCTCCGGACCGATGCCGGCGAGCGCGGCTAGCCGGTGGGCTTGGCGCGCCGGGATAGCTCGGCTCCCACGTCGTCGAGCGAGACGCCGCGTTCCGCGAGCAGCACGAGCGCATGGTACAGCAGATCCGCCGTCTCCCACACGAGCTCGGCGCGATCGTCGTTCTTTGCGGCGATCACGACCTCGGTCGCCTCTTCGCCGATCTTCTTCCCGATGCGGTCGACACCGCCCGCGAAGAGCTTCGCGGTGTACGACCCTTCGATCGGGTGCTCTTTGCGCGCGACGATCGTGCGCGCGAGCGACGACACGGCGCTCGCGAACCCTGCGCCGTCCGGCGGCGCCTCCGCGCCGTCGAGCGGGAGCGTCGTCGCGAAGCACGACGCGGCGCCGGTGTGACACGCGGGACCGTCCGGCACGACGCGGTACAGCAGCGCGTCGCCGTCACAGTCGATCGAGACGGAGATCACGCGCTGCGTGTTGCCCGACGTCGCGCCTTTGTTCCAGAGCTCGTTGCGCGAGCGGCTGAACAGCCACGTCGACGACGTCGCGAGCGTGCGTTCGAGCGCGTCGCGATTTGCGTACGCGAGCGTCAGCACCGCGCCGGTGGTCGCGTCGGCGATCACGACGGGCGCGAGGCCGCGCTCGTCCCAACGGACGTCGGGCAGCGTCATACGGCGACGGGCTCGCGCCGCACGACGAGGCCGTCGCGCGCGAGCGCGTCCTTGAGATCGTGAATCGAGAGCTCCGCGTAGTGGAACAGCGACGCCGCGAGCGCCGCGTCGGCGTCGGCGTCGCGAAACACGCGCACGAAGTCGTCGACGGCGCCCGCACCGCCGGACGCGATCACCGGCAGATCGCACGCATCGCGAATCGCGCGCGTGAGCGGGAGGTCGAATCCGTCGCGCGTTCCGTCGCGATCGATCGACGTGACGAGCAGTTCGCCGGCGCCGAGGCGCTCGCACTCGGCGGCCCACGCGACGGCGTCGCGTCCCGTCGGCGTGCGCCCGCCGTCGACGACGACCTCGAACCCCGAGGGCGTCGCGCCCGGGACGCCACGCGCGTCGATCGCCACGACGATGCACTGCGCGCCGAAGCGACGCGACGCGGCGCCGATCACGCTCGGATTGCGCACGGCGGCCGAGTTCAAGCTGACCTTGTCGCACCCCGCCCGAAGCAGGTCGTTCACGCCGTCGAGGTCGCGCACGCCGCCGCCGACCGCGAACGGGATCGTCAACTCGCGCGCGACGGCGCGCACGACGTCGAGCATCGCGGCACGTCCTTCGACCGTCGCCGTGATGTCGAGGAACACGAGCTCATCGGCGCCTTCGTGCTCGTAGCGGCGCGCGAGCTCGACCGGATCGCCGGCGTCGCTCAGGTCGACGAAGCGCACGCCCTTCACGACCCGGCCGGCCTTGATGTCGAGACAGGGGATGATGCGTCGGGCGAGCACGGGCGGTCGTGCTTCTCCGGCGATTTACCGAAGGCCCGCGTTCTCCGCGATGGCGCTGAACTCGGAGCCGGTGTCCTCGTCGTCCTGGACAACGCGGATCGCAAGGATTGCGAGGTCGTCCTGCACGCCGCCGCTGTACGCGTTCGCCGATGCGACGAGCAGGTCGCACAGCGCTTGCGGGTTCGCGGGCGCGTCGCGCAACAGCGCGGCAACGCGCTCCTCGCCGAGCATGTCGCCGTCGGCGTTGCGCGCCTCGCCGAGGCCGTCCGTCGCGACCAGCACCACGTCGCCGACCGCGAGCGGCACGAGCTCCGTCGCGTACGTCTCGTCGCGGTCGAGCCCGACGATCGAACCCGTCGGCGGCAGCGGTTCCACCACCGTGCCGCGCCGGACGTACGCGGTTGCGTGCCCGGCACTCGCGTACCGCAGCGTTTGCGAGCGCGCATCGAACGCGGCGAGCAGCAGCACGACGAACGCGGACGGCTCTTCGAACGTGTCGATGAAGACGCGGTTGAAGCGCGCGACGACGCCGGCCGGATCCGGCTCGCCGTACGAGAGCGCGCGGATCGCGTACTGCGCGAACGCGGCGTGCCGTGCGGCGTCGATGCCCTTGCCGCTCGCGTCGGCGACCAGGAGCCAGCCCGTGTCGGGCCCGGCGCGCCACGCGTCGAGGACGTCGCCGCCGATGAGCGCTTCGCGTGTCGCCGACGCGTACGCGAAGCCCATCTGCGTGCGCGGCGGCTGGCGCCCCGCGACGCGCAGCGTTCGCTGCAGCGCGTCGACCAGCACTTGACCCTGCGCGAGGCGCGCGACCGCCGTCGCGCGGCCGATCGCGTACCACAGCGCGACGATCGCGAAGAGGGTGACGATGCCGGCGCTGATCGCGACCGTCGCGTTGATCCGCTTGCGCAGCGTGCGCTCGACACGATCGCTCGAGGCTTGCAGCTTCTTGCGCAGCGCGTCGGCGTCGGCGCTCATCTGATCGGTGATCAGCTTGCCTTCGGTCTGCTCGAGGTACGACTCGCGCGAGTCGGGATTGCGCACGAGCGGGAGCGCGACCGTGCGTTCCCACGCGGTGTGACGCCGCCGCAAGTCCTCGACGGTCGCCGCGCCGTCCGGGATGCCGGCCGCGCGCAACCGGCCGGCGAGCGCGGTCGCCTCGCGGTCGAAATCGGGATCGGGCGGCGGCGCCTCTTCGAGGAAGCGCCGGTCGTGCGTCGCGATGTAGCCGCGCAGCGCGGTCTGTTCGGCGAGCTGGATGCGGAGCAGCGCGTCCAGCTCCGCGCGAGCGTTCGCGAGGCGCACCTGCGCGCTCGACGCCGCATCGAGCTCGCGTACGCCGATCAGCGGGCCCGCGAGCGCGGTCGCCAAGAACGCGGCGACCAGGAGAATGATTGGAGGCGACGCCCAGAATCGAACTGGGGGTGGAGCTTTTGCAGAGCTCTGCCTTACCACTTGGCTACGTCGCCCGGAGCGCATGGAGCGGGTGGCGGGAATCGAACCCGCGCGTCAACCTTGGGAAGGTCGCAGGCTACCATTACATCACACCCGCGGCCGGGGCGGCTCGCAGCGTTCCGCGGACCGCGCGGTGAACCCTCGCGCCGAAGATGCGCCGGAAGAGTACCAGCCGCTGCAGCAAAAGGGCGACACCATCCCAAGCTCAGCGTACTACGCGGTCGTGAACCCCATCGCCCACCAGATCAAGCGCGGATGTGACGTCCGCAACGCCGCGCATATCACCTCCGCCACGGAGCTCTCGCCCATGCACGCCACCCGACTCGTTCGCACGCTCGCATCCGCCGTCGCGCTCGTCGCGATCGCGCAGGGCGGCGCCGCCGCCGCGCCGCCGCGCGCCGTCGACGTCGCGATCAAGACGACCACCGGCACGATCGTCGTACGCCTCGACGCCGCACGCGCGCCGATCACGGTCCGGAACTTCCTGCACTACGTCGACGTGCACGCGTACGACGGCATGACGTTCTATCGCACGGTGCGGCGCGCGACCGAGCCGCAGTCGCGCATCGAGGTGATCCAAGGCGGCCTCAACCCGCAGAGCGACAACCCCATGATCCGGCCGATCCCGCTCGAGCCGACGTCGAGCACGGGTCTGAGCAACGTCGACGGTACGATCGCCATGGCGCGCACGACGGATCCGAATTCCGCGACGACGGAGTTCTTCATCGACATCGGCGACGACCGGTTCCTCGACGCCGGCGGACCTCTCGGCCCGGGCTACGCCGCGTTCGGCCACGTCATCCGCGGCATGGAGGTCGTGCGCCGCATCCACGAATCGCCCGCGAAAGGCGAATCGCTCGATCCGCCCGTTGTCATCGTAAGCATTCGCCGCACGCGCTGATCCCCGCAACGCAGAACGCCCGCGTCGTGCGACGCGGGCGTTCGTGGGTCGTCTCGAAGCGGTCTACTTGACCGTGACTTTCGCGCCGGCTTCCTGCAGCTTCTTGGCGATCGCGTCCGCCTCGTCTTTCGGAACGCCTTCCTTGACCGGCTTGGGCGCGCTCTCGACGAAGGCTTTCGCTTCGGTGAGCCCGAGCGACGTGACTTCGCGAACCGCCTTGATGACCTTGATCTTCTCGGCGCCCGCGTCTTCGAGGATGACGTCGAAGTCGGTCTTCGCTTCCGCGGGAGCGGCGGCGCCGCCGGCGGCGGGCGCTGCGGCGACCGCGACCGGCGCGGCGGCGCTCACGCCGTACTTCTCCTCGAGCTGCTTGACGAGATCCGCCAGCTCGAGCACGGTGAGTTTGTCGATCTGATCGATGAGTTCGGCGACTGCCATGATGTGCTTATGCTCCTGATTGCGCGGGCTGATCCGCGCTCTTCTGCTCGCGGATCGCATTGAGGACGCGGACGAGGCCGCTCTGGTTGCCGGACAGGACCATGACGAGCCCGGTCAGCGGGGACTTGAGCGACCCGACGAGTTTCGCGAGCAGCTCGATCTTGGGCGGAAGCGCGGCGAGCGCGTGCACCTGCGCCGCGTCGACGATCTTGCCGTCGATGTATGCGGCCTTGACCTCGACCGGTTTGGTCGAGTCCGAGAACGTCTTGATGGCCTTGGCCGGCGCGACCGGATCGTCGCCGGCGAAGACGACGCCCGTGGGTCCGGCGAGGATCGCGTCGAGCTGCGAAGCGAGGTCGTCGCTCGCGGCTCGCTTGAAGAGCGTGTTCTTCACGACGCCGTACGTGCTGCCGTCCTTGCGAAGCTCGTCGCGGAGCTTCGAGATCTGCTCGACGGTCAGACCGGCGTAGTTCGTGAAGAACAGGTTCTTCGCGCCTGCGATCTTCTCGCGGAGTTCCTCGATCGTCGCTTCTTTTTTTGCGGTCGGCATCGTGTGCTCCGGGAGGGAAACAAAAACGCCTCCGCCGACACGGCGAGGCGTCCTTCGACAGGCTCAGGCAGGCTGAACCAGGAGAGAGGCACGTCCTCGGCAGGCGAGCGCTGTGTCCAGCGCACATTATCGACCCGGAGGCCGACCTGCGGTCATTGGAGCCAAAGCACCTTATAGCACGCGGCCGCCCGCGGCGTCAACGACGATGAGCGCCGATCGCGCCGAAGCCGCGTTCTGGGCCGCCTTCCTGCGCAACCGCAACGTGGACGACGTCACCGCCGGCGACGGCGCCGTCGCGCTCGCCGGCGGCTATGCGCTGTGCGCGGCCCGATCGCACCACCAAGTCGCGCTCGCCGCCGGCTCGACCCGCGCGCTGAGCGCCGACGACCTCGCCGTGCTCGAGGCGTTCTACCGCGCCCGCGGCCTCCCGGCGCGGCTCGAGCTGCGCGAGGACGCGCTCGAGCGCGACCGTTCGGTGCTGGAGCACGCCGGTTTCACGATCGCGCCCGAAGCGTACGTCTTCTACGAAAGCGACGGCACGCCCGAGCCGCGCGGCGACGGCATCGCGGTCCGCGCCGCCGGCGACCGCACGGCGTGGGCACGTCTCGTGACGAGCGCGTTCGCCGGCTCGCACGACGACGATGCCGACACACCGCGCTCGATCGAGCTCGCCGCCGCGGCGGCCGCCGCCGTCTTCATCGCCGACGTCGACGGTGTCCCCGCCGGAGGCGCCGCGCTCGGTCTTGCCGGCGAATTCGCGTACCTCTACGCCGGCGCGGTGCTGCCCGCGTTTCGCCGTCGCGGCGTGCACCGCGCGCTCGTGCGCGCGCGCATCGCGGACGCTCGCGCGCGCGGCATGGGCCGCGCGATGACGAAAGTACTGCGCGGCAGCGCCGCGGACGAGGCCTTTCGCACCGCCGGCTTCACGCCGGCGATCGTTACGCGCCGCGCTCGACGCGCGTAGTTTCGGCAGAAAGCGTTTCAACCGCGGCGGCGCGCAGACGCCGGCGCGCGACCTTGCCGTTGTCGTCGCGCGGGAGCGCGTCGGTGAACGTGAACGTCCGCGGCACCTTGAAGCCCGCGATCATCGCGCGAAGCGCGGCTCGGAGCGCTTCCGCGTCGAGCGTCGCGCCGGGTTCCGGCTGGACGAACGCGTGCAGCCGTTCGCCGAACTCCGCGTCCGGAACGCCTACCACCGCACAGTCGAGCACGCCGGGCACGCGCAGCACCGCGTGCTCGATCTCGGCCGGATACACGTTGACGCCGCCGCTCAGCACCATGTCGACGGAGCGATCGCACACGAAGAGATAGCCGTCGGCGTCGAGATAGCCGACGTCGCCGAGCGTGAGCAGGCCGTCGCGCTCCATCGCCGGGCGTGCGTCGGGGAGGTTCTGGTACGTGAAGTCCGCGTACGTCGGCTGCCGCGCGTAGATCGTGCCGATCTCGCCGGGCGCGCACGGCTCACCCTCGTCGTTGAGGATGCGCACGCGGGCGTCGAGGATCGGAATGCCGGCGGTTCCCGGCTTCGCGAGCGCGTCCGCGCTCGACGCGATCGTGATCGTGCCCGCCTCCGTCGACGCGTACGTCTCGTTGACCACCGGACCGAGGCGTTCGATGATGGCGCGCTTGACGTCGGGCGCGCACGGCGCTCCGGTCGACGCGACGAACCGCAGCGACGAGCCGTCGTACCGCGACCACACCGTCTCGGGCAGCCGCAGCAGCCGCACGTACATCGTCGGCGTGAGGTACGCGACCTCGATGCGGTGCCGGTCGATGAGCGCGAGCGTCTCCGCCGCGTCGAAGCGCGGCGCGAGCACGAGCAGGCTGCCGTACAGCAGCGTGTTCTGCGCGATCGACGACGGCGCGCTGTGATACAGCGGCGCGGAGACCAGCGTCCGGCATCCGTCCTCGATCCCGTACGCGATGCGCACGACCTCGCGCATCGCCGCCTGACGCGGCACGATCTCCGCGAGCGGCACGGGATCGCGCCGAACGCCCTTCGGACGGCCCGTCGTCCCGGAGGTGTACTGGAAATGCCCGCGCGGGG
>Ga0213875_10002498_pt1 | contig 10993 bp, 12 predicted proteins | sample BarmaccomBMRX_R8_FD_160105 | JGI IMG/M metagenome (GOLD analysis project Ga0213875, IMG submission 160105) | Root-associated microbial communities from Barbacenia macrantha in rupestrian grasslands, the National Park of Serra do Cipo, Brazil - RX_R8 | ecosystem: Host-associated > Plants > Roots... | reverse complement strand
GCGCGTCGTCGGGTACGGCGGTTCGAATCTCCATGCGTCACGCCGCCGTTTCGACGGGCTTGCGGCGGATCATTCCGGAGACTCCGCCGGACGCATGTCCTTGCGCAACGTGTACGTCGTCACACCGTCCTTGACGTACTCGCGCACGACGCGGTGTCCGATGCCGAAGTAGATCCGGCACGCGGCGTCGTTGTCGGCGTGCACGTTCACCTCGTAGAACGGCGCGCGCTGCTCGAGGAACCACGCGTGAGCGCGCGCGTTCAGCAGTTTCCCGATGCGCCGGTTGCGATACCGCGCGTCGACCATGAGGTACACGACCTCGGGCAAGGCGGGCATCAGCACGGCGCGCGAGCGTACCTTCGTCACGATCGCTCCCAGGAGTCCGCGCGGCTCCGCGGACGCGACGAAGATCGCCGCGTCCCGCGCGTCGAGCAGGAGAGCCCGGGAGAACATCGCGCGCACGTTGCGCGTCACGAGCACCGCGCCGCACACGGCGCCGCCGTCGACGGCGCAGAACGCGACGGCGGCCGCGCGAGCGACGGCGTTGCGGTAGAAACGTTCGACGACGCGCCGTCCGAGTTGCGTGAACTCGCTCTCGCCCGGCGGAAGGTTCCGCATGTGCAGCGTCGCGAGGGCGGGAGCGTCCGAGGGCGTCGCTTCCCGAATCTCCACCTCAGAGATCGGGAAGGTACCGGCAGAGAGCGGGCCCGACGCGGTCCGTCACGCTGCGTGGCAAGCGCTTCCAGACGCGCGATGCGAGCGCGTACTTCGCGTACACGGCGGACGCCGCGCCCGCCGTGACGATCTTGACCGGAACCGCGCCCCACCGCTCTTTGAACTCGTACGTCCCGGCGCCGTACGGCGAGCGGCCGAAGTCGAACGTCGTACGGCCCGCCTCGTACGCGTCCCTGAGCGCCGTCCAGTACATCGGCAGTCCCGGTCGTTCCTCGAGATACGCGAACCGCGTGCCGGACCACGGCACCCACGCCAGCGCCGCATCGTGCACGACGACCGCCGCCGACGCCGCTTCCACGCCGCGATACATGACGTAGAAGCGCGCGTCCATGAACGCCGGCAGCGCACGGAAGAGACGCTCCGAGAACGGCGGCGTTCCGAGCCGGTGCATCACGTCGCGAAAGACTTCGGAGAAGTCGTGCACGAGGCGAGGGTCGGTTCCGACGCGCAGCTCGAAGCCGGCCCGTTGCACGTCGCGCAGATAGCGGCGCGTTCGCTTGGCGATCGCGGCGTGCACGTCGTCGAACGACGGCTTGCGCAGATCGATCCGCATCGTGACCGTGTCACCGGCGCGATACTCGCCGTCGTGGGGCGTCAGCACGCGCACCTGGTACGTGCGCCCGCGTGCGAGCGCGGCCAGCTCGGGCACGCCGTCGGGCGAAACGTCGGTGTAGTTCAGCAGCGGCAGGTACGAGAGCACCGCGCGTCCGGCGATGCGCGGCACCCGCAAGAACGGTCCCTGCTCCGCGTAGCCGTACACGTCGCGCACGAACGCGCGCCACCGCGCGATGAAGTCGGCGGTGGGCAGCACCTCGCGAAACGGCGTCGCGCCGCCCGCCTCGGGCGCCGCGGCGCGGCGTGCATCCACCTACGGCGCCAGCAGCGGCGCAACGGCGCGCGCGAGGCGCGCCGCGCCGTCGTCGTTCGGATGCACGTCGCCCGGCGCACCGCCGTACTCCGCGGCGACGTACCACTGCGGGTCCTTCTCCAAGTCGAGCACCGCGGCGCCGTACTGCGCCGCGACGGCGCGGAGGTGCGCGTTCCAGTCGACGACCGCGGCCGTGAAGCCCGCCGCCGTGAAGCGCGTCGAATCCAGCTTGAGCTGCCGCTGCACGCGGCCGAAGTCGCGCACCGTGATCAGCACGAGCCGTGCGGCGGGCACGCGAGCGCGAACGGCGGCGATGAGCGGATCGACGTTCGCCTCCAGCACGCGAATCTTTTCGAGCGCGACGGGCGCGGGTGCGAGAAAGTCGGCGGCGATCGAGACGTCGTTCGTTCCCACGTACACGACGACGACGTCCGCGTCGAGCGGGATGGCGTCGACCTCGGACGCGATCTGCGCGGTGGCGGCCGCCGCGATGCCGAGATCGACGTACCGAGCGCCGATCGAGCTCGCCGCCCGCGCGAGAAAAGACGTCTCCGGCGGGTGCGACGTCCCCGTACCGAACGTGATCGAGTCGCCGACGCCGACAACCAACAGGCCGCTCGCCTTCGGCGGCGTCGTCGTGCATTGCGGGGCAGCGCTCGGCGTCGGAGATGCGACGGGCGTGACGGCGAAGAACGCCGCGACCGCGAGACACGCTGCTGTCATCGGGCGCCGTGTTCCGAGGAGCGCGCGCGATTCCATGCCACGACGCGCGGCCGGAGAACGACCCGGTTCCGTCGTACACGGGAGGCCTGTGCGCCCACCTTCGTTCACGGAGATCGAGCGACGTTTCGAGGACGGCCCGCTCGTCGCGGCGATCGTTCCGACGTATCGTGCGCGCCGGACGATCGCGCGCGTCGTTCAGCGCGCGCTCGACGTCGCCGACGTCGTCATCGTCGTCGACGACGCGTGCCCGCAATCGAGCGGAGAGCTCGTGCGCGGCATGGGACCGCGCGTGCGCGTGTTCCGGCACGACGAGAACCGCGGCGTCGGCGGAGCGACGAAGACGGGCATCGCGGCGGCGCTCGCGCTCGGAGCCGACTACATCGTGAAGATTGACGCCGACGGCCAGATGGACACGACGTACGTTCCGGCCATGGTCGAGATCCTCGAGCGCCATCCGGAGATCGAGCTGGTCAAGGGCAACCGGTTCGCGGACCCGGCCACGCTGCAGGCGATGCCCGCGGTGCGGCTCATCGGGAACGCGCTTCTCACGCTCTTGATCAAGTTCAGCAGCGGGTACTGGAGCATCGTCGATCCCACGAACGGCTTCATCGCGCTGCGCGCGAGCGCGCTGCGCGGCATGAACCTCGACGGCCTTGCGGAACGCTACTTCTTCGAGACCGACATCCTGTGCTCGTTCGGCTTGCGCAAGCGCACGATCGCGGAGCTCGAGATGCCGGCGATCTACGGCGACGAAGAGAGCTCGATGTCGATCCCCATGGTCGCGCTCTCGTTTCCGCCGCTGCTGCTCGGGCGCTTCTTCCGGCGCCTGCTGGTGAACTACCTCATCGTCGAGATCAACGTCGGCACGTTGTGCGGGATCATCGGCTTTCCGATCTTGCTCGCCGCGATCGCCTTCGGCGGGCACGAGTGGTCCGTGTCGATCACGTCCGGCATCGGACGTCCGACCGGGACGATCGTGTTCGCTCTGCTCCTGTTCATCATCGGCTTCCAGCTCTCGCTGCAAGCGCTGCTGTACGACGTGCAGTTCTCGCCGCGCACGGTGAAGCTGCGGCCGGACGACCGCGCGATCCCGCACAGCCGCGATCGCGCGCTGAGCGTGAGCGCGCCACGCCAAGGTACGCCGTAGCGATGCGCGTCGCGCGCACGCGAACCTCGGGGACGCCGGCGTGAGCGAAACGACGGACGCGCCGGCAGGCGGCTTCTGCTCGCAGTGCGGGGCCGAACGGCTCGGCGCGTTCTGCTGGAACTGCGGAGCGCCCGCCGACGGACCCGCGCGCGAGACCCACGCGCCGACGACGGCGGCGGGCACGCCTCGCGACCCGCCTCCGCGCGCGCCGATGGCGCCGGCGGCACGGCCGACGATCTCGTTGCCGGCCGTCTCGTTCCCCACGATCACGTTGGCGCCGGACGCCGCGCTGCCGGCGGCCGTCGCGTTCGCGGCGGCGATCGCGTCGCTCGCGTTTCCGTGGCTGGCGCTGCTGATCGGACTCGGCGGCTTGGTCGCGGTCGCGAACGCGGAGTGGCGGTCCCGCACCGCCGTCTCGCCGCCCCCGACGGAGATCGGCGACGCGTGAGCGCGATCGGGAAGTACGTCGGCGCGCTCGTGCTGGTGCACGTCGCGTGGCTGCTGTTCTACCTCGTCGGAACGCTCGTGCTGCGTCCCGCGCGAACGTCGCGCACGCCGGGCGGCGCCGCGGCCGATCTCGCCGTCACCACCGCGTGCGGGATGGCGCTCGTCGGGTTCGCCACCTTCGCGCTCGGCCTCGCACACCTGCTGTATCCGTTCACGCCGGTCGGCATGGCCGTCGTCGCGGCGCTGATCTTCGCGTATCGCGGCGACGCGCCGTGGCGCGCGGCGTTCTGGACGTCGCGCTTCGACGCGTGGCGAGCGGCGGCGTCGCCGGGCGCGTTCGCGATCTATGCCTTCGCGCTGGTGTACGGCTTCGCGAGCGCGAGGCCGGACCTCGGCGGCGACACGACGTCGTACCACCTCGTCTACGCGGCCGAGTGGGCTCGCGCGCACGCGCTCATCGTCGATCCGACGCTTCGCGTGCCGTACTACGCGACGAACTGGCTGCTGGTCGACACGTGGTTCATGATGTTCGGTCTGACCGATCAGACGCAGACGCTCTCGTGGCTCACGAGCGTGCTGTCGCTGCTCGGGATCTACGGCTTCGTGATCGCGTCCGTCGAGCGCGACGGCCGCCCGGCCGGGACGTTCGCGCTCGTGCTCGGCGTGATCGCGGCCGCGTCGGTCGCGCTGTCGACCGTCTTTCTCGAGACGTCCGCCACCGCGCTGATCGACGTCCCGATCGGCCTGTTCTTCCTCGCGACGGTGATCGCGCTGACGCACGCGCTGCGCGCACGATCCGGCGAGCAGCTCGCCGCGTGCATCGTGTGCGCCGCATTCCTGGTCGGGATGAAATCGTCGCTGCTCGCCTTCTACTTGCCGTTCGCGTTCGCCGTCGTCGCGGCGGCGATCCGCCTCGGCGCGGCGCCGCGGCGGATCGCGGTCGCGCTGGTCGCGTTCACGGTGCTCGCCGCGCCGTGGTACGTGAAGAACTTCATCGAGGCGGGCGATCCGATCTCCCCGGCGCTCAACATCCCGCTGCAAGGCGTCGACCCGCATTGGAGCGCGGACGATTTTCACGGGCTTTCGTACGACCTCAAGCTGGGAGAGGATCCGTCGCCGCTCGGAAACCTGCTGGTCCCGCTGAAGAGCCTCACCGAACCGTCGTCGCCGGCGTTCCGCGCCGACGGCGGAACGTTCATCGTGCTGCTCGCGTGGGTCCCGGCGTTCGTCGCGGCGCTCGCGCTCTACCGTCGCCAGCGGCCGCATGCGCGCGACGACGCGCTCGTCGCGTGCCTGATCGCGTTCGCGGTGGGCTATTGGATGTCCACGTCCTACCAGTCGCGCTACATGCTGATCTTCCTCGCGGCGCTCGCCGCGTTTCTCGGGATGCTCGCCGCACGCGCGGCCGTGCGCTATCCGAACGCGCGTTGGTGGGCCGCGGCGGCGCTCGCGTTCTGCGCGATCCCGAGCACGCAGAACCAAGCCGCCGCGCGCAACATGCTCGCCGCGTTCGACGACTTTCAAGCGAACTACCACGACCGCGAGTCGTGGATGATGAACCGCGCGCCGACGTACCCGGAGGTGCAGTCGATCAGCGACGCGCTCCAGCGTTCCGGACGCACCGACCTGCGGGTGTACCGCGCGTATCTCGAGTTCGACCGGCTGTACTTCACGCAGCGCGGCGTGCGCGTCGCCGGCGACCTGTTCGGCCCGGAGCGGTACCTGGATTTCCAACAGGCGATCGTCGAGGACTCGATCGCCTCGTACGTGCAGAGATACCACATCGGCGCATTTCTGTTTCCGACGCAGTGGGAAGGCAACTTCCCGCGTGCGGAGCAGGCTGCGCTCGCCGTCGAGCTCGGCGCGCTCGGCTTTCACCGTGCTGCCGTGAGCGACCGCTTCGACGTCTACTTGGCGCGGGACGTTCGATGACGGCGGCCCGTCTCGCGGCCATCGCGGCGACGGCCGGCATGCTGTCGGCGTGCTATCACGGCCCGGGAACGAACTCGCCGGTCGTCGACCGCGCGTACCCGCCGGGCGTGCTGTCCGCCTCGCCGGCTCCGGCGCCGACGGGCCTCTACGCGGCGCGCTTCTTCGGAGCGTACAACTGCTGCTGGATGCAGAAGTCCGCGACGTTTCAGACGACGGTCGCGCGAGGCGCGCGCGCGATCCGCGTCATGGTGTCGCTGCCGCCGCAGGCGCTGCCGTACGACACGCGTCCCGAGGCGGTCGACGTGCGCGTCGCGGGCGCTCCCGCGCGCACGTTCCGCGGGCTGCGCAGCGGCATCTTCGCGCTCGACGTCCCGCTCGCGCCGCGCGCGAGCGGCGCCGTCACGGTGCGCGTCGACGCCGCGTACACCGCTCCGGTGCCGGGGACGCCGTTCGAGCGTTCGCTGCAGATCCGCGGCGTCCACACGCTGTAACGCGATGCCGGCGGTCCGAAATACGGTCGTCGTGCTGGCGCACCAGGACGACGAGCTCGGCATGCTGTCGCGCATCGCGTACGAGACGGCGCGCGGCGAACGCGTCTGGTGCGCGTACCTCACCGACGGCGCGTCGCGCGTTCCGGCGGTCGTGCGCGACGCGGAGTCGCGCGCGGTTCTCGAACGCGCCGGCGTGCCGCCGCAGCGGATCGGCTTCGTCGGCACGCCGCGCATCGCGGACGGGACGCTGTTCGCCCACACCGCGGCGGCGCTCGCGTCGCTGCTCGCGTGGGCGGCTCCGATCGACGCGATCGACCGGGTGTACGCGCCGGACTGGGAAGGCGGGCACGTCGACCACGACGCGGCCCACCTGGTCGCGCTCGCGTTCGCGCGCGAACGCGGCGCCGGCGAGACGTACGCGTTCTCGCTCTACAACGCGTGGCGGCGGCCGCGGCGGCTGTTTCGCGTGACGTCGTTCGTGCCCGGATCGGCGCCGGTGCTGCGGCGGCGGCTCTCGCTGCGCGAAGCGCTGGCGCCGGTCGCGGAGATGGCGCGCTATCCATCGCAGCGCTCGACGTGGCTGGGCCTCGCGCCGGGCTTCGCGCTCCGCGCGATCGTGCGGCGCGAGGAGCGGCTGCGCCGAGCGGACCCGGCCCGCGTGCGAGAGCGGCCGCATCCTGGCGCGTTGCTCTACGAATCGATGTTCGGCGTGCCGTCCGCGGACGTCATGGACGCGACGGCGGAGCTGCGCGCGAGCCTCAGCGATCCAAGCCGCCGTTGAGCCGGAACGTGTGCCCCGTGGCATACGCGGACTCGTCGGCGAGCAGGTACCGCACGAGCGCCGCGATCTCCGCGACCCGGCCGAATCGCTTCGTGGGAATCGTCTCCAGCAGCTGCGCTTGGATCGGCGCGGGGATCGTGTCGATCAAGCCGACCTCGATGTAGCCGAGCGCGAGCGCGTTCACGGTGACGCCGCGCGGTGCGAGCTCGATCGCCGCGGACTTCGTGAAGCCCAGGATCGCCGCTTTCGCCGCGCCGTAGTGCGACACGCCGGCGACGCCGATCTCCGCCACGACGCTCGCGAAGTTGATGATGCGCCCGCCGCCTCGCTCGCGCATCTCGGGCGCGTAGGCGCGCGTGCACAGGAACGTCGACACGAGGTTGGCGTCGACGATGCGCTTGAACTCGGCGAGCGGCATCCGCCACGACATGGCGTTCGACGAAGCGCCGGCGACGTTGACGACGCCCCAGAACGTGCCGAAGCGCTCGCCGAACGCGGCGTGCATCGCGGCGACGGCGTCCTCGTCGGTGAGGTCGCCGGCGTGCGCGTACGTCGCGGGATCGAGGCCGCGCTCGCGAAGCAGCGCGTCGAGCCGGTCGCTGCGCGAGTGATAGTGACACGCGACGGCGCGATGCCCGTTCTCGAGCAGCGCTCGCACGATCCCGAGCCCGATTCCCCCGTTCGCGCCGGTGACGAGCACGGGCCGGTCCCGCAACGCACCGGCGTCCGTCATGCGGCGAGGTTTTCAGCGCCGGCGACGCGTTCCTCCGGTGCGTCAGCCGCGCGGCAGCTCGGGAGAGAAGTACAGCGTGAACGGGCGATCGGGCAGCTGGACGCGCCGGAATCCGATCGCCCGCGCCTCCTCGTCGAAGCGGCGCCGCAGGCCGGGCGACATCGCGCGGTCTTGCGCCGCGATGATGAAGACGCCGATGTGGAAGCGCGCGACGTACGCGGCGAGATCGTCGTCGTAGAGCGCGTGGAAGAAGCCGCTGTAGCGCTCCGGCCCGACGAGGTCGCCGGTGGCCGTGATGCCGCGCTCCGTCCACTCGAGGCGGTCGACCTCGATGTCCGCGCGATACACGGTGAGGTCTTCACGGTGCGCGCGGCGCAGCACGCCGGTGACGTACTCGACCTCGGGATAGAGCGGCAGACGCGGCCCGCTCCACGACTCGAGGTCGGTGTAGTTGCGATAGAAGTCGTCGCCCGCCCGGTGCTCGAGGTCGTAGAACGCCGCGGCGCCCGGCGACGGGATCGCCAGCACGGCGGCGCACGCCACGGCGGCCCATGCGGCGCGCGGACGGCGAGCGGCCGCATCGGCGAGCACGCTGCCGATGAATGCGGTGAACGCGGCGACGAACTCCATCGAGTACCGGGCGACGTGCGAGGTCGACAGCCAGTACGCGATCATGAACGTGAGCAGCGCTGCGAACGCGAGTCGGACGTCGTCGCCGCTCCGGCGCCGCAGAGCGCAATACGCGAGCACGCCGGGCGGCAGCAGCAGCAGCATCATCATGAACGACGTGCCGGCTTCGCGAAACTGCCACTCCTGCGTGTCGAACACGATGCCGAACGGGACGGCCGCGTTGCGCGCCGGCCCGCCGCGTCCCGACGCGAGGTCGTTCTCGACGAAGCGCAGGTCGGATCGCGTCCACTTCGGGTCGGCGCCGTGAAACGCGAGGTTCAGCACCGGCGCGATCGGGTCGCCGGCCTGCACGAAGTTCTTCACGTACCACGGGGAGCTCAAGATCAGCAGCGCGGCCACCGCCGCGAGCACGCGCCGGCGCGACGATCCGGCGCGGACGAGCACGGCGACGATCGCGGCGGCGAACACCGCGACGAAGACGGCGAGCGACGTCTTCATGCCGATGAAGAACGCCGCGCACACGATCAGATCCGCGAGGCCGTCACGCGCGTTCGAACGCAATGCGCGAACGAGCGCGAGCGCCGACGCCAAGAAGAACAGGCCGATCGTCAGATCGATCAGCGGGCTCGCCATGTAGCGGAGGAAGGCCGGCGACACCGCCAGCGACACGACGGCGAACGCCGCGATCGCGATCGTCACGGGGCTCGCCGGTGCCGCGCGGCGCTCGCCGCTCGCGGCGACGAAACCGAAGACGCCGAGCGCCGAGACCAGCCCGGTCAGCCAGCTCATCATCGCCGCACCGCCGGAGCGTCCGACCGCGACGAGCCACGTGTAGATCAGGATCCAGTTGTCCGCGTAGAACGTCGGCCGGATGTGGAAGTCGACGACGAGCGCGTGCGCGCGCGCCCAGTCGGTCGCGTACACGAGGTACCCGGTCGTGGCGTCGCTTCCCGAGTCCGGGCGTGCGGCGAGAAGCGCCATCGGCAGCGCGGCCACGTAGATCAGCGCGCTCATCGGCGACGCCGCCGCGCGCCACACGGCGAATCGGCGCGTCCAGAAGCGCGCGGACCACGGCGCATCGCGCCGCAGCGCGAACGCCGCCACCAGCACCACGGCGCAGGCGGCCGCGCCGATTGCGTCGATGCCGCCGACGAGGCCGAGCGCGAACGTCGCGAATCCGATGAGCGCGAACCCGCTCGCGGTTCGGATCGTGATCTCGACCAGGGCGTCGCCGGGCGACGCGGGAGGTTCCGCGTCGGGCGCCCAGAGCACGGAGCCGGCGACGTACGCGCACGCCCAGAACACGTGCACCGTGAACAGCAGCGCGATGCAGAGCTCGATCGCTTTCACCGCGTCACTCCGCGCGCACGCTCCGCACCATCACCGAGAGCGAGCGGCTGTCGCCGCTCACGTGCAGCTCAGCCGGAGACCACGTGTAGCTGGTCGCGATGGCCACGGTCTCGACCCGCGCGAGCGATGCGCGAGCGAGCGCGACGTCGAGCGCATAGACGCCGCTGCGCAGGCCGGTGAAGCGCTTGCGATCGTGCGCGCCGACCGCGATGGTGACGTCGACGGGCCGCCGGTCGTACGGGCCGGCTTCCGGCAGATCGACCGTGACGCGCAGCCTTCGCGCGCGCGCCGGAATCTCGGTACGAAACCGCGCGGTGCGCGCGATCCAGCAGCAGTTCGTCGCATCGCTCGGCGACGTCACGTACAGGCCCGACGCGCGCGCGCTCGCCGCGTCGGCGACGATCACGCCGTCCGGAATGCCGTTGCCGACCTCGCCCACGTCCGTCGGCGGACCGGTGTAGCACGCGCTGCAGAGCAGCGATGCGGCAAGAGCGATCCACCGCGTCACGACGTCAGCGCGTGCTCGCGCGACGCGGCGCGGCCAGCACGCCGAACGCCGCAAGACCGCCCAGCAGCCCGAGCACCGGAAACGCGAACGTCACGAACGCCAGGAGCACGGCGGCGGCCGCGAACAGCAGCATCTCGCGCGTCGCGGAATCCACCGCCGGCACGCGCACGACGCGGACGACGCGTGCCGTCCGAGCCGGCACGCGCGCGGCGGCGCCGCACGCGTAACAGTACGGGCCTCGAAGCGCGGTCCCGCACGCGATGCAGAAGCGCGGCACGCCGGACGGCCGCCCGCCCGTCACGACGTCGGACCGGTGCATGCGTCGCGTTTCGCCGCTCGATCGCGCATGTCCGCCGCACGCACGCGGCGGGACGCAATGGAAACCGGGCGCGGCGCGCAGAATGCAGCGGCGTGAGCGTTCCCGAGACGACACGGCCCGCGGGCGACGCCGACGACGCGCCGCGCGAACCGATCGCGGCGCGAACGTCGAACGTGTACTACGGCGGCGACTACTGGAACGACTTCGAGTCGGTGCGTCGCGAGATGAACCGCCGCATCTCCGGGAACCCGTCGATCGACTTTCGCGCCTACTTTCATCGCCAGGTCGACGGGCGGCGGTTCCGTCGCGCGCTGTTCTTGAACTGCGGC
>Ga0213875_10002497_pt1 | contig 10993 bp, 7 predicted proteins | sample BarmaccomBMRX_R8_FD_160105 | JGI IMG/M metagenome (GOLD analysis project Ga0213875, IMG submission 160105) | Root-associated microbial communities from Barbacenia macrantha in rupestrian grasslands, the National Park of Serra do Cipo, Brazil - RX_R8 | ecosystem: Host-associated > Plants > Roots... | reverse complement strand
GCAAAGTCGCGGATCGCATGTTGGGTATGGCGAAGAGCCTGGAACGCGATCCGCAGGTCGAATCTATCTTGCGCAACCGCAAGGCTGCGCTTGGTCTGCCTGCACATAGCGAACGAAGCATCGGACAATGCTTGAGCGACCTCGTGGGGCGCGGGCGGAGCCGCGGCATCAGTATAGGGATGTGAGGTAGGCCATCCTCATTGTGACACCGAGATCCTCAAATACGCAGGTGGGATCATAGGATCACACCGTTGCCAGCAAATCTATAGAGGCTAAGGGTCCGAACGTTTCTACGTGAGATGGATTCATTTATCGATATTTTTGGCGATCCTTCCGTACTGTCAGGTCTTTATGACATTCCGCGGGAAGGCTTCTCCACATTCCCTCATCACATTCACGGAGAGATGCGCCTTTACTCCACATCAATTAGCATCGCGCTAAATGACCTCCTGACTCATCGACTTATCCGTGCTCTTACTTAGGTTCGAATGCCGCTGATTTCTTCAAGATCCAAAGGTGGTTGCTTAAGGCCGCGGAAGCAATACTACCGCGCAGGTGAAATGCGCGGCCAAACCGTCGCAAAGCGCGCACTCAAGTACGGGCAAGCGCCCGTTCGATAGCGAGCAGCAGGATGCTCATTGATCGTGAGTGCACCGTGCTGCCGCCAACGGCGGCGAGAGTCGGCGGAGAGACGCTAGCGGTCCGATACGAGATCAGCGCATCTAGTCCCGGGGAGCATCGCTCGTTGATAGAAGTGGAAGGTCGTCTCATGTCAAACCCCGAAAGGATCATCCGCCTGAAGACCGTGCTCGATCGCACCGGCCTTTCCCGCTCCACTCTGTATCGCAAGATGAACGAAGGGAGCTTTCCCGGACGCGTGCCGATCAGCATCCACGGCACTGGCTGGTACGAATCCGCTGTCAGCCGCTGGATCGCCGATCCGAAAGGTTATTGTGACGGAAAAGCCCAGAGCTGATCAGCCCGGCGCGAGCGAAAAGCGAGCCCGTGCGACCGCTGGTGTAGCCTCCAAAGCGTGGGGACGGCGATCTCCCGCGCCGGATCAAATTGGAGTATGGCCGGAACGTAGCCCTCGAGTTAGCGCGCAATTAAGCCGCGCTTCTTAGCGTGGCGCAGCGGGAGCTGAACCGCCCGTTCCCCCGCTCTGATCGAGGATGATGGCGCGGAACGGCCCGTTGCTTTTTGCGTCCTTCCATCATCCCCCTTGATGACGCTGCCGATGAGGCTAGTCCCCATGCAGCCCTGACACGTTAAGCCTGGTAAGGTCTTGGTAAGCCGGCGTAACCGGGGCGACACGCAAATGCTTTTGAACTTGTCGGCGTCGCCCTCGCCGTGCAAACGTCATCAGTACAGTGTGGGGCGAGCGCACGCGCATGCTCGAACCGGCGCGGACGCACATCGGCGCGAGCGCCAGATACACCAGCCCTCTGCTCATGTCCCGTCAGGTACCCAGCGCGACGCTCTTCTGCCCGAGCGCGCTGGCGATGAGGTCGATACGGGCTCCCTCGGAGGCACCGCAAGCGCAACGATCGCGGCAACTAGTCCAATCGCCGCGTCAGCGCGTGGCACTTGCCGGAATGAGCAGCCAACCTGCGCCCTGCCTCACCGCACTCACATCCAGCAGCGGTTGGAGCCTTCGCATAAGCGCCTCGCGGCCGCCAGCGACCACAATCACGCCCGTAAAGGCGCGATCGGCGATGACTGGTGAAACCCGCAACGGCAGTCCGCTGGTCGCGTATATCTGCGCGGCGACCTCGGCGAGGCATCGGCCATTGAAGCTGAGCCGCGCCTCGCGCCATTCCGCGACGTCAGCCGGCTCGATGTGGCTGCGGCTCGGCACCGCGGTGCCATCCGGATCGCGCAATCGATCGCCCGCACCAAGCCGCAGCGCATCTCCCTCCGGTTTGTATCGCACCGCACCGGACGCAACGGACACCTCGGTGGCCGCGCCGCGACGGCTGACGTCGAACACCGTGCCAAGATCCTCAATGCGCGCTGTGCCAACGCGCACTTCAAAGCCGTGGCGCGGGTCGTGGACCACGGTGAACAGCGCCTCCCCGCTCGCCAGCTCGGCCTTACGGGGGTCGCGTCGGTCGAGCAGCACCCTGCTATCGCCGGCCAGCTCGATCCGTGTTCCGTCGGCAAACGCGACGCTGCGCGTCTCCCCAGGCGCGGTGGTCACGGCATAGGTCGCCGGCATGGCGGTGAGCACCGCGATGCCGCCGCCAGCTACGGCGAGACCCGCGGAGAGGCCACTCATCCAATAGCGCCAGCGCGACTGTGAACCCGGCGCGAGACGATCGGCCGCCGATTTAGCGTGTTTAAGTTCGGCGGAGATTTCCCTGTCCGATGTTGGGCGCGTGCGCATCCGGTCCGCGGCATCCGCATCGATCGCCGCCAGCCGTTCGTACGCGGCTGCATGTTCCGCATCGCGCTCCAACCAGAACGTGAAAGACTGCCAATCCTCAACCGGCGCATCGCGCAGCCGAATGATCCAGCCCACCGCCTCATCGTCAGCCGCCGGCATTGCTCGAACCTCCGGAATCGAGACGTTCTCGCTCCGCCTCAACCGCATCCTCCGCCCGCAGCGTGCCCAGTATTTGGTACGTCTTGCGCAACTGCTTCTCGATCGCGCTGATGCTGATTCCTTGCTCAGCCGCGATTTGGCCGTGGCTGACGCCATCAATGCGGAAACGCCGCAGTATCGACGCCGTCCGACTGCCGAGCGCGTCGATGCCGGTCGATCTCGGCCAACCGCTCTCGGGAGAGAAGCTGGCGCTCGATGGAAGGCTGTTCGTGCGCTTCGCCGCCGCTGGCGTTCCAGCTCCGCTCTCGATCGCGCCGCCGCGACGCGGCACGATGATGATCGATCATCAGATTATTCGCCATCCGATAGAGATAGGCCAACGGATCCGCGACCGGGCCCTGACCGCCCGCTCCCAGCTTCATCCAGAGTTCCTGCGCAATATCCTCGGCGTCGGAGCCAGCTCCCCGCGCGCGCAAAAAGCGTTCTAGCGCAACGCGGTTCGTCATAGACACTGCCAGCAGGCCATTAGCCGCCACTGCAACCAACCCCGGCCAATCTGTATAATCGCTGCTCGATCGCCGCCACACCTGCGGGGTAATGTGCAACGCACGTCTCTCGGTAGGTGGCCGATTGTTAGTACACGGCTGACGACAGCGGTGGCGGCAGCGAGTGCGTTCAGCCGGCCAACAAAAAGGGCCGCAAGAACGCCGTCCTCGAGGGGCCAAGAAGTGCGGGCGCAACGATCGCCGCACGCGCCGCGGCAATAGCAACGACAATGCCCTGCGCAGCGCACGAATGGGACGAAGATCCATATGGCCGCCGCTCGTATGCCGCCAACAGCTCAGTGCAAGAGGCGCTCGCCCGAGCATCCGCGCGAGCGATCCCGCATTGGCAGTCTAGCCCGCAGTTCCACAGCTCGACTTACGCACTGGAAAATATCTTTCATTCCACACGACTCCGGAACTGCCGCTCCAGGAATGGACGTGACGCCTGTCGCTGATAAAAGCCTCATCTCCGGTCTTCGTGCGGCGGCGGAGCGGACCCATGCCTGCGTCGATTGAGCACGCTATGATAGGCGCGCTCGACTGCAGCGTTAACGACAGGCCAGTTGTAGCGCTTCCTGACCTGCCACGCCGCTGCGCCAAAGGCTCTACGGCGCTCGTCATTGAACACGATCGCCGCAATCGCCTGAACAAATGTCAGTCACTAAACCGACCAGCTTTCCAGCGCCCTGGCCATCGACTATGAACATCTCTCGAAAGCATAAACAATATTCGCGCTCTCTCCAGGCGGCGATGGTCTGCACGTCCGCTTTGCGACGATCCGGTCCGCGCCAAGATAAATCCACAATTTTGTGGACTTGTTCGGCCTACGCCGGGCGCCACTCAGCTGGATCCGCGCTGACAAGGCGCGCAGGTTCCGAGCGAGTGTTTCAGCGCTACTACAGGTACGGCAGAATTGACGGAGTACGGCAAGGGGGCCACTGCCATGTCAATCTTGGTCCCGAGGTTCAGCGCGGCGGTAACCGCGTGCATTCCCGAGGCGACCGCGAAACCGCGGACGCGCCATTGCTGCTGCGGGATTCTCAAATCACCGGCGTCATATTCAACTGAGGCCCTTTGCCTCGCATCAATTGATAGCGGGAATGCTCGGTATGCGTAATCGCCGCCACAGCGAAGGCGGGGCTGTGGCTCCGGGCAGATGCTTCGAGATGCGCGGGTTAAGCTGCACAAGCATGGCCTCGGACGCGGGTCGACTCGGAAGCGGAAAGCTGGTGGGGCCTGCACATCAACTTACGTGGCGCGCTGCGCCTGAGCGGATTGCCTGGTACGACCAGGGTCAGCCAGCGAAGTTTTTTAATCAGAACAGCATTCGCTCATGTGCGGCATAGCGGGCTGGTTCCGACGCCAGGCACGTCCCGTTCCCGACGCGGTCGTGCACGGAATGTGCGACCTGATCGTCCACCGAGGTCCCGACGATCGCGGCGTTCTCGCCGAGGGTGACTTCGGCTTCGGCATGCAGCGCTTGAGCATCGTCGACCTCGATGGCGGGCACCAGCCGATGTCAACGTCTGACGGCGCGTTATCGATCGTGTTCAACGGCGAGATCTACAATCACCTTGACCTTCGACGGGCTCTTGTCGGGCACGGCTATGAGTTCAAGACGCATTCCGACACCGAGACGGTGCTTGCCGCGGCCGCCATCTGGGGCGACGACGCTTGGGCGAAGCTCGAGGGAATGTTTGCGATCGCAATCTGGGATCGGAACAAGCGTGAACTGACGCTTGTCCGCGATCCGTTGGGAATCAAGCCGTTATATCTGACGCAGCAGCATGGCGGCCTCGCCTTTGCATCCGAGCTCAAAAGTCTTCGCATCCTGCCTGATCATGAATTTTCGATTGAAGAGCGCGCAGTCCACGACTTCTTCAGCTTCGGGCACGTGCGCAGACCGCGATCAATCTACCGTGAGGTCACCACGCTCGCTCCCGGTTGCTTCCTGAAGATCGGCCCGATGGGTGAGGCGCAATTAAAGCACTACTGGGCACCGGCCTTTCGTCAAGGGGAACGCGTGGCCGTGGCGGAGTGGATCGAGCAGATGCGGTCCGCGCTGCTCGAATCGACGAAGCGTCACATGCAGGCCGATGTTCCGGTGGGAGCGTTTCTCTCTGGAGGGGTCGACTCCTCCGCGGTGCTCGCGGCAATGGTCAGATCAACCGATCAGCCGATTACTGCGTTCACGATTGGCTATCCGGGCGCCGGCATTGACGAGAGTCGTGCCGCCCATCAGATCGCAACTCATCTTGGCTGCAAGCACTTGGTGCTGCCACTGGCCGTCGAGACCGCCTATCAGGCGCTTCCTGACGTCCAACGTTGCTTCGATGAACCTTTTGCGGACATGGCTGCCATTCCGACCTGGTATGCCTCAAAGCTCGCGCGGCAGCATGTAAAGGTCGTTCTGTGCGGCGAGGGCGGCGACGAACTTTTTGCGGGTTACAAGCGCCATCGCAACGCGCGTCTGATATCGCAGTATCGGCCATTGCTGCGCGCGCTTCAGCCTTTCGCAAGTACAGCCGCGCGACTCCCTACGGGTAGTTCCGTTCATCTCAACTACCTGCGCCATCACATCCGCAGGCTAGGCGAGCTGTTGCAATTGCCCGACGGCTATCAGCAATTTTTTGCCGCAACACAGATCAGCCAGCATGCCACTCGGATGCAACTCTATGGTCAAGGAGTGCTCACGCGCTTCGAAACGAACGATGCGTTTTCACGACTGGAAGCCGAGCACTTCGGAGACGCGGAGAACAGCTTAAGCGCGCTTGATCAAATTCTGGTCGCGGAACTGACGCTCAACATGCCATCGGCGATGCTCACGCGGCTTGATCGAGCCAGTATGGCCCATTCGCTCGAAGCCCGCGTGCCGCTCTTGTCCCACAAACTCGTCGACTGGGCCCTTACCGTGCCGAACGCGCTGAAACTGCGCCGTGGGACAGGCAAATATCTGCTGCGCCGTGCGATTGAGCCTTGGCTTCCGCGGGGAGTCGTCGATCGGCCAAAGCAAGGATTTCAGATGCCGCTTGCAGCTTGGTTTCGCGGGCAGTTCGGCATCGTGGCGCGAGAAACCTGGTTCGACAGCGGCGCCGCCTTGAGCGGCTATGTCGATAATCGCGAGGTCGAAAGGCTGTTCGCGGAGCATCGGCGCGGCGAGGCGAACCACAGCCGCATGCTCTACGCTCTCGCCATTTTCGCGCTTTGGTGGCGTGATACCCGTCCGGCTCCGCTTACGCTGAGCGCCGATGCCGCCTAACCGAGACGAACGCGCGCCGCGCGTCAGCTTCATTTTGCACAGCTTTGATCGAGGTGGAAGCGGCCGCGTGGCGGCCTATCTGGCCACCGGGTTCGCAGCGCACGGTCTCAACACCGAGCTTGTCATCATCGCGCGAGGTGGGGAAGCGGAAGGCGCTATCCAGCCGCTGATAAGCACGAGTGTCGCGATCCAGTTCCTTGGCGATCACGGCTTCACGCGGCCGTTCGATCTCCTCCGTCGCTTGCCCGCGCTTGTTCGATCGCTGCGCTTCACCGATCCCGACGTGGTTGTCGCCGCAGCGAACAATGTCGCCTTAATCACGGCTGTTGCGCTCCGCTTTGCCGGCCTTCGCGCAACGCGGCTGTACATAAAGACGACCAACCCTATCGCCTCTTCTCGCCACCGCGGCCTCGTGCGCGCGCTCCGGCGCTACACCTACCGATTTGCTTTCCGCCGTGCGACTGCAGTCTGGACGCTTAGCGCCGATGAAAGTCGCGAAATGCGGGAGGGGTTTGCAGAGTTCTCGCGCCTTTTCCGCGACGTGGCCAACCCCTATGTCACTCCCGCCATGTTAGCCGCGCCGACGGTACAAGCGCCCGTGCGGCCGACCGCGTTAGTCGTGAGCGTCGCCCGATTGACGAGGCAGAAGCGCCTCGACCGGCTCATCGCCGCGTTCGAACATGTGCGAACCCCCGGTGCGCGACTGCTGATCCTCGGTGAGGGCGAAGATCGAGCGGCGCTGCAATCGATGATTGATCGGCTCGGCCTTGGGGCTCGGGTTGCGATGCCAGGCTTTTCCAATGACATTCCGCAGATCCTTCACAGCGCCCAGCTCTTTGTGCTGACGTCTGCCTACGAAGGCTTGCCAGCGGTTGTGTTGGAAGCGATGGCAGCCAACTGTCCGGTGCTCAGCACCGATTGCTTTCCGGCGGCGCGGAGCTTGCTGGAGCAAGCGGAGGGTTGTGCGATCATCGAAGATCCCTCGCCAGTGCTTCTCGCTGCGCAAATCGATCTTCACCTGACGCAATCGCGGCCTACCGCTCTTCGGTCGATCGCGGAGCGCTATTCGATTGAAAACGGTGTTCGTAGCCACCTCGAAGCGCTCAACGGCTAAGGCGGATCTGCGGCGATGACGATCAACGGTGGGGGGCGCATCGATGCGCTATCAAGGCCGGCCGCTACCACTGTTATACGTCGTCTCGGTCGCAATGCCGGCTGGATCCTGAGCGGTCGCGGTGTTTCGGGAATCGTCAGCCTCTTTTATCTCGCGATCGTTGCTCGAGCGCTCGGCCCGCGCCAGTTCGGTACGTTCAGCCTGGTGCTATCTTACACAGGCGGCCTCGCGGCGCTCGTGACATTTCAGACGAGCTATGCGGTCATCCGCTTCGGTTCGATCCATCTCGCCGCCGGGGAAAATGATCGACTGGCGAACTTGCTTGGCGGACTGGCGTTGCTCGACGTCGCTGCCGCGCTCTTCGGCGCGCTGATCGCGATCGCTGCAGTTCCTTTTGTCGGTCCGCTGCTGGGTTGGTCTGCCTCAGAGCAGCATTATGCTGCTGCCTTCTCGGTCATTCTGCTTCTCTCGTCCGGCGCAACCGCAACCGGAATGCTTCGCTTGTTCGACCGGTTCGACCTTCTCGCAGCGACGGAGACCGTCGGTCCGCTCATTCGCCTGATCGGCGCTTGCGTCTGCTGGCTGCTGGGCGCGCGGCTACCTGGTTTTCTCACGGTTTGGGCGCTCGCGCTAGCTGGCGAGGCGACCGCCGGCTGGGCTGCGGCCTTGTGGATCAAGCGGACGCCGCTCGTTTGTGGCCCCCGTTCCATTCGCAAGATGAGCGCAGAAAACGACCGCATTGGTTCCTTTCTTCTCCATAATAATATGGTGGTATCGCTATCGCTTGTTTGGGAGCATGCCGGTACGATCATGCTCGGCGCCGTCATTGGACCTGCGGCCGCTGGTGGATATCGATTGGCCAGCAAGCTCACCCTTGCCCTCGGCAAACCCGTTGAGTCTATTACCCGCGCACTCTATCCGGAACTTGCCCGTCTCGCAGTCAGCGATGATCGGGAGACGCTGATCACGGTCAGTCGCCGGATAACAATGATGGCCCTTGCGATCGCGATGGTAGTGATGCTGGTCGCGGCGTTGTTTGGTCGCGATTTGCTGTGGCTGCTTTATGGCCGTGCCTATATTTTCGCGGCGAAAACGCTGTTCCTGCTCGCGATTGCGGCCGGACTCAACCTAGGAGGCGTCGCTCTTGAGCCCATACTCAATGCGCATGGACTGGCAGGCAGCGTCCTGCTGTCGCACGCTGTTGCCGCGTTGGTGCTGCTCGCTCTTCTCGCCTGGTTCGTACCCAGCTACGGCGCCGTCGGCGCTGGTTTGGCGATGATCGGTGCGACGCTGGTGCTGCGCGCCGCGACTACATTTCTGGTTCGACGAATGCTGCGTCAAGACGAAATGGTATCACTGTAGATGAACTTGGCGTCCAGCTAGCTCGGCGATCGTGGCAACATGTGAACGTAACGCAGTGTCGGTTCGATAAGGCAGCGCAAGGCGGCGTAGTACTTCCCGATCGCTCTGTGTTCGCAACGCTGCCGCCATTGCTTCGGCAAAGGCATCGACATCATGCCGCTCCACGACAGCGCAAGGGGGCGCATCAGCAAGCAATGCCCGAGCACCATCGAAACAGTTCGTCGTAACCACCGGCACCCCGCAAGCGAGCGCCTCGAGCACGACAGCGGGAAAGCCCTCATAGTCTGAGGAGAGCGCGAGGAGGTTGGCGCCCGCCAACCAAGGCGAGACGTTCTCCACGAAACCCGGCATGTGCACGCGCCCCGCCAATTCCAATTCATTGACACGTGTCTGCAGCTCGCCCCGTAGGGGTCCGTCGCCCAAGAGCACCAATTGCACGTCCGGCACATTGAGCCGCGCAAATGCGTCGAGAAGCCGATCAAAGCGCTTCTGCGGCATCATGCGTCCGCAGGCGACGATGCGCGGCGATCGGTCATTTCGCGCCGCGGTCATGATTTCGAGCATCTCGTCGGTGACATAGGGATTGGGGAGCGTGACAATGCGGTCGCAAAGTTCGCTATAAAGATCACACAAAGTGTCGCGCTCAGCATCGGAAAGCGTGATCACGCGGTCGTAGAGTCCTAGCACGAAGCGATAGAGCCGCTCGCGATACGCAATTCTAGGCGCCCCCCAGTCTCGCGGCCGCACCACAGGATTGGTGAATTTGAGCGCGACACGATGGCGAAGGCCTTGACCCCTGCGCGCGGCCAATCCGGTCACCAGCCCCATGTTGTTGCTGCTCGCCAACACGACGTTCGGACGCCAATGAGCGACCTCACGCCGCAGGAAGAAATATCCACGCACGAGCTCCAGATGCCGAGAGCGCAGGGCAGGACCGGCACGACGGATCTCGACCCGTGGATCGAGCAGCTGAAGCAACGCGTCCTCACCCTCGCCCTCGTCCCGAAGTATCGCTAACCACGTCGACATACCGGCGTCAGCGAGCGCGTTAGCAACAAGTATGGCAACCCGATCTGCACCACCAAGACTGATACGGTGGATTGTAACGAGGACGCGGTTTGGATTAGACACCATTTGATCTCAAGACAGCATCGTACGGCAGTTCGGCTCAGTCACGTCCTCGGGACAAATTGAAACGCATGGCCTGCTGCTGCCGCTCCCGGGACGGCCGGAATGATCGACCTCGCTCGGGATACTTGTGCAAGTGATCAACCGCATCCAATAGCACTCGCTTACTCATATCCACATGCGCATGCGACGAGACCGGTATGTGTGAGACACTAGCGATCACCCGCGCCGCACGTTCCGACGAAAGCATTTTGGGATCGATATCGAAACTATTTTGGAAAAGCAGTTTCTGTACCTTGGCGAAATGGGAACCATGCGTTTCGATCGCCTGCTCGAGCCCCTCCCCAAGGCGGCCAACCTCGCTGATCACAGGCCCAGCTTGCCAATGGATGAAGTTGCGATCATTGGCCCAGTCCGTCACACCATTGGCGTCAAGGAAGAGGCACGGTCGGGGAGTCCGGAGGAACTCATAGACTTGGCTGCTGACGTCACCGATATAGATATCAGCCCGGTCCGTGTAAGACATCGTCGTGCACGCCCGGCTGCCTAGATCTATGTGGATATTCTCTGCGCTGAGGTGGCGTTTAGATATTTTCCCCGGCCACCCGAACGCGAGCGGGTCGATCGAAATCACCAGTGGGCGTTCGAAGAGCATCACATGCGGTGCGAAAATCAGTCGGTACTCAGGGTGTTCTGCAAACCAATCGAGAACGGCGCGCCCCATCTTATACCACGATGACAGGTGCGGCGTAGCGTGTGGGTTATAGAGGACGATCGGGCGGTCGTCGTCCAACGCACTCAGTACCGTCGGCTGCGTCGCCAGATCGAACTTTGGATAGCCAACGATGCTGATCTTGCGGTTGTCGGCACCTGTTTCGGTGACCAGGCGGCTCTGGATTTTCTCTCCCGAAACGAGGATGTGATCGAACTCGGCGCTTGTCCGGTTGAAGCCTACCGCGCGATCACCCGCGCCGTGACGCGTATGGATGATTTTAAGAGCCGTCATTCCATAGCGTGACTTGAGGACGAGCGAGGTCTTC
>Ga0213875_10002496_pt1 | contig 10996 bp, 12 predicted proteins | sample BarmaccomBMRX_R8_FD_160105 | JGI IMG/M metagenome (GOLD analysis project Ga0213875, IMG submission 160105) | Root-associated microbial communities from Barbacenia macrantha in rupestrian grasslands, the National Park of Serra do Cipo, Brazil - RX_R8 | ecosystem: Host-associated > Plants > Roots... | reverse complement strand
TCATCACCCGGCAGAATGAAGTTCCCGGCGCCCTCGGGGCCACGGGCTGATCCGCGCTCACCGCCGCGGCCTACGCCTGCAGGATGACGACCGGGACGGCCTGGCGGTTTACGGTTGATGTGTGCGCACGAACCTGGACGCTCCGGCCGCACGGCAGCGGCCGCCACTGACCAAGCGGCTCAGTCCCCGGTACTGGACCACGCTGGACTACCTCGCCGCTGCGCTGATCGGGCTCATCCTGCTCGCGTTCATGCGGCGCACCGCCATCCAGCTCGTCGTCACCTCCGACGGCCTGGCGGCGCACCGCACGCTGCCGCTGGCCTGGCCGCTGGTGGCGCTCATGGTCCTGGTGACGGTGATCGCGGTGGCCACGCGGCGCCGCCACCCCGTGCTCACCCTGTGGGTGCTGCTCGCCGGATCACTGGCCGCGACCTTGCTGACCACCCCCAACAACGGCACGCTGGTCTTCTACTTCCTGCCGATCGCCTACGTGCTGTACCTGGTGGCGGCGACCTACGAGCACCGGCGCGCCGCCATCCGTGTCGGCGTGGCCGTGCTCGCCACCGTGGTGGCGGACGCGGTCCTGGTGTCGCTGGCCGGCGGAGGCCTGCTGGGCCACGGCGAGCTCGTCGTCGTCCTGCTGGGCCTGGCCATCGTCTGGAGCAGCGGCTACATCGTCCGGCAGCGGCGCCGGTACGCCGTCAGCCTGCAGGACGAGGCGGCCAGCAAGGCGGTGGCGGTTGAGCGCCTGCGCATCGCCAGGGAACTGCACGACGTGATCGCGCACAGCATGAGCGTCATCGCGGTGCAGGCCGGCTACGGCCAGTACGTCATCGACAGCCAGCCCGCCGGTGCCCGGGAGGCGCTGGACGCCATCCAGGCGACCAGCCGGGAAGCACTGGACGAGATGCGCCGGATGCTCGGCGCCCTCCGTCAGGCCGATGACGACGGGCGTACCGGTACTGGCGATGGCGGACCGGCCGCCCGTTCGGCCCATCACGGCGACGGGGCTCCGCTGTCCCCCGCGCCCGGCCTGGCCAGCCTGGACCGCCTGGTAGCGCGCACCGCCAGCGCTGGGGTCCAGGTCGACGTGCGGCGCTACGGGACGCCGCGGGACCTGCCCGCGAGCATCGACCTGTCCGCTTACCGCATCGTCCAGGAGTCGCTGACCAACGTGGTCAAGCACGCGCGAACCAGCTCGTGCCAGGTGCTGATCGGCTTTGGCCCCGATGAGCTGGTGCTGGAGGTGACCGATGACGGCGCGGGCGCGCCCGCGCTGGCGAACGCGGGCGTCCTGGCCGGCGCCGGCCTCTCCGGCGGCGGCCGGGCCGAGGCTGGGCTGGCCGCGAGCGGGCTGGCCGATGCCGGGCTGGCGGGCGCCGGTGAAGGCACTGCCCCGGCCTGGCGCGGCGCCGATGGCCTGGGCGGCGGCCACGGCATCATCGGGATGCGGGAACGGATCAGCCTGCTCGGCGGGGAGTTCACCGCCGGGCCGCGCCCCGGTTACGGCTTCGGTGTCCGCGCGCGTATCCCGCTGCCGGCTGGCCAGGCCTGATGCAGCCGCTGCGGGTGGTGGTCGCGGACGACCAGGCCCTAGTGCGGGTGGGGTTCTGCGGGATCATCACGGCCACACCAGGTTTCGCCGTGGTGGGCGAGGCCGGCAACGGCGCCGAGGCGGTCCAGGCGGCGCGGCAGGCCAAGCCGGACGTCCTCTTGATGGACGTGCGCATGCCGGTCATGGACGGCATCGAGGCCACCAGGCAGATCACCGCGAGCACGGACGTCCGGGTCCTCATCCTGACCACCTTCGACCTGGACGAGTACGTCTTCGCGGCGCTGCGGGCGGGAGCGAGCGGGTTCCTGCTCAAGGACACCCTGCCGACGGACCTGCTGACCGCCATCCGGGTCGTGGCCGCCGGTGACGCGCTGCTCGCCCCGAGCGTGACGCGCCGCCTGATCGGGGAGTTCGCCCGCTTCTCCGCCGCGGCCAGCCCGGCACAGGCTCCGCCGGCCGCGCAGCCCGGCCCGTCCGGGCCTGCCGGCCCGCCGGGGTCAGCCAGCCCGGGCCGCACCCGGCTGGCCCAGCTGCTCACCGAGCGCGAGCACGAGGTGCTGACGATGGTGGCCCGCGGGCTGTCCAACGCGGAGATCGCCGAGCAGCTGACGATCAGCCCAGCCACGGCCAAGACGCACGTGGCTCACCTGCTGACCAAACTAGACGCCAGGGACCGCATCCAGCTGGTGATCCTCGCCTACCAGACCGGGCTGGCCCGCGGCTAGCACGGCGCGGCGGCTGGTGGGTCCGGCGGCAGGTGGGTCCGGCGGCTAGTGGGAGAAGTGGCCTCGGTAATACTCGAAGACGAAGCCGATCGACGCGAACACGGTGGCCAGCATGCCGATGAGGAACAGCCACCAGCCGACCGCGAAGCCGAGCGCCGTCGTCGCGGCGGCCAGACCCAGGAACAGCGGCCACCAGCTGTGCGGGCTGAAGAAGCCGATCTCGCCGGTGCCCTGCTCGATCTCGGCGACATCATCGTCCTCGGGACGCTTAGGCAGGCGGCGCCCGGTGAACAGGGTGTAGAAACCCGTCAGGATGGCGAGCCCGACGGCTAGCGCCAGCGCGGTCGTCCCGGTCGGCTCCTTGGAGACGTACCAGTAGACGATGTCCGCGCCGCCGAAGAAGATCCCGCAGCCCAGGAACAGCCAGCCTTCGACCTTCATGCTGTCAACTCCCTACCTGCTTGCGCTCATCCCCGACGGGCGGCAGCTCCTGGTCGAGCCCGCGCGAGACCCGGCCCCACTTGATGTCGGGGTAATGCGCCTCGAACGCGGGCCGCTCGGACCGGATCCGCGGTATCCGGTAGAAGTTGTGCCGCGGTGGCGGGCAGGATGTCGCCCACTCCAGCGAGCTGGCAAAGCCCCACGGGTCTTCCTCGGTCACTCGCACACCGCTGCGCCAGGTGATGTACACGTTCCAGAAGAACATCAGCACCGACAGGGCCAGCAGCCAGGATCCGACGGTGGAGATGACGTTGAGCGTGGTCACGTTGCCGGGCAGGTCGGGGTAGTTCGCGATGCGCCGCGGCATGCCCTCGACACCCATCCAGTGCTGGACCAGGAAGGTCATGTTGAACCCGATGAACATGACCCAGAACTGGACCTTGCCGAGCCGGCTGTTGAGCATGGTGCCGGTCATCTTCGGCCACCAGAAGTAGAACCCGGCGAACATCTCGAACAGCACGGTGCCGGCCAGCACGTAGTGGAAGTGCGCCACCACGAAGTAGGAGTCGGACACAGCGAAGTCCAGCGGCGGCGAGGCCAGGATGATGCCGGTGATGCCGCCGAACAGGAACGTGATCAGGAAGCCGACCGAGTAGAGCATCGGCGGCTCGAAGGTGAGCTGCCCCTTCCACATCGTGCCGATCCAGTTGAAGAACTTCACCCCGGTCGGGACGGCGATCAGGAACGTCATGAACGAGAAGAACGGCAGCAGCACGGCCCCGGTGGTGAACATGTGGTGCGCCCACACCGTCATCGACAGGCCGGCGATCGCGATCGTGGCGGCGATCAGCGTCTTGTAGCCGAACATCGGCTTGCGGCTGAACACCGGGAAGATCTCGGTCGCGATACCGAAGAACGGCAGCGCCAGGATGTAGACCTCGGGGTGGCCGAAGAACCAGAACAGGTTCTGCCACAAGATCGCCCCGCCGCTGGCGGCGTCGAAGACGTGCGCGCCGAGGCGGCGGTCGATTTCCAGCACCAACAGCGCCGCGGCCAGCACCGGGAACGCCATCAACACCAGCATCGAGGTCAGCAGCGCGTTCCAGGTGAAAATGGGCATCCGGAACATGGTCATGCCCGGGGCACGCATGCAGAAAATCGTGGTGACGAAGTTGACCCCGCCCAGGATGGTGCCGAACCCGGACAGTGTCAGGCCCATGATCCACATGTCGGCGCCGATCCCCGGCGAGTAGAGCGCGCTGGTCAGCGGGGAGTAGGCGTACCAGCCGAACGACGCCGAGCCGCCCGGCGTCAGGAAGCTGAACAGCAGGATCAGGCCGCCAAACGTGAACAGGTAGTAGCTCAGCAGGTTCAGCCGGGGGAACGCCACGTCGGGCGCGCCGATCTGCAGCGGGACGAGCTCGTTCGCGAACCCGATGAACAGCGGGGTGGCGAACAGCAGCAGCATCAGCGTGCCGTGCATGGTGAACAGCTCGTTGTACTGCTGGTCGGAGATGAAGTGCACGTTCGGCCCGATGAGCTGGATCCGCATCATCAGGGCCATCACGCCGGCGCACAGGAAGAAGAAGAACGACGTGATCAGGTACATGTGCCCGATGATCTTGTGATCGGTCGAGGACAGCCAGCCCGCCACGACGTTGCCCTTACGCGCGGTCGCGGGGGTGGTGTAGACGACGGGTACCTGTTCTACCGTGCTCACTGCGTACTCCCGGATGAGCTCTGAGCCGCCTGCTGAGCGGCCATGTACGCCTGGAACTGCTGGGGTGTCACGACCTTCAGCGTAAACAGCATCTTGCTGTGGTAAAGGCCGCACAGCTCGCTGCAGTGCCCGATGTAGGTCCCCGTCTGCGTCGCGGTGACCTGGAAATGGTTCGGGTGGCCGGGAATCACGTCCCGCTTGAACAGGAACTCCGGCACCCAGAAGGCGTGGATGACATCTTCGGAGGCCAGGTTGAACCTGACCGTCTCACCCTTGGGAATTTCCAGCACCGGCAGCGTCCCGTAACCGTACATCGCCCCGGTGTTGGTGACGTGGTACTGCGGGTAGTTGAACTGCCAGCTCCACTGGAAGCCGAGCACGTTTACCGTCACGTCCGGCTTGGCCGACAGCTTGTCGATGTAGTTCTCGTCCCTCGCGGTGAAGTAGAACAGCACCGCGATCAGCACGAACGGCACGGCCGTGTACATGATCTCGATCGGCATGTTGTAGCGCGCCTGCGGCGGCAGCTTGTTGACACCCTTGCGCTTGCGGTGGAAGATCACCGCCCACAGGATCAGGCCCCAGACCAGAACGCCGACGAGCAGACCCGCGATCCACGAACCCTGCCAGAGGGTGAGGACGGTCTTGCCCTGATCGGTGATCGGGTTGGGAAATCCCAGCCGGGTCAAGGTGTCGTTCGTGCAGCCGGTCAGGCCGAGGACCAAGAGGGCCAGCGCGACCGTCATACCCGTCGCGCGCGTCAGCCGCGCGTGGCGGGACCTGGACCTTCTCGGGCCCGGTTCGGCGTTGTCGGTAGTCAAGGCGAGGGCCTTCCTCGGTTCTGCTACAACGTGTCGTGCAAACAGTATCGCGCACCGGCGGCGGCCCTTCTACGACCCCACGGGTTTGGGTCATCTTTTGCCGATCTCGCGGCCTGGGCGCGTATGTGACCCGGCCGCGGGCATCATGGAGGCGTGCGAGTGTGCTCATGAGCGGGCGCCGGATCCGGCTGTTCGGCCGGGCGGCGACCAGCCCTCCAGACCCGCCAGCGGCCGGTTCTGCCCCGGCCAGGACCGAACGGGCGGCGATCAAGCAGGTCGCGCCGGTCGGCCCGGCTCCCGCGCTGACCATCGACGCCCTAGGCCGCAAGTGCCCCATCCCCATCATCATGCTCGCCGAGCAGATCAGGGACGTCCCGCGGGGCGAGATCGTGGCCGTGCTTGCGGACGATCCGGCCGCCTACACCGACATCCCGTCCTGGTGCATGATGAAGGCGCAAGAGTTCGCCGGGCACGCCGAGCTGCCCAGTGGCGGCTGGGCGCTGTACATCCGCCGCACCCTGTGACCTCGGCGGTCAGCTGCGGCGCTTAGGCCACTCAGGTCGCCCTGAAGCGCTCGGTGAAGCGTGGGTCATCCTCCCACCATGGCCGGGCTTCTTCCGGCTGTGCGGGCTCGTCCGGGCTGCCCTGAGCCTGGCTTGCGGCCCCCGGCGCCGCCGTCGCGGTCGTGGTCGTGGCGAGCTGGGCGTCCCGCGCGTCGAGCTCGGCGTCGATCCTGGCCGCGTCCGACTCGTCCTCGCGCATCAGCTGGATCAGCTGGACGGCCAGGAACGGCAGTCCGACCAGGTCGCCGAGGATCCACAGCACTCCCCCGCCCAGGACCTGGTCGGTCTGCAGGCTGGGACCCCAGGGCCGCGCCAGCGCGTGGTACCAGTCCGCGCCGAGCAGGTTCTGGTCCGCGATGACGGCAAGCCCGAGGAAGGCGTCCCCGATCACCTCGGCGCCGGTGATCCACATGGACACGCCGTAGGAGTACTGCTTAGGGACCGGGTCGACCCGCAGCAGGGTCCAGAAGAACACGTAACCCGGCGCGAGCAGGGCCAGGAAGGTCAGCTCGCGCACCGTGCCGCTGTGGAACACCGCGGTGTACCAGCCGGTGAAGTACATCACGAACGGCACGCCGACCAGGGCGAAGGTGGTGATCGCGGGGAAGGTGACGATGCGCGCCGGACGGGACCGGATCACCGCCTCCAGTTGCGCGCCCGCATCTGGGAACACCGCGACGAACAGCGAGATGGGGCGGCCGAGGGCCAGGAAGAGCGGCACGAGCAGCACCAGCAGCACCGTCTGCACCGCCCGTGCGTAGAACAGCACCGGCTGGTAGACCGCCACCCAGGACATCGTGGCGATGACCAGGAACCCCAGCCCCAGGCCGAGGAACCAGATCCGGCGGGCCAGCGGCCAGTCCCCGGTGCGCCGCACGCCGGCCAGGTAACCGGCCGCGAGGACGACGACGAGCGCCGTCATCCAGGGGTCGAAGGTCCACTCGGTGAAGGCCCGTGGCACGGTCAGCTCGGGTGGACCGTGGTAGCCGGAAGCGAGCACCCGGGTCAGCCCGGGCAGCCCGCCAGACGCCAGCACGGTACCCATGACCGCCACGCTACCGCTGCCGCGTCCTGTTCAGACCACCGGCATATTCCCGCCGTGAGCGACGCCCCAGGTCAGGACGTGCCGCTCGCGCCGGCCTGGACCGGGCCGATGAACAGGGTCTGGACCGACTTGGAGCAGGTGTCCGAGGTGTTGGTCAGGAAGACCGCTGCCCGCTGGTTGGGCGGGAAGATCTGCAGATAGGTGGCCTTGGTCGGGCCGCAGGTCGAGCTGGAGAAGTTAAGGGCGTCCACGATCTGCAGGCTGGCGTGCGCGCTGCCGCCGGGCGCCAGCGTCACCAGCTTGGCCGCCGTGGTGGTGGTCCGCTTGGCGGCCAGGCCAATCTGGCCGCGCGACGACGTCAGCAGGGAGACGCCCGGGTAGCCGTACAGCGTGCAGGACGCCGACCCGGAAGCGTTGGTGAAGACCAGCGTCACGTACACGCCCCCGGCATAACCCTCGGGTGCGCTCTGCTTCACCTGGAGGGTACTGGTCGCGCACGCGGCCGTTCCGCCGCCTGACGGGCTCGTCGGCGTGGTCACGGCGGCCGAATTGCTGCTGGACGGCGCGGACGCGGTCACCGTGGTGGTGGCGGTTGCGGTCGGCGCACCGCTCGAGCTGGCCGAGGATGAGCAGCCGGCCGCGGCGGCCAGGCCGATCAGCGTCACGGCCGCTGCGGCGGCTGAGCGGCCCCTGAGCGACTGGCCCCTGACTGCGGGCACGGTCCTGCCGCTCACGCGCTCGTGGCTCCCTGGGTCGCCGGATAGCGGTTCTGCGCCGTAGGCAGCACGATGGTTTGGGTCTTCGGCGCGAGGCCGTGGGCGAACCGGGGCCGCGCGCCGGGCAGGACGACGGTCATCCTTGTGTAGGCGTGCTCGCCGGGGTGATTCCTGACCGCCGTGCTGCCGGACAGGGTGACCTTGGCGGGGTAGCTGTGGAAATGCCCGACCGCGCAGTACGGGGTGCAGTCGTTCACCTCCAGCAGGCCCGACCCACTGGCCCCGCCGGAGGACCAGCTGGTCCAGCTCAGCCGGTCGTACTGGATGCCGGCGTCTGCGCAGGTCACGATGAAGGTCTTGGGCTTGACCAGACCGGGCTGCCCGGGGCAGTCGAACACCACCATCCGCACCGGGTGAGCCCGCGGGGTGGCGTTCGCCGAACCCGGCAGGGCCAGGGCCAGGCCGCCGGCGATCAGCCCGGCGATGCCCAGCAGAGAAAGAACCAGTGCGCCCAGCCGCGCCCGCGTCATACAGCCTCCCGCATCCCGTCTGCCTACTATCCCTGAGACGAAGACCGGCGGCTATGGGTTGCCGGAATTTGCCTGAATTCTTTAATTCACAAAAGGGATATATCACCTAATGGGAATTCGGTGCGTGTGACACCCTAATGGATAGATCCGTCAGGGTTTCACACCCTAAGAATTCGCGCCTCGCAGCTGGCCGCGGGCGCGACGGCCGAGCTGTGACTGGCGGGTGGCACGACGGGCTTGGCTGTGGCGGGTGTCAGGTGGGGAGGTGGGCCGCGACCTCATCGGCGGCCGCCTCGCCGTAGGCCGTGGCGAAGCGCTCGGCCAGCGGTCCCGGCTTGAGGTCGTACTCCTGCGGGCCGGTGACCTCCAGGGCGTGCACAGCCATCAGGTTGCCCAGCTGAGCCGCTCGTTCCAGCGACAGGCCCCAGGCCACGGCGGCCAGGAATCCGGACCGGAACGCGTCGCCCGAGCCGGTCGGGTCGGCGGGCCTGGCGTCGGGAACGGCGGGCACGGTGAGCGGCGCCTGGTCCTTGCGCTCGATCCGCGCGCCGCCCGGGCCGAGGGTGGTGATCCGGACCTTGACCCGGTCGAGCATCTCCGCGGTGCCCCAGCCGGACTTGCGCTCGATCAGGGCTTCCTCGTACTCGTTGCCGAACAGGTAGTCGGCCCCGTCCACGAGGTCGCGGATCTGCTCGTCGCTGAAGATGCGAGCCAGCTGCTGGGAGGGGTCGGCCGCGAACGGCAGGCCCGCGTCCCGGCAGCCCGCCGTGTGCGCGACCATGGCACCCGGGTCGCCCGCGCCGATCAGCACGAGGTCGATGCCGCCATGCTCCTCGGCCACCGGAGCGATCTTGATCTCGGCGTCCTCGCTCATCGCGCCCGGGTAGAACGAGCCGATCTGGTTGCCGTCGGCGTCGGTGGTACAGACGAACCGCGCGGTGTGGTGCAGCGTCGACTCGCGCACGGCCGCGGTGCTGACCCCGTGTTCCTCCAGCCAGTGCCGGTAGTCGGCGAAGTCGGCCCCGGCCCCGCCGACGAGCAGGGGGCGCAGGCCGAGGACACCGAGCCCGAAGGCGATGTTGGCCGCCACCCCGCCACGCCGGACAGCCAGGTCGTCCACCAGGAACGATAGCGAGACCTTGTCCAGCTTGTCCGCGATGAGCTGCTCGGTGAACTTGCCGGGGAACGTCATCAAGTGGTCGGTCGCGATCGACCCGGTGACCGCGATACGCACGGTGGCTTTACCCCGCTTGGCGTCAGTGGAAGGAATCGCCGCAGGCGCAGGAGCCCGTTGCGTTCGGATTGTCGATCGTGAAGCCCTGCTTCTCGATCGTGTCCACGAAGTCGATGGTCGCACCCATGAGGTACGGGGCGCTCATCTTGTCGGTCACGACCTGGACGCCGCTGAAATCGCTGGTGATGTCGCCGTCGATGGCGCGGTCGTCGAAGTACAGCTGGTAGCGCAGCCCCGAGCAGCCGCCCGGCTGGACCGCGATGCGCAGCTTGAGGTCGTCCCGTCCCTCTTGCGCGAGCAGCGAGCTCACCTTGGCCGCGGCACCGTCGGTCAGGACGATCCCCTGGGTGGCCTCTTGCTGAACAGTCACTTTTGCTCCCGCCTCATTCGTGTGCCGCGCTCTTGCGGCGCTGGCGTTACTCCGACGTGCATTCCCAACGATATGCGGTGCGGCCGCATTCCAGCTACTTGCCCGCCATCGGCGAGGCGTGGCTCACAGCCTTGACTCACAGGCCGGGGGCGCCCCAGACCGGGAACCAGCGGGTCAGGTCGGGCTCGAACTTCAGGTCGCTGCCGATCACGCCCTTGACCTGGAGCTCCAGTGCGTTGTCCCGGCGCTCGCCGGACGTCGGCGCGAACGGGTAGAACGTGCCCCGCTTGTACAGGTAGACCAGCGCGAGCCGGCGCTCCTGGTCATCGCGGAAGGCGACCAGGGTGCACAGGAGCTGCGGGCCGAAGCCGTTGTCCACCAGCGAGGAGTTGACCGCGTGCAGGTCGGTGACCAGCGCTTCGAGCTGATCCGACATGCGCGAGCTGACCAGCCAGTTGAAGCCGTACTGGTCCTTGGTCACCTCGACAGGCAGCCCGCCTTCGGCGCCCGAGCTGGCATCGAGCAGCTCCTGCACGTCCCTCTGGACGTCGGCGAACGACCGGCCCTCGACCGGCCGGAAGCAGACGGAGCCGGATCCCGTGGGCTTGAACCCGGCTCCCGCGTCCAGCGTGACCGCCGCCGACGGCAGCGCGAACAAGTCGTCCAGCTTGGGCTGGACCGGCTTGGTGCGGCCGAGCAGCGAGTCAAAGAACCCCACGGGCGCCTACCCGGCGGTCCGGTTGAGCTGCGCCTGGACCTTGTCCAGCTCCGCCAGCCTGCGCTCCAGGCTCGGGTGGGTGGAGAAGATCTGGGACAGGCCACCCTGAGCGCTCAGGTTCATCGCCGGGGCGAAGAAGAACGCGTTCAGCGGCTGGGCGGTGCGCAGGTCCTGGGTGGGAATCCGGGCCATCTGCCCGCTCACCTTGATCAGCGCGCTCTTCAGGGCGCTTGGCTGGCCGGTCAGCATGGCGCCGCTGCGGTCGGCGGACAGCTCGCGGTACCGGGACAGCAGCCGGATCAGCAGGAAGCTGATCGCGTAGACCACGATGCTCACCAGCATGATGATGAACATGATGGGCAGCGCGTTCTGGTTGTTGTTCCGGCGGCCGCCGCCGAACAGCTCGCTGTAGAAGGCCATCCGGACCAGCAGCGCGGCAATGATGGCCAGGAACGACGCGATGGTCATGACCTGGACGTCCTTGTGCGCCACGTGCGACATCTCGTGGGCGATCACGCCCTCGAGCTCGTCGTTGTCCAGCCTGCGCAGCAGCTCGTC
>Ga0213875_10002495_pt1 | contig 10996 bp, 12 predicted proteins | sample BarmaccomBMRX_R8_FD_160105 | JGI IMG/M metagenome (GOLD analysis project Ga0213875, IMG submission 160105) | Root-associated microbial communities from Barbacenia macrantha in rupestrian grasslands, the National Park of Serra do Cipo, Brazil - RX_R8 | ecosystem: Host-associated > Plants > Roots... | reverse complement strand
ATTTCAGCGACGCCGATGCGTTCTGGACCGCGCAGAATGCCGCCATCGGGGCGCGTCGTGATGCCTACCTCGAGGCGGGTTGGTCCGATGTCGTGATCGTGCCGCCGTCCGAGCATTTCTCGATCTGGGAATATGAGAAGGCACCGAAGCGGAAGGGCGGGCGCGTCTATATCGTCGCGCGTTCCATTGGCGAGGTGACGTTCCACGAAGGCTATCTGAGCCGCAAGGAGGCCCGCCGTCTCGCGGCGGGGGAGCCGCTCGCCACCGCGAGCAAACTGCCCCGGCCCGAGATCACGAGCATGATGCAGACCTATGTCGATCTGCATCGCCACGCCGCCGTGCGCGCCGCGCTGACCGGCCATTCCAGCGTCGCGCTGCGCCTGATGGTCGCGCACGCGATCGTCGGAGCGCCGCTGTGGAGCGTGCGCCCCGAGCCACAAACCGCGCGCGACGAGGCCACGCGCGAGAGCGTGGAGCTGAGCCTGGGCGAGACCGAGTTCGACGCCAAACGGCGCGCGGTTCTGGCCTTGCTCGATTTCTCGCCCGAGGAGCCGACCGTCACCGGCGGCAATGCTGATGGCTACGGCTTGGTCGGTGTGTTCCTGCGGCTGCTCACGCTTTCCGATCATGCGGTGATGCAGATCGTCGCGGTCGTGATGGGCGAGACGCTCGCCAGCGGCAGCGCGGCCGTCGAGGCGGTGGGACAGGAGATTGGCGTCGATATGGCCCGCTACTGGCAGGCTGACGACGCCTTCTTCGAGGCGATCCGCGATCGTGAGGTGCTCACCGCGATTGTCGCCGAGGTCGCGGGCGAGGCGATCGCGAGCGGCAACAAGGCCGAGAAGACCAAGACCTTGAAAGCCGTCATCCGCAACCATCTGGCGGGCACGGATGGGCGGCACAAGGTCGAGCATTGGGTGCCGAAATGGATGGCGTTCCCGCCATCGGCTTACACCGAGCGCGGCGGCGTCGGCAGCGTCAAACAGGCAGCCCTCGTCGCGGCGGCGCGCATGCCCGAGCCGCCCGAACCTGCCGGACCCGCTGTCGTGCTCGCGCTGCCCGCGCCCGCGAGCACCGCCGTCGCCGAGCCCGAGCGCGCGGCAGCGTGACGCCCTTGAGGGATGGCGGGCGCGCCCGCCATCCCCATCTCTATTGGAGGGCATCATGGCGCTCGAACGTCCGAGCTATGTGCTCGAACAGCAATATCCGCACGCCGCGCAACGCCGCAGCTTCTGGTCCGCCTACGGTACCTACAGGAGCTTGGCGCGGGCACGGGAGAAGGCGGCATCGCTGCAGCGGCCATGCCGCATTACCGAATGCCGCGTCGTCTGGCGATCGGTCCCGATCCGCTAGGTACGCGGACCTAAAATCGACCGCGCCGCGCAGCCGCTAAGCGACATTGCGGCGCGGTTCTGGCTCAACGACAGCTTAAAAATTCGGCCGCGCGTCTGCGCCCTTGGGCACCGACGCGCGGCTTTTTGTCGTTTTCCGCCGCGATGATCGCCCTGCCGATCGCCCGCTGCTAGCCCCGGGTCCGAGCACCATCGGACTCATGTCATGACCATCCTGATCAACATCGACGTGCCGGACCTCGACGCCGCCGAGCGCTTCTACACAGCCGCCTTCGGGTTGGTTGCCGGGCGGCGGATCGGCGCCGGTGCGGTCGAGCTGCTCGGCTGGCCGGCGCCGCTCTATCTGCTCCAGAAGAAGGCCGAGACGATCGGCGTGGACGGCGATCAGCGGCGCTACATGCGCCATTGGACGCCCGTCCACATCGACGTCGCCGTCGATGATCTCGATGCCGCGCTTGCCACTGCCCTGGGCGCCGGGGCGCGGCTCGAACAGGGCCCGCAGGACGCCGCCTATGGCCGTATCGCCATGCTCGGCGACCCTTATGGCCATGGCTTCTGCCTGATCCAGTTCAACCAACACGGCTATGATGCGCTGATCTGAGCGCGGCACGGGCTCTGCGTTTGAGCGCTCCTGGTCGCGGACGCGGTCGCAGAAGATGCCTCTCAACGCCGTCACCGCGCGATATCGCGATGCGCAGCAGCGGTTTCCGTGGCCGCTCGGACGACCGTTCAAGGCTGTCGGGCATTGACCTGGAATGGCCGCCGCCGCCCGAAACCATCGCGCCAAACTGATTTCCCCGACCGGCTGCGCCGGTCTCCTCGCGGCCGGCTTCGCCTTCAAATCAGCCTGCCGCTCCGGTCCTCCGCTTGAACGCTCCGGCCCTTCGGGTTCGCGCACCGGCTCTTACCATTCCGACGGTCTGCCCATCGCCCCGAACGGTTCGCGGGCGACTTTCAAGGAGACCTATCATGCCTGCCATCGGTTATGTCACCCGCCACGAGGACGGCTATAAGGGCCAGCTTCGCACCGTCTCGATCCGCTCCGATATCGAGATCGTCCCCAACCGGGCGAAGAGCCACGAAAGCCATCCCGATTATCGCGTGTTCGCATCCGGCTCCGAGGTCGGTGGCGGCTGGATCAAGACCGGCGAACGCTCGGGCAAAGACTATGTGTCGCTGAGCCTCGCCGCTCCGGAATTCGGGCCGCGCAAGCTCTACGCCAATCTCGGCCGTGCCGCCGGCCAGGACGATGACGAGGCCTTCGCCATCATCTGGAACCCCGCGGATTGATCCTCGCAGCCCCGCGCCAGCAACGGCGCGGGGCCCCTTTACTTCTGGGTTTCGATTGCTGGCGAGCGATAGAAGCCGTCCTCCGCCGCATCGTCGCGCGACGCCGAGAGGGAGGAAAATCTGTTCAGCACCGCCCAGCATCCGGCGGCGCGCGGGTCGCGTCAATGACGATGGGGCCCCACCATTTTGCTCCGCAAAATCGTAACCCCCATCGCCGCTGGCGCGGCCGCTGGCGCGGTCATTGACCCGACCCGCACGCCGCCGGGTGCGACCCCTGTCTTACGACAGACAGGAGGATTAGATGTCGATCGAACAGCATATCGAGGAGCTGCGGGCAGAACTTTTGGCATGCGACGACGCCGGCGAGCGGGCGCAGATCGAGGCCGAATTCGAAGCGGCGAAGGCGGCTTTGAGGGAGTTCGAAGCCGCGATTGAAGGGCAGATCGGATAGGAAATCAGGTCCGATCGAGAGCTTTTGGCGACGTCGAAGAGGCGTCGCCGAAAGCTCTTTCTGCATGATCGCAGAACGGGGAGGGCGGCTGGGCTACGGAGGGTTCGGGGTCGTCTCGGGCTGGGATAGGCTGGTGCAGGGAGGAGGGGGCGGATAGCAAGATAGAGGCAATATCTCGCGATACTGCATCTTATTGTCTGCACATCATTTTTCCCGACTATTCACGAGATAGCTCAAGATGCCGCGAGACAAGGAACGCTTGAGCAGCAGAAAACTGCCAACTCTTGGCTGTAAATGCGAGACTCCTTGAACACGTCCGGGTGTCTGCCATGTTGAGCCACGGGGAGCGTCATTCCTGACTTCAGGTAGGACGCCAGATGAACGACGAAGACTTCGAGCCGCGGCTCGGCAAGATGCGCGGGCGAGGTCGCGGCAAGCGCTATCTGAGCCTGGTGGTTACCGCCGCCCGCCGCGCTGGTAAGCGAACGGGCATTCGCACCCGGCGTTTCGACGGCAGCCGGATCGGTCGCGGCGCGGCGCTGGCGCGGGTGCTGCGCTCGGGCGATCGCCACGCCGGCTTTCGCTCTCGCCGCGTCGTCGTGAAGACACGCCTCGCGATGCTCGGCGGGAAGGGCCTTGGCGCCGCACAGGCGCACCTGAAGTATATCCAGCGCGATGGCGTGACGCGCGAAGGCGATCCGGGCGAGCTCTATTCGGCCGACCGCGACAGCGCTGACGGCAAGGCCTTCCTCGAGCGAGGAGCCGGCGACCGTCATCAGTTCCGCTTCATCGTCTCGCCCGAGGATGCCGATCAATATGCCGACCTGAAGCCTTTCGTGCGCCGGCTGATGGGGCAGATGGAGGAGGACCTCGGCACCAGACTCGACTGGGTCGCGGTCGACCATTTCAACACCGGCCATCCGCACACGCACATCATGCTGCGCGGCATGGACCATCGCGGCGAAAATCTGGTGATCGCGCGCGAGTATATTTCGCACGGCCTGCGCGAACAGGCGTCGCGCATCGTGACACTCGATCTCGGCCCACGAACCGACCTCGAGATCGAGGAGCGGCTGCGCAGCGATACCAGCGCGGAGCGGCTGACGGCGATCGACCGCCGGCTGATCCGCGACATGGATGAGGCGCGCCTGGTCAGCGCGAGCGACGCGGACTCCTTCCAGCAGGCGCTACGCTCGGCGCGCCTCCAGAAACTCCGCGCGATGGAGCTGGCCGAGCCGGTTGCCGGCACCAGCTGGCGATTGGCCGAAGACCTTGAGCAGACGCTGCGCCGAATGGGCGAACGCGGCGATATCATCCGCACAATGCAGCGCGAGCTCTCCGCGCGCCGGCTCGAGCGTGCCGCCGCCGATCAGATCATCTTCGATCCATCGGCTGACGGCGTGGCGCCGCTAGTCGGACGCGTCGTCGCTCGCGGTCTCGCCGATGAATTGCAGGATCGCCATTTCCTCATCGTCGACGGCGTCGATGGCCGAACTTATTATGCCGCAATCGGGCGGGGCGAAGCCATCGAGCCGACGCCGGCCGGATCGATCGTCCGGATTGTGCCGCGGGAGGGTGGCGTCCGCCCTGTCGATCGCACCGTCGTGGAGATCGCTGCCGCCAATGGCGGGCATTACACGATTGACGCTCACCTCAAGCATGATCCGACCGCGACCGAGGCCTTCGCGGAGACGCATGTGCGTCGGCTTGAGGCGATGCGGCGGACAATGCGGAGCATCGAGCGCGAACCCGACGGTAGCTGGGTGATCGCGGCCGACCATCTCGACAAGGCGGCTGCCTTCGAGGCGCGATTGGCATTGGACCGGCCGGTCACGGTCGAGAGCCTCTCCGCGCTTCCCATCGAGAGGCTTCCGAACGTTGATGCCGCCACCTGGCTCGACCGCGAGCTCGTCTCCGACCGGCCGACGCCGATCCGCGATGCGGGCTTCGGCCAAGAGGTGCGCACTGCGCAGGCACTGCGTCGGCAATGGCTGGTGGAGCAGGAACTCGCCGAGGTGAAGGGTGGTCAGACGATCTACCCCGCCGGCATGATCGCGACCCTTCAGCGTCGCGAACTGCTGCGCCTGTCGGCACAGCTTTCCGAAGAGATCGACTTGCCGTTCGGCGAAACGCGAGCCGGCGATCATATCGAGGGGCGCCTCGTTCGATCCGTCGAGATGGCGAGCGGAAAATATGCTGTGATCGAGCGATCACGCGATTTTACACTCGCGCCCTGGCGGCCGGTGCTTGAGCAGCAGCTCGGCAAGCCGGTGGCCGGCATCGTCCGGGATGCTGGTATCAGCTGGACATTCGGGGGGGAACGCGGCGGCCCGACCATTTCGTGAGATCGTGACGCCAAACGCAAGCTTGCGGGTTTACGAGACGAGGCCGGCGAACGCCGGCCGCTCGAAGCGAGTTGCCTCGAATTCGGCAGCCCGGCCGAACCTCAATCGGTGCCGGTCGACGGACTGGCTCCCTCGGCACTGCCCGGGGGGAGCGGCCGAGGCATCCTTGCCGGCTTCGTCGGCAGCATGATCGCCGCCGGCGAAATCTTCGTTGCTTGACGGCTTTGTGGCCATGATGATCCTCCTCCACTCGATAGATGCGGCACGAACGACGCCGATCGCGTTGATGGGCACCTACCAAAAGCTAACGCATGGCAGCGGCTGCGACCGTTCGTATCGTAACGCCGTTTCGAGCGTTACCGCTGTGTGCCTTTCGAACCTGCTCATGAAAAGCTCGCCAAGAGCGCTGGCGACTGGAAGAGAGCGCTGCCCAGCAGACGGATTCGGCCGATCGCCGTACCGAGCTCGCGGCTGATCGTACGATCCTCGCGGCCGAGCGGACTTCGGCGTGGGTCCGCATTGGCCTGGCTGCGCTGGCGTCAGGGATGGTACGCGCGCGCTTCTCGAACCGATCGTCGCACATTGGCTCGCGGAAGCGTGCTCATCCTGTTCAGTGGCATCTGTTTCAGCGCTGCCGTCTGGCGCGAGGGTATGCGGGTCGCGCCGCCGCGCCCGGATACCCGCCGTATTCCCTCGTGGCTCCTGATCTCGGCGAACGGCTTTCTTGTCATCGTCACCTTGGCGGCGCTGGTCGGCATTTGGCTGCCGCACGCTGCCTTGCGATAGGCCCTTGGACAGGTCCCACTGTTCAATCGGCGCCCTCGCATCCCGTCCGTGGAGCGCGTAGACGGCGCGACAGCATGGCCAGACTCCCCTCCCGTCTTCGCCGTCTCGACGATGCGCTGGCGGACCTCCCGGTCGACGATCCAATGCTGTTGACCGAGCTCGACGGTTTCCTGACAGGCGTGATCGTGTCGCCTGAGCTGATCAGGCCGAGCGAGTGGCTGCCGATCGTCTGGAGCGGCGAGGAAACTGATGGCGCGCCATTCGATGATCCGGCCGATGTCCAATGGTTCGCCGAGGCCGTTATGGCGCGCTACAACGAGATCGTGCGCGATCTCGGTCGCGGCAAGCTGCAGCCGATCTTCGACGTCGACGAGCGCAATGGTGACGTGCTGTGGGAGCTGTGGATAGACGGCTTCGCCCAGGCGATGGCGCGGCGGCCGGCAGCCTGGACGGCGCATACCTCCGTCAGTGTGGAAGCCGCGGCCGCGCTGGCGCAGTTGTCGACGCTCGTCGCCGTCGCCCGAAATGAAAGCGATCTCGACAGCATCCAAATCAACGCGCTGAACGATGAAGCGCCTGCCGCAATCTCTGCTCAGGTCGTGCGGCTATACGGCCTGCGGCGGCCCGTTTCCATCTCTCCGCTCGTCGTCCCGCCGCGAGCCACCAAGATTGGCAGGAACGAGCCCTGCCCATGTGGCTCGGCGAAAAAGTACAAGCGCTGCTGCGGGTCGGCCAGCTAGGAGGGCCAGCAGCGCATTCGTTGATCCGTTCTCTTGACGAAGGGGGCGACATTGGCGCGACACGACTGCCGGCTCAGCTTTGAGCGATCTCGCACTCATCAACGATCATGACCGTTGCGTGATGGATTCGTCGGGCGCAGCATGGTCTCCTCGCGACAAGACACAGCAAGGAGGGGACCCCAATGCATTTCATCGTAGCGCTGATCGTTGGCGGCATCATCGGTTGGCTCGCCGGCATGGTGATGCGCGATCAAGGCGGCATCATCTGGAACGTGCTGATCGGCTGCCTCGGCTCGATCATCGGCCGCTTTCTGCTTGGCGCGCTCTCACACAATGGTCGTCTGACCCAGCACCCGCTCGATCCGATGACGCTGATCGTCGCGTTTGCGGGCGCCGTGATCCTGCTGGCGATCTACAATCTCGTCAAACGCGGCACCGTGCGCTGATCCGAAAGCATGTGACGCGCACTAAAGGCTTCCACCGGCGCGAACGCCGGTGGAAGCGGGAGCACTCGCCTACCAGCCGTTATGCCGCATCCAGTGGATCTGCCGGCTGAGGTCATCGAGCCGTGCCTGGACGCGGGCGCGCTGGTCCGGCGTCAGCCGGCCATCGTCTTCCCAGTGCATGCGGCGGATCCACTGGCGCACGCCGTTAAGCTCGCGATTGGCGCGCCATGCTTCGTGACGATCGAGGCTGCCGTCGGAGATGCCGCGATTGATCCGATCCTGAAGAAACTGAATGCGCTCGCGCGGACTGTCGGGAGCGCCCCGCCAGAACGCGCCGGCATCCCATGCCCCTGGCGGCGGGGGCGGCGGCGCCGGCTGGGCCTGCGCCGCGCCCGCGACAAGCATGCTGGCCGCAACGGTCAAGAGAAGTCGCTTCATTGATAATCCTCCTGCTCTTGGATGAGCGATATTTGGGTGGATGTGCCGGGAGCGCACGTGCTCGTCGGGCGCCGTTCCCGGCGGCCGCCACCCGACGATCGGTGTGAGCGCGTCAGTAAGGACCGGGTGCCCACCAGCAATGGCGATGCGGATAGCCCCACCAGTCGTAACGCACGCTGCAGACGCGATGCGGCGGCGGGCCATATCCGTAGCCATAGCGATAGCCGTACCAATCGGGCCGAGGCGGGGGCGGCGGAGGGGGTGGTGGTGCGTAATATTGCACGCGCTCATAGTGAGGGTGGTCGGAGGCGATCGCGGCACCGACCCCAAGTCCCAATATTCCGGCCGCTATCGCAGTCCCCGGGCCGATATGGGCTTGCGCCGGCGGCGCGATCGCGAGCGAGCTTGCTGCAAGGATTGCACTTGCGCCGGCGGCTCTCCGGCTTCCCTTCATATCTTCCTCCATTCACCTGATGAAGTACGGCACTTCCTGAAGCATGCGGCCTGAACACATGCGGAATATCGAGTGCAGCAGCGGTTCAGTTTGGTCAGGTGGCAGGATGTTCGGCGAGTAGACGGCAGAGCTCCTCCCGCTATGCGGTAAAAACGCGCTTCGCAGGCCTTGTCGGTTTCCATAAGGATCCACGAAAAGACTTCCAATCCTCGCTTTGCGCGCCTCCGGTTTCGGAACTGGTATCGGCTTGTTCTCCAGCTAGTTCGGGCGGAGCACAGATGCCTGAGCGGTTGAGAAGCTCGGTGAGCTCCCTGACGGCTTTGGTAAGATAGAGAACCTCCTGCTCACGAAGCTGGTCCAGCTTGTGGTGCAGAAGTTCTATTTCAAGTTCTGCCTTAATATTGACTTTATAGTCATTCTCTGCGGCCTGGCGGTCGATATCCTGTTGTCGGTTTTGGCTCATCATAATGATCGGGGCAGCATAAGCCGCCTGGAACGATAGAGCGAGGTTGAGGAGGATGAAGGGGTAGGGATCCCAAGCCTTCACATATCCAACTACGTTCAGGCTCACCCACGCCAAGAGGATGACCGATTGGACGATGATGAACGTCCACGATCCCATCGTCGCGGCGACGCGGTCAGCCACCCGCTGGCCAAAGGTCAGCTTCGCGGGATCGAGCTCCTGCTTGCGGCCGATCCGAATGGCTTGTCGAAGCTTCCGCAGCTCCGCGAGCAAGACGGTTTCGGCTTCATGGATGCCGTGCCGAAGGTCGGTGATGCGCTTATTCAGGGACGCCCACTAAGGGACGATCGACGCTGGCGCCTGTGAAAAGGCATCCATCCGCCCTGAAACCGGCGCGCGGAGATTGAGCTTCTTGATCGCATCGGCGGCTAAAGTCGGTGGCGGGCGGATTGAGCTCACTTGCTTGTCACTGGATTCGCGACGGATTGATCGCCAAGTCGCGATCGATGCGCACGCACCTCAGAGCAATTCACGTCCAGGGCGTCGACTTCTGGCTGGCGCGCGCTTCCGTCGCCGCGATCGCGGGGTTGCAGCTGCTGATGATCAACGACCTTACCGTCGGCCCTCGCTGGTTCGCTCCTGTGCTCGAGCTGGCTCTCCTCGTGCCGCTGTCGGTTGCCACGGCTGGACGCAGGCAAATGTTCGCACCGCCACCACAGATGCGCACTGGGAGCGAATCTACCGCCACAGGACGATGATCCGAACCACGGTGCTCCTGCTCACGGCCCTGATCACAGCCATCAATTTCGGTGCGCTGCTCGAGCTGGTCCATCGCCTGCTCCACGGCACCGCGAGCAAGGCGGGCGAGACCCTTCTGCTCGATGCGCTCAATATCTGGGGAACCAACGTGATCGCGTTCGGTCTCTGGTTCTGGAGCATCGATCGCGGCGGCCCGGCCTCGCGCGGCCTCACCGCCATCGAAAAGTGTGATTTCCTGTTTCCGCAGATGACCATGCACGGCGCGACCAGGCCTGAAGGATGGTCACCCGGCTTCATCGACTATCTCTATCTCAGTTTCACCAACGCTACCGCCTTTTCGCCTACCGACACGATGCCGCTGTCGCGGCGGGCGAAGCTGCTGATGATGCTCGAGTCGACCGTTTCGCTGCTCACCATTGCCCTCGTCGCGGCGCGGGCGGTCAATATTCTTGCCTAGCTCCGAGATCGTCCCTGTGACGCATGCCCTTGGCGACCCAAGTTGAGGCACAGGCGGTCGCCTGTCCGGTGGGAGCCGATGCTTCCTGCAGGCCTCTGGCTGCTGGCAGCGCGGCTTATCACCGAGATGCTGTTCTTCTGGACTTGGACCGGCCTTCCAGGACTTCGCATGCGCATATGGCTGAGGCGGGGATCGATGCGCCTCAGTCGCGCCGGCTTTCATTCATGGCGGTTCTGGGGAGCAAAGTGGCGCTGAGTCGACGTTCGCCGTTCATGCCACCTAAGCGCCTAACAGATCGCCGTTCGGCCAAGCAGAGGCGCGGTTGCCGAACAGGCTTTGCCTGACCCGGTTGGGATCAAGGCCGAGACTTTCGGCAGATGCGCTTGCGATCAGCGCATTGAGATCGGTGGTCGGCCTCAGATCGCGACCCTGATAAAGTTGGCCGGAGCCAAGACCAGGCCAGTCCGCGACCACCCTTCCGCCGCGCACAGCACCGCCGAGCAACATCGCGACCGCGCCGGTGCCGTGATCAGTGCCGCCGGTGCCGTTGGCGGCCACGGTGCGACCGAATTCGGTCGCGACCAGCACCGTCGTCTGCGTCCACGCCGGCCCGAGCCCATCGCGCAGCGACGCGACCAATGCATCGAGCGCCTTGAGCTGTGCGGCTAATCGGCTCTCCTGCCCGGTATGCGTATCCCAGCCCCCCGTCTCCAGCATCGCGATGCGCGGTCCATTCGGCTTGACGAGAAAGCTTGCCGCCAATTTTCCGAGGCTGGCCGGATCCTGGCGCGCGGCACTGCCGTCGGCCAACCCCTTCGCATCGAGCGCCGAGGACCAGATCGCGTGCAGCTGGGGATCGGCGGCATAGAGCTGGCTCACGCGTAGCAGCAGATCATCGGACGGCTGCGGCAGCGACGAAGGCGCGTAGGAAGTGACCTCCGCCGACCCGCGGAGCGCCATCGGCACTGTCGCCGCGAGCGCAATCGCCTCGTTCTTCTGACGCGGCATCATCGCG
>Ga0213875_10002494_pt1 | contig 10997 bp, 11 predicted proteins | sample BarmaccomBMRX_R8_FD_160105 | JGI IMG/M metagenome (GOLD analysis project Ga0213875, IMG submission 160105) | Root-associated microbial communities from Barbacenia macrantha in rupestrian grasslands, the National Park of Serra do Cipo, Brazil - RX_R8 | ecosystem: Host-associated > Plants > Roots... | reverse complement strand
CGAGTATAGTACGATATCGTAACACAAGCAAACGCAGCCGTTTTCACGCGGCCCGGTCGACGCCGCGTAGGGCGATCCGCGTGCGCGAGCAAAGGCTGCCGGCGGCCATGAGCAACCGCAGCCGCCCGGCGAGCCGCAGCCTCGGTCTGATCCCGAACCTCGAGCGCGCCACGCACGCGATCGGCGTCTACGTCCAAAAAGCGGACGCGCGCTGCACGCAGGCGGAGGCGAACGTGCTCGCGTTCCTGTACGATCGCGGACCGTCGTCGCTCTCCGACGTCCACGCCTCGTTCGGCCACCGGCGTTCGACGCTCACGAGCGTCGTCGACCGTCTGGAAGCGCGCAAGCTCGTCACGCGCGAGCGCCATCCGGAGGACGGCCGCGCGTTCGTGCTCGCGCTGACCACCGGCGGAAAGGCGACGGCGCGCGCCGTGACGTCGCACCTCGGCGAGCTGGAGGCACGCATTGCGACCCGCGTGACGCAGAACGACCTGCGTGCGTTCGTGAAGGTCGCGAATGCATTGGTCGACGCGGCGGAAGAAGACTCCAGTCGCCGGTGACGCTCATCCGAGCGACGGCGCTGTCGCTGTGCGTCGTGTCGTCCGCCGCCGCAACGCCGCCGGTTTCGTCGCCGTGGCAGCCGCAAGCCGGGCACGTGCAGCAGAAGATTTGGCCGCGTACGGCACCGGGCGAGTCGCCGAACGAACCGGACGCCGAGACGGCCGCGCTCGTCGAACCGGGCGTTGCGGGACGGCCGTGGACGGAAGTGCGCAACGTCTCGCGCCCGACGATGACGGTGTATCCGCCGAAAGGCGGCAATTCCGGCGCGGCCGTGGTGGTCTTTCCGGGCGGCGGTTATCAGGTGCTCGCGATCGACCTCGAAGGCACCGAAGTCTGCCACTGGCTCACCGCCGCCGGCGTTACGTGTGTCCTGCTGAAGTACCGCATTCCGTGGTCGGGACCGCACTGGGACGACGCGTGCCGTTGCGACGTCGTCCCGAAGGTGCCCGCCGCGCTGCAGGACGCGCAGCGCACGCTACGTCTCGTTCGCGCGCGCGCCGCGACGCTGCACGTCGACCCGCACAAGGTCGGCGTGCTGGGATTTTCCGCGGGCGGTCACCTCGTCGCCGCGGTGAGCACGCACTTCGACCGGCCGTCCTATCGAAGCGTCGACGCGGCCGATGCGCAAAGCGCGCGCCCCGACTTCGCGGTCGCGATCTATCCCGGACACCTCGATGTGTCCGCCACGCAGCTGCGCTTGAATCCGGACATCCGCGTCACGCGAAGCACGCCGCCGACGTTCCTGCTGCAAGCCGAGGACGATAACGTCGACGGCGTCCGTCAGTCGCTCACCTACTACACGGCGCTGCTGAAGGCGCGCGCTCCGGCGGAGATGCACCTCTACGCGAAGGGCGGCCACGCCTTCGGCTTGCGCCGCACGAGTCTCCCGATCACGCGGTGGCCCGCGCTCGTCGACACGTGGCTTCGCACGATCGGCGTCCTGCCGCCCGAAGCGCAGACCGTGAACGCCGGCCGCCGGTGACGTCGTCTCGCTCCTTCATCGCCTACGTCGCGACGTTCGTCGCGTTCGACTTGGCCGGACAGATTCAGACGGTCGCCGTCGCATGGCAAGTCTACACGGTCCGGCACTCCGCATTCGACCTCGGCCTCCTCGGGCTCGCGACGTTCTCGCCGTCGTTGCTGCTCGCGCCGGTCACCGGGCTCGTTGCCGACCGCTACGACCGGCGCCGCATCATCGCGTTCGCATCGCTCGTACAGATCGGCGTATGCGTGGCGCTCATCCCGCTCGGAGCGCTCCACGGCGTGCGCGCGCTGGTGCTGACGCTCGCCGTGCTGTTCATCGCCGGAACGGCGCGAGCGTTCCGCTATCCGGCATACGGCGCACTGCTTCCGCTGATCGTGCCGGCGGAGAACTTCGTGCGCGCGAGCGCCTCGGCCACGGCGTTCCGCGAGGTGATCACCATCGGCGGCCCCGCGCTCGGCGGCGTGCTCGTCGCGGCGGGCGCGCCGGCGGCGTACGGCGTCGCGATCGTCGCGTTCGCGATCGGCGCGGCGGGCGTCGTCGCGATCGCGCTGCCGCCGCGCGGTTACGCGGGCGCACCGTTTGCGTGGGGCGAGATCCTCGGCGGCATCCGGTACCTGCGGCGCACGCCCGTGCTCTCGGGCGCGATCTCGCTCGATCTCTTCGCGGTGTTGTTCGGCGGCGCGACGGCGCTGCTGCCGATCTACGCGGCGCAGGTCTTTCACGTTGGTCCCGCCGGGTTCGGCGCGCTCCGTGCCGCCGAGGCGTTCGGGACGGCGGCATGCGCGGTCTGGCTTGCGCGGCATCCCATCCACCGCTACGCCGGTGCGCGACTCCTCGGTGCCGTCGCGATCTTCGGCGCGGCGACCGTCGTGTTCGGCCTGTCGACGTCGATCTGGGTCGCGTTGCCCGCGCTCGCGGTCGCCGGGGCCGCGGACATGGTGAGCATGGCGATCCGCAACGCGCTCATCGCGCTGCGCACGCCCGATGCGATGCGCGGCCGCGTCGCCGCCGTCTCCGGCACGTTCATCATCGCGAGCAACGAGCTCGGTCAGTTCGAGTCGGGCACCGTCGCGGCGCTGATCGGCGCCGTTCCGTCGGTCGTGCTCGGAGGCGCCGCAACGCTCGTCGTCGTCGCGCTTTGGGCGTGGCGCAACCCGGCGCTGCGCCGAGCCGACACGATCGCCGCCTGACGCAGGCCTCCGCGGAGGAGGCGCGTCTACGCCGCCGTCACGCCTTCTTCGGCGTCTTGCTCGTCGAGATGCTCCGCCATGTCGTCGAGCACGAAGCGGTTCGCGGCGTCACGATGCGCTTCGTCGACGTGATCGTCGAAGTAGCGCACGAGGTCGTCGTCGCTCGCACCGTCGCGAATCAGCCGGTCGAAGTCCTCGCGCGAGACGTGCGCCGCGCGCAAGAATCCCATCGACAGACCACAGTACGCGATATACTCGCCCTGGGTGCCGGCGTGATCGGCGCGTACCTTGTCGGCGAGTCGCCCGAGCCAGGCGTACCCGCCGAGCTTCACCCGCCCGGGTCGCGGCGGGTTCTTCGAGAGGTCAGGTGCTGCAGTGGTCACCGGACTCTCCTACCCGCGCAGCGCCCGGGCAAGGACGAGCGAGCGGTACCCCGAACGCCTGCGCTGCCCACCGGAGGAGCAACTGCTGATGAAGTTTGCGCGTGCCGCCGCATTGCTGGCGGCGATTTCCGTCGTCGTACCGTTCGGCGTGCCCGCCGCCGCCGCGCCCATTCCGGGCGTGTCCGGGCTCGACGTCGCGATCACGCGCGTGAGCGAGAAGACGCCGGTCTACATCGTGAGCGAGCAGCAGCATCAGTCCGGCCAAGGCGCGCCGGGCTCGAACTTCATCCAGTGCATCGACTTTCGCGTGCTCAGCCGCAAGGCGGTCTCCGCCGTGCGCTTCACCATCCACTTCCGCGACACGTTCAACAACGAGCACTTCATCGACGTCAGCAACAACGCGTCGTGGAACCTCGATCGCAAGGGTTCGTTCGGGTCGGGCCAGGTCGTGCGCGCGAACTACGATCCGAACGTCACGTACATCAACGACGGCAACCAGTCGTGCTGGGTCGTGCCGGCGACGTTCTCCGATACCGGACGCAACAACGTGACGAAGATGTCGATCGAGACGACGCAGGTCGCGTTCACCGACGGCACCGTGTGGCGCGTCGGACAGTCGTTCGATCAGGCCTTCCAGCCGAACGGCACGACCGAACGCATTCCGCTGAACGTCTCGCAGCGCTGGCTGAGCCAAGGGCACGCGCCCGTCGAGCTCACCGCGTCGGGAACGGGCTACGACTTCGGCGGCGACCCGCAGCAGTGCGTGAGCTTCCGGAACGTCTCACAGCAGGTCGTGTCGTCGGTCGATTTCGACGTCGCGTACGTCGACAGCGCCGGCAACCGCCTCGTGCAGCGCAGCGTCGGACACGTCGGCACGTTCACGCCGCCGGTCCTCATCGAGGACAAGTGCCGCAACGTGAACCTCGGCAACGCCGACACGATGCGCCGGATCGCGCGCGCCGAGATCATGGTGCGGCACGTCGCGTTCAACGACGGCACGCAGTGGAACGGCGGCGAAGCGTTCACGCGCGTCTACGGCAACAACGGTGACCGGCTCGCCTCGCCGCTCTTCGTCGCCGCCTCGAACGCGCCGGTCCCGCTCGCGCCGAACGGTCTGCCGTTCACGGGCGGCACGCCGCCGCCGGTGCAGGTGTTCGGGCCCGGCGGGAACCCCGTGGCGCCCGGCCAGCGCTACGGCGCGATCGCCGTCGATCGCACCGCCACGTTCGCCGCCGTCGCCACCGACCGCGACAGCCCGGGCAACGCCGCCGCCGACGCCGTCGACAAGTGCAACAACCAGTCCGGCGGCAACACGTGCGCGGTGAAGCTGACGTTCACGACGTCGGACCACTGCGGCGCGATCGCGATCCGCCCCATGCAGGGAACGCCGGTCGGGTTCGTCAGCACGGGCGCCTCGCAGCGCGAAGCCGAGTCGAACGCCATCACGAAGGCCGGCACGACCGACACGAGCATCCTCGCCTCCGGCTGCAACAGCCCCTGAGAAGGCCGGGGGAGCGGCGCCCTACGGAACGGGGCGCCGCCGTCCGATAACCGGAGTACCTACGGAGAGGGCTTTCGATGAGCGTGGACGCGACGGGACTGCCGCAGCCGGGATTCTACTCGTATCCCTCCTCGCTGCCGCGCGGCCTGAGCATGGGCGACGCCGAGACGACCGCGAGCGCGCCGCCGGCCGCCGGAGCGTCCGCGTCCTCATCGCCGTCCGCGAGCGCTTCGCCGTACGCGCAGGCATACGCGAACCTCGAGCAAGCCGACACCGCGGAACTGATGAACGTCTCGTTCGGATCGTCGTCGAACGCGCAGTCGAACATCGCGAGCGTCCTGCAGCAGGCCGCCGCGCTGCAGCAGCAGCAGATCGCGGCGCAACAGCAAGCCGCGCAAGACGCCGCGAGCGCTGCGCCGGCGATCCAGGCGCCGTCGACCCCGAGCTACACGAGCATCGTGCAATCGAGCGACGCGAACGCCGCGAACGACCTCGGCAACGGCACCCTGGGCGCATCGATCGACACGACGGCGTAGCGACGCAGGAACCGTTTCCCGCTGCTCGGGAAGCGTCGCCGCGATCATGGACCGCACGAACCCGTCCGCACGCATCGACCAGCTCATCGCGGAAACGACGGACTGGCGCGGCACAACGCTCGCCGCCGTGCGCAAGGCGATCCTCGCCGCCGATCCCATGATCGTCGAGACGTGGAAGTGGATGGGCACGCCCACGTGGGAGCGCGACGGCCTGATCGCCGTCGCCAACCCGCACAAGGGCAAGGTCAAAGTCACGTTCGCATACGGCGCGAAGATCCCGGATCCCGACAAGATGTTCAACGCCGGGCTTGAGGGCAACGAGCGCCGCGCGATCGATCTGTTCGAGGGCGACAAAGTCGACGCCGCGGCGTTCAAAAAGCTCGTGCGCGCCGCGATCGCGTTCAACCAAGACCGAGCGAAGAAGCGCAAGACGAAATAGCGCCCTGCTCGAGGAGAAGGTTGTCGCCGCCGGCCATCCCCGGGGTGTGGGCGAACCGACTCGCGTCAGCTCGCAAGGATGACCGGCGGCGCGTCCTGCCTGCGCGTGAGCGCACGCGGACGGTGGCGCCGCGTCGAAACGCGGCTCGCGTCCATCATCCTCGACGGGCGAGCGACCGTCGAGCGTGTGAAATGACCTAGGACGACGCCTAGGCGCTGCGCACGCTCTCCGCGTCGCCGACGTCGACGACGCCGTGGCGCAGCGCTCGCGCGACGAGCTCGCCGCGGTTGCCTGCGCGGAACTTGCCGCGCAAGTGCTCGACGCTGTTGCTGATCGTCTTCCACGACCGGCCGAGGTGCGACCCGATCTCCTTGTAGGTCTTGCCTTGCGCGACGAGCAGCAGGATCGTGCGTTGGTGGTCGGTGAGCGCCGGTGCGTCGACGGACTGCAGCGCGCGCGCTTCGCGTGCCATCCAATAGTCGGGATGCGCGCCCGCGAGCGCCGTGTTCGCGTACTGCACGTAGCGGCGCGAGCCCGTGAGCCGCGCGAGGCGCAGCGCGGTCGCGACGGCGCGGCGGCGGTAGCCGATGGCGCGGAAGGTTCGGAAAGCGCTCGCGTGCAGCTTCACCGCCTCGGTGCGGTCGCCGCGTCCTTCCGCGATGCATCCGCCGACAAGGTTTTCCAACCCCTGGACCCGCTTGTCGTCACGCACCTCCTGTTTGTCGTGCTCGCCGAGCTCTCGGTACGCGCGCAACGCCTTCTCCGCGTCGGCGACGGCGCCGGCGCACGCAAGCTCCTCGGCGTTCGAGAGCGGCAACAGGCGCAGGTCCGGACGCAGCGGCTGCATGCCGGAGTACGCGGCGCGCGCGCGGAGCGCAAACTCCAGATGCGCCTTCGGCTCGCCCAGACCGCGAAAGATCGCCGCGGTGCGATCGAGCGCGATCGCGCGATAGCCCGGATCGACCGCGTGCGTCTCCGCATCACGCGACCACGCCAGCGCCTCGTCGGTACGTCCGAGCTGTTCGTTGACGACGGAGCAGTAAAACGCGGTCCACAGCCGCGGCATCTCCAAACCGTCGGCCTGCCAGTCGAACTCGTGCACGAACGCTTCGATCGCCGGCCAATCCTCGAACTCGAGCGTCTCGGCGCACAGCGAGGTGAGCGCCGAGATGACGCTCGCCTCGACGAAGCGGTCGCGCCAGCGGCACGAACGAATGCACGCGAACGCCGCACGGAACCACGGCATCCCGTCCGCGAACCGCCGCCGCGACATCGCGATCCAGCCGCGATACTCCAGCGCGCGCGCGGTGATCATGTCGGCATCCGGCGGAACGGCGGCGAGCGCGGCGTCGGCCGCGTCCACGCGTCCGGCGACGTGGAACGCGATGCCGCGGTGCAAGGTCAGCTCGGCGCGAATCGTGGGATGCACCTGCGCCGCGTGCTCCTGCGCTTGGGCGAGGAGCGCCAGCCCCGGCTCGACGTCGTTCAACCAGACGTGCGCGGTTCCGAGAAGCATCTGCGCCGAGACGATGCCGTCGGGCGTCGTCGGAGTGAACGAACACGCGCGCAGCGCGTCGATCGCTTCCGCAAAACGGCGCAGCCGCAGGAGCACGCGCGCGCGCAGGAGCGCGACGTCGAACGCGGCACGCGCGTCGCGCGTCTCGATCGCATCGCATGCCGCGAGGCACGCCTCGAAAGCACCCGCGAAGAAGGCGCCGTGCGCATTCGAAAGGCTTGCGCGTCGCGCGTCGGCTCGTACGTCCCTGATAAACCGGTCCTCCACACCTGAGGGCGGGGGAGACTACCCGAGTCGGACGCCCGCCGTAGGCGGCGACGTTCGCCGCCCCGGCGTCGTCTCCGCTACGAGCCCGTGACCGGGCCCGAGCCGTCCATCGGGGCGGCGACCGGAGCAGAGGTCGTCGGCGCACCCGTCGAGGCGCTGCCTCCGAGCAAAACGAGGAGCAAGGCCAGGACTACCATGGAGAGCAACCTTTCCGACACGGTGTGCCGACACCCGGGTCAAATCACCCAGTCGGTTGCTGTTCGTCGCCGGCACGCGGCACGCCCGGGCGTCTGCGAAGCCGGCATCGTCGCGCGCGGCGCGGCGGAGCGCCCCTGAGGCGGCACGAAGTGCCCGGCCGTGTTCGTGTTCTTCAGCAACCGGCTCGGCTGCCTCGGGTCGATCCTCGTCTCGCTCGTGCTGACGCTGCTGCTCATCGCGGCGCTGCGCGCGTGCAACCGGCCGGCGGGCGCCGCGACGACGGCGCCGCCGGCGTCTGAGGTCATGATCGTCGGCGTCGCGCATCTCGCCGCGCGTCACGACGTGCACAACAGCACCTTCACCGACAGCCCGCTTTCGCCGAAGCGGCAAGCACAGATCGCGGACGTGGTCGCGCGCCTCGCGCGCTTCCGCCCGACGAAGGTCCTCATCGAGGCGCCGATGGGCGACCCCAAGTACGCGCGCCGTTACCGCGACTTCCTGCGCGGCGCCTACACCCTGCCGGCGAATGAGGCGTACCAGTTCGGGTTCAAGCTCGCGAAGCGTGCCGGCGACGCGACGATCTATCCCGTCGACACGTGGGGGCCGAGCATCATCGCGGACGACACGCCGGCCGGCAAGCGCGTCGACGCGTACTTAATCGCGAACCTTCCGCGCGCGAGCGCGCCCGAGACGACGCGATACCTGAAGCGCGACGACGCCCTCGAGCGGAACGGCACGTACCTCGACGTGCTCCGCTACCTCAACAGCGATGAGGCGATCCGCGCGAACGCCGCGCTCTACAGCGTCATCGACGGGATGGGGCGCTCGACCGACCAGGCCGGCGCCGCGTACGTCGCCCAGTGGTACACGCGGAACTGCTACATCTTCGCCAACATCCTGAGCGTCGTGAAGCCCGGCGACCGTGTCGTCGTCATCTTCGGCCAGGGCCACGAGTACCTGCTGCGCGACTTCGTGCGTCTCCATCCGACGCTGGTGAACGTCAACCCGCTGCGCTACTTGAACTAGCGCGTCGTCTCCGGGTTCGTGTCGTCGGGTGCGAGCGTGCCGTACTCGGCTTCGTAGTACGTGTCGCGCAGATGGGCGAGCTTCACATCGCGCGCGATCGGTTCGCCGTCGCCGCGGTAGACGGTGACGCCGCTGAAGAGCGTCACGTACGCTGCGAGCCGCAGGCGCTTCCAGTCGGAGACTTTCCAGCCGCTCGGCGCCATGACGGAAAAGTCGTACGGCGGCGGCGCCGCCTCGGACGCGCCGAACCGTTCGAAGGACACGCGGAAACCTTCGCGATTGAAGATCTGCTCCTGCAGCTGCGTGATGCTCAGCCGATCGCGACGCGCCGCCATGGCGCCATCTTGACCCAACGCGGCGCGTCGTCCCGCCTGCGCCCGTTCGTCGCCGGCGCGGTGATGATGGCGGTCGCGATGGGCGTCGGCCGCTTCGCGTACACGCCGCTGCTCGTCGTGATGCGCGGCGACGCGGGGCTCGACGTGGCGACTGCCGGGCTGCTGGCATCGGCGAACCTCGCCGGTTATCTCGCCGGTGCGCTCGCGGCGATGCTGCCGGCGATGCAAAAGCAGCGTGCGCGCACGGTGACGCTGTCGGCGTACGGTGTCGCCGCTCTGACGGCGGCCATGGCCGGACCGGCGTCGACGTGGCTCGCTGCCCGAACGCTGACGGGCGTGCTGTCGGGATTCGTCTTCGTGCTCGCGGTCAGCATGACGCTCGAGCTCGCCGCCGCAACGCGATCGCGGTGGGGCAGCGCGGTGTTCTTCGCCGGGGTCGGTGCGGGCATCGCGGCGGCCGGCGCGCTCGTGCCGCTCTTGGTGCTCGCGGGCGGATCGCGCGGCGCGTGGCTGCAGCTTGGTGCGCTCTCCGCGATCGCGGTCGCGCTCGCCGCGCCGTTTTTGCCGCGCGGCGGCGGCGTCGCCGCGAACGGCGGCGCGACGTCACGACGCCGGGACGCGCGCGGCTTCTGGTGGCTCGCGTTCGTCTACGGCGTCGAAGGCGCGGTCTACATCATCCCGGCCACGTTCCTGGTGGCGATGGTGCACGAGGTTCCGAACATCGCGGCGCTCGCGCCGTACGCGTGGGTGGTCGTCGGCCTCGCGGCGGCGCCGTCGGTCGTGCTGTGGTCGGAGATCGCCGCGCGCGGCGGCACGGAGCGCGCGTTCATCGCGTCCGGCATCACGCAGGGCATCGCGTTGCTCGTCCCGTTCGTCGCGCCGCCGATCGTCGGCGTGCCGCTGCTCGCGATCGGCGTCGGCGGAACGTTCATCGGAATGACCGCGCTCGGCACGTCGCTCGGCCGCGCGTACTGGAGCGGGACGGGCAACGTCGCGGTCGGACTGCTCACGGTGCTGTACGGCATCGGCCAGATCGCCGGCCCGCTCGTCGCGACGCACGTCGCGCTGCGCACCGGCTCGTACCGCGGTTCGCTCGCGATCGCGGCGGCGGCGATCCTCACGTCGACGGCCGCGTTCGCAATTCGCTACGCGATCGTGTCCCGAACGGCGACGGAGAGCGAGGCGGCGGGCTCGAAGTGAGGGCGATGAAGGCTCGGGACGGCAAGCACTTTCGTGCGTGCAACCTCTGCGAGGCGATCTGCGGCCTCGAGATCACGGTCGCGGACGGTGCGATCGTCGACCTGCGCGGCGACGCGCTCGATCCGCTCTCCCGCGGCCACATCTGTCCGAAGGGTTCGGCGCTGATCGACCTGCATGCCGATCCGGACCGCCTGAAGACGCCGCTTCGGCGCACGACGGGCGGCTGGGCGCCGATCGCATGGGACGATGCGTTCGACCTCGTCGCCGATCGGTTGAAGACGATCGTCGCCACGCACGGCGACGACGCGGTCGCGATCTATCTCGGGAACCCGAACGTGCACAACAGCGGCACGCTGCTCAGCTCGGGCGGTTTTCTGCGCGCGTTCAAGACGAAGAACCGGTTCAGCGCGACGAGCGTCGATCAACTGCCGCACCACCGCGCGGCCGCCGAGATGTTCGGACACCCGCTGCTCGTGCCGATCCCGGACGTCGACCGGACCGACTACTTTCTGATCATGGGCGCGAACCCGCTCGCGTCGAACGGCAGCATCATGACGGCGCCCGGCATGCGTTCGCGCATGAAGGCGCTCCAAGAGCGCGGCGGATGGATCTGCGTCATCGATCCGCGCCGTACGGAAACCGCCGACTTCGCCAACGAGCACCAGTTCATTCGGCCCGGCGGCGACGCGCTGTTCCTGCTCGCGATGATCGATGCGATCTTCGAGGGCGGCGATGCGAAGCTCGGCCGGCTCGCGGCCTTCACCGACGGCGTGGAAGCGCTCCGCGCCGCCGCGCGCGAGTTTCCCGCGGAGCGCGTCGCTTCGCGCGTCGGCATCGAAGCGTACCTCATCCGCGCGATC
>Ga0213875_10002493_pt1 | contig 10997 bp, 10 predicted proteins | sample BarmaccomBMRX_R8_FD_160105 | JGI IMG/M metagenome (GOLD analysis project Ga0213875, IMG submission 160105) | Root-associated microbial communities from Barbacenia macrantha in rupestrian grasslands, the National Park of Serra do Cipo, Brazil - RX_R8 | ecosystem: Host-associated > Plants > Roots... | reverse complement strand
GCCGTGAGCAGCGTCTGCCGGTTGTCCGGGCCCAGCGCGCGCTGGTAGCCGTCGCGGGCCGACTCGTAGGAGAACACCGCCGAGGCCATCTTGCCCTGGGTCTGGTAGGCGGCCCCGAGCTTGCCGTGCACCTCGAGGGTCTGCATGTCGTCCCGCCCGAGCTCCTTCTCCCGGCCCGACAGCACCTTCTTGTAGGCGCTGATCGCGTCCTTGACCCGGCCGTCGGCCAGGCTGGCGTCACCCAGGCCCATCCGGGTGATCAGCGTCTCCGGGTGCCGGGCGCCCTGCGCCCGCTCGCGCCCGGCCAGCGTGCCCCGGTACAGGTCGGTCGCCTCGGCCGGCTGCCCGATGGCCAGGTAGGCGGCCGCCAGCTCGTCCCGGGCGCCCAGCGTCTCCAGGTTGTCGGGGCCGTACAGCCGCTCGGTGTCGGCCGCCAGCTGCTCCAGCACGCCGACCGCGTCCCCCAGCTGACCGGCCGCGACCAGCGCGTGCCCCAGGTCGCGGCGGGCGGCCAGCACGTCGCGGTGGTCCCGGCCGAGCGTGCGGGCCCGCCGGTCCAGCACCCACTGCACCCAGCGGACGGCGTCGGTGGTGCGGCCGGCCGCCAGGTAGGCGGCGGTCAGCTTCTGCACGGCGGCCAGCGTGTCCGGGTGATCGGCGCCCAGCAGCCGCTCGCTGACCTGGGCCAGGTCGCGCCAGTAGTCGGCGGCCGGACCGGTCAGCTTGGCGTGGTCGAGGCTGTCGCCCGCCCGCATCAGCACCGGGTGGCAGCCGCCCGCCCACAGCAGGTCGCCGGCCGCCTGCCACAGGCTGGAGGTGCAGGAGCGCAGGCTCTCGGCCAGCCAGCCGGCTGGTTCTTCGGCGGGCCAGGCCTCCAGCAGCGCGTCCGCCGCCGACCGGGCCGACTGCTCCAGCATGCCCTCCGGCATCGTGCTGCGCAGCGCTCCCTGCAGCACCGTGCTCATCCTGATCAGCGGGGGCGTGGTGGTCCGGTCGATGGTCACCAGACCGGAACGTTCCAGCATGAGCAGGGTCCGGCCGGCGCTGTCCCGGTCCGGCCGGGCGCCGCCGCTGTAGTTGGCCAGGTAGTCGCGGGCGGCCGGGGCCGACAGCACCCCGGCCGGGATCGCGTGCCCGTCCAGCAGCGCGACCAGGGCCAGCAGGGCCTGGGCGGGCACGTCGGGCGACAGCCAGTCGGCCTGCTCGAAGCAGAACGTCCAGCTGACGGCGGCGGCCGCCAGCCGCGCGGCCGACGAGTCGGTCATCTGCTCCCGCCGCCGCGCGAACGCCTCCTGGTAGTCGCGGCAGGTCCAGGCCGAGCTGGTGATCACCGAGCACGCCTGGGCCAGCGCCAGCGGCTCGCAGTCCAGCTCCTGGACTAGGTCAATGGCCCCGAGGCGGCGGTCGGGGTCGGCGCTCAGCCGGCCCATCAGGTAGTTCAGGGCCTCACGGCTGCTGTACAGCCCGACCGGGACGGTCCGGGTGCCGGGCGGCATCGCCTCGGTCACGGTGGCCGCCTCAGCCGTGGTGACCAGCACCCGCCCGGCCGGGCCGACCGGCCACAGCCCGCGCAGGTCGGCCGAGCGGGCCAGGTCGTCCAGCACCAGCAGCCAGGGCCGGTTGGTCTCGTTCAGCCAGCCCATCAGCCGGGCCGCCACCAGCTCGGCGGTGCCGACCGGCGGTGAGCCGGTGATGGCGGCGGCCGCCTCGGAGTAGGTGGTCAGCACCGACGCCCGGCTGGAAGCGGTCACCCACACCAGCAGCTCGACCTGGCGGGCGTGCCACAGCGCCTCGGCCGTGGCCGCGGCCAGCTGGGTCTTGCCCGACAACCGGGTCCAGTCCGGGTTGGCGGCCCCGTCGGCCCGGCTCGGCACCAGTGCGACCGGCGCGCCCGGGGCCAGCTCGGCCGCCAGGTTCGGCGCGGTCTCCGGCCGCGGGCTGAACTCGCCGGCCTGGGCCGGTATCACCCCGACCCGGACCGGCCAGCGTACTTCGGCGCGCCGCGAATCCGCCAGCTCGGAAGCCGAGGTTTCCGGGGGGGCCATGGTGTGGATCACCTTCCGTGCATCTTTGCCGCGCTCAACGCGCTCTTTTCACGCACCGTATCGTTCTGGACCCGTAGCACCAAGACTCGGCTTCCGGGCTTAGCGGTCACACAGCGTAGTGGTGTTGGACGAGTTCGCGACCGGCCCGGCAGCGGATCTGCGCGGGGATATGCCGAGACGCGACGCGGGAGACCGGACAGAAAGCCAAATCGGGACGGCCGGGGATCAAGCTCCTGCCCTCTCATTTGCGGGTCGGCATTAGTGATGTACAAGTAATCAGGGCCATCGGTACCAATGGCCCGGATAAGGGCTGAACGTTATCAACCAGACGATGAAAAGTCACCAACCGGGCCGGCCCGCGGAGCCCGGGAACGCCGGCGGTGGAACGAAACCTGGCCGCTGGACCGTGGCGCAGACCACAAAGATGGCCGCTACCCGGTGCGTTCCGAAAGGCGGCCGATAATTACCGTTCGGTTGGGCTCATTACCGGCGCCGCCCCGGCGTCAATGAGACTGGACTGACATCCACCCAGACGTGTAACAAAGCGCTCAGGTCCGTGTTGGTATTTGAGTAATGACACGGCTCCGGCGCCGTCACGGCCGCCGCTCGTATCCGGCTCGGCGGGGTGGCCGCCGCTGGCCGGGCCGGTGCCCTGAGGAGCTTCGGCGTCCCCCGGACCGGGGTCCTCCGGCTCGTGGACCGGATGGGCGATGCCGCCCGCCTTCGGCACCTCCGGGTGGATCTGGCTGCGCCACACCCGGGGACCGCCGGGCGAGGTCCGCGGGATCTCCCCGCGCTCGGCCCGGGCCTGCCACTCCCCCCGCAGCCGGTCCAGCTGGCGGCGCCGGTGCCGGGCCCGCCCACGCCGCCGCAGCACCCCGCCGACGGTCAGGCCGAACAGCAGCGTGCAGGCCAGCGCCAGGGCCAGCAGCAGCCAGCGCGCCACGGGCCCAGTCGCCAGCGCGAACGCGACCCAGATCACCACCGCCGCCAGTCCCGGGATGACCGACAGCATGATCCGCGCGGTGTCCCGCCAGCTCCGGCCGGCCACCCGGTCGCGAGCCCGTTCGATGGCCCACCGCTCCTGGAACTCCTCCCAGGAGGTGGCGTCCTCCGGGGGCAGCAGGTCGTGCCGGGGATCGGTCATGGCGACCTCGTACCCTCGGTGGCCCGCGGTAGCCGCTCCGGCGGCTGGCTTTCCGGCTGGCTTTCCGGCTGGGCTTCCGGCTCGGCCTGGGCGGGCCGCCCTTTCGACCAGCGGCGGAGGCGGCGGATCGCTTCGACCAGGCCGCTGATGACCAGGGTGATCGCGACCGACAGGAGCAGGCCGGCCCAGGGCTTGTCCTCGAACGCCCGGCCACCCAGGCGGCCGATCAGGAACGAGTAGGTGGCCCAGGCCACGGCGGCCACCGCGGTGGCGGGCAGGTAGCGCCGCCGGGGGTAGCCGATCAGCCCGCAGCAGAGCGTGACCGCGGTCCGGCCGCCGGGGATGAACCGGCAGACGATGATCAGCTGGGTGCCGTACCGGTCCAGCGACTGCTCGGCCCAGGCCCGCTGCCGGGCCCCGCGGGCCGAGGAGAAGAACCGCCGCTCCACCCGCGGCCCGAACCGGCGGCCGATCAGGTAGCAGAGGTTGTCGCCCAGGAACGCCCCCAGCGCGGCGAACCCGACCAGCAGCGCGATGCGCGGGTCGGTGCTGCCCGCGGTGGCCACCCCCAGCGCGATCACGGCGGTCTCGCTCGGCAGCACCGGGAAGATCGCGTCCAGGGCCGGGATCACGATCGCGATCACGTACGAAAGCAGCGAGTCCGGTTGCAGGCTGGTGAGCGCGCTGCTCAGTATCATCTGGCCCCCGCTGTCATCTGGCCCCCGACCGGTCGTGCGGCTCATTGGGCGGCGCCCCGGCCTGCCGCTCCCGGCGAGCCCCGGATCGCCGGGAGCGGCGCAGCCGGAAGAAGATCACGGTCAGGCCGGCGCCGAACAAGACCCACGGGGCCCATGGGGCCAGTGTGATCAGGTCCATACCATCCATTCACGCCGTCCTTGCTACCGATGTGATCACCTTCAGTGCACCCGATGCTGGTGACCACGTGATGAAGTTGACATGGTGGCGGTGTGGAGACCGAGGGCGGGAGGGGCCATGGCGACAGTGCTGGTCGTGGAGGACGAGCGCAAGCTGCGGGATCTTGTCCGCTCTTACCTGGAGCGGGCCGGGTTCACGGTGCTCTCGACCGGGTCGGGGGCCGAGGCCATCTCGATGGCGGCCGAGGGCGCCCCGGACCTGGTCGTGCTCGACCTCGGGCTGCCCGACGTGCCCGGCGAGACGGTGGCCCGGGAGCTGCGGTCCGGCTCGGAGGTGCCGATCTTGATGCTGACGGCCAGGACCGCCGAGGAGGACCGGATCCGCGGCCTCGAGCTCGGGGCCGACGACTACGTGACCAAGCCGTTCAGCCCGCGCGAGCTGGTGCTGCGGGTCCAGGCCATCCTGCGCCGCGGCAGCAACGGCTCCGAGCAGGGGGTGACCAGCTTCGGCGACGGCGAGCTGGTCATCGACGAGCCCCAGCGGCTGGTCACCGTGCACGGCGACCCGGTCAGCCTGACCCCGACCGAGTGGGGCGTGCTGGTCGCCCTGGCCACCGTCCCCGGCCGCGTCTACTCGCGCTTCGAGCTGATCAACCGGGTCCGCGGCTACGAGTTCGAGGGCTACGAGCGCACCGTCGACTCGCACGTGAAGAACCTGCGCCGCAAGATCGAGAGCGACCCGGCCCAGCCGCGGATCGTGCAGACCGTGCTCGGCGGCGGTTACCGGCTGGGCCTGACCCGCGATGACTGAGCCGGGCGACCGGCGCTCCGACACCCTCCGGCTGCGGCTGGCGCTGGCGTTCCTGGGGGTCGCGCTGGCGGCCGTGGCGCTGCTGGCGGGCCTGGTCGCGGCGTTCTCGGCCACCGACTTCGCCGACCTCGCCAACCGCCAGCGCACCGACCTGACCAGCGCCATCGCGGTGGCGGCGGGCGCCGCCTGGGACCGCAAGGACAGCTGGCCGGCGGCCGACCTGTCGCCGGTCCTCGACCTGGCCGCCCGCACCGGCGCGGTCGTCACCATCCGCGACCAGACCGGGCAGATCGTGAGCGCCTCGGCCGCGTTCGCCACCACCACCGGGCCGCAGGCGCGGGCGCCGATCACCGTCGACGGCCGGCGGATTGGCGAGGTGGTGGTCCGCTCCACCGGTACCGGGCTCGGCGCCGCCGACCGGACCCTGGAGAACGCGCTGCTGCGGGCGATCGCGGGCGCGGCCGGGCTGGCCGCCCTGCTCGCGCTGATCACCGGGCTGACCGTGGCCCGCCGGATCACCCGCCCGGTCACCCGGCTGATCGCGGTGACCCGGGCGATGGCCAGCGGTGACCGCACCGCCCGGGCGGGCAGCATCCGGGCCCCCGGCGAGCTGCGCGACCTGGCCATCGCGTTCGACCAGATGGCCGCCACCCTGGACCGGCAGGACCAGCTCCGCCGCGACCTGGTGGCCGACGTCGCGCACGAGCTGCGGACCCCGGTCGCCATCCTCCAGGCCGGCCACGAGGCGCTGCTGGACGGCCTGGCCGAGCCCACCCCGGCCGAGCTGACCTCGCTGCGGGACGAGGTGCTGCGGCTGGCCCGCATGATCGGCGACCTGCAGACGCTGGCGGCCGCCGACGCGGCCGCCCTCCAGCTGGCCCTGCACCCCGGCGACCTGGCCGGCATCGCGGCGGCGGCCGCCGCCAGCCTGACCCGCCGGTTCGAGGCGGCCGGGGTCACCCTCGACCAGGACCTGGCTCCGGTCCCGGTCCGGGCCGACGAGCGCTGGCTGCACCAGGTCATCACCAACCTGCTGACCAACGCGCTCAAGTTCACCCCGGCCGGCGGCCACGTCACCATCGGCACCGGCCGGGACGGCGCCCAGGCGGTGCTGCGGGTCCGCGACACCGGCGTCGGCATCCCGGCCGAGGACCTGCCGCACGTGTTCAACCGGTTCTGGCGCGGGCGGTCGGCCGCTGCGATCTCCGGCAGCGGTATCGGGCTGGCCGTCGCCGCCGAGCTGGCCCAGGCGCACGGCGGCGAGCTGACCGCCCGCAGCGAGCCCGGCCAGGGCGCCGAGTTCACGCTCACCCTGCCCGCCGTCTGACCGGCCCGGCCGCCCGCCTCAGTGCCCCCCGGCCTCAGGGGGCCCGGAACGAGTCCCGGTAGGCGTGCGGGCTGGTGTGCAGGGTCCGGCTGAAGTGCTTGCGCAGGTTGCCGGCCGTGCAGAAGCCGGTCTTGACCGCGATCGCGTCGACCGGCAGGCCGGTGGTCTCCAGCAGCCGCTGGGCCAGCCGGATCCGTTCCCGGACGATCCACTGGTAGGGGGTGGTGCCGGTGCTGGCCTGGAAGCGGCGGGCGAACGTGCGCGGGCTCATCGCCGCCCGCCCGGCCAGGTCGGCCACGGTCACCTCCTGGTCGAGGTGAGCCTGCAGCCAGGCCAGCGTGTCCGCGAACAGGTGCTGCTCGTCCAGGACCGGGATCGGGGTCTCGATGAACTGGGCCTGGCCGCCGTCCCGGTGCAGCGGTACCACCATGTCGCGGGCCAGCCGGGTGGCCACCTCGTGGCCGAAGTCGCGCTGGACCACGTGCAGGCACAGATCGATACTGGCGGCGCTGCCGGCCGAGGTGAGCAGGTCGCCCTCGTCCACGTAGAGCACGCCAGGGTCGACCGTGACCTGCGGGTATTCCGCGGCCAGGCGGTCGCACTCGGCCCAGTGGGTGGTGGCCCGGTGGCCGTCCAGGATCCCGGCCGCGGCCAGGATGAACGCCCCGGTGCAGAGGGACAGGATGCGCTGACCGCGGGCCCGGGCCGCCCGCAGCGCGTCGAGGACCGCGGGCGGCACCTGGTCGGTCTGCTCGGTCGGCACCACCACCACCGTGCCCGCCGTCGCGATCGCGGCCAGGCCGTCGGCCACCTCCATCCGCGGGCCCGGGTCGAGCCGGACCGACGGCGTGGCCGCGCAGATCGTCAGCCGGTACCAGGGCACGCCGAAGTCGTCCGCGTAGTCGCCGCCGAAGACGTCGCACACCACGCCGAACTCGAACGGCGGCACCCCGTCGTACACCACCACCGCGACCGATTCCGGCTCCGCCCCACCTGTCCGCGCGGGTGCGGTGGGCACCCTTTCCATCGTGGCAGCATTGTCGCGCATGTTGGCAATGATGCCACTTACCGGGGTACGGGGCCCGGCCGGAAGATGGGAGACATGAGGAGCAGAACCGTCCTCGTACGCGAGGGCCCGGCCGGTTCGGCCGGCCTGGCCATCCGCCCGGCCGGCGTCACCGCGCGGCTGCTGGCCCGTTTGCTCGGGGCGTCGCTGGACCGCCGCCTGGCGACCGGGAGCGCGCCCGAGTCGGGCCGCCTGCTGGCCACCCGCGCGCAGCAGATCGTCGCCGTGGGCTGGCGGCGGGAACTGGCCGGTCACTGGGAGCACCTGCTGGCGGTGGCCGCGAGGCCAACCCGCTCGTCCGCCCCGGCCCCGTTGTGCCGTGACCGCATCCTGGCCGCCGGGGACGCCGTGCACGACCTCGCCGCCCGGCTCCGGGCGCCGCTGCCGGTCCGGGCGGGCGGGGTCGCGGCCGCCCAGGTGCTGCTGACCGACGCGGCCGGGCCGGTCTGGAACCGGCGCAACCCCATCTCGCTGCCGGACCAGCTGCGCCAGATCAGCGCGCAGCTGGATCCCGGGCTGCCGCTTCAGTCGCTGGTGCGCTCGAACACGTAGAGGTGGTTGAGGCCGAGCTGGAACCGGCGGTGCCGGGCCAGCCGCCACTGCGGGCCGGCGAAGATCGACTCCAGATCGGCGGGCTGGAACCCGTGGTGCTGGTGCGCCTCGATGCCCGCGATCAGGTGCAGCCCCATCAGCACGTGCAGCATGTGGTCGACGGTCGGGGCCGGCACGGTGATGACCACCCGGCCGCCCGCCGACAGCAGCCCGGCCAGGGACTTGGCCCAGTTGGCGAGCTCGTCTTCGGGGATGTGCTCGAGCACCGCCAGCGCCACGGCCGCGTTGAACAGCTCGTCCGGCTGAGCCGGCAGGTCGCCCGGGAAGAAGCCCTTGACCATCGTGACGCCCGCCATCGGGGGCACGTCGACGAGCTCCGGGTCGATGCCGACACCGCCCGCTCCGGTCAGCCGGAACAGGGTCCCGTCGTGGGTCCCGATGTCGAGCAGGCGGGTGGCCTTGGGCAGCTCACGGACCGCCATCCGGATCCGCCAGCGCTGCAGGAAACGGTCGAGCCAGGTTAGCGGCTGCGGGGCAGCCTCGTGTGCCTCAGGCACAGCTCACGCACGCCGGGTTCATGGCAGCTCTTCCAGTTGAGGGATGGCCGATCTGGCCGGCATCTTCGCGCCGTCCGTCACGGCCGGCTCCAGAAATCCGCTGTGGGACCTCTGAATAAGGTCGGAAAGTATCATAAGAGTCTGCGCGCGGTATAGAGAGCGATTGCCCGTAACGCGGCGTTTCGTGTCGCCCAGCGTGCCGTCCGTAACGGAAACTCAACCTCACTGACGTTGAGTACGCAAACTGGGGCCGGGCCGGGGGCAGCCGGCGCTGTCCCCGGCCCGGCCATGAACGCACCAGGTCAGTGCACCGATCCGAGGGTGATGGTGAGCAGGCTGGGGCTGCCGCTGGAGACCGCCCCGGACTGGTCGGCGCCGCCGGTCGGCGCCACGTCGTCGTAGGGGAACGCGTAGCCGCGGTGGTCCTGCGAGGTGGCGTGCACGATCCGCGCGTAGTGGTTGGTGGTCGCGTTGGCGTAGTAGTCGGCCGGGTTCTCCCCGTCCGGCTGGCTGGAGTCGATCAGCAGCGTGCTGCGGTTGAACGCGGCCGCCAGCCGGGGCAGGATGGCCAGCATTTCCGCGCTCATCCCGGCCGGGTTGAACGGCCCGCTGTTGCACCCGAAGATGTCGGCCGCAGCCGGCGGCCCGAACGAGCCGACGCCGCTGAACGTCAGCGCACCCCCGCTCACCTGGCCGGTCACGGTCCCGTAGGACGCCTGGGTGTCGACCGACAGCGTGGCCGAGGAGTACATCGAGTAGACCTGGTTCACGTAGCCGTCGTAGTAGCCGCTGAACAGCGACGAGTTCATCACGATGCCGTTGGTCGGGCTGAGCGCCCGCAGGTTCTGGCCGCCGCTGGTCACGATCAGCTGGTCCCAGCCCTGCCCGTCCGCGTTGGCCTGGCTGGTCAGCCCGGCGCAGATGGTGTCCAGGCCGCCGTTGGGCAGCCCGGCCGCGGTCTGCTGGCCACCGGAGGAGTCGGTCAGGCTCAGCCCGATCGGGATGCAGGCGAAGTCGACCATGCTGATGTTGGCGAACAGCTGGGCGTCGTTGTAGGTGAACTCGGCGAAGTCCCACTGGGTGTTGATGTTGGGGTCGGACGGGTTCGTCACCGACGGCTCGACCAGGGCCGGCCCCGGGTTGAGCTGGAACGTCAGCGGCGACCCGATCGAGAACCAGATCCGGGCGCCCGCCAGGTGCGGGATCGTGATCGGCTTGGCCGCCCCGCCCGATGCGTTCAGCGGGATCGCGCAGTTCACCGGCACCGGCTGGTTGGTGCCGGACGGCGACGACGGGTAGTACGGGGTCTGGCCATCCGCCTCCAGCAGCATCAGCGCGTTGTTGTTGTCGATGGCCAGGCCGGTGACGTAGGCGTACACGGTGTCGGACCCGGTGTTGTTGACCAGCCCGATGGCCAGCGTGGAGGCGGTGCTGTTGCTGGCGGCCGGCCGGAGCCGGACGCGGCCGCGCTCCTGGGTGACCAGCTTGGCCCCCACCACCGGGACGGCCAGCGCCGCCAGCGAACCGGTGACGAACTTCCTGCGGGAGATCACGACTACTCCTTTGCCTCGTGGTCCAGCTCAAGCGTGTCCGCACCCCGCTCCGGCCCGCGGTGATGCCCGCAGGCCGGACGGGGCCGACGGCCCCAGCGGGCCCAGCTCGCAGGAGTGGCACCGTCAGCGGGTCAGGCTCCGCAGGCGTACCCACGGGCCAGTCCCGCTGACGCCACCGCGCGAGCCAGGCTCGGCGGAGCGCCACCTCACGAGCCGGGCCGCGGGTGGCATCCCACCGGCCAGTTCTGCGTGCGGTTCGTACTGACACGACGATCCCCAGGTGCCCGCGAGACTAACACGCTTTTCTGGGAAATTTCGGCGGAATCTGGTGATGTAACCGCTTACGACGATCGATTGAAGCCCTTTAATTGTTAAAATGTGTTGAATTGAGGGCAGACTTGAGAATGCGGTGCCCGAATTGCCAGGTTTCAGAGCATGTCACCGAGGGCGGGTGCGTCATCCGGACGGAAAGCCACGCAATCCATCTCGACCAGGGCCCCCAGCGCCAGCCCGGTGCAGCCGACGGTGATCCGGGCGGGCGGTTCGGCCCCGAACACCGCCAGGTAGGCCTCGTTCATGGCGGCGAAGCTGGCCATGTCGGTCAGGTAGACGTTGACCTTGGCCACGTCGGCCAGGCCGCACCCGCAGGCGGCCAGGATCGTCTCGACGTTGCGCAGCGCCTGGGTGGTCTCGGCCGCGATCCCGCCCGGCACCAGTTCCAGCACGCCCGGGCGGGCGCCCAGCATGCCGGACACGAACACCTGCTGGCCGGCCACGGTGGCGTGGCAGAAGGCGGGCAGCCGGGCCACTCCGGCCACGTTGATCTTGCGGATCGCGGGCATGGTGCCTTCCTGGCCGGGGCGGGGATGATCACCCCTGGTCTACACCCGCGGGCCGGAAGGTGGCGGCGAACGCCTGGAAGTAGTGGAAGTCGGCCGACCAGTCGCTGTCCGGGGTGGACCAGTACAGTGCGTAGGCGTGGGCCGAATTGGCCAGCACGTTGCGGTTCAGGATGTGCACGGTGGTGCCGTCCCGGTTGTAGGTGAACTCCCAGTCCGCGGCCT
>Ga0213875_10002492_pt1 | contig 10999 bp, 14 predicted proteins | sample BarmaccomBMRX_R8_FD_160105 | JGI IMG/M metagenome (GOLD analysis project Ga0213875, IMG submission 160105) | Root-associated microbial communities from Barbacenia macrantha in rupestrian grasslands, the National Park of Serra do Cipo, Brazil - RX_R8 | ecosystem: Host-associated > Plants > Roots... | reverse complement strand
CGGGCTGCCAGAAGGCGACCTCGTTGACCCAGTAGCCCTCGTTCACCAGACGGTCCGCCAGGCCAAACGCCTGCATCAGCTCCACAGTGCGGCACGCGACGCCGTCGGCTTGGCCGACTTCGAGTGGACCGTCCTTGCGGTCGATGACGACCGTCCTGATGTCAGGGAAGTTCGCCATTTGCGCAGCCAGCACGAGACCGGCCGGACCGCAGCCGATGATCAGGACGTCGGTGTCCTCGGGCAGACGTCCTGGCCGGGTCGCAACGGACGGATGCGGGTCCTCGATGAACGGGTCACCAGGTTTGTAGCCGCTCAGATAAAACTGCATCGTTCGATCTCACCCTGGACGTATGTGGAGGCCGCGCGACCAAGATCGAATAGGTCGGGTGCAGGCGCAAGACGTCGTGGAGGATCGCAGAGCCGTGACGGTCGGTCATGACCGAGCACGACGACGGTGCCGGCACGATGCTCTGGAGCACCCGAGTCACGTTCCGGAGGATAGGAGGAGCCGGATCGAGGCCTCTGATCCGGTTTGAATGGGCCCTGATCGGGCGGTTGACTCCGCCAGCAAAGCGGGGCGGCAACAAGCGCAGCGTGGACGTGCGGGCAGTCGTCGCGACCCGGTTCTCGTTCGTCCACATCTGGCCGCCTCCTGCGAGGCGGGCAGCTACGAGGGAATCACAACCGACTCTGAAGACTCAATCTCTTCCTGGATGGACACTTAGACGCGAGCGGTCTCCAGCCTGGCAGCCCGCCGCCACGGCGTCGGCGTGGCCAGGGTGAAGGGCAGGCTGATTATGCCGGCCCGATGAGATAAAACGCCGGAGCGAGGTGGTTGGCAGTTTTTTCGATCAGAGCCGTAAGAACGAAGGGCGTCGTCCCGCTGAAGATCGCCGTTCCGATGCCGTAGGCCACCCCAAAGCCGGACACGCGCGTGCTCGCCGGAAACATATCAGAAAAGGCGGACGGCGCCGCGCCGCAGAGCGCCCGCATGGGCTTCCAATGGTTGCGCAGCGCCGAGATCAACGGCGGCACCTTGGACAACGCATGCTCCAGCTGGGCCATTCTCACTGCGGAATTGTACCACTCGAAGCCGTTGCCGATCACCGTAGAGATGATGGCGCGGCGCAGCCCCGGCTTGCGGTCCAACGCCCCCGCGGTGGCGCTGGATGCTGAGATCCTATCGAGCAATGACGCCTCCCGAATCGCGTCCGCTCATCGGTGGTGAGCGACATGCATGGCGATCCGCCAGCCGAACACGATTGCGGGCCCGATCGTCGTGCCAGGCCCAGGATATGTTCCCCGGAAGATTGAGGCCATGTCGTTGCCGCACGCATATAGCCCGGCTATGGGCTGGCCATCCGGGCGGAGCACCTGACCGTGTTGGTTCGCCCATAGCCCGGCGCTGCTGGCGAGGTCTGCAGGCCAGACCGCGACGGCGTAGAACGGACCGGGGCCAATTGGCCGCATGCATGGGTTGGGTTTGTTCAACGGATCGCCGTTGATCCGGTTCAGGTCGCTGGTTCCTCGACCAAACGCCTGATCGACGCCGCTGCGAGCGTCTTGGTTGTGCTGGGCGACGGTGACTTCCAAGCCCTCTGGGTTCACGCCGATCTTCTGGGCAAGTTCGCGGAGGGTGCGCCCTTCGACCAGATAGCCGTCCGCGAGGAACGCGGACAGATTGCGTGTGCGGGGCCGCACCAGTCCGATGCCGAAATCCTTGATGAAGCTCCTGTCGCAGACGAGATAGGCGGGAACGCTCGGAGAGGTGCGGTCCGCCGCGAGCATCGCGGTCACGAAATCATGGTAGCTGTCCGCCTCGTTGACGAACCGTCGGCCCGTGGCGTTGACCGCGATCAGCCCCGGTTTGGCGCGATCGAGCACGATGTGAGGGAAGAGGGCCTCCGAACCGTCCTTATGGCGACGGATCGAGCACGGCATCCAGAGACCAGCGCTCTCGACCGTGTCATCCAGTGCCGCTCCGCTTCGCACTGCGGCGGTCACGCCGTCGCCGGTGTTGCTCTGTGGCGCCAACGAATGGGCGCGCGCCGCCGGCGGGAATAGGCGCTCCCGCAATCGCGCGTCCCGAGCGAGCCCGCCCGTCGCGAGCACGACCCCGCGCCGCGCCCGTATGGCGCGCCGACCGACCGGGCCCTCGACGATGCCGCCGACGACGCCCCCATCCTCCCGCACGAGTTCCGAGAGAGCGCTATCGAAGCTGATCGGTACCGCCGCAGCGCGCAGGCTGTAGAGGAGGCGGGCGACCAGCGCATTGCCCATGACCAGACGTGTCCCGCGCCTGTGCTGGAGCCGGTCCAGCCCGTGGCGGGTCAGCAGGCTCGCGACATGGCGTAGGTGCGCCCAGGATGCGAATGGGGCCAGCAAGGGCGGGATGTCGGCTCGGGTGACCATCATCCCGCCAAGCACGAGAAACTCCGGGCGGGGCGGGCGGAGCCGGTCGAAGTCGCGACCGAGCTTGCGCCCGTCAAACGGCAGCGCCCCGAGTGCCCGCCCGCCGTATGCCGCACCGGGGCGGTTGCTGAGGTAGTCGGGGTGGGCGGTCGCCGCCGCGAACCTCACCTCCGTCCGCGCTTCCAGGTCGTCGATCGCCTTCGGTCCGGACTCGAGGAATGCGTCCAGCGTGGGGGCATTGGCGCGTATCCCAAGCACGGATGCGAGATACTCACGCGCCGCCTCGATCGAGTCTGGAACCCCGGCCCGCACGCTCTGGCTCGTCCCCGGAACCCAGATGGTGCCGGCGGATGTCGAGGTGATGCCGCCGACCATGCTGGTCTTTTCGCACAACAGGACCTCCAAGCCCTCGAGCGCGCCGACCAGCGCAGTGGTCATGCCGCCTGCCCCCGCTCCGAAGACGAGCAGGTCGACCTCGCTGTCCCACGCGGTCACGGCCGCAGCGCGGACCGGTGCGCATCGGCGCGGGCCAGGACCTCCTTCGAGGCTGCGAGCGCTCGCCGGGCCCACTCGCGTGCACCCAGCTTGGGCGCCTGCTTCTCGTTCGGGACTTCCACGCTCACCGGCAGGTCGGGCGGAAGCGTCGCAAACAGGCCGACCAGGTCGATGGCGCCCTCCCCGGGAAGCAGCCGCTCCCGCCGCGCAGCATGGTTCAGGCCATCCAGCGTCTCCGGGATCTCCGCCGGGCCATCGCAGATCTGGACGTAGTTCATCCGATGCCGGGGGATCGCGGCGATGTCGCTGAGGGGCGTGCGCGACCGCGACACGTGCAGCGCGTCAACGATGATGGCTGCGTTCGGCTGTCCGGCGGCGTCGATGATGCGCAGGGCCGCGCGCGCGTCGTGCACCTGGGATTGCGGCATGAACTCCAGGTCTGCGGACAAACTGTAGGGGGAAGCCGCCTCGCAGAATGCGGCGAACGAGGCGGTCATGCGCGCCTCGTCCGGGTCGTCGCCCGCGACCAGGATCGAGCGGGCGCCCAGGCGGGCGCTGGTCTCCAGGAAGGCCTTGTACGTCTCGGACGAGAAGTCGGGTCCGATGCGGACGATCTCGACGTCGAAGACGCGAACGCCGGTCTCCTCGAGCGTGGCCAGCGTGTCAGCAAGAAGCGCCGGCTCGTCCATGAGGCGGATGGCGACGCCGCCGGGAGAAGCGGGCAGCATGCGCAGACCGATGAAATCGTACCCGGTCTCGGCCGCCGTCCGGATGACGGCCGGCGGCGTCGCGTCGAGGCAGGTCAGGAAAGAGAGCGAGAACCGTCTTTGCATCCGGGTTCCTAAGTCACCGCGAGATCGCGGACCGAGACGGTCCGGTCCTCGCGGGCGGAGGCGGCAATGGCAAGCGTCGCGGCTAAGGTCAGCATGCCGTCGCGCGCCGTGATGGCTGGCGTAGCGGTTCCGGCGATCACCGCCAGGAAGTGGTCGAGCTGGTTGACGTACGCGCGCGACGGGTCGAGCGGCCTGTGCTCACGGACGAATGGATCCTGCCAATGTCCGCCAGGTTCCCTGTGGCGCCACAGGTACATGTCCGAAACCGACAGCGACGCCTCACGCCCGCCGAGAAACAGGTAAGCGCCGGGTTGATTGGGGAAGTAGAGCGCCTGGCCAGAGGTGAACTCCCACGACCAGGGCGAGGCCACGGCGTCGCTGATGCTGAACGTCCCGAGCGCGCCGCTCTCGAATCGGATCGCGACGCACGCCGTGTCCTCGACGGCGAAGCCCCGCACCGCGTTCGAAGTGAAGGCGCGCACGCTCTCGATCTCGCCGCAGATGAAGCGAAGCGTGTCGATGTCGTGGATGAGGTTGATCAGCAGGGGGCCGCCGCCCTCGCGCTTACGCCACTCGGCCGCGAAATACGCGTCCGGCTTGTCGACCCAGCACATGCCGTTGACGGTCACAAGCTTCCCGAGCTCGCCTTCCTGCACGACCCGGCGGGCCTCGCGGATATCGGGACTGTGTCGCCGGTGGTGACCCACGAGCACGGGCACGCCACGCTGCTCGCTCGCCGCAACGAGCCGGTGCGCCGCCTCGACCGTATTAGCGACAGGTTTCTCGACCAGGCAAGGGATGCCCCGCTCGATGCAGGCCAGCCCGGCGGGGACGTGCATGTGATTGGGCAGCGCGATGACTGCACCGTCCGGGCGGAGCTCGTCCAGCATTGCAGAATAATCGCGATGGAACGGCAGGCCCAGCGACGCGGAGTACTCGCCGGCTGCGGGCGCGCTGTCGGCAATGCCGACGAGCTCGGTGCCGGGGTGCGCGTTGATCAGTGCGGCGTGCTCGCGGCCCATGAGGCCTGCGCCGAGCAGGGCCAGCCGCCGGGTCACGCCTCGACCAGGCGGCCCATCGCCTCGAGCGCGAGCTCGTAGCCAAACGCGCCGAAGCCGGCGACGATCCCGGTCACGGCGCGGGAGACGAGCGAGTTGTGGTAGATGCTCTCGCGGGTGTGCACATTGCTGATGTGCAGCTCGATCTTGGGGCCGTCGAACATCTTTAGCGCGTCGAGCAGGGCGATCGAGGTGAACGTGTAGCCGGCCGGGTTGATGACGATGCCGGCGGCTTCGCGGCGAGCCTGGTGCACGCTCTCGATCAGCTCGCCCTCGAAGTTCGTCTGCCGGAAGTCGATCGCGAGCCCGAGCTTGGCAGCCCTGGCCGCGCAGTTCTGCCTGATCTCGTCCAGGGTGGTGTGGCCATAAATCTCCGGCTCGCGCTCGCCGAGCAGGTTCAGGTTTGGCCCGTTCAGCACGTAGATGGGCTTCATTGGTGGTCCTCAGTGCTTGAGCAATTGACCTAGGAACGTCTGCGTCCTGGCGACGTAGTAGGTGTTCATGGGCCCATCGCTTTGCCGGTCGGAGATGGTGACGACGGACGCTGGCTGATTCAGCACGCGCGCCGTGCTCTCGCGGATGCGATCAGTGGAGAGCATTTGATCCGCGCACCCAGACAAGGCGACGAGGGTGGTCAGGACGAGGATTGGCTTCATGGTCTGTTGCTCCTGATAAAGATCACTCGGCCGCGGTGCGATAGCGGTCGGCTTCGATCCGGGCCCGAAGTTCAGGCCGACGGAAGTAGATCGCGCGGCCGCAGCGCAGGGGCGCCGCGCCACGCCGAAAGATGATTGCCTCGTCGGCCCGCATCCCTGTGCGGACCTCATCGGGCTTGATCAGCTCGCGCGCTTGCTCGGACACACCCTCGTTCTGGCCGCTGTTGCGCGAGCTGGAAGTGCCGCCGCTCTGCGCGCTACTGGAGGTGCCCTGCGTCCGCGCCAGGACGGCGTAGCGACCAGCCGTCTTGGAGACCTCCTCCGCCGTGGCAGCGTCGTCCACCACGGCGAACATGCGCCACGAGCACGAGTTGAACCAAGCCGCTTTGCCGCCTTGGCCCCAGGTGTCGTTGAGCTGGCCCAGGCTCTGCCACATGCAAACCAGGGTGATCCCATACTTCCGGCCGGCATCGCGGGCGTCCTCCAGCACCTTCAGCCTGCCGAGGAAATTCACCTCATCGAGTAGAAACAGGATGCGCCCAGCCACCTTGCCCTGGGCGCGGTAGGCAGCTCCCAGCAGGGAGCCAATGACAACGCGGCCGAGCTCCGGTGTCGCGCGCATCGTCTCCATGGGGATTTGCACGAAGACGGTGAGCTTACCGCTGGCCAGTTCCGCCGTGCGGAAGGAGCTGCCGGAGACCATTCGAGCATAGGCTTCGATCGACAGCCATTGCGTGTCGGCGTTGGCGTTGGAATAGATGCCGGAGAACGTCTCGGCCACCACATCTTTCAGCGTGCCGGCCAGGTCCCGGGCGAGGGCGCTTTCCGAGCTGGTGTGGATGTCAGCCAGTAGCCCCTTCATCTTCTTCTCAGGGGTGCAGACGCGCTCGCGGAAGGCGCGCGGGGTCCTGCGGGCGGGCGGAATAGCCGGGTCCCAGAGCAGATCGGCGAGGAGGCAGATTAGCAGCTCCTTGCCTCGAATCTCGTCGGCTTGCGGATGCGCCGTGGTGCCGCCGCCAAACAGGGCGGCTAAGCCGTTGCGAAGCCCGTCCTGCGGATGCATGACGATCGTGATGAACAGGTCATTGCGATAAAGTGAGCCGTCACCCTGGGAAGCGCGATAGGCGCGGTCGAACCGGTCGCCATACCAGTTCGGGATGGCCGGCAATGGCGCCATGTCTTGCCGGTCCTGGCGGACGAAATGGTCGGAAATCTCGATACGCGGGTCGGAGAGGGTGCGATCGAGTTGGTTATCGCGCAGATGCGCAGCGAGCAGGGCGCGCATGCCGACGAGGTCGCTCAGCCCGGCAGCGTGCAGGATAGCGAACACCGCCCCGCTCTGGAGGATGCCGACTTGCGGACCCCAGTGCCCGACCTGCGGCAAGAAGCGCCGGACGAAGCGGTCAATCGCCATGACTGACCTCGCCCAAGGGATCGACGCTGAACCCACCCCAGCGATGCCTGTCCGCGAACATTGCACCCGAGATCAACGCCAGGAACAGCACCCGGGGCCGGTTATGATCCCGAGCCACGAGCCAACGGCCCATCGCCGTCAGGGGAATCATCAGAAACAGCCAAAACGGATTGCGCGTGATCGACACGATCACCATCGGGATGCCCACAATGGGCAGGACAAACCAGAACGGGACGTTGAGCATCTTGATGACGGCAGGCCGGGTTGCGCCGACGGAGAGCGCATCCCAAGGCATGCTCTCGTCGGCGCCGGCCATCAGCTCACGCCGTAATGCTGCAGCACGTACGCGCCGCCGAAGGCGAGTGCCATACCCCCAATGGCCGAGCCGATATAGGGACCGAGATGGCGGCCTTCAGCAACGGCGTGAGCGCCCTTGAAGGCGCAGATCAGCGGGATGGCGATGCCGACCAGCGACAACACCCAGGTCGCAAGCGTAGTCAAGCCCGTGGTTGGGTCCACACCGCCACTGACGTTGATCGCCAGCGCCGGATGCGCAGCGGCGACGGTCAGGAGGGAATAGGCAAGCCAAGCCGTTTGTTCATGGAGACTCCTTTCGGGTGGAGGGGTGAAGCGCATCGCTCAGACCGTCGCCGTCGTTCGGCACGGGCTGCGCGAGATGAAGCGCGTCCTCGAGAGCCGGAGGCGGCAAATGCGGCCTTGGTGCGACCACATCGTCGGCGGGAATACTCGGCGGCTGGATCGGATGGTTATCCCCCGCAAACCGGATGGCAGGCACGATCTGTGCTGCAGCTCGCCATACCGCGGCCTGGTAGCCCTTCAGGGTGCCGGCCAGCTCGCGGCCTGTGTTGTAGACCGAGGCGGCACAGCGGAGTGCCGCCTGCTGTTCGATCGGGTTAGGGGAGGGGTTGCCGTGCAGGCAGCGCTGGTAGGCGGCAGTCAGGATTATGGCGCCAGCCCGAATGGATCGCCCGGGATCGAAGGCCGTGCCAACCGTGAGCCCGGTACCCGCCAGGTTAGCGTCGTTTACCTGCATGATGCCGAGGTCAAGGTTATGGCCCTGAGCAAGCAGGGACTCAGCAACGGCGACCGCCGCGGATGCGGTCTGTGGGTAATAGCTCAACCCCGTGGTGTTGTCGTGGATGGTGTTCGGGTTGCGATGGCTCTCATACTGGGCGAACGCGACCAGCGTTTCCGGTGCAACGAACGAAGCGTTCGCTTCGGCAAGCTCCAGGAAGAGCGACAGCGCGATGATCACGACCGCGCCCCAGCTTTGGCCTTTTCCAACTCTCTCTTGCGGACAGGTGCCATTTTGTGCCCTACAACGCAGGCACCCGCGGATGCGGAGGTGCCAAGTGAGCTATAGCTCACCTGACGCAAACTAAACTCTCGGCAAAAAATAACCCGCGTCACATTCTAAGGGGCTCAAAGGCTTAAGCGGCAAAGTTAAGGTTAACTTGGTGGCGCGAATCGCGCTTGCCTGTTGACCTCTCGGGTTCATCCTATGTGACTATGGGCGGGCCGCTCTGACCCGAATAGTTCAACCTGCCGCAACGGGCTGCCGCTGTATCGGGACGAGCTGGACGAATACGCTCGGGGGAAATTGCGGGGACGTCACCGGGCTGGACTGCGGTCAAATGTCGGGCCACCAGCAGGTCACCGTCACGCGCGCTTCTGCGGGCAATAAGTACGAACAGGACGCCGCGGAGCATCCAAGGATTCAAGGAGATCTCGATCCGGCGCATCGAATTTGCGGCGCATCCCTGCGCGCAGTAGGCCGACAAGTTCTCTGAGCGCCTTCATCAGCGGCGTCCAGGCGCGCGAGCAGGTGGTGGCGCGCAGCAACGAGGAGCTGGAGGGCAAGGGTGCCAAGCTGATAGCCGCCGCCACGTAGCGTCCGCCGTGGCGCGGCCTGCCCCTGGGGTCGGGCCTGCCCTTCTCTCCCTCCTCTTAACCTGATCCGCGGTCCGTCTTTCCGAAGAGGAATAGGCGGGCGCAGGCCTCGTCCCGGGAAAACTGCGCTCGGCGCGCTCGCGGACGGGCCCCGAACCGTGCCATCTCATCGCTCTGTGGTGGCTGACGAGATGTACGCGGCATTATAATCGACCGGGTATATTGGCGGACTCGTAGAAGATCGCCCGAATAATCGCGCCGCCCTTGGCCGGGCTGAAGGCAATCCAATAGCGGCCCTCCTTGGTCCAGCTCCAGCCGCGTCGCAACAGGGTGGGGTAGGGGCGCGGGGCATCGTAGAACTGGCCCCGGTCGGCCAGATACCGCGCGCTCGCCCGCTCCACGCTGTCGACCAAGTGGTCGATCGCGACGTCACGACCCCGATCGGCATAGTGGCGAGTGAGTGCCTCGAGCTGCCGCCTGGCCCGCGGCGAGAACGGGATCAAGCGCGGTTCGGCGTCGTCGCTTCCTCGGCCTGTCGCTCGCGCCGGATGCGTGCGGCGGCGGCGCGCATCTCGGCCAATACGGGCTCGGCCGGGACGACGCGGCCCGCTGCCACGTCAGCTTCGTCCGCATCGAACATCGCCTCAAGTTCGGCCTGCGTTGGCATTGGCGGCGGTTCCGTTTCGGGGCCGTCCGGCTGATAGTCGCGTCGGTTATCCATCATCTTCTCCGGCTTCGATTATAACAGATTGCGCCGGCAAGGGGATCCCAACTCTTGTGCGACAGCCTCACGCACGACCCAAAAGCGGAGGAGAAGGGCGCCCCCGCGCCCGCGACGGGTTTGGGTCCAGAAACAGGCTCCCGGCCACCCGTTCCGGAGTGCTGCCCTGCCGTCGAGAACGCGACGGCCGCCATCCCGGCCTCGTAGGGCCTTCGCTGTCGAGCATGGTGCGTAGCTTGGTTCGCCATCCTCTACTGCGCTCCTCTCTCAACCACCTCGGCCAGGGGTTCGCGTTTTGGAGTCGTGGGGACGAGGTGACCTCTTAACCAAGTCACAGACCGAGCTTGCCCGCGGGACTGGCCTGACTGAGCTTGGCCCGGCGAACGTAGCTGCGCATCGTCGTCAGGCTTCGGTGGCGGGTATGTCCCATGATCTCTTCGTCAGGAACACCGTTCCGATAAGCCGTGGTGACGAACCCGGCGCGCAGGCCATGGGGACTGATCGGCTCGGCCCAGCTCCCCTTCAAGCCGGCCTGGGCCGCGCGCTTGAGTAAAATCTGCCGCACCGCATCCGGGTGGAGACGCGCTGAGGCGAGGCGCTCTCCGCGGTTCACCTTTCGGAACAGCGGGCCCGACTTGACCTCAGCGAGCTCGAGCCACGTCCGCAAGGCCGCGACTGGGCAGCTCTCGGCGGACCGGCCCTTAGGGATGGCGATCTCGGCCCCTTCGCCCGCCGCGTCCGTCTTGGATCGTTCAATGAGGACCCGCAGCCCGTTCTCGGTCCAGGTCACGTGTTCGAGGTCCAGGCCGACCAGCTCGGAGCGACGTAGCGCGGCGGCGAACCCGAGCAGGAACAGGGCGCGATCGCGCATTCCGGCGAGATCATCCCCACAGACCCGGATCAGCTTCTTAACCTCGGCGGTCGTCAGCGCGGCGGAGCGCCGGGCGGCGCTGCCGTGGTTGCGCCCGATCCCGCGCAGGGTCTCGCGGATAGAAGGGTGCTTGGTATCGAGCGGCTGGCCGGCGAGGCCGCAAGCCCGCGCGATCGCCGCCACGCGCCGGCGCAGGGTCGGCAAGGTGTAGCCTTCGCCGGCGGCGGCGAGATAGGCCCCGACCACCTCTGGCGTGGCTGGCATCGGCGTGAAGCCGTGCGCTGAGCACCATGCTCGGAAGTTGGCAAGATCGGACGCGTAGTCGCCCGGCCTGCGCGATCTACTTTCATGTCGACACCGTGCCCCCAGGCGACGGCTGGATGCAGCCGCCGATGGCCTGCACGCGGGTGGGTGAGCGCCTTTACGGCCGCGGCGCGGCCGACATAAAGGGCACGATCGCTGCCGTGCTGGCCGCGCTCCGTGCGGCGGAGGCGAGCGGGGTCGCGCTGGCCTACGACCCTGTCCTGCTCCTTTGCACGGACGAGGAGGGCGGCCTTTATCCCGGGATCCGTTACATCGCCGAGCAAGGGCTCATTCCTGGCCATCTGCTCTCGTTCAACGGCGGCGC
>Ga0213875_10002491_pt1 | contig 11000 bp, 8 predicted proteins | sample BarmaccomBMRX_R8_FD_160105 | JGI IMG/M metagenome (GOLD analysis project Ga0213875, IMG submission 160105) | Root-associated microbial communities from Barbacenia macrantha in rupestrian grasslands, the National Park of Serra do Cipo, Brazil - RX_R8 | ecosystem: Host-associated > Plants > Roots... | reverse complement strand
AGCGATTGCTCACTCCCAAGAAACCCGCCGGTTCTCAGAAAAGCAATAAGCCGCGCGCGCAAAGCGCAAAAACCGATTCCTGAAAAGTTATTTATGCAGTTCCCTCTATATTGAGGGGAATGGTTATTCATAGACGTTTGGCGCTCCTGATCTGCCTGGGTGCGCCGTTCTTTCTCGTGGCTGCGCAGTCGACGCAGAGAGCTTCGACATCCGCTCATTCCACTCTTTCCTCCAAATCTGCCCGGACGAACCGGCCGACTCTCCTTCGCTCTCTCTCGCTGCACGATCGCATCGCGCAGCTCATCATTGTTCGCGGTTATGGCGACTACCCTTCGAGCGAAAACTCGGAATACCGCAATTTCGTCCGCTGGATTCGAGAGGATCATGTGGGCGGCTTCATTGTTGCTGGCCGCATTCGGAACGGCAGCGTCATACCCGCGCAGCCGTTTGAGATGGCGGCCTTCATCAATCACATGCAGCGCATCGCGAAAACACCGCTCCTGGTCGCTTCCGATTTTGAGCGCGGCGCCTCGATGCGCGTTGCCGAAACCGCCAGGTTCCCATACCTGATGGCTTTCGGCGCCGCTCACGACCTTTCCGCGATGAAAGAGCTTGGCGCGGCCACGGCGCGAGAGGCACGGGCGCTCGGCGTGACCTGGGTGTTCGCTCCGGATGCCGACGTAAATAACAATCCCGATAACCCGATCATCAACGTGCGCTCCTATGGTGAAGACCCGCAAGCCGTCGCTTCCGGAATATCCGCCTTCATCGAGGGCGCGCATTCCGATCCAGGAAATTACATTCTGGTGACGGCTAAGCATTTTCCCGGACACGGTGACACTGCCGAAGACAGTCACATGCAACTCGCGAAACTGGATCAGCCGAAAGAGAGGATCGAATCTGTCGAACTCGTCCCTTTTCGCGCCGCTATTCAGCACGGAGTGGATTCCATCATGACGGCGCACATGGCTGTTCCTGCTTTTGAGCCGTCGCCCGTGCCCGCCACGGTTTCACCGAACGTCCTCACCGGACTGTTGCGGAATGAGTTGCAGTTTCAGGGATTGATCGTCACCGATGCATTGGAGATGCAGGGCATCGCTTCGTTATATTCCCAAGGTGAAGCAGCCGTGCGCGCGATTGAAGCGGGCGCCGACGCGCTTCTCATGCCTTCAGATCCGGAAGCCTGCATTCGCGCGCTGCTTTCGGCTGTGAGCAGCGGCCGCCTCTCGCGGCAAAGAATCGACGCGAGCGCGGCGAAGATCATCGTTGCAAAACAGCGGACCGGCCTCCTTCGCACCCGCTTCGTAAATGTCGACGGCATCACGGATGAACTCGAAGAGCCGCGCATCGATCAGCTCGCGCAAAACGTCGCCGACCGGGCGGTCACCCTGGTAAAAGACGACGCGCATCTCTTCCCGATGCCATCTGAAGATGGTTCCTGCGTTCTTGTTATGCAAGAACGGCAGTTTTCGGATCGTGGCGAAGCGCTTGCTTCCGAATTGCGCCGGATTGTGCCCGGAGTCAAAACTTATGTGACGGATCCGCTCATGCCGGATGGCGTTCTCTCTGGAATCGAGGCCGACAGCACCCACTGCAAGCGGATCTATGTCGCGGCTTTTGTCACGGTAGCTGCAAACCGCGGCAGTGTCGCGCTCGAAGGCGGCCTCAATTTGTTCATGAAAGCACTGGCGCGTGGAACCGTTCCGGTTGCTTTGATTTCGCTCGGCAACCCGTACCTGTGGCGCGATTTTCCTGAAGTGAAGTCCTATGCCGCTACGTTCAGTACCTCCACCACTTCCGAGATTGCGGCCGCTAAGGCGATTTTGGGCGAAATTTCCATTACCGGCAAAATGCCTGTTTCCATTCCGGGATTGGCAAAAATCGGCGACGGTCTCGATGTACCAGCCAAAGGCAAGATGGCGTCTAACCGGGCGGAATGATCACCATTACCTGGCTGGGACACGCGACGTTTGAGCTTCGCTTCGATTCGGGGGACGTTTTGCTAACCGATCCCTGGGTGGAAGGAAACCCGGCGTATCCCAAGGAATACAAAATCAAGCAAGCAGATGCCATTGCTATTTCGCATGGCCATTTCGATCACATCAACGACGTCATCCCGCTCGCGAAAAAATTCCGGCCGAAGGTCGTCGCTATATTCGAGGTCTCTGCGTGGCTCGAAAAGAAAGGCGTGAAAAACACCATCGGGATGAATAAGGGCGGAACCGTGGACCTCGGCTTCGTGAAACTCACCATGACGCATGCCCTCCACAGCGGTGCGATCAAGGACGGAGATGAATTGGTGTACGGCGGCGAGGCCGCAGGATACGTTTTAACTTTGAAAGACGGGCGAGCGGCTTATTTTGCCGGCGATACAGCTCTGTTCTCGGATATGGCCCTGATCCACGAGCTGTATCACCCCGAGCTGGCCTTCCTGCCCATTGGTGATCACTTCACCATGGACCCGCATCAAGCTGTGCATGCCGCACGATTGCTGAAGGTCAAACGAGTCATCCCCATGCACTACGGAACTTTCCCCGCCCTCACCGGCCGTCCCGAAGACCTGACCGAAAAGCTGAAAAAAGATTCGATCGAAGTTTGGACCCTGAAACAAGGCCAGCCGGTGCAGTGGTGAGAAGCTTAATACTTCTGCACAATCACTTCACGGAAGCCTGTCTTGCGCAGTGAGTCGCGGGTGGTGGAGAGATCAGCTGCGTCCTGAATGGGACCGATAAGCACGCGATAAAGCTTCGGATTGCCCGGTTTGGGAACAGCGTGCGCGCGGAATCCTTTCTTGTGCAGGACATCGGCGATTGCTTCGGCCTCATCGCGGCCAACCGCGCCCACCTGCAAAAACTCCTGCCCGGCTTCCGGGACGAACCCATTGTCCGGAGCTGCGGCTGAGGAATAGGTATCCGTAGGATGCGCCTCCTCGAAGATCTTGCGTTCAGGCGATCCAAGAGGCGGCTCCTCCGCTTTATTTGCAGTCGAACCTGGATTGGCCGGTTGCGTTCCCGCGTTACTCGCAGTCCCGCTCCGATCGCTGCTTGCAGCCGTATCGGTGGAATCCGCGGGTAAGGAATGCGTCTCTCCCCCAGCCGGATTAGCGTTGGATGAGGCAGTTTCATTCAGCGCAGGCCCGGGAAGCGCCGCTTTCTTCACGCTGGAGTTCCGGCCCATCATGTAGCCGCCTGTAAACGCGACCCCCAGCAAGATCGCCACCACAAAAAAGATGGCGAGCAGTTGCTTGTTTCCAAGCAGGATTTCCGTTTCGCTGTCTTCGGTCCGCAACATTTCTACTTAGAATTGTACTTGAAATTGGAACTGCTGGAGTATTGGTTAGACGCGTTACCCTACAGATAAGGGTATGCTTTTTTCATTCAGGTTGGCTTTCAGTGCCGGAGTCGTCCTCGTCGCGGGCGCATGGGCCATTCTTGCAACTGGCGGGCAGCTCACAATCGCCCATGCAGCAGCCAACGCGCCCGCGAAGCTCAGTCTTCTTCCCGGAATGCCGCCGGTTTTGGACAGCAAGAATCTCTATTCCGCAGACGGCTTAGGAATGCTCAGCGCCGCTGTAAAGAATTTCCCGGCGCGGGTCTACGTTCCCAACTCGAAGAGCGACACAGTCGACGTTATCGACCCGGCAACTTACAAGATCGTTGGACACTTCGCTCTTCCCAAGCACTCCCGGAAACTGCTCGAACCCCAGCATGTCGTGCCGTCCTGGGACCTGAAAAAACTTTGGGTGGCGCAGGATTTGGGTGACCAGTTGACCATGATTGATCCGGCCACCGGAAAAGAGGGCGAGACCATTCACGTAGACGATCCCTACAACATGTACTACACGCCCGATGGCAAGTACGCGATCATCATGGCCGAACGGGAGAAGCGCATCGATTTTCGTGACGCCCAAACCATGAATGTTGTGAATCGAGTTCCAGTGGGATGTGAAGGCGTAAACCACGCTGACTTCTCCATAGACGGCCGCTATATGATCGCCACCTGCGAATTTTCAAGCGAGTTGATCAAAGTGGACGTGGCGGGGCAGAAGGTGCTGGCGCATTTGAGGCTGGAGCCAAAGGGCATGCCGCAGGATTGCAGAATCTCTCCGGACGGAAAAGTGTTCTACATCGCGAATATGGATTCCGACGGCGTGCATGTCATTGATGGGGACGCGTTCAAGCAGATCGAATTCATACCCACCGGCAGAGGCGCCCACGGTCTCTATTTCAGCCGTGACGCCAAATATCTCTATGTTTCGAATCGGGGAGAAGGATCCGTGTCACTGCTTGATCTTTCCAGTCGCAAGGTGACAACTAAATGGGTGATCCCCGGCGGCGGAAGCCCGGACATGGGCGGTGTTTCCGCGGACGGCAAATTCCTTTGGCTCTCTGGCCGCTATAACAGCGAGGTGTATGTCTTCGATACATCGAATGGAAGTCTCCGGGCGCGCATTAAAGTAGGCCAGGGACCTCATGGCATGTGTGTTTACCCCCAACCCGGCCGCTACTCTCTGGGCCACACCGGAAACATGCGCTGATCGCTGATGATCGCGAAAGGACAACCATGGAAGACGACCTCCCTGAACCTTGGCTGCGCGGCCCGATCAACGATGTGCATCCTCTGGTGATGCCCCTTTTCTTCACGTTTTCTCAAGTGGTCGAAGACCTCGCAAAACACACTGCGGGTTTAGCTCGCGAGCAGGTCTGGCGCAAGGTGGACGGCGCTTCCCTCGGTTTTCACTTGAAGCACATCCCGGGTACGGTGGATCGTCTGATCACTTATCTGATGGGTCAACAATTGAGCGAGCAGCAGTTGCAAGCACTCAAGCAAGAGAGTGAAGGCGAGGAAAGTCTGGACGAGCTTTTGCGCCTCATGGAGGAGACGTTCCGCCGGGCCGAAGACCAGTTGCGCCATGTGGATCCCCAAAGCTTGTACGAGGCTCGCAGCGTCGGCCGCCGCGCACTGCCAACCACGGTTATCGGATTGATTGTCCATCTAGCCGAACACACGCAGAGACATTTAGGCCAGGCCATCACGACTTCGAAACTCTTGCGGCAGCCTGATTCGCTATAAGCAAATAAGTAGGAACTTTACCAAATCTCCTGAATCCAATTACGGTCCGGGAGTAAGGCGGACATATGCCTGTAGAGCAACAGCAAAATCAAGAAGCAGTCAATCCGAACCCGCCCCAACAAAGTCCGCCTCAGCAGAGGGTGGAAGAGGACGCGCCAAGAAAGAAGCCGGCCAATCCGAGGCGCCGAAGGACCATTCGTTTGGTTATTTTGGCTCTCGTGGTGGTTGCCGCCATTGTCGCGATTCCCGTCTACGCTTACTATTCGGTTCGTGAATCTACCGATGACGCTCAGGTCGACGGGCACGTTATCCCAGTCAGCCCACGTATCGCGGGAACGATCGTCGCGGTCCTGGTGAACGATAACCAACCGGTAAAGACCGGTCAGGAACTGGTTCGACTGGATCCAGCGGATTACCAGATTGCGTTTCAACAAGCACAGGCTCAGTTGACGAGCTCGCAGGCGAACACAACGGAATCGCAGGAAAACGTCCCCATTACATCGATCAACACGCGCACGCAGGTGAGTACGAGTGGGTCGCAGGTAGATGAAGCGCGCGCCGGTGTCGCTTCGGCTCAGCAGGGCGTGGATGCTTCTCGTGCGCGTCTAAATTCGGCGAATGCTTCGCTCGGCGAGAAAGAGGCCAACTACGCGAAGGCCCAAAAGGATCTGGCCCGCATGAAAGATCTGGTCGGCAAAGACGAGATATCACGCCAGGATTACGATGCCGCCGTTGCTGCCGCTGAGGCGAACGCAGCAGAGGTGCAAACCGCGAAGGCTGATATTGGGGAGGCTCAACACAACGTGGATCAGGCGGTGGCGCAACTGAATCAGAGCAAGGCAAAGCTCGCGACTGCCATGGTTCAGCAGCGGCAAAGCGAACAGATCCGGGAGCGGCAGGACGCGGTCAGCGAGGCTCGATTTAAACAGGCTCAAGCTCAAGCGCAGCAGCGCCAAGCCGATCTCGCGCAGGCACAGCTAAATCTTCAATACACGGTTATTCGGGCCTCGGTCGATGGGGTGGTTAGCCGCAAGAATGCCGAACCGGGAATGCAGGTATCACCGGGCCAGCAGATCATGGCGTTGGTGCCCTTAGATGATGTCTGGATCACGGCCAATTTCAAGGAGACTCAGCTCAGAAAGATGCGCGTTGGACAAAAGGTGGACATCGAAGTGGATACCTACGGCAGCAGCCGCAAATACCGAGGCCATATCGATAGCATCGCGGCAGCTTCGGGAGCTAGATTCAGCCTGCTGCCTCCGGAAAATGCCACTGGCAATTATGTGAAAGTGGTGCAGCGCGTGCCCGTCAAAATCATTCTTGAACGGGACGAAAACCGTGATCACCGCCTTCTGCCCGGCATGTCTGTCACACCCACGGTGCTCCTGAACACCAGCACGAATAACCCTGACTGAACAGGCCAATGCCGGACACCGTGATGGAGGGCAAAGCTGCTGGTCCGCCTTCGTATCCGCAATGGAGACCCAGGTTCAATCCATGGCTGATCGCTCTCACTGTCACGCTTGCCAGCTTCATGGAAGTGCTCGATACGAGCATCGCTAATGTCGCCCTACCGCATATTGCAGGCGGCATGTCGGCCAGCGAAGACGAAGCGACCTGGGTTCTCACCTCATATCTGGTTTCGAACGCCATTATCCTGCCACTGAGCGGATGGTTTTCGCTATTACTGGGACGCAAGCGCTTCTATATGACTTGCGTCGCCCTCTTTACGCTGAGCTCGTTCTTTTGCGGCATAGCTCCCACGCTCGGTTTTCTGGTGCTGTTCCGCATATTGCAAGGAATCGGCGGGGGCGGCCTTCAGCCCAGTGAGCAAGCGATACTGGCCGATACGTTTCTTCCGCAGCAACGCGGCATGGCTTTCGCGATCTACGGGGTTGCCGTGGTGACAGCGCCCGCAATCGGCCCAACGCTTGGTGGATGGATCACGGACAACTCGAGTTGGCGCTGGATATTCTTCATCAATATTCCGGTCGGCATACTGTCGTTGATTCTGACCAGCTTTATGCTCGAGGATCCGCCCTACTTCGTGAACGAACGGTTGCAGAAGCTGAAGTCGAATTTGAAAGTGGACTACTGGGGCATCATCTTCGTCGCGCTCGGCCTCGGTTTCCTGCAGATCGTGCTCGACAAAGGCGAGCGCGATGACTGGTGGGCTTCGAATTTCATCCTGGGGTGCAGTCTCATTTCAGCGTTCGGCCTGATCTTCGCTGTTTATTGGGAGTTGAAGCAAAAGAATCCGGTCGTGGACCTGAGTCTTCTCAAAAACCGCAACTTTGGCATCTCGACATTCTTGATGTTCATGGTTGGAGTGGTTCTGCTCGGGAGTACGGTTCTCATCCCGCAGTATTTGCAGCTAGTCATGGGCTATTCGGCAACTCAAGCCGGGCTGGCGATCTCGCCCGGCGGACTGCTGGTCATGATGATGCTTCCGTTCGTCGGCTTTCTTCTCAACAAAGTGGAAGCGCGCTGGATGATTGGTGTCGGATTGGTGATCACCGCGGTCGCGCTGATCCACATGACGAACTTCGATATCTACATGGATTTCAAATACGCCGTGTTTGCCCGTTGTTTGCAGGCAGCTGGACTGGCATTCCTGTTCGTGCCGATCAATACAGCCGCTTATGCTTTCGTTCCCCCGACAAAGAATAATGCGGCCTCGGGCCTAATCAACCTTGCGCGGAATGTGGGTGGCAGCCTCGGAATTTCGTTAGTGACGACAATTCTTGATCGTCGCTCGCAGTTTCATCAAGTGCGGTTGACCGAGCGGGCCAATGCCTTGAATCCGCAGTTTACTCAGGCGTTGAATTCTGCAACGCGGGTATTCGGGAACGGAAGCGGCGGCAATGGGCCGTACGCTTTGCTCATGCGAACGCTGCAGCGTCAGGCCGATACTCTGTCGTACATAGATTGTTTCTGGCTGCTGGGGATTGTGTTTGCCGGCTTGGTGCCTCTCGTATTTCTGATGAGGAGAACGGAACCGGGACGTGCCGCTGTCGCGCACTAATTCGAAACTTGGGCGACTACCGGTGAGGTCTGATCCGCTCCCGCCAGCCGCGATAGTTCGAGACTCACAGGGAGGCTGAAGTAGAAAGTCGATCCTTGGCCTTCGACAGACTCGGCCCAAATTCGGCCTCCGTGGCGTTCCACTATTTTTCTGGCAATGGAAAGCCCCATGCCGGTTCCTTCCACATCGCGGCCATGCAGGCGTTGGAAAAGCCCAAAGATTCTTTCGGCGTATTGCTGATTGAAGCCACGACCGTTGTCGGCAACCGAAAAAATCCAATTGCTCGAATCGCGGTTGGCCTCCACGCGAATGTGCGGCGGCTCTTCTTTGCGGTATTTGATTCCGTTCGAAATCAAGTTCTGAAGCACTTGCGAGAATTGCACTCGGTCGACAACAAGAGACGGCAGAGGGCCGTGTTCTATTTGCGCCCGGTTATCGCGGATAGCGGCCTGAAGGCTGATCTCGGCTTCTTCCAGCAGCTTTTCAAAGGAAACCGGGGCAGTTTGCTGCCCGCTCTTGCGCAATCTCACCAACGCGAGCAAACCGTTGATCAGATCCGTCATACGGCGTGAGGAGGCTACAATGTACCCGATAAACTCGTCCGCATCTTCATCGAGACGTCCCTTGTACCGGCTTTCGAGCAGCTGCGTGAAGCTTGTGATGGTGCGCAGAGGCTCCTGGAGATCGTGACTGGCTACATAAGCGAATTGACCAAGTTCTTCGTTGGCTTCCTTTAGATCATGTGTGCGCTCATCGATTCGCGCCTCGAGCTCGGAATTCAGGATCTGCAGTTGGCGTTGAGCTTCGTCCCGCTCATACAGGTGCGACAGCAGCACATGATACAGCCACGCAAGGACCACAATCATCACCAGAGTGCTCAGTATGAAGAAGATGAACCCTCGTTTGTTGAGCGCGGCTTCGCTATCCAGATAACCTCGCTCTTCAGAATTCAACTTCGATTGCAGATCGTCGGCGGTACGGCGAACTTCGTTCATGGTTTGTTCGGACGCGCCTGATCTGGTGTAATCGAGAGCAGCCGCGAAGCCCTTTGCGCGCTGAATTCTAAGTACTTCGTTGACCTCGTCAAACCGAGTCTTTACGAGTTGGGTCAGCTTGACCACTTGACCGCGCAGCTCGGGCCAATCTCGGGCATAATCCAGACAGGCAGAGATCTGGCTTGGCAACGACTCATTCGCTTGCTCGAGAGGCATCAGGTAGCGGTCGTCACCCGTCAGAAGAAATCCTCGTTCACCGGATTCGGCATCCTTGGCTAGCGAGCGAAGCTGGATAATGCTCGAGGAGAGATTCTGAACCTTGAGCAGGTGAATGTCTGTTCGTTCAGCCGCTAAGTTGACGAAGAAGAAAACGAGACTAAAAGCCAGCGGAACCGAAAATAGAAGAGCTAAACGCCGCCTTGTATTTGTCTGGGCTGACAGAGTCATGGGGACGCTCTTTCATACCGGTTGAAACAGGCCGGAAACGATTTGCCCTCGAGTTCTGCATTCCTCCATCAATTTGGACCACCGCTCACGCGGATACGTTTCAGACCTCGGTCCTTCTTTCTCGAAAGGTTAACGGAATCAAGCAGCACAGCTGGCTTGGGAAACGGGTAGGGCCGCGGAGCGGGCGGCTAGTGCTTTTCGATGTATTTGGCTCAGCAGCATTCTTTCGAACTCGTAGTAAGGCAAGCGTTTGGGAAAGGCAAATCGGGCGCGAGAGACCTCGGCGAGGGCCTCCGAAGTATTGCCAAGAGCGAGCGATCGCGCCGCTTTCGCTTTGTGCATGAACCATCCGGGCGAAAGCATCTCGCAGTTCACTTCGGCAAAGCTGCTCTTGACCGCAGAGATATCGTCGTCCAACAACAAACGAAAGCAAGCGGACCTGGCACGCATGAGATTTCGCAAGCGGGGCTCACAACAATCGGCCAGCTCGAGCATTCTGCAATTCCAAGCGACGGCGGTGGTCAAATCTCCGCGATCCGTCGCCCACAGAACGATGGTGTGAGCGTATACCGAACTGGCATCCGGCCTGCTTCGCGCAATGGCTATTCTTCTGATCAGACGCTCTGGGTAATCGCGCGGCCTGAATCCTGTAAGGGATAGTTGCGTGACCAGATGGTATAGCAGAATCTCCTCAGCGTCGGGAGTGTTGTGGCAAAGGGAAATGAACAGGCGCGCATCGTTTCTCACTTGCGCTTCAGCGGAGTTTGGAATCAGGCCTAGTACGAACAGAAAGAAGCTGAATTGTGTCAAGGCGCCAAAAAAGCTGTTGATCCAGCCCTCATTCGGGTTCAGCAGAAGCAATAGCATTGCAAGCAATCCGGTCAGAAATGTTGCGGCTGGACCGGCCGCAACGACAAAGAGCATTCGCTTGCGCCAGCATTCATCGGTTCGGGGCACGGCCGAAATCGAACCCGAAAATAGCCGTCGCACCGAGAACTGTATGATCCACTCGCCATGCATGCGATTGACACGGAATGGCCCAATGGAGCCTCCCAGTATTTCGAATTCCATGAGAAGGGCGGCTGCGAGATGGCCGCCTTCATGAAGGACAATGGCGCAGACGAGGGCAGCAATCAGAGCACTCAACTCCCAAACATTTCCAAGCCTCACTGATGAGGAAAGAACGCCCGCCCAAGAGGGCAAGAGGACGTTCATGGCAATTCCAATGGCCAACGCGGCAGGCAGGAGATGCCAGGAAGAGTTTGGCTTCACGCGCGCGTCGCTGAACGTCACAGGCCAGCGGGGCAGTGGCGGATCAACGTGGTCCTCGAATGCGGCGTTCATGACCGCCAGTATGCTCGGAAATTGCGCCGCTGTATATCTTAAGCAGTTCGGCGATAGCTCCTTACCTTCAGTACGGCCTATCATGGCAGGGTGAACCGTCGTTCGATCGTCATTCT
>Ga0213875_10002490_pt1 | contig 11000 bp, 8 predicted proteins | sample BarmaccomBMRX_R8_FD_160105 | JGI IMG/M metagenome (GOLD analysis project Ga0213875, IMG submission 160105) | Root-associated microbial communities from Barbacenia macrantha in rupestrian grasslands, the National Park of Serra do Cipo, Brazil - RX_R8 | ecosystem: Host-associated > Plants > Roots... | reverse complement strand
ATCGGGCTTCTCGTCGCGGTTCCTCAGGACGATGCGGTGCGTGAGGCCGTGATCGTGCTCGCGGCATCGGTCCTTCTCGCGATAACCGGAGCGGTCGATGATTTGCGGCCGCTCGGTCCGGTCGTGAAGCTTGTCCCGCAAGTCGTTGCGGTCGGCCTCGTGGTGCTGCTCGCTCCTCCGCCGGAGGCGCGGCTCTTTCCCGCATTGCCGCTCGGCATGGAGCGTGCGCTCGCGATCGTTGCCGGCATCTGGTTCGTCAATCTCGTAAATTTCATGGACGGAATCGATTGGATCACGGTCGCTGGCTGTGGCGTGCCGCTCGCAGCGCTGACGTTGCTTGGCGCCGTGACGACGCTGCCAGGAATAGCAATGCCCCTGTTGGCCGCCGCCCTCTGTGGTGCGCTCATCGGGTTTGCACCTTTCAACAAGCCGGTGGCTCGCGTTTTTCTCGGCGATGTCGGCAGCCTCCCGATCGGCCTCATCCTGGGCTACGGGCTTTATCGACTGGCGCTCGGCGGCCATCTCGCCGCATCCTTGATCCTGCCGCTCTACTATTTGTGGGATTCGGGCGCGACGCTGCTGCGGCGCCTCTCACGGCGCGAGGCCTTCTGGGAAGCTCATCGAAGCCATGTCTACCAACGTGCGACGGATGCCGGATGGAGCGTGGCCGCCGTGGTAGCCCACATCTTCATCCTCGACCTGTTGCTCGGCGGGCTCGCGCTCATCAGCGTCTGGCAGGATTCGATGTCCGTCTCAGCGGTGGTGCTGGTGGTTGCCATGGCGCTTGTCGCGGCAAGCTGCGCGAAACTGACGGCCGGTCCCTCGGCCATGCGCGAGACCTCCGCTTGAAGCGCATTCTCGTCACCGGCGCGTCCGGTTTCATCGGCCGCGCGCTCGTCGCTCACCTTGCCGAGCATGGCTATGCGGTACGTGCCGCAAGCCGCAAAACGGTTGCGGCGGCAATCGGTATCGAGCCCGCGAAGTTGCCTGATCTCGCGGGAAACGTCGATTGGGCGCCTCTCCTCGACGGCGTGGACGCGATCGTCCACGCGGCTGCGATCGCGCATACGGAAAGGCTCGACGAAAGGGCGCAGCGTCTCGTCAACCACCGCGCCGTCGCGACGCTTGCGGGTGCCGCGCGGGGGAGGGTGGAGCGGCTGGTCTTCCTTTCTTCCATCCGGGCACAGAGCGGCCCTTGCGCTGCCGGGACATTGACCGAGGCGGACGAGGCTCTTCCTTCGGACGCCTATGGCCGCGCCAAGCTCTCCGCCGAGGAGGCGCTGATCCACTCGGGCGTTCCCTTCGTCATCTTGAGGCCTGTGCTGGTCGCCGGACCGCGGCCAAGCGGAAATCTTGCGGCCTTGCTTCGCCTCGCACGCCTCAAGCTTCCTTTGCCGATGGGTGGCCTTAAGGCGCGCCGTTCGTTGGTCGATCGGGAGGATCTCTGCGCGGCGATCGCGCATGTCCTCGGCGAGCCGACGCATCTTGGCAAAACCTACATCGTGGCACATCCGGAGCCGATCGAGGTCGGCGCCATGCTGGCCGCCTTGCGCGAGGGCCTCAACCGCCGACCGGACTTGTTCGCCGTACCTGATTCCCTGACGCGCTTTGCGCTCGCGCTTCCAGGCATGGGCGAAATGAGGACGAAGCTCCTCGGCAATCTTGTCGCCTCACCAGCCAAGCTGATGACGACGGGCTGGGAGCCTGGATTTACGCCCCGTGTCGCGCTCATGCGCGTCGCGGCCGCGGATGTCGGGCGATCTTTCCCGATCAGCGCTGAGGCAAGGTGATCTCGAAACGAGCGCCGACCACGCTCTCCGCAAGTCGGATCTCACCGTCATGGGCGCGCAGGATGTCGGCGGCAATCGCCAGGCCTAACCCGCTGCCGCGCCGGCTGGACGAAACCGAGAAGGGCTCGAACAATCTCTGGCGCGCCGCGGCCGATACTCCGGGACCATTGTCCTGGATGCAGATGAGAGCGCGGTTCGTCTCACGCTCTGCCGAAACGGTAAGGCGGGCTTCGCCTTCCGCTTCCTGGCCTGGCGGGGGCGCGATCGCCTGAAGCGAGTTGCGCATGAGGTTGAGGAAAACGCGCGCAATCTGGTCGCGATCGGCCCGGATCTCGAATTCGGGCGGTACTTCGTTGAGGAGCACCGATGCCGTTCGACTCACCGGCAGGGCGAGCTCCCAGCATTCGGCGACGAGCCGCGCGAGCTGAAAGCGCGAAGGCTTCAAGGCCGCCTTCTGATCCGCCCCATAGGCTAGCGTGCCCTCGCAAAGATCGATGGCCCGACGCAGCGCGTCGACGAGACGAGGCGCGAGCCGCTGCACGCTCGGGTTCTTCAGCTCAGCGATTCGCTCTGAGAAAAGTTGCGCGCCTGAAAGCACGTTGCGCAGATCATGGCTGATCTTGGCGATCATCAATCCGAGCGAGGCGAGCTTCTTGCTGCGGCGGAGCTCGTCGGCAAGCTTGACCTCGAGCCTCGCAAGGGAACGTTCGGCGAAGCCGATCTCGTCGTCGCGCGGACCCGTCGTGATGACGCGCGCATCGTTCTCAGGGTCACGCTCGAAGCTCGCCATGTTCTCGGAAAGCCGCTTGATCGGCCGCACGATCATGTGGATGAGCGAAAGATACACGAGGCCGGCGGTGATCAGCGATATGAGCAGGGACAGCAAAAGAATGTTGCGCGCGAAGCCCCACATCGCAGCGCGCAGCAAGTCCTCTTCCATCGTCATGTTGATCTCGACGCCCATCCCGAGCGCCGTCACGCGCAAGATGCGGCCCGAGGGAGCGGCAAGTGTTCCCATGGCTTGGGTGATTTGATGCAACGGGTTCGTCTCGCGCATGTCGGTCGTGACATCGACCTGCGGCGGGTTGTCCACGCTGGCGATCAGCATGCGCGAGTCGGCACGCTTTGCCCAGATCGTGAGAGCGCCGACCTGCCTCAGAAGTTCTTTGCCGATATCCGCCGGCACCATGCCCGAGGGAGCAGCGTCGAACACGAGAGCCGCGGTGGAAGCCGCCGCGATCTTGTTCATCAGCCAGCTTCGCCTGAAATTCGCAACCGAGGGAATGAAGATGAGCACCTCGGCCAACATGACGAAGGCGATGGTAAGGATGAGAAGCTTGCCGGAAAGCCCGGGACGGGCGCGAACGAGAGCCCCGATATCCGGAAGCGCGTATGTCGCCGTGCGCTGGGTGACGTCATCCATCGCGGTCTATCCAAATTTGCGCAGCACGCCCATGAACCGACGCAGCAAGGGGCGTCTCGCCAAAGGCGCATAGAATTCGAGCGCCGCGCGACGCGAAGCATCGCTCAACGTCGGGTAGGGCGTGACCAGACCTGCGACCTTCGAGAGCCTCATCTTCTCGGTGAGCGCAAGCGTCCATAGCGAGATCATCTCGCCTGCGCCCTTGCCGCCGATCGCCGCTCCCAGCAGTCGTCCGTTCGGTGACGCCACGAGCTTGACGAGCCCTTCCCTCTCGCCCTCCGCTCGGCCGCGGTCCGTCTCACCGAATGCGAAACGGCATACGCGAACGGCGCCATGCTGGGCACGGGCCTGCTCCTCCGATAGCCCAATCGAGGCGATTTCAGGATCGGTGAAGGTCACACGCGGCACGCGCGAAGGCTCGAACCGAGCGCGCAGGCGAAAGAATGTGCTGCGCATCACGAGGCTGGCCTGCTGAGATGCCGCATGGGTGTAACGGCAACCGCCAAATACGCCACCGATGCAGTCGCCGATGGCGAAGACGCGCGGGTTGCTGGTGCGCATACCATGGTCGACAATTATACCGCTTCTATCGTATTTGATAAAGCCTTCTTCGAGTCCAATTCCTTGGGTCCTTGGACTTCGCCCGGCGGCGATTAGGAGATGCGAGCCGGTCGCCTGGCGCGGGGCGGAAGTTTCATCCGAATAATGTAAGCGCACGCCGTCCATGGCGGCAGCAACGGCCGCAAGCTTGATGTTTTCGCGCAGATTCACTCCGTCGCGCTTGAGTGTGCCGCGCACGATCCCCGCAAGCTCCTCGTCTTCTTGGGGCAACAGCCGTCCTTGCTCGAACAAAGTCACCTCGCTCCCGAGCTGCCGGAAAGCCTGGCCAAGCTCGCAGCCGACCGAGCCCGCGCCGATGACGAGGAGATGGCGCGGTCGCTCGCCTAGGATGAAAATCGTTTCGTTGGTGAGGAAGTCGATGGCGTCAAGTCCGGCGATTTCGGGAATCATGGGTTCTGATCCCGCGGCAATGACGAAGCGCCGCGCCTTGATGAGCTTCTCTCCCGCCCGAACCGTCGTTCGGTCGATGAAGGCCGCTTCCGCCTTGATGACTTCAACCCCGAGTGCCGCATAGCGCGCAGCGGAATCCGCAGGCGCGATGTCGGCGACGACCTCGTTCACATGCGCGAGCACGCGCTGATAGGCTGGAACGGAAGCCACAGGATCGATCGCGATCTTGGGCATCAGTGTCGAATGTCGCGCCGCATGGGCGGCTGCGAGCAATGCCTTGGACGGCACACAGGCCGTGTTCAGGCACTCTCCCCCCATCTTACCCCGTTCCACGAGCACGGTCGGAACCCCGAAGGCAGCGGCGGAGGCGGCAAGAGAAAGCCCCGCGGCCCCCGCGCCGATGATGCACAAATCCGGTCGCACAACTTCGTTCATCAAGGCTCTCCACCGCTCGGCGCGCGGATCCACCCTCGCCGTTCGCAAAAGCGAGCAAGATGTGGAATGCGCTTCATCATCACGGGAATGAGCGCCAGCGTTCCGAGCAAGAGGAGAGCCAAGACGAGGCTTGGATCGATGAGGTCGACCGGCTGGACATGGAAGCTGCAGGCGCTCCCACCGCGCATGAGGCAATCGCGGTAGGCCTCGGTTTGCCGCCCCAAGATCGCGCCAAGAGCCTCGCCCGCAGTCGCAAAGGCAAAGCCTGCCGGCATGATACCGAAGAATGTCGTCCAAACGAACGTGGTGAGTCGAACGCGCGCGATCGCGGCGGCGAGATTGACGAGCCAAAACGGGAAAATCGGCGTCAAACGCAGGAACATGAGATAAGAGGCCGCATCCTGTTCGAGCGCCCCGATCATGCGCGAGAGATCGAAGCTCGCGAGCTTGCGCGACCAGTTCTGGCTGATCACGCGTACCGCGAGGAAGGCGCAAAGGCCGCCGAGCGTCGCGCTGATTGCAGCGGCCGTGGCGCCGACGAACGCACCGAAGAAGCACCCCCCGATCAAGGTCAGGAGGATGGCGCTTGGGAACGACGCCGCGGCACAGGCAACGTAGATCGTGACGTAGATCAGGAGCGCGAGAACGCGGTTCTCTTCGACGAGATGCTTACATCTTGCGAGATTCTCGTTGAGAAAGATCAGAATCGACGATTCGAGAAAGGGTGCCGTGACCAGAAGGCAAAACCCCAAGCCGAGCAGCAAGAGGGCAATCCATCGCCAGCGAGATTTCATGTCAGCCCGTGCCGCTTTCGAGGCGCGAACTCAAGCCACAAGGTGACCCTGCGCGTCAACAAGCCTCGTCTTGAAAGGCAGGCGCTCACGCTCGGTGATACGGGAGGGCCGCAAGCTGATTTTCGAGAAGATCACAAATCGTCAACGATTTAGAATAGACTGGGTTTCGTTGCTCCGATCGGCGCGTGCGGGTTCATCCGGTTCAAATTCGCGCGAGCGGCGGTGGCGGCGGAAAAAGCCTGCATGATGGCGCGCGGCAGGCGAACCGGGCGTCCGCCGGAAAGCGACGCCACGGTGATTTCGGCTTCTGTGATGACCTCCTCGCCACGCAATGCCCGTTGCGCCAGCACGAGACTGGCGCCGCGCGCTTCGATCAGATCGGTGTCGATCGTGATCACGTCATCCATATGCGCGGGGCGTCGATATTCAATGGAAAGGCGCGTCACGACAAATGTGACAGGTGGGCGGGCTTCGAAGGCGGTCCTTTGGTCGAAGCCCATATCGCGCAACCATTCAGTCCGCGCTCTCTCGAAAAACCGCAGATAGCTCGCGTGGTAGACGGCGCCGGAGAAATCGGTGTCCTCATAATAGATTCGCAGCGAAAGGCTGTGCCGAGGAGGGTCAGCCATCGCCGTCGCTGCTTCCGAACAATCCGAACTGGGCGACCTCTCGCCCGGTCGGTTCGGCAAGGCCGAGATGGCGGAAGGCATGCGGCGTCAAAAGGCGCCCGCGTGGTGTTCGCTGGAGAAATCCCTGCTGGATGAGATAGGGCTCGATGATGTCCTCGATCGCGTCGCGCGGCTCGGACAACGCCGCCGCGATCGTTTCGACGCCGACCGGTCCGCCGCCGAAGCCTTCCGCGATCACCGCCAGGTAGCGTCGATCCATCTGGTCGAGGCCGCGCGCATCGACCTCCAAAAGGGAAAGCGCGCTCGCCGCAAGCTCGCGCGTGACGCTCTCAGCCTTGTCGACCACCGCGAAATCGCGCACGCGGCGCAAAAGCCTTCCCGCCACGCGCGGCGTGCCCCTGGCGCGTTTCGCGATCTCGTTCGCGCCCTCCTCCGACATGGGGAAGCCCATGACCCGCGCGCCGCGCTTTACGATGAATTCGAGTTCCTCGACGGTATAGAAGTTGAGGCGGATGGGGATGCCGAAACGATCGCGAAGCGGCGTCGTGAGCAGGCCAGCTCGGGTCGTCGCACCGATGAGCGTGAACTTCGACAAATCGATCTTGACCGAGCGCGCCGCCGGCCCTTCGCCGATGACGAGATCGAGCTGAAAATCTTCCATCGCCGGGTAGAGGATTTCCTCGACCGCTGGATTGAGCCGGTGGATTTCATCGATGAACAGGACGTCGCGCTCTTCGAGATTGGTGAGGATCGCCGCAAGGTCGCCCGCTTTGGCGATGACGGGACCGGAGGTCGAACGAAAGCCCACCCCCATCTCGCGCGAGACGATCTGCGCAAGCGTCGTCTTGCCGAGGCCGGGCGGGCCGACGAAGAGCACGTGATCGAGCGCCTCAGCACGCGTTCGCGCGCTGTCGATGAACACCTTGAGATTGGCGCGCGCCTGCTCCTGGCCGACGAAATCGGCGAGGCTTTGAGGCCGTATCGAGGCTTCCAGCCGGTCATCCTCGCGGCGTTCCGGCGTGATCAGGCGGGTAGGGGGGCTCATGGCGATTCGATCATAAGGCACGATGCCGTCAATGTCGCTTCTGTTGAACCCACGGCCGCCCACGAGGGGGCGCTCGAGCGGGCCTCACACTGGGGCGCGCACAAGGGAAGCCTATGTGTGAGGCGGCCAAGGCATGACAGACGAACGACAAGCTGGCATTTTGGCCAGACGGCGGCGTTTCGCCCCCGCGCAAGAGTGATTCGATGGATCCGCGACCGTCCGTAACCGCCGCCGCCAGCCTGCTGCTCATTCTCGCGCTTTCCTTCGTCCTCACGGCCGCCGTGGCCGTGCTCGGGGATGGGCGCGACGCGGTGCTTTTCCTCGTCTGCGCCGCGGCGGCTGCCTTCCTCGGGATCGGCTTGCGGCTCGTGGCCCGCTCGGATCGCGAAGCCGCCCCGCTCAGCGCGCGCGAGCTGCCGCTCTTCGCGACCGGGTCGGCGGTGCTCCTCGTGCTCTTCGCGGCCCTTCCTTTCGCGCTCGGCTCGAGCAAGATGCCGCTTTCCGCCGCGATTTTCGAGGCCTCGTCCGGGCTCATGACGAACGGGGCAAGCGCGCTCCCTTCGCCGGACACGGCCGGCACCGGCCTGCTCTTCTGGCGCGCGCTCCTGCAATTTCTCGGAGGCGGGCTCTTCATCGCGCTGATGATCTGCCTGCTTCCGCATGGCCAGGGTCAGGCTGACGGCTTCTGGATGCCGGACGGCCCGAATTGGGAGGCCTCGCGCCTTCGGCGCCTCGCGCCTCGCGTGCTCGGCGTCTACGCGGCGCTCACCTTGCTGTGCGCCATCGCTTATTTCGCAGGTGGAATGTCGAGTTTCGATGCGGTGGCGCATGCTTTCTCGACCCTCTCAACGGGCGGCTTTTCGACGCATGCCGCCTCGTTCGGCTTCTTCCGCAGGACCGACCTGCAATGGATCGCCATCATCTTCATGTTGCTTGCGGCCTTGCCCCTTGGCACGGTCGCCATGTTGTTCAAGGGCGAGATTCAGCCGCTTCTCACGCAGCGCGAGGTCCAGCTCTTCCTCGCCATGGCGGGCGTCATCGCGCTTGTTGCTTGGACCCATCTCGCGCTCGCCGGCATCGAGAGCGGCTGGGTGGGCTTGCGCCATGCCATGTTCGACACGGTGAGCCGCATCAGCACCACGGGCTTCGAGGCCGGCGAGCCGGGACGACGTGGCGATTTCCACGTGCTCTTGCTGATCGTCGCGGCGCTGATCGGCGGCTGTGCCGGCTCGGCGGCGGGCGGCTTGCGTCCGATACGTCTGGCGGTGCTGATCCAAGGCATGCGCCGCTCCTTCATCCGCTTCGTGCATCCGCACGCGGCCGTGCCCTTCACCCATGGTGGAAGGCGCCTTCGCGAAGAGGCGGTGACCACGGTTTTCGCTTTCGCCGTCATTTTCTTCGCGGCGTTCGTCGTGTTGAGCTTTGCGCTCGTGCTGGCGGGGCTCGGTGCCGGGGGCGCGCTCACGGCCTCCATCATGGCTCTGACGAAGGCCGGCCCGGCCTTCGGTCCGGGCCTCACCGCGGCCGACTACGTCAACTTGCCGGCGGCGGCGCATTGGCTCCTGGCGGGCGGCATGATCGTCGGAAGGCTCGAGGTGATCATGGCGGTCGTCCTGTTCCTTCCGGGCTATTGGCGAAGATAGAGCATGATTCTCTGGCGACGCGCGAGAAGGAGAGACGATGACAAGCGTGCGAAGCGCGGGGCGCGAGAAGGTGATCGAGATCCTGGAGCGTCTCGTCGCCTTTGACACGGAAAGCTCCCGCTCGAACCTGCCGCTCATCGATTACATCGAAGGGTATCTTCGCGATCTCGGAGTGGCGAGCACGCGAATGCCGAACGCCGCTGGCGACAAGGCAACCTTGTTCGCGACCATCGGTCCCGCCGATCGCAGCGGCATCTGCCTTTCCGGGCACACCGATGTCGTGCCGGTCGCGGGCCAGAGCTGGACGAGCGATCCGTTCAAGCTCCGCATCGCGGATGGCAAGGCTTACGGCCGAGGCGCCGTCGACATGAAAGGGTTTTGCGCGCTGGCGCTCGCCCATGTGCCGCTCTTCCAGAAGACCGCGCTCGCAACGCCGATCCACCTCGTTTTTTCTTATGACGAGGAGACGACCTGCCTCGGCGTCGAGGCGCCGATCGCGCGAATGGGCAGCGACTTGCCGCGCCCGCGGGCAGTGATCGTCGGCGAACCGACCTCGATGCAGCCGGCGGATGCGCACAAGAGCGTCGTCACGTTCAACACTTACGTGCACGGTTTCGAGGCGCATTCCTCGATCCTCGAGCATGGCGTCAGCGCCATCAAAGGCGCCGTGATGCTCATGGCCGAGCTTGATCGCATCGGCGAGGAGATGATCGCGCGCGGCGAGCCGACCGGGCGTTTCGATCCTCCTTACACGAGCATTCATATCGGGGAGGTGCATGGCGGCACGGCGCGCAACATCATGGCGAAGCTTTGCAGCTTCTATTGGGAGTTCCGCGGCGTGCCGGGCCTCGATCCCGTCGAAATTCCGAAGCGCCTCGAGCGCTACGCGCAAGAAACGGTGCTGCCGCGCCTCACCGCCCACGGCAAGCCGGCGCGCATCGAGACGATCAACGAGGTCTCGGTCCCCGGCCTTGCTCCCGACCCCGGCTCGGTCGCCGAGACTTTGGCCCTCAAGCTCACCGGTCGCAACCGCCCGATCACCGTCGCCTACGGCAGCGAGGCCGGCCATTTCCAAGAAGCCCGCCTGCCGACCATCCTTTGTGGGCCGGGCTCGATCGATCAGGCGCACCAGCCCGACGAATTCATCACGCTCCAGCAAATCGACGAAGGTGCTGCGTTCATGCGCGACCTTGCGCAATGGTGCGCGACGAACCGGTAGGCAAGGGGGGCGTGGATGCCCGCCGGAATCCGCTCTGCGACCTCCTCGCCGTCAGGATCGACGGAGAAACGCAGAAGAAAGCGTCGCTCCTTTTCCGTTCATCCTCGTGATGCCTTCGCGTCGCCGCGAGCCTCGACGGTCACCTCCTCCGGCGTGACCTGATAGCGCGCCGAGCAGAACTCGCAGGTCACGGTGATCATGCCGTCATCGGCGACCATCTCGCGCCGGTCAGCTTCGCTGAAGCTTCGCAACATGCTCACGATCCGCCGGCGCGAGCACTGGCAGCTCTCCCTGAGCCACGTAGGCGCGAAGGCGCGCACGCCACGCTCGTGGAAAAGCCGCACCAGAAGCCGTTCGGCCGAAAGCATGGGATCGATGAGCTCATGGTCCTCGATCGTGTCGGCGAGCATCCGCGCCTCGGTCCAGGCATCGTCCTCCTTCTCCACGGGAGCTTCCTCATAGGAAGGGGGCGCATCGCCTCCCGGAAGATCACGCAGCCTCACTCGTTCGCTCGCCTTCGGCAGGAATTGCACCAGCAGGCCACCGGCCGCCCATGAACTTTCGGCTCCGTGACCGCCATTGGCGCCGGGTACGTAAAGCTCGCCCGCCGCCAGGCGCACGCGCGTCGGGATCTGTTCCGATTGGGCGAAGTAATGATGGGCCGCCTCCTCGAGGCTCTCGCCTCCAAGCGCGACAAGCCCCTGGTAGCGCGCCCTGTCGCCCTCGGCCGGGTCGATGGTGAGCGCCAGATGCCCGTTGCCGATGAGATCGCCGCCGCTTTGCTTCTCCTTCGGCAAGGCAGCAAGTTTGCGCTCGTCGAAGCGCGCATAGGCGCGGAAGCTGTCGGGCGAACGAAAATCGACGACGATCATGCTGACCGGACCATCCGTCTTCGTCTGAAGCTGAAAGCGCCCCTCGATCTTGAGCGAGGCGCCCAGCAATATGCCGAGCGCGGCGGCCTCGGCGAGAAGGCGCGAGACGGGCGCCGGATAGGCGTGCCGGCCGATGACC
>Ga0213875_10002489_pt1 | contig 11003 bp, 6 predicted proteins | sample BarmaccomBMRX_R8_FD_160105 | JGI IMG/M metagenome (GOLD analysis project Ga0213875, IMG submission 160105) | Root-associated microbial communities from Barbacenia macrantha in rupestrian grasslands, the National Park of Serra do Cipo, Brazil - RX_R8 | ecosystem: Host-associated > Plants > Roots... | reverse complement strand
GCGCGCGGCACGATCGGACTTCGCGGCGGGACGTCGGGCGCCGGGACGTTCGCCGTCGACCAGCACGGCGTCGGCGAGTTCGGCCCGTTCGCGTTCGCGCGCGCGAACGGTGAAGCGCTCGCAGGCGGGTTCGAGCTGCAGCGCCCGATCTCGACGAGCGCGGGCTGGCTGCACGCGCGCGCGTTCCGGCTCGCCGACGTGAAGACGATGCCGGCGCTGCCCGGCGCCGCGGTGCCTGCGATGCCGCCGATCTCCGGCGTCATCGACGGCGACTTCGCCGGCGGCGGCACCCCGAGCACGTTCGGGCTCGCCGGCGCCTTGCGGGGCCGCGATCTGCGGTACGGTCCGTATGCGCTCGGAACCGGCTCGGTGCGGCTGGGCGGTACGCTGAGCGACGTCCGTCTCGCGGACATCCGCCTCGACGGGCCGCTCGGGCGCTTCGCCGGCGACGGCGCGTACGACGGCGGCATGTTCGCGCTCGACGGCACGTACGACGGAAGCCTCGACCGGCTGCGGCAGTTCACGGGCGAGGCCGGCGCGCGCGGTCCGGTGCACGGGCCGGTGCGCGCCACGATCGCGGACGGGCGCATCGTCGTGCAGACGACCGGCGCGGACCTCGCCGGAGCGACGATCCGAGGAGTCGGCGTGGAGCGCGTCGCCGGCACCATGCTGATCGAAGGCTCGAAGCTGCGCGTCGTCGCGGCCGACGGCGACGTTGCGGGCGGGCGCGTCGTCGCCGCCGACGCCGGCGGCCCGTTCCTGGTCTCGGCGCCCGACATCCCGGCCGCGGCGCTCCACGGCGCCGGGCTGCCTTTGCAGGCCGGCGAGCTCGGGGTGTACGGATTCGCCGACTTGCGCGGACGGACGCCGGCGTTCGACGGTCTCGTCAACCTCGCCGGCGGCCGCGTCGACGGCTACCCGATCGCCGCGGGCGCGGACCTCGGGCTCGCGAACGGCGCGGTCGACGTGCGCCGCGGCGTCGCGGCGCTCGGCTCGACGTACGGACGCTTCGGCGGGCGCATCGACGGGGTGGGCGCGAACGGTCCGGACGCGCTCGCGTACGATCTCAACGCCTCGATCCCGATCGGCGAGGTCGACGACGTGCGCCGCACGATGCGCCTGCCGGTGCGCTACCTCGACGGCAGCTTCTCGGCGCAGTTGCACGTCCGCGGCAACGGTGCACGGCCGCGCGTCGCCGGCGTCGTCGCCGTTCCGGAAGGCTCGTACAACGGCCTCGCGTTTCGCGACGCGCGCGCCGGCGTCACGTTCACGCCGTCGGCGTTCGCCGCGCGCGACGGCGCGATCACGGTCGGCTCGACGCACGCGCAGGTCGACGCGTCGCTGTCGATCGCGAGCGGCGCGTTCGCGGTCGACGCGCGCAGCGCGCACGCCAACCTCGCCGACTTCGACGACTACTTCGACGAAGGCGAGACGCTCGACGGCACGGGCAGCGTGGCGATCGCGTTCGCCACCGGGCGATCGGGCACGAGCAGCACCGGACGCGTCGACGTGCGCGGCTTGCGCTATCGCCGCTTCACGTTCGGCGCGACGAACGCGACGTGGTCGCAGCGCCGCGGAACCATCACGGGCGACGTCGCCGTCGCCGGCGAGCACGGCGCGCTGCGCGCCGACGGCAGCGTCACGCCCGCCGGCGGCGATCCGGTCACGGCGTTCGAGCACGCCGCGTATCGCGTGCGCGCGCGTGCGCAGCGCGTCGACCTCGCGACGTGGCTTCCGCCGTTCGGCATCACCGCGCCGATCCTCGGACAGGTCGACGCGAACGGCACGCTCGCGGGCCGCTGGCCGCGCCTGGTCGTCGACGGTGACGCGTCGGTCGCGAACGCGTCGATGTTCGGCTACGCCGTCACGTCCGCCGTCGCGCACGCCCGCTCGGACGGCTCGCGCATTACCTTGCGCGACACGCACCTGACGACGCAGTTCGCGCGCTTCGACGCGACGGGCTCATTCGGGTTCTCACCGGTCGATCCGCTCGCGCTGTCCGTCGACGTCAACGCGCCCGACGTCACCAAAGCGCTCGCCGCGATGCTGCCGAAGGGTCCGCGCTACGACGTCGCCGGCGCGCTGCAGGCCGACGCGCGCATCACGGGATCGTTCGCGCATCCCGAGGCGACGGTGGGCTTGGACATGACCGGCGCGCGCTACGCGTCGCTCGCGATCCCGCGCGTGCTCGGCAGCGTGCGGTACGACGGCAGGACGCTGGTCGTTCAAGACGCGGAGGCGACGTTCGCGAAAGGCGGCATGCTCGTGACGGGACAGCTGCCTGTCGGGCTGCGGCCGCTCGGCGTGCCACCGGACGCGGCGCTGTCGTTCACGGTCGCCGCGCAGAACCTCGACCTCGCGCCGTTCGCACCGTTCTTGCCCGGGCCGCAGACGAAGCTCGGCGGCACCGTCGACGGCCGGCTCGCGATCGAAGGCACCGTGCGCGCGCCGCGCGTCGCCGGCGGGCTGACGCTCGCGGGCGGCTCGTACGTCTCCGGCTTCGACCGCGCACCGATCACGAACGCGAACGCGCGGCTCGCCTTCACCGGCACGAGCGTCGCGTTGCAGGCGCTGCACGCGAACGTCGGCCCCGGCACGGTCGACGGCAGCGGCCGGCTCGATCTGCCGTTCGCGGAGGCGCACGCGGGCACGTACGCCGTCGCGCTCACCGCGCACGGCGCGCGCATCGACTCGCCGCAGTTCGGCAGCGGAACGGTCGACGGCGCGCTGAGTTTACGCGACGGCGGCGCGGTTCCCACGCTGTCCGGCGACGTGACGCTGACGAACGCGACGATCCCGGTGCTCTCGATCTACCGCAACGCGAGCGCGGCGGGCACCGCTGCGGCGGGCGGGCCGCCGATCAACCTCGCGTTCGACCTCGCCGCGCACGCCGGAAAGAACGTGCGCGTGCGCGCGTCCGCGCCGTACATCGACATCGGCACGACTGGGACGCTCGACCTCACCGGATCGCTCGCGGCGCCGAAGCTCGCGGGCGTGCTGACGGCTGCGCCCGGCGGCGTGTTCTCGACGTACAACCGCGCGTTCCGCGTGCAGCAAGCCGCGGTGACGTTCGATCCGCAGAACGGGCTGCTGCCGTACATCCGGCTGCGCGCGTACGCGCACGTGACGAACCCCGATCCGGATCCGACGCGCAATCCCGTCGGCAGCGCGGACATCACCGTGAGCGTCGACGGTCCGGCCGACGAGCTCGCCGCCGGCACCGGTTCCGGCATCGCGTATTCCTCGAACCCGCCGTACTCGCAGGAGCAGATCGTGGGGCTGCTGCTCGACGCGTCGGTGTTCGGCGCGGTGAACTTCGGCCAGCAGCAGAACGGCACGACGCTGCGCGGCGCGCCCGGCGAGTCGAACGCGCTGCTGCCGCCGGGCGTCACGCCGTACCAGACCGGCGTCATCAACTTCAACGAAGAGGCGTTCTCGGTGCTGAACGGCCAGCTCACGCAGCGGTTCCTCGCGCCGATCGAGCAGGTGTTCACGGGGCGCTTCGGATTGACGGACTTCGAGATGACCGTCGACTACGGCGGCGGCGTCGGCTACAACGCGCTCAAGCAGCTCGGGAAGCGCGACGTGTACGCGACGTTCGGGCAGTCGTTCTCGCAGTGGGTGCGGACGTCCGTCGGCTTCACGGCGCGCCCCGACGCGACGACCTCGCTGCAGTTCAGCTACTTCACGCAGAACGGCGTGCCGGCGTACACGACCAGCACGAACCCCAACGAAGGGATCCTCGGCGCCGAGACGCTCAAGGGGATCCAGCCGCTGTCGAACCGCCAAGGGTTCACCTTCAGCATCGTCCGCAAATACCCATAGTGGCTTCCGCTTCGCGGAAGCCTTCGCGTTTGCGGCTCACGCCGCAAGCCGCCGCCGCGTTTGCGGCTGCGCCGCAAGCCGCCGGCCGAAGCGGACGTCGCTCTCTTGGAGGGCGGGGCTAAAGGCAACGTCAACGGGGCGTCGTACCCAGGTGCCGGGAACGCGGACCGCCGATCACGCGTTACGCCCGTATCAGCAACCCGGCGGTCGCCCACGGCGCGTGCGCCCGGTCCCACAATCTCGACGAAGGACGTCTTCCGCTTGCTCCAACGGTTCCGTCGCGCGCCGCGAGTCGCGCTCGCCGTGCTCGCATTGCTCGCCCTCATGACGCCGCCCGCGAACTCGGCGCCCGCCGCGAACGCGCCGACGATCGTGTCCGTATCCGTTACGGGCAACACGCACATTCCCACGGACCGCATCTTGGCCGTCGTGCGGACGAAGGTCGGCGACCCGTTCGACCCGGCCGTGGTGCAGCAGGATCTGCGCGCGATCGCCGACCTCGGCTTCTTCGCCGATCAGGCGCCGCCGCTCGTCAAGCAGCGTCCCGACGGCGTCGCGGTCACGTTCCGCGTCATCGAGAACCCGGTCGTGACGTCGATCCGCTTCGACGGCAACAAGGCCGTCTCGGCCGATACGCTGCTCGCGCTGATGGACACGGCGCCCGGTCAGGTCTTCAACATCAAGACGTACCAGCAAGACGTCCTGAAGATCAACAGCTACTACGACAAGATCGGCTTCGGCGGCCAGCTCCCCTCGCACGTCGTCGACGTCAACATCTCGCCCGAAGGCGTCCTGACGCTGAAGCTTCAGGAAGGCTTGATCGTCCGCCAGACGATCATCACGGGGTATCCCGACGCCGATCCGGTTCTGCCGCCGAACCTGATTCAAAAGACGCTCGTGACGAAGCCCGGCAGCCCGTACTCCGAAGCGCAGCGCGACAAGGACTACGACGCGATCAAGGCGCTCTACGAGAAGTACGACCTCAAGGTCGGCGACATCGAAGCCGGCGTCGATCCGACGACGGTCGATCAGAAGGCCGGTACCGCGGACGTGCGCTACACGATCAGCGCGCTGCGCGTCGGCGCGGTCGAGATCACCGGCAACACGAAGACGCACGACGACGTCGTGCGCCGCGAGCTGCGGCTGCGCCCGGGCATGCTCGTCACCGACAGCGGCTTGCGGCGCGACTACGATCGCCTGAACAACCTCGGCTTCTTCGAGAAGATCGACTTCCAGGGCAAGCCCGGCCCCGATCCCAAGCGCCCGGCGCTCGTGACGATCAACTGGCAGGTCAAGGAGCAGCGCACCGGTACCGCGACCGTCGGCGCCGGCTACTCCGGCGGCATCACCGGGACCGGTCTCACCGGCACGCTGTCGTATCAGGAGAACAACATCAACGGCACGGGCAACGGCGCGTCGATCCGCCTCGAGCGCGGCTCGCGCGTCGCCGACGCGCAGCTCTCGTTCACGATCCCGTATCTCGGCAAGACCGAGAAGTCCCAGAAGTACAGCCTCGGGCTCACGCTCTTCACGCAGGCCGAGACGAACTACTACCCCGTCTACTCCGCGTGTCAGCAAGGCATCGTGAGCACGGGCGTGGCGACGGGAACCGCCACGTGCTCGACGAGCGGCGTGCAGACCGTCACGATCGTTCCGGAGAACCCGACCAGCTACTCGGTCGTAAACGGCATCGCCGCGACGTACAAGTCGCGCTCGACCGGCATCTCCGCCTCGCTCGGGCGGCGCTTGAACGACATCTTCACGGTGAACGGCGGCCTCAATCTGCAGAGCGTCGCCGCGTCGGCCGACCTGCCGTCGGGCTACGTGTTCCCGACCAACCAGAACCTGTTCACCGTGAACGGCGCCAACACGACGCTGTCGGGCTTCGTCGATCCGAACAGCCCCAGCGCCGCCGTCGGCGTCAACGCGCCCTCGCTGGCGCAGCTCGACTCGACGCGTCCGTACGCGCTGCACAGCGTCAGCCTCGGCTTCCGCGCCGACACGCGTGACGACATCTTCAACCCGCGCCGCGGCGTGAACTTCAGCGTGAGCGACGAGATCAGCTCGCACGCGCTGCGGTCGGACTTCAACTACACGCTCGTCACCGTCGACCTCGCGAAGTTCTTCCCCGTGATGAAGAACGCGACGTTCGGCGTGCACGGCCGCGCGGGTCTGTCGACCGGCGCGATCCCGACGAACAAGCTCTTCATCTTCTCGGATCAGGATCTGCGCGGATACTCCGACCCGTTCTACGGCACGGACATCCTGCTCGGCCAGATGGAGCTGCGCGTCCCGCTCACGACCGATCGCAAGTTCGCCGTGGTCGGCTTCGCCGAAGACGGCGGCACGCGCATCCGCGGCGGCACGTCGGTGACCACCGACGCGTCCGGCATGACGACCACGGTCTACGACCTCAACCGCTACACGTTCCACGGCGACGTGGGCATCGGCTTGCGCTTCGACGTGCCGCAGCTGGGTCTGCGCACGATCCGGCTCGACTTCGCGAAGGGCAGCCAAGGAACGCACACGTCGTTCGGAATCGGACAGAGCTTCTAGGCATGAACACTCGATTCACGCGGCGCCGCATCGCCGCGCTCGCATTCGCGCTGATCGCCGCGGTGCTCGCGACGCCCGCGATCGGGGCGACGGACGTCACCGACATCGGCTCGCTCGATCAAGGCGCGCTCTCGGCGCTGCCGCAGTTCCAGGCAGCGAACAAGTCGCTGAGCGACTACGGCGCGAACCTGCAGAAGCAGTACGTCGCGCGCGCGCGCAAAGCGTCGCAGGCGCAGCAGCAGAAGCTCGCGGCCGAGTTCCAGGGCCGCATGGCCGAGAAGCAGCGGCAACTGTTCGCGCCGCTGTTCGGCAAGGCGCAGGCCGCGATCGCGTCGGTCGCATCGTCGAAGAACCTGACGGTCGTGATCGACAAGCGCATCGTCGTGTTCGGCGGCGTCGACATCACCGGCAACGTGCGCGACCTGCTCACGGGGATCGGCGATCCCGTGCCGCCGCAGTCGACGCCCGGCCCGTCGCGGGTCGGCTACGTCGACCAAGCGACGATCGACGCGACGCCGAAGGTCAAGTCGGCGACCGACGAGTTCAACAAGTTCCGGCAGGATCAGGACAAAGCGACCGGCGACAAGCTGCGCGCCGCGAAGACCGACGCCGACCGCGAGAGCATCTATCGCGACTACCGGAAGGCGCTCGACGACAAGCAGAACCAGGTACTCAAACCGGTCATCGACTCGACGCGCGGCGTGATCGCCGACGTCGCGAAGAGCAAGAACCTGATCCTCGTCGTCGACCGGGGCAACATCGTCTTCGGTGGGACGGACATCACCAAAGACGTCACCGACAAGCTGAAATGATGCGCACGGCGGCCGTGCTCGCGTTCGTCGCGGCGGCGGGCTGCTCGCACGCGCCGGCGACGACCGCCGGCTCGTCGTCCGGTTCGGGCGCGGTCGGGTACGTGCGCATGGACGAGCTCGTGCAGAAGCACCCGCTGTACGAGCAGCTCGCGCGCTACGACCGCAGCATCGACTCGTTCGACCTGTCGGCGACGGCGCCGCAATCCGCGCGGCCCGACCCGAACTTGGCGCAGCGGGAGCGTGCGCTGCAGCAGGAGCTGCACGACGCGGCCGACCGTACGACGAAGCTGCTCGACGCGAAGCAGCAGCAGTATCAGCAGCAGGAAAGCCAGGCGATCGCGGCCGCGTTGCGCGGCGCCGGTCAAGCCGGGCCGAGCGCCGCGTCGATCGCGGGCAGCGTCAACACGACCGCACAGGCGCAGCGCAGCAGCGTGTCCGCGCAGGCGCGGCGCGACCTCGAGTCGCTGCGCGCGAACCTCGCGCGGCAGAATCAGGCGCAGGTCGCGGCGGCACAGAAGGCGCTGAACGACCGCGCCGATCGGACGTACCGCGCGAAGGCCGACGAGCTGCAGTCGAAGGAATCGGCGCTCTCGCTCAAGCTCGCGAGCGACGACTCCGCGCAGCGGCTCGCGCTGCGCACGAAGCTCTCGTCGCTCGCGCTCGACGACACCGCGCGCGAGGACGCGCAGAAGCAGTTGACCGCGCTCGACCGCAAGGAGGCCGACGAGCTCGCCGCGCAGCGCAACCGCGACCAGCAGACGCTCGCGGCGCTGCAGAGCTCGCTGCGCACGCAAGTCCAGCACGATCTCACCGCGCAGGTCGCCGCGATCCAGCAGCGCTCGATCGGCGCGCTGTCGACGCGCCAGGCGCAGCTGGCGAAGCAGGCGACGGCGCCCGTGCCCGGCCCCGTGATCCAGACGATGACGATCAACGGCAAGCCGCAGCAGCAGGTCAACCCGAACCTGCCGCCGGCGCTCCGCGCGCGCATCGAGCAGCTGCACAACGACTACCAGAAGCGATTCCGCGACGATGCGAAGACGACGATCGCCGGCTTCGAGAAGACCCGCGCCGACCTGTCGCGCCGGTATGCCGAGCTGCACGGCATCGAAGCGGGATCGTTGCGCGGCGCGCAGGCGCAGATCGCCTCGCTGCGCCAGAAGCGCGACGATCTGTACACGCAGATCACCGCGCAGATCGACCGCGAGGTGAAGCTGATCGCGCAGCAGCGCGGCATCTCCGTCGTCCTTACCAACGTCGTCGCACCCGCCGGCGGGATCGACCTCACGCCGGACGCCCTCAAGGACATTGAAAGCCTGCACCAATGACCACGACTTCCGGCGCGCGCGCGCTTCTCGTCACCTCGCTCCTCGCTTCGCTGTGCGCATGCGGCGGCGGATCGCAGAGCACGATCGGCCTCGTCGACGTGCAGCGCATCTCCGCCAACTGGCCGAAGTTCCAGAACTATCAGAACCAGCTCGCGGCGGACGCGCAGACCATCGACCGCTCGAACCGCTCGGCGCGCGACAAGTCGCAGGCGCGCGCGCAGTTGCAGCAGCGCTTCACGCAGGCGCAGGCGGAGCTGACCGGCGACGTCACCGACGCCGCGAAGCAGGTCGCCGCGCAGAAGCACCTCTCGTACGTGTTCACGCGGCAGTACGTCGGCTACGGCGGCGTCGACATCACGCCGGACGTCGAGAAGATCCTCAAGATCGAGGAGAAGCCGAGCCCCACGCCGTGATGCGCGGCACGTGAACCCGCTCGGAACCCTCGCCGACCTCGCGCGCGTCGCCGGCGGGCGCGTCGTCGGCGACGACGCGACGGCGATCGGCCGCATCGCGGCCGTCGACGACGCCGATGCGGAGACGCTCACGTTCGCCGTCGACGCGCGGTATCTGCGCGCCGCGCTCGCGTCGCGAGCGGCCGCGGTGCTCACCGAAGAGCCGCTGCTCGCCGAGGTCGATGCGCCCGCGAAGCCGCTGATCGTCGTCGAGTCCGCGCGGCTCGCGCTGGCCGCGCTGCTCGCATCGCTTGAGCCGGAGCGGCCGCGCGGACCGTTCACGCACGCCACCGCGGCGGTCGATCCGACGGCGGAGATCGGCGCGGACGTGTGGATCGGACCGCAGGTCAGCATCGGTCCGCGCGCGCGCGTCGGCGATCGCACGGTGCTGCACGCGGGCGTCGTCATCGGCGCCGCTGCGAGGGCGGGCGCCGACTGCACGTTCCACCCGCGGTCGTATCTCGCCGACCGCTGCACCGCCGGCGACCGCGTCGTGCTGCACGCCGGCGCCGTCATCGGCAGCGACGGATTCGGCTGGGCGTTTCTCGACGGCCGGCTCGTGAAGATCCCGCAGGTCGGGATCGTGACGCTCGGCGACGACGTCGAGATCGGCGCGAACACGTGCGTCGACCGTGCGCAGACCGGCGTGACGTCGATCGGCGACGGCACGAAGATCGACAACTTGTGTCAGATCGGTCACAACGCGCACATCGGGCGTCACAACGCCATCGCGGCGTTCGCGGGCATGGCCGGAACGACGACGATCGGCGACTACAACCGCATCGCGGGATCGGCGCTGTTCCCGGGGCACACCACGATCGGCAGCCGCGTCACGATCGGCGGCGCCTCGCACGTGTGGGGCGACGTTCCGGACGACGCGTTCGTGACGGGGCAGCCCGCGCAGAACCACCGCGACCACGTGCGACTCCAGGCGTACCTTCGCCGTTTGCCGAAGCTGTTTGCTCGGGTCGATGCGCTTGAAAAGCGCGAGCCCGGCTGAGCAATCGTGCAGTATCAGACGACGTTACGGGATGCGATCGCGTTCGAGGGCGCCGGCCTCCACACGGGGGCGCCGGCGCGCGTGCGCGTGCGGCCCGCCGCCGCGGGCTCGGGCTTGCGCTTCCGGGTCGACGGCGCCGTCGAGTTTCCGGCGCGCGCCGACTACGTGGTCGACACCGTGCGCTGCACGGTCGTCGGCAGCGGGGAGCACCGCGTGTCGACGGTCGAGCACCTGCTCTCCGCGCTGCTCGGCTGCGGCGTCGACAACGCGCTCATCGAAGTCGACGGCCCGGAGATTCCCGTCGAGGACGGCAGCGCGAAAGTGTTCTCCGACGCGATCGGCGCGGTCGGTTTGACGACGCAGCCCGAAGCGCGCGTGCGCTGGGTGCCCACGCAGCCGATGGTGTTCCGCGACGGCGACAAGATGCTCGTCATCGCGCCGGCGTCGTCGTTCCGCGTGCGCATGACGATCGACTACCCCGCGCCGGTCGGCGCGCAGTACGTCGAGGCGGAGATCGCGCCCGACTCGTACCGTCGCGACGTCGCGCCGAACCGCACGTTCGGATTTCTGCACGAGGTCGAGTCGCTGATCAAGCGCGGGCTCGCGCAGGGCGGCACGCTCGACAACGCGGCGGTGTTCGGGCCGGACGGGCCCCTGGCACCGCTGCGCGCGCCCGACGAGCCCGCGCGCCACAAGATCCTCGACTTGGTCGGCGACTTCGCGCTGCTCGGCGCGTACCCGCAGTGCGAGGTGATCGCGATCAAGAGCGGCCACAAGCTGCATTGCACGGCCCTGCGCGAGCTGGTCGGCTCGGCGGCGCCGTCCGCGGCCGGTCTGCGGCCCATGCAATCGCAGTAGAGCACGGCGTCGTGCCCACGCTCGACGTGCGCGAGATCATGCGGATCTTGCCGCACCGCTACCCGATGCTGCTGATCGATCGCATCACCGAGCTCGAACCGATGGTGCGCGCGCGCGGCTACAAGAACATCACCGCGAACGAGCCGATGTTCAACGGCCACTTTCCAGGCAACCC
>Ga0213875_10002488_pt1 | contig 11005 bp, 7 predicted proteins | sample BarmaccomBMRX_R8_FD_160105 | JGI IMG/M metagenome (GOLD analysis project Ga0213875, IMG submission 160105) | Root-associated microbial communities from Barbacenia macrantha in rupestrian grasslands, the National Park of Serra do Cipo, Brazil - RX_R8 | ecosystem: Host-associated > Plants > Roots... | reverse complement strand
TCTCACGATCCAGAACTCCGTCCAGCAGATCACGTTCGACAAGCGCGCCGGGACCATTCAGTCCTGGCGCGTCAACGGCCGGGACGTGCTGCTGGGCGGCCCGACGCTCAACCTGGGCGAGGCAAAGAGCGGCAGCGAGCGGGGAATGTACCGCGCCAAGCAGCCGCCGGTCCCGACCGATGCTCACGTCACGGCGACACCGGGGACGGGCGGCGCGATGCGCGTCACCGTGACGAGCACCGTCCTCGCGGCGGCGGGCGGGCCTACGCTCGGTACGCTCGCTTCGACGTATGACCTCAAGCCTGATGCCGAGATGACGGTCGCCTGGACCCTGAATTGGACCGTGCCCGACATCGGTCTGTGGGAGGAGGGCGTCAAATTCGCGGTGCCGGCCGGCATGACCCGGATGGCCTGGCAGCGCGACTCGTTCTTCACCGACTACCCCGCCGGGCATCTGGGCGAGCCGTCGGGGACGGCGCGGGCCGGCGACACCCTGTTCCGGGCCTCCAAGCGCGGCCTGCACTGGATGACGCTCTCGGACAACAGCGGCGCGGGCCTCGCGCTGCTGCCGACCGATGTTCCTCTCGTGGGCCGTGCCGACGCGACCGTGACCGGCATGGCGCTGTTTGCCAGCCGCGAAGTCGCCGGCCCGCATGGCCTCAGCGGTTCCTGGGTAGCCGACCACGCGATCCGGGCCGTCAAGGGACAGTCCCTCTTCGGCTCCTTCACCCTCCGCGCTATCAATGCTCCCGGCCTGACCGCCGCGTCTCTGCGGAAGTGAAAGACAAAACCCATGAAAAAACTCAAAGCAACCCTCAGGCAACTGTTTACACTCGCCCTGGGGGCCAACGTCCTAATGATTGGAGGGTTGACATTCGGCCCCAGCGGTAGCCCCCCGGCTCTGGCGCAGGCGGCCTCGCCCGTTGATGCGCCCCTGCCGGCCAATGCGCCCTATGCTTCGGAAATCAACGCTTTTCAGGAGGCCGACAAAAAGCGGATGCCGCCCACCGGCGCGGTGCTGTTCATGGGCAGCTCGAGCATTCGGATGTGGACGACTTTGGCGCAGGACTTCCCGGAGATCCCGGTGATCAACCGCGGGTTTGGCGGTTCTTTCATTCACGACAGCACACGGTATGCCGACCGCATCGCCATTCCCTACAAGCCGAAAATCATCGTCCTCTGCGCGGGCACCAACGATCTCGCCTACGGCAACGAAACCCCCCAACAGGTCTTCCAGGATTACAAGGACTTTGTGGCCAAAATCCACGCGGCCCTGCCGGAGACGCGCATCGTCTACCTGGCAATTAATCCCACCGTCGCGCGCTGGAAGCAGGAACCCAAGAATCTGGAAGTGAATTTTCTCATCGAGAGGTTCAGCGTTGAGACTAACTCACAGGCCGAGAAGTTGAGCTTCATCGATCCGCACTCACAGCTCTTGACGGCCGACGATCAGCCGCAGCTCAGATTGCTGAGGGCGGATGGTCTGCATTTCAACAGCGAAGGCTACAAGGTGTGGGCGGCCATCGTCAAGCCGCGCATTATGGCCCTGGCCGCAATTGATGGCGTCGAGCGTTTGGATGCGCCAAAGGCCGCACCGACGCCGCAGTAAAGGGGACGCACGCAACCATGTCTTTGAAGAAACTCTCATGGGCGCTCTGCATGGCCGCCGTGTTGCCGTTCCTCTGGCCAGGGGCCGCGCGGGCCTGGTCGCCGAAGCAGGCGCCGCTGATGACCAAGTGGGCACGGCAGGTGGACCCGAAGAGGCCATGGCCGGAGTACCCCCGCCCCCAGATGACCCGTGTCGACTGGCTCAATCTCAACGGCGTCTGGGAGTACCAGCCCGGGACCGAGGGCGACCTCGTGCCGACGGGCCGCAAGCTGTCGGGCGAAATTCTGGTGCCGTATCCCGTGGAGTCGGCGCTGTCGGGCGTCATGGAGCACCATGACCGGCTGTGGTACCGACGCCGCTTCGTCGTGCCGCCCGCCTGGCGGGGCAGGCGGGTCATGCTGAACTTCGGCGCGGTGGATTTCGAGTCGGAAGTCTACATCAACGGTAAAAGCGTCGGCGTCCACCGGGGCGGGTATCTGCCGTTCTCTTACGACATCACTCCCTTCCTCACGAAGACAGGCCCGCAGGAACTCATCGTGCGCGTCTTCGACGCGACCGACCTGGCGGGGGAGCCGCGCGGCAAGCAGACCACCCACCCCGGCGGCATCATGTACACGCCGACGACCGGCATCTGGCAGACCGTCTGGCTGGAGCCGGTGGCTCGCACATCGGTCCGGGGCTTGAAGATCGTCCCCAACATCGACACACACCGGGTGAGCGTCACGGTCAATGCAACGGCTCCCACGCCAGCCACGAAAGCGGTCGTCACGGTGTTGGCCTCCGGCTCCATCGTAAAGACCGTCACGGGCCGGCCCGGCGCGGCGCTCTGCCTCCCCATCGCCAATCAAAAGCTCTGGTCCCCCGATCACCCGTTCCTTTATGACCTCACCGTAAAACTCATCCAGAATGGCACGGTCGCCGACCAGGTGCGGAGTTACTTCGGAATGCGGAAAATCTCCCTGGGGGTGGATCACGGCGTCAAGAAGATGTTCCTGAACAACAAGTTCCTCTTCGAGATCGGCCCGCTGGACCAGGGGTTCTGGCCCGACGGCATTTATACGCAGCCGAACGAGGCGGCCCTGAAGGCGGACATCCAGGCCATGAAGCGTTACGGCTTCAACATGGTGCGCAAGCACATCAAGGTCGAACCCGCCCGCTGGTACTACTGGACCGATCATCTCGGCCTGCTGGTCTGGCAGGACATGCCCTCGCCCAATTCCTACACGGGGAACCCGCCGCCGATTGACAAGCCGGAGTTCGAGACGGAGCTGCAGGGGATGGTCCAGACACTCTGGAACAGCCCGTCCATCATCATGTGGGATATCTTCAACGAGGGCCAGGGGCAGTTCGACACCCCGCGCCTGGTGAGCCTGGTGAAGACGCTCGACCCCTCGCGCCTGGTCAACCAGGCCAGCGGCGGCGGCTATTTCGGCGTCGGCGATCTGATGGACATCCACAGCTACCCGCCCCCTGCCTGTCCGGCGCCCAGCGCCACCCAGGCGCTGGCCTGCGGCGAATACGGCGGCATCGGCTATCTGGTTCCGGGCCACACCTGGACCGCCGGCGGCGGCGGCTACACCAACGTCAAGACCGGGGCCAGCCTCGAAGACCTGTACGGCGAGTTCGCCGGCCAGCTCAAGACCTTCCGCGACCAGAAGGGCCTGAGCGCCGCGGTCTACACGCAGATCACGGACGTTGAGACTGAACTGAATGGCCTGATGACCTATGACCGCACACTCAAATGCGACCCGGCGGCGATTGCGAAGGCCAACCACTTCCAGTACCCGGTTCCGACTTACCGGGCGATTCTTCCGACTTCGGAGAAGACAAGCCAAACCTGGAGGTACACAACCATGGCCCCGGCGGCGGACTGGTTCCAGCCGTCGTTCGACGACTCGGCCTGGAAAACCGGCCCCGGCGGCTTCGGGACCGACACGCCCGGCCACGGCATCATCGGGACGCCCTGGACGGACACCCCCGGCGACATCTGGCTGCGCCGCACGTTCAACCCAGGCCCCCTGACGCCTGTGCAGATCAGCCACCTCGTCGTCCATGACTACCACGACGAGGACATTGACGTCTACATCAACGGGATTCCGGCCTACTCCGCGCCCGGCTTCATCACCTCCTACGAATACCGCCCCTTGAGCCAGGCGTCCCGGCAGGGCATCATCCCCAACGCCGACAACCAGATCGCCGTCCACTGCCACCAGACGTTCGGCGGCCAATACATCGACGTAGGGATTTCCGAGCGCATCCCGAAGCTGCAGCGATAACGCTTCTCCTATGGGGAAGGTGGCCCGATGCGGGCGGGGTGGGCGCCGTTGACATCCCCCGCCCGAGCCGGTATAATACAACGGCGTCGCACAAGGGGTCGTAGCTCAGGGGATAGAGCAAGAGTTTCCTAAACTCTGTGCCGGCGGTTCGATTCCGCCCGGCCCCTTTTTACCTCATCACGGAGAGGTCGCATAGTTGGTCTAGTGCGCTCGTCTCGAAAACGAGAGTGGCGGTGACGTCACCGTGGGTTCGAATCCCACCCTCTCCGGTCCTCTCACCTCCCGCGAAGAAACGCCCCTCGCCGTTTGAAGGACGAGGGGCGTTCCGGTACTCACCTTAAAGCGAGAGTTGTGTACGCGGCTTGTCCAGCATGTCCATGTTGGTCACGTCCCGCTTGGTCTCCTGGCCGTTCAGGTATGTCACCACATACGTCACCCGCTGCAGGCCCGCCTCGCCCGGCGGCGCGTGGGCCACGATCGGCTCGTCCCGCGTGAACGTCTTCTTGACTCGCACCGTCAGCAGCAGCGGCATCTTCTGCACGTTCACCGTGTCCCCGGGTCTTAGCTTGTTCAGGTCCTTCCCCGGATTGGCCGTCAGGAAGTCGGTGAACGAGATGTGGTTGCGTGCCGCGATCCGAAAGCCCGTGTCCCCGCGCTGCACCATGTAGGTCTTCACCGACGGCGGTGTCCAGAAGTACGGCGCGGCCGCCTCCGGTGTGGACCGCGCCCGTGCCGTGTCAATCACCTTCGGCACGATGGCGACCTTCTCCACGATCTGCGGTTCGCCCACGACCTGCGCCTGCGGCGGCATCTGCGCGAAGTGGTCCTTGACTGCCTCTAAGGTCTGCTGCGCCCTGGCCGCATCGGGGAGGCCGATGCTCGACCGGCCGTTGACGACGATCACGGACGCATGGACGCGTAGCTTGAGCGCCCCCATGAGTTTCTGCCGCGCCACGGCATCGGCGTCGGCCGGTACGCCCGCTGGGGCGCGCAGGAACTGAATCTTTTGCAGGCGGAGCGGAGTCTGGGCCGCGAATGCCGCACCGACCTTGGCCCGCTCCGCCTCCGCGAGAACCCGGTCGGCGGTCGCCGCGTTAAGCACCGTCGCCACTCGCTTGCCGCCGACCAGGATCGTCACCGGCTGGCCCAGGTGCCGCTGATACAGATAATAGCCCACGCCGCCCGTCAGCGCGAGCGCGAGCAGGCCGACGAGCGCCTTCAGGACACGGAGCTGGCGGGCCAGGGAATCTGCGGGGGGCGTGGGGGCGGCAGTCGGGGGCGTTTGCGTGGACATGGTAACATCGTAGGGGCATGGCATGCCATGCCCCTACATCTTTCAGGCGGTTTTCAGGCCGTCACCAGGGGCGGGCGCTGGCGACACGCATCTGGTCGCGCACCGCCGACATCGCCCGCTGAAGTTGCGTATCGTACTTGATGTCGTAGAATGCATCCGGGTGGTCGCGCTGGAAGGCGAACATCTTGCGCTGGTCCGCGTCCGAGTAATGCACCACGATGTTCGGCTCGATCCCCTTGTGGTTGATGTCGTTCTTGCTGGCCGTGAAGTAGTGCTGCGTCGTGATCGCCACGGCGCTCCCGTCCGGCAGGCTCATGATCGTCTGCACCAGGCCCTTGCCGAACGTCTTCTCGCCGACCAGCACGCCCGCCCCGGTATCCTTGATCGCCCCGGAGACGATCTCCGCCGCGCTTGCACTGTTGCCGTTGACCAGCACGACCAGCGGATACTTGAGGTGGTTGCGGTGCTGGCCCGTGTCCACGTCCAGGTGCTCCATCGTCGCCGCCGTCTCCGAGCGATCCTTGATCCAGACGATGGGGCCGTTCGGGATGAAGCGGCTTGCCACCTCCCGCGCCACGTCCAGCAGGCCGCCGGGATTCTCGCGCAGGTCGAAGATCAGCCCGCGCATCCCCTGACTCTGCAAGTCGGCCAGGGCCTTGCCCAACTGCACATCGCTCTCCTCGTTGAAGACGCTGAGTTGGACATACCCGATCTTGTTCGCCGGGTCGATCATCGTGTGCTGCACCACTTCCGTTTGCACGACGTCGCGCGTGATGGTGATTATTACGGGCTTGGCTGCGCTCTTACGCAGCATGGTCAGCGTCACTTTCGTGTTCGGCTCGCCCCGGATCAGCTTGACGACGTCGGTGTCCTTCATCTTGAGCGTGGGATGACTGTCCACCTTCATGATGATGTCCCCGGCCATGACGCCCGCCCGCAGCGCCGGGGTCTTGGGCAGCACCCGCACTACGTAGACCTGCTGCTGCTTGTTGGTCCCCAGCAGCGCGCCGATGCCGACGAAGTCGCCGTGGTTCTCCTCCATCATGTCCTTGTACGCCTTCGGGTCCAGGAAGCGCGTGTAGCGGTCGTGGACGGCCCCCATCATCCCACGGATGCCGTTGTAGGTCATCTGGGTCGGATCAATGGCCTTGCCGAAGTAGTTCGCCCGCAGAGTCGCCAGCACGTCGGCGTACATTTCATAGGGCGTATAAGCCTCCGCCTGTCCGTGCGCCGCCGTCACCAACGCCGACGCCACATCCGTCCGTATCCGCCTCAGCATCACCTTCAGCGGCTGCCCCGGCGGCATCGCGCGCAGGTCCTTGTAGCTGACCCCGCCCGCGAACGCCACGCCGAGCAGAGCCGCCGTCCCGACGATTCTTCCGAATACCTGTCCCACACGCATCATGAATGATTCCTGTCCCTTAACGCCGCGCCACCTGCCCCGATAGCGCCCCAATCGCCCGCGTCAGCGGCGCGTCGCCGCCGGGGGCGTCTAGGACGACCAAATCCGGCTTGATGCCGACATCCGCGAACTCCCTGCCCTGCGACGTCAGCAGCTTGCCGACCGTCATCGTGAAGCCCGACCCGTCGCGCAGGGCGATGGGCTTGACGTCACCCGCGTCGCCGAACGTGCTGACGCCGACCAGTTTGCTGCCGCTCGCCTGCAAGGTCGCCGCCACCAGCTCGGCGGTGTTCGCCGTGCCCGCGTTCACCAGCACGACGATGGGGCAGGCGACCTGCTTATGCGGTGAGAGCGTCAGCGGCGTCTGCTTCTTGCCCTTCGTCTCCAGGATTCCCAGCGTCGCCGCCGTGGTCAGCCGCGAGGCGATGGCCGCCCCCACGTCGCGCAGCCCGCCCGGACAGTCGCGCAGGTCCAGCACGAGACCCTTGAGGCCCGTGTCCAGCGAGGACAGCACGGAGTCGAACTGTTTGTCCGCGCCGTCGGTGAACTGCGCGATCTTGATGTAGCCGACGCCGGCCGGCAGCATCTTTCCGGTCACGGGCGTCACCGTCGTCGGCGCACTGTCGTCCGCCGTCACCTTCAGCGGCTGCGGGGCGCCGGGCCGAACGACGGTCAGCGTCAGCGACTTCTGCGACCCGTCGGTCAGCTTGGACTCGGCCTGCGTCAGCGCCAGCGCGTCGGCCTCCTTCTTCTCGATCTGCGCCGCCAGTTTGTTGAAGGCCACGGGGTCGTTTTTGGCGGCGTCCAGGGATTTGTAGGCGGCCAGCGCCGGATCGTAGGCGGCGATCCACTGTCCGTTGATGTCGGTGACGTAATCGCCGGGCCGCAGGCCCGCCTTTTCCGCCGGGCTGCCCGGCAGCGGGGCCACGACCGTCAATCGGAATTCGGTGTAGGAGGGGGCGTCGCCCTGCTTGGGGTGGACGAACTTGCGCACCGCCGTGACGGCCCCCAGGCCGTGGTACTGTCCCTTCGCCTCGCCGGTCAGTTCCGCCATGTCCGCCGGCTCCAGGAAGCGTGACTCGGGGTCCCCCAGCGACGCCAGCATGGCCGCCGCCGCGCCGTGCGCCAGGTGGGTGTCATCCGGCAGCGGGTCCACATAGTTGCGCCGGAGCAGCGAGTAAACGTCCTGGAAGATCGCGCCGGGGCTGTCCGAGTCGGAGGCGTCGCCCTGATCCCGCGCGTCTGGGCCGCCCGCCTGCGCCATGCGCTGCTTGAGGGAGGCCAGCATGATGCCCGTGACCGGCCTCGGCCCCGCCGCAATGGTCGCTTTGAGCAGGTTGTGCCCGGGCGGGCGGCCCGGCCCCAGATGCATCCCCCACGCGAACACGCCGGCCGTCAGTGCGGCCACGGCCAGTCCGCCGCCCAGAGTACGTGCCTTCGGTTTCAAACTGCGATTACCTTTCTGCCCGGCCGCCGCCCGATACGGCGGCAGAGAGTGTCCTATTATACCATTCGCGCGTGGACGGAGTCAAACCGGGCCGCCGTTCGACGGCGGAAACAGGGCTGCCAACTCTGTCGGCAAGGGCCGCCGGCCGTACTCGCTGATCTGAAAGGCCTCCGCGTGGCGGCCCGGCGGCAGGGGCGCGTGCGACTTCTCGGCGCAGACGGATCGGACGTGCGCGGCCACCGGCTCGGTCGTCGTTCGCCGCAGCCACGCCAGCCGCTCGGCGGCGGGCACCCGGTCCAGTTCCCCGCGATTGAAGGGCAGCCATTCGAAGAACTGCGACTCGTGGGCGGCCAGCTGAGAGTTCTTGGAATCCAGCACGGCGTCAATCCCCACGATCACGTCCCCCCGAAACGGCCCCGCTTCCGTGAAGTCGTCGAACCAGTAGGCGATGACCGGCATTCGGGCGAGGGCCGGCGTGTCCGGGCACAACAGGGGGACCGTCAGCATGTAGGAGGCGTCCAGCACCATCTGCGCCGCGTACCGGTGGTCCCGGTGGTAATCCACGGGCCGGCTGGTGATGACCAGGTCAGGTCCCGCGCCCGGCTCCGGGCCGAACCGCCGAATCTCGCGGACCAAGGCCATGGTCGTCTGGGGCGTGACGTAGACCTCACCGTCGGGGACGCCGAGGTCGGCGCAGGAGACGCCAATCAGCGCCGCCGCCGCCCGGGCCTCCGCCCGCCGCCGCGCGGCCAGCTTTTCCGGCTCGCGCGCGTACTCCTCCGCGTAGTGCCCCCGCCTCCCGTCCGTGACCGACAGGTAGCGCACTTCGTCCCCGCGCCCCCGCCAGAGCGCCGCCGTGCCGCCGACCCGGTACTCGGCGTCATCCGGGTGCGCCCCGATGACCAGAATGTGCATCCGTCCTCCGTTCGCCGCCCCGCCGCAAACGGGGCTTTTTCGGGTATCATATGATTGGGAACGCCTGTTTCTACGCCATTTCGGGCCGCCAGGTTCCCGCCAATCAGGAAGGACCAGTCCACCCTATCCATGACCGACCGAGACTACACCCAGGCGATGGACCAGACCCGGATCGACGCCGCCGACCTGCCCGCCGCCCTCCCGCCCCTGTCCGCAAATCAGTTGCGCGTCACCGACAACCTGGCCCAGCTGCTGGAAATCCTGCCGCCTCCGCTGCACACCGCGTTCGACGGCGACGACATGACTCACGGCCTGATCGAGATCGTCCTGGACCTGGGGCGTGACGCCGAGGCGCGCTTCTCCGATGGCCGCGTCGTCTGGCTGCGCGAAGGCACGTCCGTCACCGTCGAGGACATTGACTACGTCACCGCCCGCGTCGGGGCGTTCGGCAAGGACAACCGGGCGGGCATTGAGCGGACGCTGCACCGCATCTCGGCCATCCGCAACCGCCAGGGCCGGGTCATCGGCCTGACCTGCCGCGTGGGACGCGCCGTCTACGGCACCATTGACATCATCCGCGACATCGTCGAGTCCGGCAAGAGCATCCTGATGCTGGGCCGCCCGGGCCGTGGCAAGACCACCAAGCTGCGCGAGGTCGCCCGCGTGCTCTCCGACGAGTTCAAGAAGCGCGTCGTCATCGTGGACACCTCCAACGAGATCGCCGGCGACGGCGACATCCCGCACCCGGCCATCGGCCACGCCCGCCGGATGCAGGTGACGACCCCGGAGGACCAGCACGCCGTCATGATCGAGGCCGTGGAGAACCACATGCCGGAGGTCGTGGTCATTGACGAGATCGGCGTCGAGCAGGAGGCCTTCGCCGCCCGCACCATCGCCGAGCGCGGAGTCCAATTGGTCGGCACGGCGCACGGCAACTCGCTGGAAAACCTGTTGATGAACCCGACGCTCTCGGACCTGGTCGGCGGCATCCAGGCCGTCACCCTCTCCGACGACGAGGCCAAGCGGCGCGGCACGCAGAAGACCGTGCTGGAGCGCAAGGCCCCGCCGACCTTCGACGTCATCATCGAGATCATGGAGGTGGACAAGCTCGCCATCCACCACGACGTCACCAAGACCGTGGACCGGATGCTGCGCGGCGGCCAGCCCCGCCCCGAGATCCGGGTTCGCAACGCCAGCGGCCAGGTCGAGGTCGTCCAGAAGTCGGACCTGGAGGCCGTCCGCCCGTCCGCCCGCGACCGTACCGCCTCGCTTTTTGAGGAACGCGAGGATGGCGACGCACGCGGCGGCTATCGACCTGAGCGGGCGGACGAATCCGCCCGCACCAACGGTTTCGCTACCGCCGCCCCGGAGACCCCGGCGGGCGGCCGGACGCTGCCGGCGACTGTGCGCCTGTTCCCCTACGGGGTCAGCCGCAGCCGCCTGGAGCGCGCCATCCGCGCCCTGCGCGCGTCCGCCCTGATCGTCGGCAACGTCAAGGACGCCGACGCGATCATCGCCCTGAAGGCCAACTACCGCAAGGAGCCGGCCAAGCTGCAGGAGGGCATCAGCCGCAACATCCCCACCTACGTGATCAAGAGCAACACGTACGTCCAGATCGAGACCGTCCTGCGCGAGATCTTCCGGATGCCGCAGGAGCTGACCGAGGAGGATCAGGCCGTCCAGCAGGCCGAGGAGGCCATCGAGGAGCTGCTCTCGGAGGAGAACCGGGGCCTCAACTCCCTGGAGTTGCCTCCGCAGAACTCGTTCCTGCGCCGCCTCCAGCACCAGATCGCCGAGAGCCGCAACCTGGTCTCCGAGAGCATCGGCAACGAGCCGAACCGCCGGGTCAGAATCAGCAGGCCATAGCCGTCCACCTCGGCACGAGCGGCTGAAGCCGCTCGCGGGGACGTCGCGCGCCGAACGTCCTCGGGGACGCCAAGAACCCATCCCGTCCGGCAGGACGGTCGCGGCGGAGCCGCCTGGCGAGTGGCTTCAGCCGCTCGTGCCGAGGTGGAATCCCATGTTCATTACCTTTGAGGGCGTCGAAGGCTCCGGCAAGACA
>Ga0213875_10002487_pt1 | contig 11006 bp, 10 predicted proteins | sample BarmaccomBMRX_R8_FD_160105 | JGI IMG/M metagenome (GOLD analysis project Ga0213875, IMG submission 160105) | Root-associated microbial communities from Barbacenia macrantha in rupestrian grasslands, the National Park of Serra do Cipo, Brazil - RX_R8 | ecosystem: Host-associated > Plants > Roots... | reverse complement strand
CACCTGGCCATTGGCCGGATCGAGCGCGAGCACCTGCGCATAGCCGGTCGCGACGTAGAGCCGATCGTTCCAAAAGGTGGGGCCGCCACCAAAGGCGTTGCCGCGCTCGTTTTCCGGTTTGAGGTCGACTTGCCAGACCCGGCCGCCCCCGCCTGAATCGAGGGCTGTCAGCTGGACACCGCCATCCATCGCGTAGACCCGACCCTTGGCGACGATCGGTTGCGACAGGACCCTGGTATATCGAGCGGAGCCCTCGCCGATCCCGACCTGCCACGCTTGCGAGAGCTGCGGCGGCAGGGCGAGGTGCGACATCGCATGATTCGGGCGACCTCCGGCTTGCGGCCAATCGGGGTTCACGACCGGCGCCGGGAGCGTAACCGGCACCTTGGCCAATTGCGGATCGGGCTCCAGCCGCCGGTCGAGCCCGAGCACCGAAATGCGCTCCCCCGGCAACGGGGTTTTCTTGTCTTTGAACAAGCCGCACCCCGCCGGCAGCAGCGCGGCAAGCAGCATGACCTCGCGACGGCGCATCCTGCGAGACGACCCGCTCTGCTAGGGCGTCAGCGCGGCGGACATTTCCGCTGCCCTCGCCCGCAAACCCTGCGGGGTCGTCACGTCGTCGGCAATAGATTTGTACAGGTCGAGCGCGGCGGCCCGGTCACCGGCTTTGAGCTTGGCCGCGGCCGTCAGCTCCAGGGCGCTCGGCCGCCATGGATTGCCCGCGGCGGTCAAGGGCGCGAGTCGATCGACCGTCGTTTTCGGATCGGTATCCGCCGGCTCGCGCATGACCGAGAGCAGCACCGCCAAATCGCGCAATTCGGGGTCGAGCGAACCTGAGCCGGCCAATCTATCGTAGGCGGCGACGGCCGCCTTCGCGTCGCCGCTCTTCCCCAGCAGATCGGCTTCCTCGAAGGCGGCGAGAGTGCCGTAGCCGCCGCCTTCTTGCGCGATTGCGGCAAAGGCCTTCGCGGCATCCGAATCCTTGTCCTGCTGGGTCAGCGCGAGCGCGCCGGCAAAACGCGTCGATTGCGACTCGCGCTCGGAACGCTGGTGATCGCGCCAGGCGACGACCGCACCTGCCGCCAGCAAGGCGAGAACGACTGCGGCAATGATGTAACGGCCATAGCGCGACCACAGCTGGAGCAGATTCTCTCGGCGAATCTCCTCATCGATCTCGCGAAAAATGTCGCTCACAAACGCTCCGCCGCAGCCCTGTCCGGGAAGGCGGCCACCATATCCGCTCGTCCGCGGCGACGCAAATTGCGCCGGGCTCTCGCCGTATGGGTCCCCGAGCTGGTGGTGCGCAAAGAGCGGGCTTCGCGGTGAGGCGGACGACGATTACGGCGCGCGGCTCTGGGGCATCGCCTCGTGAGCCCGCTTGTTCAACCGGAAGCGAGCGGGTGATCGAGGAAAAAGCGAAGCATTTCCTTTGCGGCGTCCGGCCCGAGAGGGTCGGTGTAGGAGCCGTTCGGGCTGCCGCCGGACCAGGCGTGCCCCGCGCCGTGCACGACCCAGGCTTCCAGGACGACCCGTCCGTCGGTGTCGAGGAAGGTGCAGCGCGTGTAGGCGTGACCGCCGGCGACCGGCGCGCGCCCCTCTTCGACCGCTTGCTCACGCAGCCGCTCGCGCCCGGCTTGACGCAAGATCTGGTCGCTGTTTCGCGGGTTGACGGTCTTGTCCTGGTCGCCGTGGAACAGGATGGTCGGGACCATGCGGGACGGTTTGCCGGTAACGCCTTCGCCTGGCGAATGCGACGATGACCAGCCTTGCCGCATTGCCGCGTAGGCGCCGGGCACATTGCGCGCCGCGCCGTAGGGCAGGCCGGAATGCACGCCAACTGCCGCGTAAAGCTCGGGGTAGGTGGTCGCCATGACAAGGGCTTCCGCGCCTCCCGCCGACAGCCCAGCGACGAAGACGCGTTGCCGGTCGACAGCAAACTCGGCCGCGACCTGACCGGTAATGCCGGCGATCAGGGAGGGCTCGCCCTCGTCCCGACGCTGATGCTGCGGGCTGAACCAATTCCAGCATTGCGAGCTGTTCGCGGAAGCTGCCTGCTCGGGATAGGCCACGAGGCAGGTTTGCTTTTCGGCAAGCTCGTTCATGCCGGTCCCGGCCGCGAAATCCGCCGCCGATTGCTTGCACCCATGCAGCATGACGATCAGCGGGACCGGCTGACCATGATAGCCGCTCGGCACGTAGAGCCGATAATCGCGGGTGCCTGCCTCGTTCGCATAAGCCCGAACCAGGAATTCCGCGCCTGGCGGTAGCGTGTCCCCAGGCCGTTCCGGTGCCGAACCCCTCGGCGCGCGATAGCCGGTCGCGCTCCGCTCGCGCCAGCCGCGGATCGGGTACGGCGCGGCGGGCCCGGGTTGATCCTCAAGCGGCGCGGCGGCGCCAAACGTGGCGCCCAGACGCCTCCGCAGCAGGCTCGTTGCGTCGGCGAGCCGGCCGGCCCGCACGAGATTCAGCGCTGCGAAGGTGTCCCGTTTGCCGCTCCAGTCAAATGGCATCGCGATCGCCCATTCGGTGGCGCCGGTACTCGCCGCTGGCAATCCGATGAAAATCGGAGCGGGTGATCTGCAGATCGGCGAGCGAGCGGTCATCGAGGCTTGCCAGCTCGGCCAGCACGCGCCGCCTCTCGAACCATCCGTTGATCGCCGACAGCAGACGACGGGCAAACGCGGCCCTCGGCTTGACAGCACGCGCACCGATTGCCGGTATGGCGCTGGAGGATTTGACTCTCATCGATGCTCCCCTTGCAAAGAGGCGTCCCACCCTCGCATCGCCGTCTACGCTGCAATGCAACATAAGCAACGTGGTCTGCATGGCGAAGGTTTCAAGCCAAATTGACGCGCTGCACAAAAGACAACCCCGGTCTGCCCGAGCGGATTGGGGCGTTGCGGCAGCAGGCGACAGCGCGCCTCGATCGGGGCGGAGCCCCAAGATCCGCAGAAGCGAGAAGGCAAAGCAGGCTTAATGCGGCAATGCGCATGCCGGCGCGTTGGACAGCCGGAACCGGGCCGCCATATAAGCCGTCATGGGGATGATTGCGTTCCGTAAAATGCATGGGCTCGGCAACGACTTCGTCGTGCTCGATCTGCGCCCGGAGACGGTTCGGATCGCAGCGTCCGAGGCTCGCGCCATCGCCGACCGGCGCACCGGGATCGGCTGCGATCAGGTGATCCTGCTCGAACCGGCGCGCAACCCCAAGGCGCAGCTGTTCATGCGAATTCGCAATCCCGACGGCAGCGAAGCGGAGGCATGCGGCAACGCAACACGCTGCGTCGCGCAGCTTGTCGCAGCCGAGACCGGCGATCGCCGCGTTCGGATCGAGACGGTGGCCGGTCTTCTCGAAGCGGAAACCGCGCCAGACGGAAATGTCTCGGTCGATATGGGGCCCGCGCTGACCGAATGGGAGCAAATCCCGCTTGCCCGCGCGATGGACACGATTGCCGTCGATCTCTCGCTGGGCCCGCTTGCGACGCCCGTCTGCACCAATCTCGGCAACCCGCACGCCACCTTCTTTGTGGAGGACGCGGATGCGATCGATCTCGGGGAGCTGGGTCCCCGGTTGGAACGCGACGAGCTGTTTCCGAACCGCGCCAATATTGGCGTGGCCGCGGTCGCCGATCGGGGAAGCCTGCGGCTGCGCGTATGGGAACGGGGCGCCGGGATCACCCCCGCTTGCGGTAGCGGAGCCTGTGCCGCGCTGGTTGCGGCGCACCGGCGCGGTGTGGCCGACCGGCATGCCAGGGTCGTGCTCGACGGTGGCGCCCTCGACGTCCTGTGGCGCGAAGACGGGCACGTCGTCATGACCGGGCCGGCCACGCTGAGCTTCGAAGGCCGGTTCGATCCTGCCGCGTTGCGCCTCTCCGCGTAACTCGCGATGCAGGGCGTCGAAATCATCACCTTCGGCTGCCGGCTTAACGCGGCGGAGAGCGCCGCGATCGGCCGGATCGGTCGCGAGGCGGGGCTAACCGAAACCGTCGTCGTCAATACCTGCGCGGTGACCGCCGAGGCGGAGCGGCAGGCGCGTCAGGCGGTGCGGCGCGCGCGCCGCGAGCGCCCTGACGCGCGCATTATCGTGACCGGCTGCGCGGCGACAATCGCGCCGGAGCGGTATCGCGCGATGCCCGAGGTAGACCTCGTCCTCGACAATGTCGCCAAGCTGCAGCCGGAGAGCTACGGTCCGGGCTCCGGCCGGCCCTCGACTCTGGGGCGCGACGAGACGCGCGCGAGCGCTCGAGCCTATCTGCAGGTGCAGCAGGGCTGCGACCATCGCTGCACCTTCTGCATCATTCCCTATGGCCGGGGACCCAGCCGCTCGGTGCCGATCGGGGCTCTCGTCGAACGCGCCCGCAACTTGATCGCGACTGGCTGTCGCGAGATCGTGCTGACCGGCATCGACCTGACCGCCTACGGCGGCGATCTGCCGGGAAAGCCGAGGCTTGGGGACATGGCGCGGCGGCTGCTCGCGGCGATCCCCGAGCTGCCGCGGTTGCGGCTGTCATCGCTCGATCCGGCCGAGATCGACGATGCGTTGTGGCGGCTCTTCGCCGACGAGCCGCGGCTCATGCCGCATCTTCATCTGTCATTGCAGGCAGGCGACGATCTGATCCTGAAGCGCATGAAGCGTCGCCATTTGCGGGCGGACGCGATCGCGACCGCCGAACGCGCCCGTTCCTTGCGGCCCGGGGTCGCGCTCGGCGCCGATCTGATTGCCGGCTTCCCGACCGAAACCGAAGAGATGTTTCGCCGCACGGTGGACCTCGTTGCCGATTGCGGCCTGAGCTTCCTGCACGTGTTCCCGTATAGCCCGCGCTCGGGCACCCCGGCGGCGCGCATGCCGCAGCTTCCTGCATCCGTCATTCGCGACCGGGCCGCTCGCCTGCGGCGGACCGCGGACGCCGCGCTCGCTGTCGCATTGCAAGCGCGGGTCGGGAGCACCGGAAATGTGCTGATAGAACGGCCCGGCGTCGGCCGGACGGAGTGCTACGCTTCCGTCAGTGTCGACGAGTCCGAGCCCGAAGGGGAGATCCGGCGCATGCGGTTTGTCGGCGTCGACGGCAAGAGGCTTGTTGGAGTGGCGGCAGGATGAGGTTTTGGCGCCGGGGTATCCCGGCCGAGCTGCCCCCGGAGGAAGCCGAAGTTGCGGCCGATACAGCGGCGCCGGCTCCGGCCGCGGCCACGCTGGTCGAGGAAACGCCGCTCGATCCGGTCCCGGCGCCGCCGCCGACGGCTCCCGCTGCCTCCGTGCCCGTTACGCAGGAGACCGAGGGGCGCCAGGGATGGTTCGGGCGACTGCGAGCTGGGCTGCAGAAAAGCTCCATCCGGCTTACCGAGGGGATCAACACGATCTTCAACCGGCGGCGGCTTGACGACGCCGCGCTGGAGGAGTTGGAAGACCTTCTGATCACCAGCGACATGGGAACGGGTGTTTCGGCCGAGGTAATCGCAGCCTTGCGCCGCACCCGCTTCAACCAGGAAGTCGCGCCCGAGGAGGTTCGCGCGGCCTTGGCCGACGAGGTGATCCGGCTGGTCGAGCCGGTGATGCGGCCGTTGCGCATCGATCCGAACACAAAGCCGTTTACGATCCTCGTGGTCGGCGTCAACGGCAGCGGCAAGACGACCACCATCGGCAAGCTCGCGAAGCAATATCGTGAGGAGGGTCGGCGGGTCGTGCTCGCCGCCGGCGACACGTTTCGTGCGGCGGCAGTCGAGCAGTTGCAGATCTGGGGCGAGCGCGCCGGCTGCCCGGTGATCACCCGCCCGAACGGCGCGGATGCCGCTGGGCTAGCCTATGACGCTTTCGTTCAGGCGCGCGCCGAAGCTGCCGACATTCTGCTGATCGACACGGCGGGACGGTTGCAGAACAAGGCGGATCTGATGGGCGAGTTGCAGAAGATCGTGCGCGTCCTGAAGAAAGTCGATCCGCTGGCACCGCATTCCGTGCTGCTGGTGCTCGACGCGACGGTCGGCCAGAATGCGCACGCGCAGGCCGAAATCTTCCGCGAGATCGTCGGTGTGACCGGCATCGTCATGACCAAGCTCGACGGGACGGCTCGCGGCGGCGTGCTCGTCTCGCTCGCCGAAAAATACGGCATCCCGATTCATGCGATCGGGGTCGGGGAGAGCGCGGAGGATCTGCGGCCGTTCGATGCCCGTTCCTACGCGCGCAGCCTTGTCGGGCTGGCGGGAAACTGACTTTTCTGTCCTTGCTGCGAATGAGCGCCGTCGCCCGGGCACGCCGGCCCGAAGCTGCGGCGGAAGAGGCCGAGAGCGCCTATGCCTGGCTCCGGCTCGGTGCTGCGCTGGCACTGGGCACGATCGGCAGCGCCGGGCTTTGGGCGATCGTCGTCGTGATGCCTTCGGTCGAGACGACGTTTGCCGCCAGCCGTTCCGAGGTGTCGCTCGCCTACACCTCGACGATGCTCGGCTTCGGGCTCGGCGGGATTGCCATGGGCCGGCTCTCCGACCGATTCGGCATCTTGAGACCGGTGGCCGGGAGCGCCGTGGTGCTCGCTGCGGGTTATGCGCTCGCCGGCTGGACTAGCACGCTCTGGCAATTCGCGCTGGTTCAGGGAGCGCTGATCGGGTTTGCGAGCGGCGCCACCTTCGGACCGCTGATGGCGGACATTTCTCTGTGGTTCTCCACTCGGCGCGGCATTGCGGTTTCCATCTGCGCTTCGGGCAATTACTTGGCCGGCACGGTCTGGCCGCTGGTGCTGCAGCACTTCGTCGATGTTGCGGGCTGGCGCCAGGCCTATATCGGCTTCGCGGTGCTCTCGCTTTGTACGATGCTGCCGCTCAGCCTGTTCCTGCGCCGCCCGTCGCCGCGGCCGCGCGTCGCTGCAGCGCGATCGGGGGCGGCCGCCGGTGCAGGTCTTGCCGCCTTGGGGCTGACCTCAGGCCAGTTGCAGGCCTTGCTGATCATCGCCGGAGTGGCCTGCTGCGTTGCGATGGCGATGCCGCAGGGGCACATCGTCGCGTATTGCGGCGATCTCGGCTATGGCGTCGCCCGCGGGGCCGAGATGCTGTCCGTTATGCTCGGCTGCGGCATGGTGAGCCGGATCGCATCGGGCTGGGTGGCCGACCGGATTGGCGGTCTGCGGACTCTGCTGCTCGGCTCCGCGCTGCAAGCCGTCGCGCTGGTGCTTTATCTGCTGTTCACGGGGCTGAACTCGCTGTTCGTGATCTCGGCGCTGTTCGGGCTGTTCCAGGGCGGCATCGTGCCGAGCTACGCGATCGTCGTGCGCGAGTGCTTCCCGTCCCGCGAGGCCGGTGCCCGCGTCGGGATGGTGGTCATGGCGACCCTTGTCGGCATGGCGCTGGGCGGATGGATGTCGGGCGCAATCTTCGACCTGACCGGCGCCTATAGGGCGGCCTTCGCGAACGGGGTGCTGTGGAACCTGCTGAACCTTGCGATCGCCTGTTGGTTGTTGCGGCGCGCGCGTCGGCTTGTCGCCTTCGCCTGAGCTATTTCAGGCCCGATCAGGCACGCTTGGCAGCGTGAGCCTTGGGCTTTGCCAAGGCGCCCTTTGCCGCAGTCCTCGTCCTCTGCGTCATGGGATGCGGAACGCGCGCCGCTACGGCTTTTGGCGCCGTTCGCGTCGCGACGGCGGACTTAGCCGCCGAGCGGATCACGCGCGCTTCGTTCCTTGCCGTTCTCGTTGCAGACGCTTTGCTGCGTCCTCTCACCTCGGCGCGCCGGTCGGATCTGCTATGCGGCGGTGTCCTCAGCGTCACTCGCGATCTGGCCGACCTGGTCTCCTCGACCCTGGGCGTTTGCAGGCGCGGTGCAGGCGCCGCGGCAACCGCGGGTGCGCGACTTGCGGGCGAGGGCTGGAGCCCGAAAGGCTCCGCCGGCCGAGGCGGCGTCATCGCGACGGGGGCGGGGGCAGGAGCCGCGGCCGGTGATTGCGGGCCCGCCGATCCACCCATTCCGCGGCTTTCGCCGGTGAAATAGGTTGGCGTGTCCGGACGCGGGGTGAAGTTTTTCGAGCTCGATGTCTCGAGCGCAAGGGCCGGCAAGCTTGCGCAGCCGAGCAGCAATGCGGCTCCTTGCAGCGCTATCCCGAGCCGGGCGGAGATTGGGCGGCGTCCACGGCCGGTGCGAGTCTTGGACAAGTTCGGACAGCTCCCAGCGCTATTTCTTCGTGTCGCGCCATTCGGCGAGCGACATGCGGTCCATCAGGAACAGGTCGCTGGTGCGGGCATACCAGCCTCGGCCATGCATGCGGCCGATCAGTTTCATCTTCTCGGTATGCACGTAGTAGCGTGCCGCGTCGACCAGATCGTCGCGGATATGGATGTGAATGACCCGCCCGATTTCGAGCATCGACTGCGCCCCGAGCGAGACGCCGCTGATCCGCTGGCACTCGAAGCTGACAGGCGCGGCGGCGATGCGCGGCGGCCGCACCGCCGCGCATCGCACCGGCTCCAGCCCCGCCATCTGCAATTCGTCGGTTCCGGTCGGGAAATCGACGGCGCAGACATTCATCCGTTCGGCGAGGTCCTCATCGACCAGGTTGACGACGAATTCGCCCGTGTCGCGGATATTGCGGGCGGTGTCCTTGTAGCCGTCGCTATAGCCATTGCCGGCAACGCCGTCCCCCGAATCGCCGGGGCTGATCCCGAGCACGACGACCGGCGGGCGCGAACTGACCGCGTTGAAGAAGCTGAACGGCGCGGCGTTGACTCGGCCCTGCGCATCGACCGTCGTGGCGAGCGCGATCGGTCGCGGCACCACCGTCGAGACCAACAGTTTGTAGGCCTCCCGCTCCGGGATCTGCGCCAGATCGAAATGCATCGGCTCCTCGCTTAAATCGTGCTGCACCATAATCTGTCACGAATCAGTTTTCGTCGCGGAAGCGCTGAAGCTTACGGCACGCCACCATCTCCCATTTGCGCATCGACAAGGCCAGCGAGATATTCTTCCATATCCGAAAAATCCAAATCTCCCCTCTCCCATGCACGATCAGCAGCTTGAAGAGCCGCGTAATATGGCTGCCTATTTTCCCTAATTCGCTCCGGGACGATCTTGCTTCCGCCAATTAGGCCGCCAGTGCGCGTGCAAAGTAAATAATAGCATGCAGCCCGCGCCGTTCTGCCGTTACCCTCGATGAAGGGATGAATCCAGTTCAGTCGCCACAGCCCATATGCTGCTAATTCAGTACTAGTCCAATTATACCAATTTTCGTGGACTGTAGAAATGAATTGGTCCATCAAATGAGGAACATCCCGAAAATGCGGCGGCTTGTGAGTCCCTACATAGATCGGTTCCTCTCGGAAGCGGCCACCAAATTGAGAAATATTAGCTACCGCGACGTGATTTAAATCCCAAAGCATGTACTTGTCGAAAACGCGCGCGCCCTGACTTAGTCTTATTTCTATACAATTTGTCAGAAGGTCATATTGTCGCAACAGGTTCTGTTCCTGTATTCCATCAAATAATTCTCGATTCTCTTCTTCAAGAACTAGCATGCAGTTTAAAAAAGAAGCCCGTCTTTAGTCGGGCTTCTTTTCCCTCCCTAATTTGATCAGATTACGACTTGCTTATCCGGAGGTGTTCCGATGCCTTTCGAGCCGAATCTTTCGTGATTCTTGATCCTTGCGGCGCGTTGCCAAAAGCAAAGCTCACACGCTGTTCCCGAAGCTGAGCTTCGGTGATGCCCGCAGCTATCGAGTCCGCCAAGCGGCGCTCCAGTTCCGGTCGGCGCGGCGCTGGTTTCAAAACTGATTTCCGTGCAGCCATGCTCTCCCCTCTCGCTAAGAACAAAGAGGATACCTTGCTAACGGGACATCGCAAGAGGGGTTTCACCGTAGCCGGGATCGGGTGCGCCTGCAGCACGCGCCGCCCACCGAATTGGGATCGCGCATTTGACAGCAGGCCGGGATGGGACTATGTTTTAGGGCAGCTTTCGGCCCCACCGGGGCGGTCAGTTCGCGAGTGTCGCGCACTGACCCGGTAGGCATTGCAGGAACAGGATGTTCGAGAGCCTCAGCGATCGTCTGGGCGACGTCTTCGACCGACTACGGCGCCACGGGGCGCTGACCGAGGACGACGTCGGCGCCGCGCTGCGGGAAATCCGCATCGCCTTGCTCGAAGCCGATGTCGCATTGCCGGTAGTGCGCGATTTCGTTGCCGCGGTGCGAAGCCAGGCGATCGGGCAGGAGGTGTTGCGCTCGGTGACGCCGGCGCAGATGGTCGTCAAGATCGTCCATGACCACCTCGTATCGGTGCTGGGCGGCGACGCCCCCGAGCGCCGCGGCGACGGGCTCGACCTGAATGCACCGCCCCCCGTAAGCGTCATGCTGGTGGGCCTGCAGGGCTCGGGCAAGACGACGACCGCGGCGAAGCTGGCGCTCCGGCTGAAGACGCGCGAGCGCAAGAAGGTTCTGATGGCCTCGCTCGACGTGCAGCGGCCGGCGGCGCAAGAGCAACTGGCGCAATTGGGCAGGCAGATCGGGGTCGCGACCCTGCCGATCGTGGCCGGCGAGCGCCCGGTCGCAATCACCCGCCGCGCCTTGCAGATTGGGCGCAGCGAAGGCTACGACGCTGTATTGCTCGACACCGCCGGGCGGCTGCACGTCAACGAGGAATTGATGCTCGAAGTCGCCGCGGTGCGCGAGGCGGCGAACCCGCACCAAACCTTGCTCGTCGCCGATGCGATGACCGGGCAAGACGCGGTCAACGTCGCGCAGGCCTTTGGCGAACGCGCCGGCATCACCGGGATCGTGCTGACCCGCGTCGATGGCGACGCGCGCGGCGGCGCCGCCTTGTCGATGCGCGCGATCACCGGCAAGCCGATCCTGTTCATTGGGCTCGGCGAAAAGATAGACGCGCTCGAGCCATTCCACCCCGAGCGCATCGCCGGCCGCATCCTCGGAATGGGCGATGTCGTCAGCCTCGTCGAGAAAGCGGCCGAGACCGCCGACCGCGACGAAGCGGAAAAGCTCGCGGCAAAATTGCAGAAGGGCAATTTCGATCTCGACGACCTCGCCGC
>Ga0213875_10002486_pt1 | contig 11006 bp, 14 predicted proteins | sample BarmaccomBMRX_R8_FD_160105 | JGI IMG/M metagenome (GOLD analysis project Ga0213875, IMG submission 160105) | Root-associated microbial communities from Barbacenia macrantha in rupestrian grasslands, the National Park of Serra do Cipo, Brazil - RX_R8 | ecosystem: Host-associated > Plants > Roots... | reverse complement strand
AATCCCTTGGACTCTTGCGTCTCAGGGTTGCGGATCACCTTGACATCGTCGTAGACGAGGTTTTCTGCGTTAAGCCAGGACTTGATGTCGTCCTTGGTAACCCAGACAGGCAAATTTCCGAGGAATACTGTAAAGCTCATTCGAGGTGTGTCGTTAACTCCGTTTTGGGGGATTTTGCGGAACTGCTTCGCGGATGCGATCCATGAAAGCTAACTCATCGTATCACAGCACGCAATACCCAGCAAACGCGCGGTGTTCCTTAACGCGCTCGTTCGTAAGGAGAAGGAGTTCCCTCAGCCCTGTGAAGAGTTCTTGGCCAAGCTGAAATCTGCCGCCACATCGTCCATTTTAGGTTCGATTGAGACTAAAACTTCGCTCCGGGGCAGCGAGTACACCAGGTAAATAGAACCGTCTTCCAAGGCGCGATAAGCAGCCAGGCTGACCTCCGCCTTCATGCGCCGCAAGGTGAAAAAGTACTTCTCGATAGGATCGCGTCCATTGGCCCGAAGTACCTGCTCTTCCCGCGCCACCACGCGACCTTCGCTAAGCTCGACTTTCCGTTCCAGCAAATCGAAGTACAGCCCGAACGGTATTCGGAGTGCCATAAATGCACCGCCCGCAAACCCTGCCAGAATAGAGGCCAGCATGATTCCGCCGCCGAACTTTCCGTGAGCCGCGAATAGCTCCTTGGCGTGAATCAGTTCCTTGAGCAGTGCGGGCATTGCGGCCGTGAACGGAATTTGCTGCCGCCCGGCGGTGATCCAGGTCCAAATTGCGAACGGACCCACGCCCAACAAGAAGGCCAGCGTCGCGGGCTGAATGCAGCGGCCGCAGAGTCTTTTTACCTGTTCTTTCGACAGACGCCCTCGCCGATTCGCCTCCAGCGATTCCGGCGAGAAGTCCAGCGCCTTCGCCAGATCCTGCAAAACCCGTTCTTTGGAGCGGAATGTGGTCGTGTCTTCAGTCACTGTGGCGCTACTTTGCACATATATCGGCCGAAGCCGCGGGAACTTTACCTCCTAATCGCGTTCCAAGTGATCCAACCTGGATCGGGCTTCGCAGCTATGGGTTTCTAAGCTGGCGCATCGGCAGTCTCATAATGGATAGAACCTGAAACGACCAGCAAACAGTACAGCGCCATTGCCCCCGCGCCGGTTTTCCCGTATCTTGAAAGGCATGGAAGTACATTTCTCGCCCGACGTTGAAACGCGGCTCCAGGAAGTGGCTTCTGCCCATGGCAAGGACGCCGAGCAACTGGTGAGAGACACTGGTGCCCGTATGCTCGAAAATCAGGCGCGCTTCGTCGCAGGAGTGCAAACAGGCATCGAACAAGCCGACGGTGGCGAGTTTGTAGAACACCAAGACGTGCTGAACCGTATCGACCGCCTGTTTCACTCGTGAGGCTCATTCGGTGGACAACCGAAGCATCCGACCAACTTGAAGCCGCCGTTAAACGCATCCAGCAAGGCAATCCAACCGCAGCCCGGAATGTCGCTCCGGCGGTTATCGACCGCATTGAACAACTGGCAACCTTCCCCGGCCTTGGCCGACCCGGAGAAGTGAAAGGAACCCGCGAACTCCTCAGTCCGGGCTTACGTGTTGTTGTGTATACATCGGGCACGGGGCGCAAGCCTGGCGATGACGCCCCGTGTTTCCAAATGGGATCCTTTGTGCCACCCGGCAAAACAGACTGATCCTGTTTCGTGGCAGCTTCCCCTAACCGGGCGTTATGTAAAACGTCGCTCGCTCTTCCCCCCGCCCCGCGAAGCACTCCACTTTGTGCTATAGAGTAATTCATGACAGCAAGAATCCCGTCACTCGTCGAGCGCTTGAGCGCGTGGCTGCCCCCTGTGATGTCGATCCTTGCCCTTGCCGTTGTCGTCCTTCATCTCGTTGCATTCGGCACCGCGCGAGAGCCCGACGAAGGAGGGGCGGCCCACATGTGGCAGCTTCTCATGGCTGGTCAGCTTCCCTTTGTAGCTTGGCATGCGGTGAGATGGATTCCCCGCGCGCCGGCTCTCAGCCTGAAGATATTTGCCGTTCAGATTCTCGCAATCTTGGCCGCCATTGCGCCAGTTTGGTGGTTCGGCCTCGGTTGATAATTCGCGGCGAGAACTAGGGCTTTGAAAACGACACGCGTCCGACATTTCGGATTTGTACGTCTCGTGGCGGTTTCTTCAGGTGCGTTCTCCCTTCCGTGAAATTGCCGACGCCTCTCCGCTGATCGCTAACCTGCGCCTTAAGAAATCGGCGGCCGAAATCGCAGCCATCCAGCATGCAACTGATGTGAGCGTCGAAGCGCATCGCGCGGCTTGGAAGCGCCTGAGGGCCGGCGAATACGAATACCAGCTCGCCGCCGCTTCGTGGTCAAAGGCTACGATCAAAAAAGGAGGGTAGGCACATCGCAACGCTCGACTGGTTCCAATGCCCTGCCGTGGAGAGCATCCCCGGTAAGGTTAGCGGCGCATGGGTGTTTAAAGATACCCGCCTGCCCGTCGCCACGGTTATCGAAAATCTTTAGGACTTGAGCGTTGAGGAAGTGATGGAACAATTCGACGTGACGCGCGAACAGATTAATGCCGTCCTCGACTTCGTAGCCAAGAGCTTAGGAACTCCCGCACCAGAGCGGCAACCCGCGCCCGTTGATGCTCATCCTGTTTGACCACGGAACACCGCGCGGGCTCATCCGGGCGCTTTCCGAGCACACCGTCATGACAGCCCAATCCAAGGGGTGGGAGAGGTTGAACAACGGCGATTTTCTGAACGCGGCGGAAGAAGCCGGGGTTGATCTTCTGCTTACAACCGATCCGGGTACTCGCTACCAGCAGAACCTTGCAAGCCGCAAAATCGCACTTGTCGTTTTGACCGGTGCGACCAAATGGTCCCGCGTTCGGCTACACATTGACCGCATAACTGCCGCCGTTGCCGCCGCCAAATCCCGCACCTATGCCGAGGTTGAAATTCCCTTCCGTTGAAATTCCCTTCAAGTGAACCGTCGCAAATAGGGTAAGTCTTGCAACGCGACACACAGAGCCATTTTGTTTTGCGGTCGAGGATTTCACCGACTGCGTAAGCAGCATAAACCCGAAGGCGGCGAAGAGGCAGACGAAAGCAACGATTAGAGGAATGTCCAACACTCGCCAGAGAAAATGATTGGGCATGCCTGCTGAAACTGAGCAGAAGCCCGGGAATAAACACGAAACGATCTGCTTTTCGCGCAAGGGAAAATAAAAAGATTCTGCCTTCAGCCCATCGTAAGCACAACGCGGTACTGAGCGTCCCCGCTCATCATGCGAGCGTAGCCCTCGGCCGCCTTTTCCAGAGGCAGTTTTTCGATCATCGGGTGCACACTGGCCGCCTCAGCGAAGCGCAAGGTATCTTCGGAATCCGAAGGCGTTCCCGCCGACCAGCCCTTGATGTTGCGCCTCCCAAGAATCAAGAGCGCGGTGGATACTTCAAGAGGATCCTCGGAAGCGCCCACAACAACGAGCGTGCCATTGGCTGTTAACCCCGGCAGAAGCGAAGACATCGCCTTTCCACTCGGTGCGGTGGCGAGCACAACGCTTGCACCACCCAGCTTCTGCAGTTCAGCCGCAGCGTCGGTACCAGCGCTGTCGATATAAAGATCCGCTCCGAGTTTTTGTGCGATTGCCGCATTCTGAGTGCCCCGGCCCACCGCGGCCACGCGATAGCCGCTTTTCTTCGCGAATTGAATGCCGAGATGACCGAGCCCTCCGACTCCCTGAACGGCGACCAGGTCGCCCGCCACTGCCCCGCTGTGCCGAAGGGCGTTGAATGTCGTAATGCCGGCGCACATGAGCGGTGCGGCTTCCACAGGATCGAGCGATTCCGGCATTCGAGCCAGAGCTTCTACGGGCGCGACCATGTATTCCTGATAGCCTCCGTCATAGCTGAGGCCACATACCAGCACGTTCGCGCAATTGGCGAAGTCTCCTTTCCTGCAAGCCGTGCAAGTGCCGTCCTGTCCTCCATGCCAACCCACGCCGACACGGTCACCCTTTGTCCACCCCTTCACGCCGGGGCCGACCGCGTCAATGATGCCGGCGACCTCGTGTCCAGGGACCCGAGGATATGAAATCCCGGGAAACAAGCCTTCTTTTGTGAACACATCACTGTGGCATACACCGCATGCCTGAACTCGAATCCTGACCTGTCCTGGTCCGGTGTCAGGAATGTCACGCTCGACAACTTCGAGATCTCCTCCCGCTCTAGATACTTGCACCGCCTTCATCTTTCGCATCCGCGCCTCCCTTGGTTCTTTTCAAAGATGTCCCGGCTCATCACCAGACTCCATGGCGTCACATTACCTGGACCGGTGATCAGAACAGGGTCGTTGAATTGTGGCATAACCATTCTCTCGGGTCTAGCAGCAGGGTTGCGAAAATGCCAACTCACGAAGAACGGAACTATCGGTAGCTCCAGAGATACGGCTATGCCTGCGTCTCGACCAACTACTCGACCCCGCTCTCCGACTCGCAACCTTGGGGAAGTCAACTTAGCGGGTCAAGAAGGGTTGCGATTCCCCATGGAGCTGCTAGAAGCATGTCGTCGTTCCGTGTCATCCGCGACGCGTCCGCAATCGACACACATGGGGCGGACGTTTCATCGAGAAGGCACCCTGCCTTATGCTGCCACGCCTCCTTTTTTGGGAGAATTGGCATTTGATACGGCTCTGCAGCCTCCTGCTGTTCATTGGAACCGCTGGCCTCACACCAACGCCGCTCCACGCCAAAGTTCCGCTCGACGAATTCCGCGCGCGCCGTGCTGCCCTCTGTCAATCGCTCATAGGCGCCTCCGATGGCGTGCTTCTGCTCAAGGGACGCGCCGAAGTGTATGACCAAATCTTCCGCTTCGAGCAAGAGCCAAACTTCTATTACCTGACAGGCTGGACCGAGCCCGGCGCCGCGCTTCTGTTAACGTCCTCGGACGAAATCCTCTTCCTCCCTCGCCATGACAAACAAGCGGAAAAATACTCGGGCCGCCGCACATCGGCGGGCGACGCCGGTGCACGTGCCCTCACCGGTTTCGAAAAGATCCTGCCGATCGAAATGCTCGAAGCGGAGCTGGATCGCGCACTCAACTTCCACTCCCGCATCTACACGCCCTGGACCGAACCCTATGCTGGACAGTTGCGAGCGCGTTATCCCTTCCGTGAAATTGCCGACGCCTCTCCGCTGATTGCTAACCTGCGCCTTAAGAAATCGGCGGCCGAAATCGCAGCCATCCAGCATGCAACTGACGTGAGCGTCGAAGCGCACCGCGCGGCTTGGAAGCGCCTGAGGTCCGGCGAATACGAATACCAGCTCGCCGCGCAATTGATCTATACATTTCTAGAGGACGGGTGCGAGAGCCCGGCCTATTCCCCAATCATTGGCTCAGGACCAAACGGCGCCATCCTGCACTACATGTCGAACCAGCGGCGCATCGATCATGGCGACTTGGTGGTCATGGATGCCGCCGCCGAGTGCGATGCCTACGCGAGCGACATCACGCGAACGGTTCCCGTAGGGGGCAAGTTCAGTCCACGCCAGCGTGCGATCTACCAAACCGTGCTCGGCGCTCAGAAGGAAGCCATCGCCGCGGTGAAGCCTGGCGTATGGCTCGCCGATTCGACACCACACCGGTATTCCGGCAGTTCGCTCACCAAAATCGCGCGAGACTATATCGACGCCCATGGAAAAGACCTGCATGGCGAGCCGCTCGGCAAGTATTTCACGCACGACATTGGGCATCAGGTCGGTTTACAAGTACACGACCCGCCCTCCGCCGTTCCGCTCGAAGCCGGCATGGTGATCACCATCGAGCCTGGTGTCTATCTCGCCGAAGAACACCTCGGCATTCGAATCGAAGACATCGTGCTGGTGACGCGTGACGGCGCAAAGGTCCTCAGCGCGGCGCTACCCAAGGAGCCGGACGAGATTGAGCAAGCCCTCTCCAAATAAGCTCACGCTTGGTTACGTCGCGGTCATCGCCATAACGCTAGCGGCCGCCATCGTGTTGGGATGGACGGCCCTCGCCGCGCAGATCGACGACTACGCGTACGATTGGATGTTCCGATTGCGTCCGCCCGCCGCCGCGCCGGCGCACTGCCTGATTCTCGCGATCGATGACGCTACCTTCAGTGCGATGGGTGGCGTCCGGGCTTATCGCACGATGTTGGCCAGAGCCCTCGAACTGCTGTCGCCGGTCGAACCCAAGGTGGTCGCCATCGATATGGTGCTCGCCGATCGGGAAGACGCCCCCGAAGACGATCGCCTTCGCCGAGCCATGCAGGTCACAAAAAACTTAGTGCTCGTTGCGCATCTCCAGAATGGGACCTGGGAAGATCCACTAGAGGAATTTCGGCGCGCCGCCACAGCACTCGGACACAATCGGGCTGACGAGCTGTCGCGCGACGGCGTCACGCGGCAGATTCCACTCGAAGAGCGTTCCGGCCAGGAGCGTCACTGGGCTCTCGGATTGGAAACGTTCCGGCTCGCGCGCGGCCAGCGCATTCTGGAATCTCCCGGCGATCTCCAGATCGGAAATGAAGTGATCCCGGCTCCGCGCAGTTCCAACCGCTCTCTACGCGTGCTCTTCACGCGCGAGCCGATCCCGCAAATCTCGCTGCTGGACCTTGCCAAAAACCCGTCCCTGGCCGAGCGGTTTCGCGGACAAACCGTCTTTATCGGAGTCACGTCCATCGACGCAAGTTATGACCGCATAGCAACGCCGTACGGCCAGGGCCGCATCCCTGGCGTCGAAGTAAACGCGCAGCTCTTTGAAACCTTGGAACGGGGCCAATTTCTAATCCAGGCTTCCGATCTCTCCGCCTTTGCCGTGTGCGTCGCGGTCGGAGTTTTGGCTGGCGTGATTTTCGCGTTTCTTTCCGGCTGGCAGGCATACGGAAGCGCTGGACTCCTTCTGCTGATTACGCCTGCAATACCGTTCCTCCTATTCCGGCACGGCATCGTTTTCCCTCTGTTCGCGCCATCGGCTTCTGCTTGGCTCACCGCTATCGCTGCGGCCAGCTATCGGCACTTCGTCGTCAGGCGCGCGCTTCGGCTGGCCGAGACCGAACGCCACCGGTATCAGCAGGCGATTCATTTCGTCACGCACGAGATGCGCACCCCCCTTACCGCCATTCAGGGATCAAGTGAATTGATGGGCCGCTACAACCTGGGCGAGGAGAAGCGCAAGCAGATCGCCGAAATGATCAATCTCGAATCAAAACGGCTGGCGCGCATGATCCAGACTTTCCTGGACGTCGAGCGCCTCTCCGACGGTCAGATGGATCTCAAGCGTGAACCGTTTGATGTCCGTGACATCGTCGAAGTCTGCCTGGCCCGCGTCCGCCCGCTCGCCGAGCGCAAGAACATTCGAATCGTCGCCGCGGCTCTCGATGGAAACCTGGAAGGCGACCGCGAGCTCATGGAATACGCCGTCTACAATCTGCTCACGAATGCAGTGAAATATTCGCCTCCAGACACCCAGATCACCGTGAGCTGCCGTCTGGTGTCCACCGGCAAAGATCCCGGCAAAGATCCCGGAAAAGACACGGGCAAAGACGACGGCCAATTGCGGCTTTCCGTTGAGGACCAGGGCATCGGCATGGACGCGAACGAACTGCGGCGAATCTTTCAGAAGTTCTACCGCACCAAGCGCGCGGAAGCATCGGGCGAAGCTGGAACAGGCATTGGGCTCTCCATCGTCGAGCAGATCGTCCATCATCACGGTGGCAAAATGGAAGTGACCAGCCAGCCCGGCCGCGGTTCCTGCTTCACCGTGGTGTTCCCGGCGCGCTCCCGAGCGTCGCAAACTCCGGCTGTGTCACTGTAATAGGAGAGGGTGGCGTGAGCGTGGCGCGGCTTCTAGTAGTCGAGGACGATAATTCCGTTCGAAATACCATTCAGACTTTCCTGGAATTGGAAGGCTATACCGTAGACGCAGTCTCTTCCACGCGCGAAGCTTTACAGCGGCTGCGCGACGACGCTTACCCGATCGTCATCTCTGACATTTACGTCGACGAGCGCACCGGCCTCGACGTTCTCGAAACTGCGCGCCAAAAGAATCCCGGCTGCGCGGTAATTCTCATGACCGCCCGTGGCACGATCGAAACCGTGATGAAAGCCACTCAGGGCGGCGCATTCGACTACATCGCCAAACCTTTTGAGCTCGATCGGATGCTGGATACCGTCAAGCGCGCCGAGGCTTCCGTGACCGCCCTCGAGGACGACCAGTCATCCGAAATTGATGACCTGCCCGAGAGCGAAATGATCGGCAGTTCGCCGAAAATGGTCGAGATTTATAAAACTATTTCGCTGGTCGCGCCCACCAATGCAACGGTGCTGCTCGAAGGCGAAACCGGTACCGGCAAGGAAATGATTGCGCGCATGATTCACCACAACGGCCCCCGTGCGAATCAGCCGTTCGTGCCGGTCGATTGCGGTTCCATCGCGCCGTCGTTGCTTGAAAGCGAGCTGTTTGGCGCGCTGAAAGGCGCCTACACGGGCGCCGACCGGGATCGCATGGGTGTATTTGAAGCCGCGAACAATGGCACCGTATTTTTGGACGAAATTGGCGACCTGGAAATCGGTTTTCAGTTAAATTTACTGCGATTCCTCCAGGAAAAAGAGATCCGCCCATTGGGTTCGCCGCGCGGCAAAAAGCTGGACGTGCGCGTCGTGGCCGCCACCAATCGCGATTTGCAGAAGATGGTCGAACAGGGCAAGTTTCGAGAAGATTTATGGTATCGCCTGAACGTGGTCCGGATCATTCTTCCGCCTCTGGTGGAGCGCCATGGCGACGTGCCTCTCCTCGCGCATTATTTTCTTAAGAAATACAACGAGCGTTACCGCCAACAAGCCCGGCTCGCCGATTCCGCGCTGCGCGTGTTGGAGGACTATAGCTGGCCTGGCAATGTCCGCCAGCTTCAGCATATGATTGAGCGTCTAACGATCGTGACTCGCCAGGGCCGCATCGACGACACAGCCATTCGCGAGGCCATCGAGCTCACCGAGCCGCGCGATGTTTCGAGCGAAACACTGGCCGATACCGAAGCCGATCAGATCCGGCGAGTACTCGCGGCTACCGGCGGCAACAAGAGCCGCGCCGCTAAGATTCTCGGAATTGAGCGCAAGACGCTCTACCGGAAGCTCGAGCGCATGAACCTGTAAGCCGGCCGCCCGCTCCAGCACGTACTCTCGGTCACTCCGAGGAAGGTGTGCCTGCAGCTCCAAACGGACCGAAGCGATCCGCGGTAAGAACTCGCGATTCTGAGCGTGAACCGATGGTCCGCATTACTGCTTTTACGCGCCGCGAGTATTCCGGCAGCGAGTTATAGGTCTGTAGCTTGCTATCCAGATCCTTATCTTTGTACCGTTTTGATTTTCCGAGTTGCGCCGCCACGTAGTGAATTCCAGCGCGTACGGAAGGGAACTTCTCTTTGCAGGAATTCCATCCGAAAACATTGTTGTTGGTATAAGCTTTGCCCCCGCTCGATTCGACGAAGGAAATGCTCGGCAGCAATCGCCAATCCAGTTGATTTTGATCGGCCGCAATCAAAAAATCATTGGCCGCATCCCGCAGCGGGCAATCTCGATCGCCGAAAAACTTCTGTAAGCGGGATAACCTCGAATCCTTCTGAGGGTTTGGCTTTGGCGTCACATACTGCTGAACGCTGGCCGTGACGGGCGCCGCCAATAATCCGGCAACTAATAGAAAATCCTTCAATAGGTATCCTCCCGTTGGGTTCCCGTCGGAAACCCCGTAGCTTGAAATTTCAAAATGACCGCAGTGAAACCAGGCGCTTCTCAGTGGTTACTACTTCAGAATCAGTTACTTAGCAGGATAACGACTAAAAGACTTCTCAGTATACCATACGGATCTAGCTGTCAATCGGGTCGCTGCCTCCAGTCCAAGCGGACGCGGATCAAGCGCGTCGCCGTGAGTACCCCCCTCCGCCGAGGGCGCCCAAATCCACCAGCGCGGCAATCACCAGCCACAGCAGATTGATTCCCGCCACCGGCAAACCGCTATTAATCATCCAAGCATAGACGAGCGTCGTGATCGGCAGGAAAATAAAGCCCAAGATCAAAAGCAGGATGCTTTGAAAGGCTCGATCCAGATAATGCGAGAACAGGAACAATAGAACGATCGCAACCCGGGGAAACGCCAGGATGAGTATCAGGAATAAGCATGGCATGTGTCCCGAGTTGGACGCCCTCGCGTCCCGCAGGTTTCGCGTAGACCACCGAACGCAGGGTAGTGGCTTCCGAGGGTGTTGGTTTCCAGGTGTGGTCTGGATGTGGGTTACTCTTCAAACGCCCCTCTAGCCTCGATATGCGGATTTGCATGCGGAGACTAACTCGTCTTACAAATGGGTTCTCTAACAAATGGAATCTCGTGCAGCGCTGGCGATGCACTTCGCGTGGCACGAATTCTGTCGGAGCATATCACGCCTAAAGCGCTGCGCGGCGATGGCGACGGGTTCGAGTGACCGACCTTGGACACTGACAGCTTTCATCGTGAGCTGCTAGAATATCGGTCGATGGATGCCTTTATAAATGAACGAGATGCGCATGGGCCACTAAATTCTAGTACTACATTTCTGTGCAGGCAGTATCGGTTCAGCGGTTCATCGTAGAGACTTTCGGTCGCCAACGGATTCTAATATAGTGGAGTCCACAGATGTCAAACGATGAGATTGTAACAGACAAGTGGCATGATGAAATTTGCGCTTACATGTCGATTCGTGTAGCCAGCGCTTAAGGATTCCCCGGATCGTAGGCTATCGCATTTTTACCACCAAGGAACGATCCTCTTTCTTGCAGAATTTCGGCCGGGGCATTGCCTCATTGAGGCTGTTCCGAGTGCCGATTGCCCATGAGAATTATTATCCCGTCGTGCCTCATAGTGATGATGCAATTGCAGACGATTGGTATATGATCGGTGTGGATCTTTGCTCTGCAATTGTAAAGTTCGATAGTTCGGGTCATGGGCGATCT
>Ga0213875_10002485_pt1 | contig 11008 bp, 8 predicted proteins | sample BarmaccomBMRX_R8_FD_160105 | JGI IMG/M metagenome (GOLD analysis project Ga0213875, IMG submission 160105) | Root-associated microbial communities from Barbacenia macrantha in rupestrian grasslands, the National Park of Serra do Cipo, Brazil - RX_R8 | ecosystem: Host-associated > Plants > Roots... | reverse complement strand
CGAACGGCTTTGGGAAGAACGGTCACGGCGGAAATCCCCTGCACCTCGCCGCCGCGCCGCCGGTCAATCAGCCGGCCCAGAGGCGCACCCCGATGGGAACGGTCGTGCGCGGCAGCCTGCAAACCGGCATCCAGATGAAGCTGACCGGCGAGCAGTCCGTGGAAGACATTCGTGCCGGCAAGTTCGTGGTCGTGGAGGGCGCGCAGCACGAGTTCTTTACGATGATCACGGATGTGACGCTGGACTGCGTCTCCCCCGGCATCCTCGCCGACCCGCCCGCCACCAATGAGCCGGGCGACATTTTTCTTCGGCGGGTGCTGGCCGGCACGTCCACCTTCGGCACCGTCACCCTGCGCCCGCTGCTGATGCGCGTCAAAGGGGCCGGCGAATTCGAGCCGGTCAAGACCGTGCCGACCCACTTCAGCGAGGCCGGCGAGGCCACCCAGGACGACATCGCCGACATCTTCGGCGCGGAGGCCGAGGGCGGCAGGCATTTCCACATCGGCGCGCCCCTGGACATGAGCGACATCCCGGTCTGCCTGGACCTGGAAAAACTGGTGGAGCGCTCCAACGGCATCTTCGGCAAGTCCGGCACCGGCAAGACGTTTCTGACCCGAATCTGCCTGTGCGGCACCATCAAGCACAAAAAGGCCGTCAATCTGGTCTTCGACATGCACGGCGAGTACGGGTGGACGGGCACGACCGAGGACCCGACCCGCGAGGGCGTCTACGGCCTCAAACGCTACTTCGACAGCCAGGTGCGCGTCTTCACGATGGATCGCGCCTCCTCCCTGCGCCGCAAGGTCCCCATTGAGAGTGACGTGCGTATTCCCTACGCCCAGATCAGCGTGGAAGATATCCAGTTGCTGGCGGACGAGCTGAACCTGAACCCCAGCGCCGCCGAGACGACCTATCTGCTGGAACAGCACCACGGCAAGAAATGGCTGGCGGCCCTGCTGAAGATGGACGGGGAGGGAATTAAGGATTTCGCCGAGGCCAGTGGCGCGAACGCACTCTCGTTGGGGGCCTTGAAGCGCAAGCTGGGCTACCTGGTGGACACCTGCAAGGGCTTTCTGGTGGAGGACGCGGGCGAGGCGGACGACGCCGTCCAGCAGATCATGGCCTGCCTGCTCAAAGACACCCATGTCGTGCTGGAGTTCGGCAACTATCGGAAGCCGCTGCAATACATGCTCGTCGCCAACATCCTGACGCGGCGCATCCACGAGGAGTACGTCAAGCTCACGGAGGCCTCCATGGGCGACCGGGGCAGGAAGCCGACGCCGCTGGTCATTACGATTGAGGAGGCGCATAAGTTCCTCAGCCCGCACCTGGCGCACCAGACCATCTTCGGCACCATCGCCCGCGAATTGCGTAAGTACAACGTGACACTCTTAGTTGTGGACCAGCGGCCCTCGGGCATTGATTCGGAGGTGCTCTCGCAGCTCGGCACGCGCATCACCTGCCTCTTAAACGACGAGCGCGACATCGAGGCCGTGCTGACCGGCATCTCCGGCGCGCAGGCGCTGCGCGGCGTCCTGGCCTCCCTGGACAGCAAGCAGCAGGCGCTGCTGCTGGGCCATGCCGTCCCCATGCCCGTCGTCGTCCAGTCCCGCACCTACGATGATGATGAATTCCGCCGCAGCATGGGCGAGTTCAACAAAGTCGCCGCCAGATTGGATCCTAGTGACTGGAAGTAGATGTTCTGGCCCCAGCGCAGGTGACGTACCCTGTTGCGCCCGGCGAATGAATTCGCGGGCTTGCATGAAACGAAGTCCGCCTGCGCGGACTCATTCCTCAGTCCCGGAGGGACTTTGTTCTATCCAAGCCCGCGAATTCATTCGCCGGGTTAATCACGCAGCCGGGCGGTTTGGCTCTCTGCTCACGCTCTCTCTCCTCCTCGTCTCCCCCGCCCTCGCCCAGACGCCCGCGCCCAATCCGTCCTCCTCTGATGCGCTCCGCCCGCCGCCGCAGGTACACGTGAGATTCGGTGAACCGTTCTCGTTCAGCCGCAATCGCCTGAGCGCTGACCGTGTGTCTCTGAATTATGGCGACGAACTGACGGTGGACGCGGCGCACCTGGAGGGCGATCCATTCCGGTCCCGCTACGACGTCACCGGGGGGGTGCGGGCGCACGCGCACGACACGAGCCTGACCGCCGACCGGCTGCATTTCGAGGGCCTGGAGCGCTTCGGCCTCACCGAGCAGGTCATGCTCACCCGCCGCCCGTTCACCGTGCGCGCCCGGCGCATCGAGTTCCAGCCGACCGGGCTGACCGCCACCCGCGCCTCCGTCACCACGGCCAGGCCGCAGGACAAGCCGGACATTGAGTTGCGGGTCAGCACGCTGACCGTCACGCCGGAGCAGACGGCGGGGAGGGAGACGGGCCGCCAGCGCGTCATCCTGCGTGATGTGGGGCTGTATCTGCTCCACAATCACGTCATCACATTGCGCCGCCTAGGCACGACCCTCGACAACGAGCCCGGCGGGCCGGCCCGCCGCCAGGCGCCGCACCCGTCTGTGGGCTATTCGGGCCGCTACGGCGTCTTCGTGGGATACGGCAGCAGCGCCAAACTCGCGGGCCTGCCCCTGCGCTACAGCCTGATTCAGCCGCTGCACGGGTCGCCCCAGGCGCGCGTGACGAGTTCGCAGACGCTCCTGGTCGGCCCGGCGCTCCGGCCCGAAACCCCGCCACCCCCGGCCCCGCCCGCGCGCCCGCACGATTATCTGGCGACCCTGCGTGCCCTGACGACCGCGCCGCGCCCCCTCCTGCCGGACGGCGATCCGCTTCTGTTCCATGACTTCCTGCCCGACCCGAACCCGATTCGACTCTTCGACCAGCCGCCTCGTGCCAATGCGACGGCCAGCGAGGAGGCGTCCTACCACATCGAGGCGACCGGCCGCGGGCGCAACGACCTGTACGTCAGCCGCTATCCCGAAGTCATCCTGGCCGGTTCGCTGCCAGTCACCCGCGCCTACGCCCTTCCCGCGCCGGGCGACCCCGCCGCCTTCCGGCACTATCTGCGCCATGTCGTCCTCTACGCGGGCGCGGAGGCGGGCGTAGGCCGGTTCCACGAGCAGCCGACGGACATTGACGCGACGCGCCAGCGGTACACCGTCCGCTTGGGCACGCGGCCCCTGCTGGTTGGCCCCAACACCGTCCTGCTGCCCGGCTTCGCCGCCACGGTCAACCGCTACGGCGGCATCGGCGCGAATCGCGCCTCCGGCAGCAGCTCCTACTCCTACAGCCAGTATTCCCTGGCCCTCAACCGCTACTTCAGCCCCTACAGCGCCGCGGGCGTCAACTACATCGTCAGCCAGCCGGCGGGCGACTCGCCGTTCAACTTCGACGTGCTGGACACCACGCGCGAGCTGGACGGGCGCGTGCAGCTGGGGAACCAAAAATTGGCCGTCGCCGCCTCCGTCCGCTACGACGCGCTCCACCCCCACGTCATTGACTACACCCTCGCCGTCGCCCCCGGCCTGCACGGCTTCACCCCGGTCTTCTCCTATCGCTTCTTCAGCCGCGCCTTCGGCATCGGCGTCGAGATACCAGGGTTGACGTTTTGAGCCTACAGAGGTACAATACTGATGGTGTGCAGGGCGCGTCCGGTCCGCGGAAAGGGTAGAAGCCCACCTGCTCCAGAATGCCTCAACACGACCCTTCTTTCAGCCCGATATGCGGACACCGGGCGCGTACACGAAAGGAGGTCGTTATGCCGACCCAACCCGATGCGGCAACCCCGCAGTCCCTGCCCGAACGCCCCAGCCTCCGTCACCTGAGAGACCAGGCGCGCGACCTGGTTCGTGCAGGCGACGCCCCCTCCCTCGCCGACGCGCAGTTTCAGATCGCGCGCCGCTACGGCTTCCCCAGTTGGCCCAAGCTGAAAACCCATGTCGAGCAGCAAACGGTGATCGGCCAACTCAAGGCCGCCATTGACGCCGACGACCTGCCGCGCGTCCAGGCGCTCATGACGCGCCATCCCCACCTGCATCGCGCCCCCCTCGGCTACGGGAACAACGGCCCGCTGACCTGGGTGGCGGAGTGTCGCGTCCCCCGCCGGCCGCCGTCCGAGACGCGCCTGGCGATGGCCCGCTGGATGATCGCGCACGGCTCGGATGTCCATCAGGGCGGCGACGGGCCGCTCATGCGGGCCGCCCTGTCCGACGACCGCCTCCCGATGATGGAACTGCTGGTGGCGCACGGCGCGGATGTCAACGCGCGGTGGGGCGGCCACTACCCGATTCTCTGCGCCCCCTGCGAGACGCTGGCCCCCGCCTCGCTCCGGTGGCTGCTGGAACACGGGGCGGACCCGAAGAAGGCCGCCGAGGAAGGGGGCGATCCGCTCCCCATGCTGATCGGCACCTACACGCGCAATGCGGCGGGCAAGCACGCCTGCCTGGAGGTGTTCGCCGAGCGGGGGTATGCGTTGCCGGAGACCCCAGCGATGGCCCTGCATCGGGGGCGGGTTGATCTGTTGGAGCGGCACCTTCAGCACGATCCGTCCCTGCTCACGCGCCGCTTTACCGACACTGAAATCTATCCCCCGGAACTGGGCATTCCGCCGGGCGGCGGGCTGCACGGGACTCCGGTTTCCGGCGGGACGCTGCTGCACCTCGCGGCGGAATACGATGACCGCGTGGTCATGGAATGGCTTGTCGCACGGGGGGCCGATATCAATGCGCGGGCGGCGGTGGACGCTGAGGGCTTCGGCGGGCACACGCCCCTCTTCCACACGGTCGTGACCCTGGGACGGCGGGACGACGCCAACACCTGCTTTCTGCTGGAACACGGTGCCGATCCCAACATCCGGGCCACGATCCGCAAGCAGTTGCGCGACGTCGGCGACCCGGAGAAGGAGACGATGCGCGAGTTCCATGACGTGACGCCTCTCGCCTACGCGCGCCGGTTTCAGGAACCCGCCTGGGTCAACGAGCCGGCGCTGCAAACGTTGATCGCCGCCGGCGGACGGGAGTAGGTCTGGATTTTAGACGCGCGGGCTGCCGATGGCTTGCAGGAAGCGCCAGGCAACCACGATTATGGCCGCCATGATGAGGATGCCCTTGACCTCCAGCGGCTGGGCGGAGGCGACCCACAGTGCGGCGCACAATACCAACACGCAGGCCGTCGTCTCGGCGGAGGCCCGCAGCACCTCCTTGTCGCGCAGGGCCTCGCGGAAGGTGTCATGAGGGAAGGCCGCGCCGCAGGTCTCGCAGACGCGGCGGGTAGGGGAATTCGCGCCCCCGCACTGTCGGCAGAAGCAGAGGTCAGGCGGCGGCTTCTGACTCTGGGGCGACTGATGGGCGGCGCGTTCGCGGGCACCCAGGTCCAACTGGCGCAGCTTGTATTCCACCCGCGTGGTCATCGCCTCCTCGCCGCTGACTTCCAGCGCGCCCAGGTACGCCTCGTGCGCCTCCTGCCACTGGCCCGCCGCGCGCAGGGAGTCGCCCAGCGCCTCATGCGCCCCGGCATTCTTCGGGTCCTGCGCGATGCGCCGCCGGTAGCCCGCGCGCTCCTCGGCCTGCCGCGCCTCCTCGCGCCGCGCCTGCGCCGCCCGCGCCCAGACAAACCCCGTCACCGCCAACGCCAGCGCCAGAAAAACCCAGTCCATCGTTCCGGCGTGCCTCCGTCAACGCAGAGCCGATCAATGCAGCAGGAGGGCCAGCGATTGAAATCGCCGCTGAGGGCCTGCGGCCGAGTCTCCGCCTTTGCGGAGACGACTTCTTTGTCCGCGCAGTCGGACAATCGGCGTCCCCGCCACCGACGCTCTTCTGTCTTTTCTGCCTTATCCTATCTTCAATAACGGGAGACGATGCCGAAACGCTGCGCGGCTCTTAAATCTCCTCCACCCCTTGCAGCACCAGGGCCGCGCCCCCAAAAATGCCGGCGTTGTCGCCCAGGTCCGCCGGGACGATCCGGCACGAGCGCGACAGGGATCGGACCGCGCAGGCATACGCCGTCCGCCGGATCGGCTCCAGGATCAGCTCGCCCGCCTGCGCGATCCCGCCGCCGATGACGACCATCTCCGGGTTCAGGATGTTGATCAGGTTGGCGACGCACAGCCCCAGGTAGTAGCCGGTCTCCTCAAAAACCTCAATCGCCACTTGATCGCCATTCTGCGCCTCCTGGGCGATGATGGCCGGCGTCAGGGCGAACCGATCATAGTCCACGACATCCGCCAGTGTCGTCGCGTACCCCTCCTGTATCTTGCGCGCCGCCCGCTCGGTGATGGCGTCGCGCGCCGACTCGCCCTCGACCGATCCGAACGCCGCCCGCCCGCCGCGCCCGCCGGGGTTGACGATCATGTGCCCGACCTCCGCCGCGCCGCCGTCCGCGCCCTCCAGCAGCTTGCCGTCCACGATGATTCCCCCGCCGATGCCCGTTCCCAGCGTGATCATCGCCAGGTGCCGCACCTCGCGCCCGACGCCGAACCGGAACTCGCCCAGCGCCGCCAGATTGGCGTCGTTGCCGATCTGGACGGGCAGCCTCAGCGCGTCCTGCACCGGCTGCGCGACGGCGACGCCCTTCCACTGGTCCTTGAAGTTGGGCGCCCACATCACCTTGCCCTCGCCGGCCTTGACAACCCCCGGCACGGCCACCCCGACGCCAAGCACGTCCGCCTTGCTGACGCCGGCCTCCTTGAGCGCCGTCTCCGCCGCCAGCGCGATCTGCCCCGCCGTTGCCGCCACGCCGTCCAGCGCCAGCGACGGCAGGTTGTGGCCCCGCGCCACGATCTTCTCGGAGGCCCGCTCCAGCACGGCGGCCCTGACGTTGGTTCCGCCCAAATCCACGCCGACCACATACGGCTTCTGCGAATGGTCTGTGTCTACGCTTGTCATGTCCCCAGTATAACGGCCCGCCTCGGAAGTTGTCAAGCAAAGCGCGCCCCCCTTATTCCAGTTGCCGCCCGATATGGTCCATCCAGGGGATGAGCAGGGTGAGGTATGACGAGACATCCTTGGAAGTGGCGACGCTGAGGGAAACGTACAGCCTCTCCGTCTCGGACAGCAGGGATGTCCATTCCGGGAACTGAGCCATCAACGGCGGGAGCACGTCCGCTCCGGCGAAGGAACGGAACTGCCCGCGCCCCATCAGCAGGTACGCGCCGCCGAGAACGCCCAGGCGTGCCAGTTTGCGCAATCGCAACGCGGCGTCTGCAGGGAGGGGATATTCGGTGACGTTCTCCGCCGTGTAAGCTGTCAGGCGAGCCGGCGCGAGGCCCGCCGCGTGCCGGGCCAGGTCCCACGGCTGCTGCAAGCCCGTCCGCGCCCACAGCCGATCCGGCGCTGGCGCGTCAAGATCGGCCAGTAGATCACGCCCCCAGACGCGCGTGGAGTCATAGCGCAGCAGGTAGACGGACGCGCACTGCCTGACCAGTGCCGCGGCCGCTGCATCGGGCTTCACGCCGCGCAGCACATCGGTCAGAGCCTGGCTGATCGTGGCCTCCCGCTCCGGCGGGTCCGATGGCAGACCAGGCGGGAAGGCGCGGGAGAGGGGGAAGGCCGGAGGGACCCAGCCCCTCTGTGGGCCGGGGAACTCGGCGAGGAGCCGGTCGTTGATATTGCTGCGCCAATCCCGGTCTTCCTGGCTCATGGCATCGGTCAGGAAGACCACAGCATCCAGGTCGGAGACATGGGACGGGCCGGTGAGTGCCTCGTTGCGATGAACGCTGCCGTACACGTAGACCGACACGAGGCGATCCCCGTAGTGGTCGCAAAGTTCCCCGGTCACGCGGCGGATCAGGCGGCGGTGGAAGTCGTTCTGAAAGGTGTCCAGGCTGACGGACGCTGGAGCGGGTGTGGTCATGGCTCCTTATCTCGAATTTTGGCGCAGGCGCGTGACGCCGGGGATCGGCCCCCGCAGCCACCGGCAACGGCCCGGCAGGCTCAGCAAGGCGGCCACGCCCGGTGCGCGTTCGGGCAGCCGGCGGCGGGACCGGAGCATGGGCGAAGACGGGTGCCGAGGACAATGGCACGAAGGCGTCCAGGTCCGCTCCCTGCGGGACCAGCGGGACCTGGGAAGACTACGCGAAGTCCGAGACCCGGTACTCCACGTCCACCTGCATCTCCACCGTCTTGACGTGGGACACGTCCAGGCCCAACTCCTCGCTGGTCACGCGCATGTCCATGGATGCCATCCGTCCCCGCATCATGGAAGATGAGAATTGACGCTGGGGCGCTTCGGGGTTGAGGAGGCGCTCGGAGAAGGAGCGGACGCCGAGGAGTTTCACGCCCAGGCCCTCGGCGATCAGCGCGGCCTTTTTGTTGGCTCGGGCGATGCACAGGCGCAGCCATTCGTCCTGCGCCGCCTCGTCGTCGGGGTAGCCCCACTGCAAGGATTGCAGTTCGGCGTTCTTCTGGGACGTGATGACGCCCAGGATGTCGGCCAGTTTGTCCAGCTTGGCGCAGTGGATGCGGAGGCGATAGGTCGCCTGCGAGGACTTCAGGAGCGCGCCGCTGGCGACGTTGGCCGTTACGTCTTCCAGGTGGATGTCTGATTCGGGGACATCCAGCGCGGTCAGGCCCTGCACCATCTGGGCCACCTCGCGCGCCTTCTTCAAGGCCTCCGTCCCGGCCACCAGCGACGCGCCCGTAACCGTCACTCGGAAGTCCGCCCGATCCGCCGGTATCTGAATCCGGTGCGTCGCCTGAACTCGGAAAGTGCCGCCCTTCTCCGTCTCCTCGGCCATGACCTCGCCCTCAGCGCGCCTGCGTGTGGGCCAGGAACCACTCGGCCAGATTCTCCTCGCGGTACGCCTTGTCCCAGGAGTTGTGCCCGACGCCTGGGTACATGGTCATCGTCGCGTCCGCGCCGGTGGCCCGTGCGGCCTCAATCATCGCCTGGCCCCGCTCCGGCGGCACCGCCCCGTCCTGGTCCCCGTGGAACGCCCGGATCGGCTTGCCCTTCAGCCCGGCCGCGGTTGCCGGGTCGCCGCCCCCGCAGACCGGCGCGAGCGCCGCGAACAACTCCGGGTGCCTCGCGCCCAAATTCCAGGTTCCGTAGCCGCCCATGGAGATGCCGGTCAGGTACACTCGGTCTTTATCCACCCGGTAGTCGTGCTGCGTTTGTTTCAGCATCGCCAGCAGCGCGTCCTCCTGGGTGTTCCAGTTGACGCCCTCCGGGCACTGCGGGAACAAGATCAGGAACGGCCAGCGCGCCGGGGCGGCCATCACCGCCGTTCCAACGCCGACCCCCAGGGGCCGCAGGCCGTCCGCGCCGCGCTCGCCCGCGCCGTGCAAAAACAGAATCAGCGGCCAGGGCCGCGCCGGCTCGTAGTCGGCGGGGACGTAGAGCACGTACTTGATGGTCTTGCCATCCACTGTGATGGTCTGGTTCAGAAAGCCCGTCATTGGCTGTACCCCCTCTATTTGTCGTCGCGCAGGTCGGCGAAAAGAATGGTGGACAGGTAACGCTCGCCATTGGAGGGGATGATGACCACGATGGTCTTGCCCTCGCTTTCGGGGCGGTGCGCCACCTGCATGGCGGCGCAGAGGGCGGAGCCGGACGAGATGCCGACCAAAATCCCCTCCTCGCGGCTCGCCCGCCGTGCCCAGTTGATCGAGTCCTCGGTCGAGACCTGGATGACCTCATCCACGACCTTCATGTCCAGGTTGTCCGGGATGAAGCCCGCGCCGATGCCCTGCAATTTGTGCGGGCCGGGCCGCAGCGGCTGGCCCTCGCGCGCCTGCGTGATGACGGGCGAATCCTGCGGCTCCACGGCGATGGCCCGGAACGACGGCTTGCGCGGCTTGATGACCTCCGTGACTCCGGTGATGGTGCCGCCCGTACCGACACCCGCGACCAGGATGTCCACCGCGCCGTCGGTATCGTTCCATATCTCCTCGGCGGTGGTCTTGCGATGGATGGACGGATTGGCCGGGTTCTTGAACTGCTGCGGCACGAACGACCGGGGCGTGCGCGCGGCCAGCCGCTCGGCCTCGGCGATAGCCCCCTTCATGCCGTCCGCGCCCGACGTCAGCACCAGCTCCGCGCCGTAGCCGCGCAGCAGCAGGCGGCGCTCCATGCTCATGGTTTCCGGCATCGTCAGGATCAGCCGGTAGCCCTTCGCCGCGCAGGCGAACGCCAGCCCGATGCCCGTGTTGCCCGATGTCGGCTCGATGATGACCGAGTCGGGGTGGAGCACGCCGCGCGCCTCGGCGTCCTCCAGCATGGCGACGGCGATGCGGTCCTTGACGGACGAGGCGGGGTTAAAGAACTCCAGCTTCGCCAGCACCGTCGCCTTTGCCCCGTCCGTAATCCGGTGCAGCTTGACGAGGGGGGTGAACCCGACCAGGTCCGTGATGTGTTCGTAAACTCGCATGGCTGTAGCAGTCTCCTCTGCCTGATATGATACCCAGGCGTGTCAAGGACAGGCCCCCACCCCGGCGCTGCGCGCCACCCCTCCCCCATAGGAATGAGAGAGGGGCCAGTAACTATGAGCCAATAGCCTCTGGACAAGGGGCACAGCCTTCAAGTGATTGGCCCCTCTCCCGCTTGCGGGGGCACCCTCCGGGGCGCCAGTGCTTGGGGTGGCGCGAATGCGCCGGGGTGGGGGCCGCCCCTTGACATTCCCCCCCAAAAATGCTAACCTTACGGCACAATGACGCAGGCCGCCCGGATCGCCGTCATCGGCAGCAGCAACACCGACATGGTGGTGCGCGCGTCCCGACTCCCGCGCCCCGGCGAGACCGTGCTGGGCGGTGAGTTCGCCATGCTGCCCGGCGGCAAGGGGGCCAACCAGGCCGTCGCCGCCGCCCGGCTGGGCGGGCAGGTGACCTTCATCGCCCGCGTCGGTGCGGACGTGTTCGGCGACAACGCCGTGCGGGGGTTTGAGGCCGAGGGCATTGACACGCGCTATATCGTCCGCGATCCAGACGCCCCCAGCGGCGTCGCGCTGATCGGCGTGGACGAGGGCACGGGCGAGAACAGCATCGTCGTCGCCTCCGGCGCCAACGCCAACCTCAGCGTGGCCGATGTGGAGGCGGCGCGTGATGTCATTGAGGGTGCGGA
>Ga0213875_10002484_pt1 | contig 11008 bp, 8 predicted proteins | sample BarmaccomBMRX_R8_FD_160105 | JGI IMG/M metagenome (GOLD analysis project Ga0213875, IMG submission 160105) | Root-associated microbial communities from Barbacenia macrantha in rupestrian grasslands, the National Park of Serra do Cipo, Brazil - RX_R8 | ecosystem: Host-associated > Plants > Roots... | reverse complement strand
CGAGCTGTGCGTCGATGGTCTCGATCGCACTCTGCACCGTCAGGATCACGAACGGCAGATTGATCGACACGATGCCCGACACCACCGCCGTCGTGGTGTACATCAGCTCCAGCCCGTGCCCGGTCAGACCGCGCAGCGTCGCGTCGATCACCCCGCCGCGGGCGAACAGGATCATCCAGCCCACCGCGCGCACCGTGCTGCCGACGACCAGCGGCAGCACGGTCGCCAGCACGCATGCCGTCTTCCACCGCCCCCGCATTCGCGCCAAGCGGTAGCCGATCGGCACGCCCAGCAGCAAACACAGCACGGTGCACGCCACCGCGACACCCAGCGTGGTGCGCAGCACGGCGCGGTAGAACGGGTCGGCGGCGAAGCGCAGGTAGTTCGCGCCCGTCACCGTCTCGATCATCAGCTCGGTCGGGTCGTAGCGGTCCAGGCTGAAGCGCAGCACCAGCAGCAACGGCGCGACCAGCATCACCGCCACCACCAGCGTCGCGGGCGCCAACAGCGGCGCCGCCGCACGGGCGGGGCGAAGCGCCTGACCGGTCGTCGCCATCTCAGCCGTGCTGGATGTTCTTCTTCCACCATTCCGAGGTCGGGCCCTGCAGCTTGCCCGTGATGTCGTAGTCCGGCACGACCAGCTTCGGCGCGGGATCGGGGAAGGCGAGCTGCTCGCCCACCTTGCCGGTCAGCTTGGCGTTGTCCACCGTGGGCAGGTAGCCCATCTTCGCGGCGAAGGCCTGCTGCGCCGCGGGCTCCAGCATCGCGTTCAGGTACTCGAAGGCGCCCGGCTTGTTGCCGGCGTTCTTCGGCACCACCATGCCGGACAAATAGAGCACGTTGCCCTCGGGCAGGAAGTTCGCCTTCACCGGGATGCCGGCGTTCTGCCACATGATCACGCGCGCCAGCCACATCAGCCCCACGTCGATCTCGCCACTCTTCACGCCGGCGCCGATCGAATCAGTGGAGGGATAGAGCCGCAGGCCATTCCCGTTCAGCTTGCTCGCCAGCGCCTGCGTCTCCGGCGCGTCGACCTTGTTCGCGTCGCCGGTGGCGCTCAACGCTGCCGCCATCATCACGTAGAAGTAGTTGATGTCGCCGACGCCGACGCGGCCCTTCCATTTCGCATCCAGCAAATCGGTGAAGGTCTTGGGCGGGTCGGGCACTTTGTCCGGGTTGTAGATGATCACCTGCGGGCTGTAGATGTGCGGGCCGTAGAAACTGGTGCGCAGATTCGGCAGCACGTGCGCCAGGTTCGGCACCTTGGTGGCGTCCAGCGGCTCCAGCAGCCCGGCCTGGTTGGCCTCGTGCGCGCGCACGGCCTGCAGGCACACGACGTCGTCGCTGCCGCGCGGCAGGCGGCGTTGAGCGAACATCTTGGCCATGCGCGGGTCCTCGTCGCCCACGTCCTGCACGACAGTCAGGTGCTCGGGCGCCAGGATCGGCTCGTCCACGTTGCCGCGCAGCAGATTGGCGTAGTCGCCGCCCCAGGTGGCGATCACCACCTGGCCCTCCTCGGCGGCGGCGGGGCGGGCGGCGGCGAAGGGCAGAACGGCTGCGCCGGCCAGCAGGCCGCGCCGCGCAAGGCGGATCGTGTCACGCATCGCTGGTCATCCTCGTGCCGAGAGTGTCGGGGGCAATGGGTTCGGGGTGCAGAAATGGAAGCTGCGCGTCGGCGGCGTCGAACACCCGTTCCGCCCCGGCGTCCCATCGCACGGCGACGGCGTCGCCGGGGGCATGCAGGCGGGTGTTGCCGGCGGTGGGATCGCGCACCACCAGGCGCAGCTCGGGGCCCAGGCGCACGAGGTGCTCGCGCACCGCGCCCAGGTAGCTGGCCAACTCCACGGTGCCGGCGGCGCTGCCGGGTCCGGCCTCGCCCGGCGGCGCCAGGCGCAGCCGTTCCGGTCGCAGCGCCACCGTGCAGGCACCGTCCGCGGCATAGCGGCCGGCCAGAAGCAGCGTGCCGCCGCCCGTCGCGAACACGTCGCCCCCGTGCATCGTGGCGTGCAGCGTGCCGCGCAACACGGTGCTGCGGCCGATGAAGCCGGCGACGAACGGGTTGGCGGGGCGCTCGTAGAGGTCCTCCTGCGTGCCGGTCTGCTGCACGCGGCCGTCGCGCATCAGCACCAGCCGGTCGGCCATCGCCATCGCCTCGTCCTGGTCGTGCGTCACCATCACAGTGGTCAGACCGGCTTCCCGTTGCAGCAGTCGGATGTCGCGGCCCACCTCGGCGCGGAGCGCGGCGTCCAGGTTGCTCAGCGGTTCATCCAGCAGCAGCACGCGCGGCTGGATCGCCAGCGCCCGGACCAGGGCCACACGCTGCTGCTGTCCTCCGGACAGCGCGCGCGGCAGCCGCTCCGCCAAGGCTTCCAGCCGCGCCAGCTCCAGCATGCGCTGCACCTGCGCCTCGCGCTCCGGGCGCGGCGTGCCGCGCATCTCCAGCCCGAAGGCGACATTGCGTGCGACGGAAAGGTGCGGGAACAGCGCGTAGTTCTGGAACACCAGCCCCATCTCGCGCCGGTGCGGCGGCAGGCGCAGGATGCTGCGCCCGTCAAGCAGCACATCGCCCGATGTCGGCGTCACGAAGCCCGCCACCATGCGCAGCGTGGTCGTCTTGCCGCAGCCCGACGGGCCGAGCAGCACCACCATCTCGCCCTGCGGGATGTCCAGGCTGACGCTGTCGGCCGCCATGGCGTCGCCGTAGCGCTTGCCCAGCCGGTCGAGCGTCAGCCGGCTCATCGCGCCACCGCGCGCGCGACGGGCACGATACGGTCCAGCAAGATCAGCGCGGCACCCACCAGCACGATCTGCGCCACCGCCAGCGCCGCCACCAGCGGGTCGATGTGGTATTGCAGGTAGCCCAGCACGGCGATCGGCAGGGTGGTGACGCCCGGCGCGGTCAGGAACAGCGTCATATCCAGGTTCTCGAACGACCAGATGAAGCTGAACAGCGCGCCGGCGACGATCCCGCCACGCATCGCCGGCAGGGTGACGCGCCAGATCACCCGAAGTGGGGAGGCACCCAAGCTTGCCGCCGCTTCTTCCGTCGCCATGTCGTGGTTCGCGAGCGCCGCCAGCGACAGCCGCACCACCCAGGGCAGCGTGACCAGCACGTGCGCCGCCGCCATCAGCCCCACCGTGCCGCTGAGCGCGAGGCCGGTGCGCTCCTCGATCATCACCGCCAGCACGAAGATGCCGAGGCCGATGGCGATGCCCGGGACCGTCAGCGGCGCCAGCAGCAGCATCGCGATCGCCTCGCGACCGCGGAAGCGATGGCGCGCCAGGCCGATGCCCGCCGGCACGCCTGCCATCAGGCTGATCGCCGTCGCCGTCACCGCCGTGATCGCGCTGGTGCGCAGCGCGCCGCCGAACTCGGGCAGGATGCCGGTGTACCAGCGCAGCGTGTAGCCGCGCGGCGGAAACACGATCAGCGATTCGTCGAACGCGCTGAGGTACAACGTCAGCAGCAGCGGTACCACCACCACCGCGGCGCCGCAGCATGCCAGCGCCGCGGCCACCACGCGCCCGCCGCGCTCGACCACCGCGGCCGATCCGCCGCGAGGCCGCGCGTCGAGGGGTTGGTCGCCGATGGCGAGGCTGTCCGGCATGGAATGGGATCGAAGCCTTGTTCGCGTGGCGGCGCAAGGGCGGAGAAGCAACTGTCGTGCCATTGCCGGCCCCTGTTCGGGGCGGCTAGCCTGCCGGTGGCGGAGCGGGAAAGGCGGAGCGATGGTGTTGGGTGTCGGCGGCTCGACCTTCGAGGCGGAACTGGCCGCCATGACGCCGATGACCGGCGGCGCCACGCCGATCGGCCAGGCCGAGCTGGTGCGGCGCGTGGAGCAGGCGCAGCGCCTGCTGCGCGCCCAGGGGATCGAGGCGCTCTACCTCGATACCTCCACCAGCCTGCGCTACTTCACCGGCATCGCCCTGAACCTGACCGAGCGGCTGCACGGCGCGGTGATCCCCGCCGATGGGGAGATCGCCTATCTGAGCCCGGCCTTCGAGGAGCCGAAGACGCGCACGTTGCTGCATCACGGCGACGACGTCCGGGTGTGGGAAGAGCACGAGGACCCGACGGCGCTGGTGATCGACACCGTGCGCAGCAAAGGCTACGCGTCGGGCACCATCGCCATCGATCCGGCGACGCCGTTCCATACCGTCGACGGCCTGCGCCGCGCCGGCAACAGCTTCGGCTTCAGCAACGGCGCTTCCGTCACCGCCGCCTGCCGCCAGGTGAAATCCCCCGCCGAGATCGCGCTGATGCAGGTAGCCATGGACATCACCTTGGCCGTGCACCGGGCCGCGGCGCGCGCGCTGCGCCCCGGCATGACCACGACCGAGGTGCAGAACTTCCTGGACCAGGCCCACCGCAAGCTGGGCGGGGTGCCGGCGTCGCGCGCCGTGCAGTTCGGCGAAGCCACCGCCTACCCGCATGGCGTGCCGTACCCGCAGACCTTGCGGGAGGGCGACATGGTGCTGATCGACACCGGCTGTTTTGTGGAGGGTTACCGCTCCGACATCACCCGCACCTACGTGCTCGGCGAGCCCACCGCGCGGCAGCGCGAGATCTGGAACCTGGAGAAGCGCGCGCAGCAGGCGGCGTTCGACGCCGCGGTGCTCGGGGCGCCGTGCGAGGCGGTGGATGCCGCCGCGCGTCAGGTGATCGCCGATGCCGGCTTCGGCCCGGGCTACGCCGTACCTGGCCTGCCCCACCGCACGGGCCACGGCATCGGCCTTGATGTGCACGAGGAAGCCTACCTCGTGCGCGGCAATCGCACGCCCCTGGTGCCGGGCATGTGCTTCAGCGACGAGCCGATGATCTGCATCTACGGCGAGTTCGGCGTGCGGCTGGAAGACGCCATCTATATGACGGAAGAAGGTGCCCACTGGTTCACCGAGCCCTGCCGCTCCGTCGACGACCCGTTCGGCGTGGGGTGATATCCCTATAGCGCGAACTTGTGGAAGCGGCCGCCGACCATGATAGCGGCCAGGCGCGACCCGTCGCTGCGGAACACGCCCAGGTCGGCATAGGGATCGCCATCCACCACCAGCAGGTCGGCGTGTGCGCCGGGGACCAACTCGCCCAGCTTGCCGGGCTGGCGGACGATCTCCGCGTTCACCAGGGTGGCGGAGCGGATCACCTCCTGCGGGCGCATCACCTGGGCGCGGATGGTGAATTCGGTGCAGTGGTCGTCCTGCAGCTGGCCGAGCAGGTCGCTGCCGAAGCCGATCGGCACGCCGGCGCTGCGGCACAGCTCCAGCGAGCGCAGCCCGGCTTCCAGCACCACCTCGTTCTTCTGCGCACCGTATTCCGAAAGGCCGTACTGCGCCCCGCGCCGCTTCAGCGCGTCGTAGGCGACCAGGGTGGGCACGATGAAGGCGCCGCGCTCGCGCATCAGTCGCGCGGTCGGCGCGTCGATCAGGTTGCCGTGCTCGATGGTGCGCACGCCGCCGCGCACGGCGCGCTCGATCGCGCGGGCGCCGTAGGCGTGGGCGCAGACGTAGCTGCCCCAGCGCTCCGCTTCCTCCACGGCCGCCTCGATCTCGTCCATGCGGTACTGCACGCTGTCGAGCGGATCGGCCTCGGACGCGACGCCGCCGGACACCATGATCTTGATCTGGTCCGCGCCCTTGCGCAGCTCGTCGCGCGTGGCGCGGATCACCTCGGGCACCCCGTCCGCCACCCGCGCGCTCCAGGCCAGGCCGTCGCAGCAGGCGCAGAAGATGCGGGCCTGCGTGCGCCGGCGGTGATCAGCGTGACCGCCGGTCTGGCTGAGCGGCTGTCCAGAGATGAACAGCCGCGGCCCGGCGAACAGCCCCTGCTCGACTGCTGCCTTCATGCCCCAGTCGGCGCCGCCGGCGTCGCGCAGCGTGGTGAAGCCGCGATCGAGCATGGCACGCATCGCCACCGCGCCCTTGGCCGCCAGCAAGGTCAGCGGCAGATCGCTCAGCAGTTGCAGCTTTACCTCGGTCAGCACGACGTGGATGTGCGCGTCGATCAGCCCCGGCATCAGCGTGCGCCCGCCCAGGTCGATGCGCCGCGCGGCGGCGGACGCGATCGAACCGTCCGACACCTCGCGCACCACGCCGGCTTCCACCAGCACCTCCACGCCATCGCGCAGCGTGTCGGCGCGTGGATCGAGGAAGCGGCCATTGTGGAACAGGAAGGAGTCTGATCCGGTGATATGAGGCATTCGCGCTCTCGGTCACATGGCGTCTCCAGGGTGGCGCGTCCGCTCCTATGCCGCAATACTGCTGATACAAAGGGAGCGCCGCACTCTGAATTTGACAGCAGCGATTCCGGGAACTCGGTGCCATCCACACCGAAGCGCCGGTCCATGACGGCTGACCGATGCCGGTGCGGAGGCGATCCGCCGCTGCAGCAGCCGCGGCCTGCGGACGAGGCTTGGTCGTCTGGCACTTGATGACCTCGGCCGATCTTGCCTTGATCTCGTGCGGACTCTGAGCTTCATCATGCTGAGCACTCCCGGATGAGCAGCCACCGGCCGCTCACGATGCGCTCTGCTCTGTTCCTCTCGCGATGACGGCGGCGCCCCTGCGACTCATTCGGTCTTGATCCAGACCGACTTCACGTTGAGGTATTCTTCCACGTGCTGCTTTCCGCTCTCCCGCCCGTAGCCGCTCATCTTGCAGCCGCCAAACGGGACAGCCGGGTCCATGGCTTGATAGCAGTTGATCCACACCGACCCGGCCCGGATGCCCTTGGCGAGCTTGTGCGCCTTGCTCACGTCACGCGTCCACAATCCGCTGCCCAGCCCGAAGCTCGTCCGGTTCGCGCGTTCGATGACCTCGTCGACATCCTCGAACGGGATGGCAGAGATCACCGGGCCGAAGATCTCTTCCTGGGCGATCCGCATCTCGTCCTTGACATCGGCGAAGATCGTCGGCGGGACGAAGAATCCCTTCTCGACGGTGCAGCCGGTCGCGATCGCCGGGCCGATTTTCCAGACCGTCGCCGCCAGCGGACCGTTCCACGGGATGATGGCGCCGACGACGCCCACCGGCTCCTTCAGCGTGTAGCTGACATATTCGCCGGGCAACGAGTTTTCGATCGTCTCGCCCAATAGCGAGGTCGCCTGCCCGGCATAGTAGCGCAGCATACCGAGCACGCGCAGGTGGTTGCCCTTCGTGCGGCTGATTGGCGCGCCCATGTCCAGCGTGTTGAGCGTGGCGAGCTCTTCGAAATGCTGCTCCACGAGATCGGCCAGCTTGAGCAGAAGGTTCTGCCGCTCGAACGGCTTGGCCTTCCGCCAGGGCCCATTGGCACGGCAACCGAAGAGCGGCAGCCGACGCATGACGCGTTTCGCATGTCGATTGACATTGTCGCCCGGACATGGCCTGCTCGCTAAGTCGAGGTTCTCCGCGTCGACTTGGCGTGGAGCTAAGAGGGAAGCCGGTGTGAGGCCGGAGCTGCCCCCGCAACTGTAAGCGGCGAGTGGCTGTCCATCAGTGTCACTGGGGGTCGCCCCTGGGAAGGCCGGACAGCCACGAAGACCCGCGAGCCAGGAGACCTGCCCCGACACATAACGTCCTCCGGCGGGGTGTCCGGGCGGTCGCTCGTGCGACGCGCGGCCGGTGCCGCGCGGCCATGCCCGTGCGCCTGTCTCTAGCCCAGCCACAACATTGGGTAGAGGCTGCCATGACCGTCGCCGTCGCCACTCTTGGTTTCCCCCGCATCGGACCCAGGCGCGAACTCAAGACAGCACTGGAAAGCCATTGGTCCGGCAAGACCGATGCCGGCGCCCTGCTGGCCGTCGCGGCCGAGTTGCGGGCCAAGGCCTGGGCGCATCAGCGCGAGCTCGGGGCGGATATCGTGCCGTCGAACGACTTCTCGCTCTACGACCACGTGCTGGACACCAGCGCGATGGTGGGCGCCATCCCGGCGATCTACGGCTGGAAGGGCGGGCCCGTCAGCCCCGAGACCTATTTTGCGATGGCTCGCGGCACCCAGGGCGACGCGGGGCAGGGAGCGTGCGAGCACGGCCACGCTCATCATCACGATGGCGTCCCGGCTGCCGAGATGACCAAGTGGTTCGATACGAACTACCACTATCTCGTGCCCGACTTCGCCGAGGGCCAGCGCTTCGCGCTCTCCTCAACCAAGGCCGTGGACGAGTTCCTGGAGGCAAAAGGGCAGGGCATCGTCACGCGCCCGGTGCTGCTCGGGCCGGTTACCTATCTCAAGCTTGGCAAGACCCGCCACGAGGGCTTCGACCCGCGCAGCCTGCTCAGCGCGCTGCTCCCGGTCTATGCCGAGATGCTGCGCCGCCTGGCCACGGCGGGCGCCAGCTGGGTGCAGATCGACGAGCCCTGCCTGGTGCTCGATCTCGACGAGCAGGATCGCGCGGCACTGCGCGAGGCGTATGCGACGCTCGCCGCCGCCGCGCCGGGGTTGAAGCTGATGCTCACCACCTATTTCGGTGGCCTCGGCGCAAATCTTGCCGCCGCGCTGTCGCTGCCCGTGCACGGCCTGCACGTCGATCTGATCCGCGCGCCGGAGCAGCTCGATGCCGTCGTCGCCGGCGCTCGGCCCGACCTCGTACTGTCCCTCGGCGTGATCGACGGTCGCAACGTCTGGAAGGCGGACCTTGCCGCCATCTTCGACCGCGTCGAGCCCGTCGTCGCGGCCGGGCGCCAGGTGATCCTCGCGCCGTCCTGCTCGCTGCTGCACACGCCGATCGATCTGGAACGCGAGAACGGGCTCGATCCGGAGATCCGCAACTGGCTCGCCTTCGCGGTGCAGAAGGTCGCCGAACTTGCGGTGCTCGCGAAGGCGCTGAACGAGGGCCGCGCTGCGGTCAACACGACGCTCGACGCAGCTTCCGCGGCGGTCGGCTCGCGCCGCACCTCGCCGCGCATCAACGACCCGACGGTCGCCGCTCGACTCGATGCGGCGGATGCCTCCCTGGCGCGCCGCAAGTCGCCCTTCGCCGCGCGGCGCACGGTGCAGCAGGCGAAGCTCGGCCTGCCGGCCTACCCGACGACCACCATCGGTTCCTTCCCGCAGACGCCGGAGGTGCGCAAGGCGCGCGCGGATCACGACAAGGGCGTGATCGATGACGTCGCCTACGCACGGTTCGTGCGCGAGGAGACCGCTCGTGCCGTGCAGTGGCAGGAGGAGGTCGGCCTCGATGTGCTCGTGCATGGCGAGTTCGAGCGCAACGACATGGTGCAGTATTTCGGCGAGCAGCTCTCCGGCTTCGCCTTCACCAAATTCGCCTGGGTGCAGTCCTACGGGTCGCGCTGCGTGCGGCCGCCGATCATCTTCGGCGACGTGTCGCGGCCGAAGCCGATGACCGTCGAGTGCTGGCAATACGCGCAGTCGCTGACGAAGAAGCCGATGAAGGGCATGCTCACAGGCCCGGTGACGATCCTTAACTGGTCCTTCGTGCGCGACGACCAGCCGCGCAGCGTCACCTGCCGCCAGATCGCCCTCGCGATCCGCGACGAGGTGGTGGATCTCGAGAAGGCCGGCGCCGCCATCATCCAGATCGACGAAGCCGCACTGCGCGAGGGCCTGCCGCTGCGCCACGGCGAGTGGCAGAGTTATCTGGACTGGGCGGTGGAGTGCTTCCGCATCACCGCCTCGGGCGTGGGCGACGCGACACAGATCCACACGCACATGTGCTACTCGGAGTTCAACGACATCATCGCCTCAATCGGCGCGATGGATGCCGACGTCATCTCCATCGAGACCTCGCGCTCGCAGATGGAGCTGCTCGATGCTTTCGTGGGCTATCGCTATCCCGCGGAGATCGGGCCGGGTGTTTACGACATCCACTCCCCCCGCGTGCCGGCCATCGACGAGATGACCAATCTCCTGAGCGCGGCGGCGCGGCGCCTGCCGGCGGACCAGATCTGGGTCAATCCGGATTGCGGCCTCAAGACCCGCAAATGGCCCGAGGTGAAGCCGGCCATCGAGAACATGGTCGCCGCCGCGCAGATGGCGCGCGCCGCCGCCTGATCCCGGCGCACGGGGAACGCGGATCGACCGCGATCCCCGATACGGCTCGCGCGCGCAGCATGAGGCCCCGGACGCAACTCTTGCAATCCTTAGGGCTTTAGCGCCGGTCCGACTGGCTCGAAGAGTGTTCGGCGGTTGGCCGACTGGAGCAGGGAAAGGGACCGTCGCCGAAGCCGCGAACGGATCAGGACCCGGCAACCAGTCTGAGGACCTCGACCGCGATATCGGGTCGAAACTCGGTGCAGGCCGGGCAATAGGGGGACGGCCTCGGAATGTTGAACCAGTAGCCGTCGACAAGCTCGCGTGTCGCCCGGATCGCGCGCAAGAGGTCGTCGGCAGTCACCGTCTGTCCGCTCGGCTGCGTGCTGATGCCGGCGAGGACCGTGATTTTCGGGTTCGCCTGTGGCGCCCAACCACGACGGCCAGCGGGATCAGCATGCGGCCGATCACCAGCTGAACGGCAAGCACGGCGTTGGCAAAACCGTATCGGCCGAGCACGAACTGATCGCGGTGCTTGCTGATCCGTATCTTGATCATATTGCGGCGCCAGCGCATGCGCTGGCGCCACAGATGATGGCGCGTGACCGGCACGGTCGCCCAAACCACCGCGTCGAAGGAGAAGGCCAGCTTCCAGCGTTGCTTGCGGATATTGGTCGTCAGGTCGGTATCGTCGCCCGACCCAGGGTGAACTTGAGGGCATACTCGATTTCCTGCAGCCGCGTGATCAGGCCCGCCGTGCTGTTGAGCGCGCGCACATTGGCGCTCACCGCTCCGACGCGCGGATCGGCGAAGGGCAGGAGCCAGTGCTGCATTGCGCCATACTGGACCACCGAATCAGCATCGGTGATGGCGATGAACTCGCCGCGCGCCAAGCGGATGCCGATGTTCAGGGAGCTGGGTTTGGCGGCGCGGAGCAGTCGCCACAGCTCGGCGCCATTGCGCACCCGCTGCCCTGGCTGTATCCGGCCCCACGATCGCGCGAGACGACGGTGATCTCCGAGTGGGCCGCCAGCCGCGCCTCAA
>Ga0213875_10002483_pt1 | contig 11009 bp, 10 predicted proteins | sample BarmaccomBMRX_R8_FD_160105 | JGI IMG/M metagenome (GOLD analysis project Ga0213875, IMG submission 160105) | Root-associated microbial communities from Barbacenia macrantha in rupestrian grasslands, the National Park of Serra do Cipo, Brazil - RX_R8 | ecosystem: Host-associated > Plants > Roots... | reverse complement strand
GCGCGCGCAGGCTTCCCGGCAACATCGGATATGTAGATTGGGCGTACTTCTCGCCTGACCCGAGTGCCGGTACTGTTATCGCGGCTATGATGCAGCTCGTTAGTGGAACGAACGCCTTGATCATCGATCTGCGACAGAACGGCGTGGAAAGCGTCCGCCTGGGCTGAGGTGCCAGCCAGTTCCTCAGCGGCCGCAGCTGCCTGTACATGTACCAGACTGCATCCAGTTCCGCCGCTTTGTCTAAGAAACGGTGTTTCTGAAACAACAACTCTCGCTTCTGAAAGAGACATACTCGCGCTGGAGCGAGCATAACGCCGCAAGATTGGGTGCGTCCGTTGCCTTCTACAGCATTCTTTCGTTTGCCCCTTTACTGGTGCTGGTAACGGCCGTCATCGGGTTCGTCTTCGGTCATGGAAGCGCGCACGGTGCGCTGGTGGGCGAAATGAGGCAGTTAATCGGCGACCGGGGAGCGGAAACGGCGGAATCGCTACTGAAGAATGCAGACAAACCGGCATCGGGCGCGTTTGCAAGCATCATCGCGTTTCTAACTCTGCTATTCGGCGCCTCGGGCGTCTTTACAGAACTGCAGGCGGCTTTGAACATCATGTGGGACGCGCCGAAGAAGGAATCCTCCGGATTTCTGAGCATGATAAAGGAGCGGCTCTTTTCATTCGGCATGGTGTTGTCGCTTTGTTTCCTGCTGCTGGTCTCGTTACTTCTCAGCTCGGCGCTGGCCTTTGTCGGTCATTCTTTCCGACAATCACTTCCGCTCCCCGCGTTTGTGATTCAGATCCTAAATTTCGTATTTTCGTTCATCGTAGTGACGGTATTGTTCACTCTTATGTTCAAATACCTGCCCGATCTTGCCATTGCGTGGCGACCAATTATCGTCGGAGCCATTGGTACGGCCTTGCTGTTTACCATCGGCAAGTTCCTGCTTGGGATATATCTCGGCAAAGCCAGCGTGGGCTCAACGTATGGGGCCGCAGGTTCGCTTGTTGCGGTGGTGGTTTGGATTTATTACTCAGCGCAAATATTCTTTTTCGGCGCTGAATATACCCGTCTCTGTGCGGGCGTGCAAGCGAAACAAAATTCACCCGCGGAAACTGCGCGGGTGCCCGAAGTCCCTCCGATGCGCGTCAGTTCGCCTGAGCCGCGTTAATGATCGGCTTCGTGGTGGGACGAATCACGCTTACGTCCCCCGGCCGTTAATCGACCCGAGCGTTGATCGGGAAAATGGTGGCTCTCAAACGCCGGCCGTCTGCTTCTTCCCGGTTTGCGCTTCCAAAATCTCCGAGGTCGCTTGTTGAATCAGCGGTTTTGCTACTTCGGTCAGTAAGAAGTCCGTTCGTTCTTCTTCGCCGAGCGTATGACTAAGTAGGTCCGACAGTTCGAATTCGCCGATCTGACGCGCAAGCGCCCGCACTGTGCCGTAACCAGAGATTTCGTAGTGTTCCACTTTTTGGGCTGCCGTAATGAGCGCAAGATCAGCAGCAAGCGGCTCCTTCTCTTCACCTTCCTTGATTGTTTCCTGCCCTTCAGCGATCAGACCTTGCATGGCTTTGCAGGGTTTAGGTTCGGCCTCCTCACCCAACAGCTCAAATGCTTTCTGCAAACGCGTGACATGTCCTTCGGTCTGAAGCAGATGTTTTTCAAAGCCTTCCTTGAGCTTCGGAGTGTGGGCAGCTTCCGCCATTTTAGGCAGTGCCTTTGTGAGTTGCATCTCCGCATGGAGGAGGTCTTGTAGTTCTTCGACGAGCAATTCCTTTAGCTGTGACACTTGTGCTTGTACCTTTCCTGGATGTAGAAAATCGTTCCTACTTGCGAGTAGAAGTCTTCTGCGGTCTCTTCGTTGACGCTGTCTGCTTCTTTGTTGCAGAGTTGCCATTTCCGGCGGGCGATTCAGCTCCGTTGCGTTCGCCGGTATCTGGCGATCTGAGCTGCTGAAATGCGGGAGCTTCCACAAACTCCCAAGTTCCCCCTTCATTCCAGGGTCCCCGCTCGTCCGTTTCACCCCGTTGCCCCACGCCCGTTGAATCATTGAAATACTGATCCACCAATCCGGGAGTCGGCGGGATTCTTCCGATCGAAAAGATTGGTTTTTCGAGGCTCTGAAGAGCGAAGCTGAACGCCTTCATGTGTGTAATCTCGCGAGTCATGAGGAATTGCAGAGCGTCCAGCGTACCGCGGTCGTTCGTGAAGTCCATCAGCCGCTCGTAAGTAATTTTGGCGCGCGCTTCTGCAGCGATGTTGTTTCGAAGATCAACATCGATTTCCCCGGTAATCTTCAGGTAATCAGCCGTCCACGGTGATCCCATTGAGTTGTAGAGATTGACGCCGCCTCCGCCCACGATTGCGATAAGCGGATCGGCTTCCGCCGCAGTCCTCTTGGTCTTCGAGGGCTTCAGATGCATGCGTGTCAGCACCCCAACTACTTCGAGATGGCTGAGTTCTTCAGTGCCGATATCCATGAGCAGGTCTTTGCGCTCTGCATCATCGCAATTGATGCCTTGGATAGAATATTGCATCGCGGCGGCCAGTTCGCCATTGGCCCCACCGAATTGCTCAAGAAGCATATTGCCGAAATGTGGATCTGGCACGTCGACTCGTACCGTGTACATCAACTCTTTTACGTGGTGATACATATCAGTTCTTAGATCCGTGTGACGCATTTAGCTTTTGGAGCAACAGTCTGGGAATTCTACTGGGCCACAGCGATCTCCGCGAGAGGAGCATTCCCCGCGGAAATGATCGCCGCAAGCGGTGCTTCTTATATGAGGAGCGCAGGTTTATGTATCACGCCATTGTCAAGCGAATCGCGAAGAAGAACTTCGAGCGCGTCAATCAACGCGATTTCGATTCGCTGTTAAGGGACTGTGTACCCGGCGTCCATCATCGCTTCGGCGGTACGCACGCGTTGGGCGGTGAGCGGCACGATCGCGAGGCCCTCAGCCGCTGGCTCCAGCGGCTCGCGCGACTTGGTCCGAATTTGAAGCTTGCGGTGCAGAATGTCTGGGTCAAAGGCCTCCCGCACAATACGACGATAGTCGTCCGCTGGACCAGCACCGACCACCTTTCGGACGGAACAACCTACTCTAACCACGGCGTCCATATCGTCAAAATGCGGTGGGGCAAGATCGTCGAAATCGACGCGAACGAGGACTCCCAGGCGGTTGCAGAATGGTTGAAGTTACAGTTATCTCGCGGTGTGGAGGAGGCCGGCGCCCCACCGATCCTCAGCTAAAGGAAGCTGGTGATGTCGTGCCAGGCGCTGTCGGCGAGCTTAGGAACGTTGACGCTGAACGACGCATCGGCGCCGCCGCCAATGCCCAGATAAGCCCCGACATCGAAGCTGACCTCGACCTTACCGGCCTGGAGGCCGACATCCATTTTCGCGTCGAACCCAACTCCGGCGCCGACGTTCGCGGTTTCGGAGACGCTGGTTCCATCAGCGCCGACACTCGCCGTCTCGTTCGCTTGGGCGCCCGCGAATGCTCCTACGCCGGCGTTCGCGTCGACATCGCCCTTTACAGGATTCAGTGCGAGTTGCGCGTTAGCATTGACATCTGCGCCTACGGATGCATCGGCCGAAGCCTGAACGGGTCCGGCGTGCAGGTTGGCATTGGCGGCGGCCAGATACACGTTCGCGTCACCGGAGGCTTGGGCTGTGATTCCGTCGTGCGTCAGGCCAACGCTTGCCTGACCGGAAGCTTGTGCTCCGAAAGCGGATACGATGAGAGAGGCGTAGCGGTTCGAAAACGTCGCACTGGCCAGAGAAGCGCTCGCCCCGCCTTGCGCGGTAAGAAGATTGAGACTCGTGTTTGCAAGAACAAAGTTGGGCTCACCGTCGGTACTTTCGCCTTCTTGTTTAGCTGCTGTAGAAGAATCGCCCGCAGCCGTCTTAACCTTTATTGACGAACTCGTAGTGGCAAGCAGTTCCGTATCGCGCGATGCTACGTCGAGAGTCTCGATACGCCGGATCTCCAAATCGCCCGAGCTGCGATTGACCGAGGCGGCCGTACGAGTGTTGACGGCGACGCCATAGAGATTGGTGCGCCCTCCTGGGTCGGACAAGTGCGGTGTGTTGGTGTGTGGCTGGATTTCGGGAGGAACTACGGGAGCGGCTCCATCTGTGATGCGCATTCAGGTGCTCCTTTTCGGTCGACATCCGGATTATCGGAGCCGGGCGAAGAAATGTTGCGCGGTCAAAGAAGGAGTTTTCCGAATGGAAGTAAGCCTAAAATGCATCTTTACGTCCATATGACCAGGGGTGTTTTTGCCGATATTGCCCTCTAAAAAAAAGCAAAATCGCTATCAGCTAAAAGAACGGCTCGGCAAGGGCGGGATGGGGATTGTGTATCGTGCCCGCGATACGGCAATCAACGCGGACGTCGCACTGAAAACGCTAGCGGATACTGCGGATCCGATGGCTTTGCGAATGTTTCGCGAAGAATGCGAGAAATTAGCGAAGATTACCCACCCGAACGTGGTGGAAATTCGCGACGTCGGCGAAATCGAAGAAGGCGGCGTCCGGAAGGCGTGCTTGGTGATGCCTTTTCTTCGCGGCAAAACGCTGGACTTTTTGCTGCTGGATTCGCCTGGCGGACTACCCGTCGATCGCGCGCTCGAGATCTTGGTTCAGGCCTCCCGGGGCTTGCAGGCGACTCACGACGCTGGTCTCATCCACAGAGACATTAAGCCCAGCAACATTTTTGTTCTGGAAGACGACTCGGTGAAGCTGATCGATTTCGGGGTAGCTCACTACGCCGAAAATCTTCTCACTGCGACACGCAAAGGGACGCTGATGTACATGGCGCCGGAGCAAGTGCAGATGGAAGGTATTTCGCCGCTTTCGGATATTTTTTCGCTCGGCGTCGTGGCTTACGAGACGCTGACTGGACGGCGGCCGTTCGAAAGCAGAACCGAGAAGGAGCTGATCGATAGCATTCTGCATCGGAATCCGCCTCCTGCGTCGACTTGGAATTCGCAACTCAATTCGGCCGTGGATCAGACGTTGCAGAAGGCTCTCGCGAAGTTGCCCGAGCACCGGTTTCAATCGGCACGTGAGTTGGGAGAAACGCTGCGCAAGGCGATTCTGAACCAGCGGATAGCAATGTTCGATCCGGCTCGGATCGCGCCGCGCATTGAGCAGGCGCGCGGCGCACTGGCACACGGCGACGTGGATTCAGCGGACGGCATTCTCAATCGACTGGAATCGGAGGGATGGCTCGACAACAGAATTTTGGAGCTGAGGCGCGACTTGGAGCGGCTGCGGAATCAACGGGCGGTTTCTTCGTTGCTCGCGAGCGCGCGGTTGCGAATGGAGGCGCGTGAGTACGAGCAGGCCGCTGAGGAAATAGAAGAGGCATTGCGCTTGGACCGCGATCACTCGCAAGCGGCTGCTCTGCGCCGCGAGCTCGAACACAGGCGGGCGGAATGGCAGTTGGCGGAACGTTTGACAGAGGCTCGAGGGCTCGCCGATGCGCGCGATTTTTCCGCAGCAAAGGAATCGATCGAGCAAGCGCTCGAAAATTCGCCGAATGAGGCCGCCGCGGTCGAGCTTAGGGCGAACATTCAGCAACGGGAGCAGGAATATCGGGCGGCAGTGAACGAGAAACATCGGGCCACGCGGCAAGCCGAACAGGCCTTGGCCCATGGGGACGGCGCGACCGCCCTAGACGCGATTCAGCGCGCGCGCGACCTTGACCGTGAAGCGCCGGAGCAAGAGGAGGTTGCTTCGAGTCTCCTGAACCTTTCGAACCGGATTGCTTCTGTGACGGCGGATGCGCAGAAGTCGCTGGAGCGGGCTCGCGATTTATATGAATCGGGCGATCTGGCTGCGGCTCTCGCCTGCTGCGATGAGGGACTGGCGCGTTTACCGGAACATACTCTTCTGCGCAGTTTAAGGCTCGATGTCGAAGACGCGCAGCGCGAACGCGGAGCGAATCTGCGGAGGCGCGAGTTCGCAGATGCCGTTGCTGCTAAGGCTCGGGCGGCCGAGGAAGAGCACAGGGCGGCTGCTTGCCGATCGCGCGATGACCTCCTTCACCAGATCAGAAGTGCGACTGAGGCGGGCGAATTCGCGGGCGCGCTCCATTTGATTCGGAAGGCGCCTGAACTGGAAAGCGATCCGGTATTTGACAATTTGCGGGGTGTAGCTGAAGAGGGCGTGAAACGCGAGCGCGTGGCGGGAGACCTTCTCGTTGCCGCGGCGGCATTGGAGAAGCAAGAGCGGTACGTGGAGGCTCTCGAGAAGCTGAATGAAGCATCCGCGCTTGGCGTGAGAAAACGAGAGATTGCGGCTGCTCGCCAGCGGTTTTCGGCGCAGCAAGAGCATTCTGTTCTCGAGACAGACTCGCGCGTTAGCGAGCGAGCTTTGGCGGAAACCGCCGGCGCTTCTAAGTTAGGTGCTGTTCGTCAGCGAATATCCGGATCTTTATCTGCGTTGCACCAAGAATCTGGGGGCGGTAACGTCGCATTCGCGGAGAAAACGCCTTCGAACCCAGGCACGCCACTGACGCCAGCTCCCGAAACTAGAACGCAGCTCTTCGGCTTCCGCCGGATGCCTCGCGTGAAAGGCGCCGTGATTGGTTTGGTCGGCAGTGCTGTTGTTGCGGCGATTCTTCTTGCCTTGATGATTCCGCGGCGCGCTACGCGTGTTGCCGTTCCGCGGCAGCCGGCCGTCGTCGTGCAACAGCGGCCCGCGGGTCCGGTAAACGTGCCGGTCCATGTTGAACCTGCCGATGCGGAGTTGACGGTTGACGGATCTCCCGCGACGGCTGGGGATGGCGAGTTGACTCTTGACCCCGGAACGCACGTGATTGAGGCTCATGCGCCCGGCTTTACGTCGTTCAGCCAAACTGTGAATGTCCCGGGCAGCGATAACATACCTCTCAACATTGCGCTCGTGCCGATTCCTGCGCCCGCAGTTGTCCACGTCGAAACCGATCTGCAGTTCGGGTCCGTGCTGATGGACGGAAAGCGGGCTGGAGCTTTGGACGACGGCCAGTTCTCGCAAGAGGTGAAGGAGGGGTCCCATACGCTTATGGTCTTGCCGCCAAAGGGCGGCAGGTATCTTTTTGCATTTACTCTCGACCAGGACACTTCGTGGACCGTCCAAGCAGCCAAATCAACCGCCTACGGAACGCCGGTTTCGATAGCCCTGTCGAGCACAGGCACTCAAATCGTGTGCGGACGCCCCGGTCTTGCATTTACGTTAGACAGCGGGCAACCGGCGGCTTGCACGGCTGCGGGGAACAACGTCCCGGCGATGTCTCGCGGGGAACACACGTTAACGCTTCTCGATGGGTCGCGGACGGTGGCGGTGCACACGCTCGACTACGAAGGCAGTCCTGTACTTAATGCGCTGATAACGACGGGAGCGCAATTCGGCGGACTAGCTATTCAGGGTACCGAGGACGCGTTCGATGTTTCCGTGAATGGTTACACGTCCAAACGGCCCGCCAAAGCAGGGCATTGGCGGCGGCTGCTAAAACCCGGAGATTACACGCTGGTCATCAGTAAACCAAGTTTCAGAGCTAGTCCCTCGACGCTCAATGTTTCTGTCGTGCCTGGCGTGGATACACTCGAGCAGGTCTCTTTTGCGCCGGAGCTCGCGCATGCGCGTCTGCGGCTGCAGTCGCAAGCGGGAACGGAGGTGACGCTGAACGGCAAGTCCGCTGGTACAGTACCCGCAAGCGGTGTGCTCGAGTTGGCTCAGCTTCCCACCGGCTCGGCGGAGTTGCGCCTCCATCGCAAGGGCTTTGCCGATGTGCAGCAGAGCGTCACACTTGCAGACGGCGAAAATCAGCGCAGCATCTTCTTGCAAGAGCTGAAAGCCCGGATAAGTTGGAACGTCGACCCTCCCGGTGCGCAAATCAGTTACTCAACGGCTGGTAGCTCAGTTCGTCATCCATTAACGGGCAATAACATAGAGCTTTCAAGCGGAACTTACGACTTTGAAGCATCTGCACCCGGACGCGCGCCTGCCAACTTAGTTGTTACCGTTGCTGCGGGCGAGACGAAGAATATGTCCTTGCGACTGGAGGCTGAAGTGGCCTCTCCGATGCCTCCAAAGGCAGAGGTGTGGCCGGGTTGGGCACAGCGAAATGGATGGCTGATGCGCGACAAACCGGGGCCGATTTTTCAGAGTTTGCCCGAACATACTTCGCGCGTCGCCTTCTCCGCGCAATGGGAGCGCCCCAAGTCGATTGTGCATTGGTCCGCCGGGTCGTTGAATGTCGCGTTCCGGAGTGCGGACGCGGCGCGGGGTGTCATCTTCCGGATCACGGAGCACGGGATCGCTTGGAACGTAATCGGACGAAATGAACACCAGGAGGGGAGATTTCCGCTGAACATCCAAAACAATTCGGAAACGATTCAAGCCGATATCCGCCCCACCGGCGTCGCCCTGACGATCAACGGCAGCCCACTTGCAGCGGTTGGCCCGAACCTCGCTTCGGAGTCAGGACCTTTGCAGTTCGGGTTTATCATCCAGCAGGATCAGATCGTTCGACTGAGCAACATTCATGTTGGGGCGGAATCCACCGCAAAATAGCAGTCCTCGATTCAGCGCGCAATATAGTAAACGACTAGAAAAAAGCTTGCGATCGCTGCTACGGTCACGATTATTTCCCAAACCGTGAATGATTCGAGCCAGCGGGAAAGCGTTTCCTCGCGTTGCGGAGAGACGACAATACGCTCGGGCCCAGTGGCGAGAGGTGTCGCTAACCGCTTGCCTAGCTCGATCTCGTAACCGGGCACATAAATGATATCGCCCCGGCTGAGCTTTTGCGGTTTGTTCTGGGCGACCCGTTTACCGTTTACTACAGTTCCGTTGCTGCTTAGGTCCTGAACGCAGATCTCGCCGTTTCGGGAAAGCAAAACAAAGTGCTCACGCGATATGCCGGAGCCGTCAAGATTGACGGGACTTCCGATATTGCGGCCAAAAACCACCCGATCGTCGACGTCGCACGTAATGGTGTAGAAGTTAGGGTCGGTTTCTTTTCTGATCGTTAGGTCTATCTGCACCTATACCGAAGTTATCAACGCGTGTCGGTGAAAACCGATTGAAGCGTCAGCGTCGACTCGAGGGCGGTGAACGCTCTTACTCGGAGGAGGATGATCCTAAGCGTTGCATGAGGGCGGCGCGGACGAGCGGGTCGTTGCGGAGCCACGCGGCCACGTGTTCGCGATCGGGGGCACAGATTCCGGCGAACTCTTGCTGCATGAGGTCGTGAACGGCTCGGTCGACGGCGGCGTTCACTTTTGCGGGATCGGTCAGGTCTTGCTTGCTAAGTGCCTGAGCGGGTATGTTGGGCGCAGTTTTGGAAGTCAGGCTGTCCAGGAACGGCTTGCCGGGTTGCTGGGTTGGTGTCGTCGATTCGATGCGACCTTCGAAATCTGGACTATCGGGATTGATTTTCATACGTGCTGCGGCAGGAATTGCATCAGCGTGAGCAAGCGGTCGGCGAGTCTTCCGTACGGACCCTTCGGGTCGATATCACAGGCACGCCGCAAACTAACGCGCGCGGCAGAATACTCGCCTTGGAACATCTGAGATTCGCCGAGCAGTGCATAAGCGTAAGCGTTGCAGGGGCTCAGCTTTAGCGCTTCCCGGTAGTGGTCGATCGCGGCCTCGATTCGGCCTTCCGAAAAGCAGATCGATCCGAGCCCGATCTCTGCGTACGGTTCGTTCGGACAGCGAGCGCGAAGCTTGTACAAGATATCTCGCGCATGTTGGAAAGTCGCTCCGGCTTGCATCAGCCGCCTCTAATGAGCGATGTTGCGAAGTGAATCCATCGCCGCGTCGTGCTTGGCTTTTAGTACGGACGAGACCGCCTCGTAAGCGCGCGATTCAGCTTGCATCCGTTGTTGCAGACGCAAATATTGAACGGAATCCGATCCGAACGCGCCTACTCCCATGCCCCGCAGCATGTCGGAGAAAATTCCTCCCGCACCCGGCAGAAAGATGTTGCTGGCCGCCCCGGCCACTCGACCCAGAGCGCCGACAAATGCGTTGGCGGGTTTCGGCTCGGGATCGGGCGCAGGGATTGGTATGTCGCTCAGACTCATTTGATCAATTGGGCTGGTTGGCGTCATACCCAGTTATCGTGCGGGGGTCGAAAGTGTTGCTACGTCGGTCTGCGAACCGTTCCAGGGTGCGCCTTGGCTAATTTGGGCGGCAGCCGCCGCGCCGATTTTACCGAGCAACTGGACGTTCATTTCGGGCGCCAGCTCCTCATAACTGAGCACCTGGAGATCGGGGAAGTCGCGAGATAAAACGCGCTTCACGAAACGGCGGATTTCCTTGTCGGTCACAATTGACGGACGCTGGGCAGTAGGCGGGAGCTTGCCGATTTCTTTTTCGGCCGCCTTCACGACGAGATCGATACTCTCCGGGTCCATCGATAGATACGGACCATTGGCGTTCTGGCGCACCGAGTTGTGAAAGAGATCTTGCAAGGCGGGATCGAGCTGAAACAGAAAGAGCAGAGGCTTGCCATCGGTCAGGTTGAAGCAGATCTTGCGCCGTAGCGCGACGCGAACGCGTTCGGCCAATTCGTTTGTGTCGCGGATGGCATGGCCATGCTCGCCAAGGCACTGAAGAATGGCTTTCATGTCGCGGATAGAGACTTCGGATTCGGCCAAAAGCTTGAGAACCTCTGTCAGTTGCTGGAGGGATACAGGTTTCGGAACCACCTCGTCAACCAGAGCTGGATAGTGCTTCTTGATTGTGGCGAGTGTCCACTGGACTTCCTGCAGCCCAATGAACTCGTGCGCATGGCTGCGCAGAAACCCGGCGAGGTGGAGTGTAAGGACTTCGTGCGGTTCCCAAATCTGGAATCCGGCAGCTTGCATATTCGCGAGCTCGGAGCGCGGGATCCAGCACGCCGGTTTTCCAGTTGCTGGATTCGTGGTTTCCTCGCCCGCCGCTCCGCAGGCGCGCAACTTCTCTGCATCGCTGTTTACTAACACGCAATCGGTCCTCACGCGGCCTCTCGCTACGG